>Ga0190272_10000367_pt1 | contig 24840 bp, 29 predicted proteins | sample Popmic504T_FD_133746 | JGI IMG/M metagenome (GOLD analysis project Ga0190272, IMG submission 133746) | Populus adjacent soil microbial communities from riparian zone of Shoshone River, Wyoming, USA - 504 T | ecosystem: Environmental > Terrestrial > Soil > Riparian zone | place: USA: Wyoming... | reverse complement strand
CGTCCATCGCGGTGTCGAGCAGCGTGTCGAGGTTCCAGGCGTCGGCGGCGTCGATCTCCTTCTGCAGCCGCGCGAACTCGTCGGCGGTCTCGTCGGAGTAGTTGGCCGCCAGCTCGTTGAAGCGGTCGAGCAGGTCGCGCAGCTCGCGCACGCCGTCCTCGACGTTGCCGCGCACGTCCTTGGACGGGTCGAGCACCGGCTCCTGCTCGAGCAGGCCGACCGTCGCCCCCTCGGCGAGCTGGGCATCTCCGCGGAACTCGCTGTCGACGCCGGCCATGATCCGCAGCAGCGTCGACTTGCCCGAGCCGTTCGGCCCCAGGACGCCGATCTTCGCCCCGCGCAGGTAGGCGAGCGTGACGTCCTCGAGGACCTTCTTGTCCGGCGGGTGGACCTTCGTCAGCTCCCGCATCGTGTAGATGAACTCGGTCATCGCGACCGACGAAGCTAGCGAAGTTCAGACGGTGCGCGTATCCGTGGCGGGAGATGAATGGCGTCGGGGGTCAGACGCCAGGCCGGCAATGATCCCGGTGACGGCGATCGCCACGTGGAGCCAGTTGTCCGCCGAGTTGACCGGAAGCAGGCCAAGGACGTCGTTGCCGTCGATGAAGCCCCAGATCGTCACGAGCAGGTAGACCGTGCCGAAGCCGAGCGCGTAAAGGCGCGCACCGGCAGCCGAGCCCATCAGGGCGAGGCCGAGCAGGCCCGAGGCGATATGGACGAGGTTGTGCCAGCCATTGACCTCGAAGACGATCAGGTCGTCTCCCTGGACGTTGGAGCCGAGATCTCCGAACGAGGAGTCCGCGAAGAAGCCGGCGATGCCGGCCACCAGCAGCGTCACTCCGAAGACCAGCGCGTACACCTGCGCGGGGGTTCTTCCGTAGTCGTCAGCCATGACATCAGCTCCTCTCGCCGGGGTTTGCTGCGCAATGGTTACCCGACGGCGGACCGGCGAAACGCGGGCTTACACCCCGCTACATCTCGTCGAGCACCGCCAAGACGTTGCCGGCGGGGTCCTTGAACCAGGCGATGTTCGGGCCGTCGCCGCGGGCGATGCCCTTCTCGTCCTGATCGAAGCCGTCGTAGCGCTCGAGCTCGACACCACGCTCGACGAGCCCGTCGACGGCGGCGTCGACGTCATCGACCGGGAAGTTGAGGATCGTGTAGGTCGCGGGTACGAAGTCCGGCTTCGGATAGACCATCGTGTCGCGCTCGCCCGCGATGTGCAGGACCAGGAACCCCATCGGCTCCTCACGCGAGACCCTCAGCCCAAGCGTCTCGCCGTAGAACTGCTCGGCCTTGTCCAGGTCATCGACCGCAAAGCCGCTGAATGCCTTGGTGTCGCCAAACATCGTCTGCTCCTCTCGTCGCCTGCGTCTTGTCTACCCCCTCCAAGGCAGATGACCCATCGAGAGCCCGAAACTCATCGCGGCGATCGAGGCGATCTGCGACGCCCTCGCCACCGGACTCGAGGGCGAGCGCGAGAAGCCCGCTGGCCGGGGACATGCCGTGCAACATGCCCCCGGCTTCAACGATCTGCTCGAGCGGTTCCTGAACGGTGCTCGCTAAACCGGGTTCGCGACCGGAACGCCGGTCTCGCTCTCGGCCGCGTCGGGAGCGGAGATCAGGATCGCGCCCTCGCCGGTGACGTAGGCCTCCTCGCCGTGCTGGACGATGTCCATGCCGAGCGCCTCCTCGTGCTCGGACGCGCGCAGCGGCATCACGGCTCCGATGACCTTCAGCAAGACGAACGTCGCGATGAAGGCGTAAGCCGGAACGGCGGCCGCCGCGATCGCCTGCCAGAGGAACTGGTCGGCGTTGCCGTAGAGCAGACCGTCGGAGACGCCGTTCCAGGACTCCTGGGCGACGAGGCCGAGCAGCAGGATGCCGGTGAAGCCGGCGATGCCGTGAGCGGCGAGCACGTCGAGCGTCTCGTCGACGCGCGTCCGTGGTCGCCAGACGATCACCGCGTAGCAGGGCAGCGCGGCGAGAGCGCCGAGCGCCATCGCCCAGCCGGGGCTGACGAAGCCGCCCGCCGGGGTGATCACGACGCAGCCGACGATGATCGCCGTCGCGGCGCCGATCGCCGTCACCTTGCGGCCGCGGATCAGGTCGAGCGCGAACCAGACGACGAGCGTGCAGGCCGGCGCGAGCAGCGTGTTGGTGAACGCCAGGACGCTGGCGTTGCCGGTGCCGAAGCCACTGCCGCCGTTGAAGCCGAACCAGCCGAACCACAGCAGGCCGGCGCCGAGCACGACGTAGACCGCGTTGTGCGGCAGCAGCGCCTGGCGGCCGTAGTCCTTGCGCGCGCCGACCACCAGGGCCGCGGCGAGCGCCGAGAAGCCGGACGCCATCTCGACCGCGATGCCGCCGGCGAAGTCCAGCGTCCCGTTGGCCATCAGCCAGCCGCCGCCGAAGCCCCAGTGGGCGAGCACCGCGTAGACGAGCACCGACCAGAGCGCCGCGAAGACGAGGTAGGCGCCGAAGCGCATCCGCTCGACGACCGCGCCCGAGACGAGCGCCACGGTGATGATGCAGAAGCTCGCCTGGAAGGCGAAGAAGACGAGATGCGGGATCGTCGTGCCGTCGCGCGGCGTGAAGTCGACGCCCTGAAGGAAGGCGTGACCGAAGCCGCCGATGATCGAGCCGTCGCCGTCGAAGGCGATCGAGTAGCCGACCGCCGCCCAGGTGACGGTCGCGACCGCCAGCGCGGCGATGCACATCATGAACGTATTGAGCGTGTTCTTCGAGCGGACGAGCCCGGCGTAGAAGAGCCCGAGGCCGACGGTCATCAAGAGGACCAGCGCGGTCGCGGTCAGCATCCACGCGGTGTCGCCGGTGTCGACGGCCGCGAGCACCGCGACCGCGTCGAGCGCGCCCATCACTTGGCCACCGGCGTCACGGCGCCGTGGTCGGTCTCGCCGGTGCGGATCCGCACCGCGCGATCGAGCGGCATCACGAAGATCTTGCCGTCGCCGACCTCACCGGTCCGCGCGCCCTCGCAGAGCGCGGTCACCGCGGCGTCGACGAAGTCGTCGGAGACCGCGATCTCGAAGCGCAGCTTCTCGGCGAGCCCCATCTTCACGGTCGTGCCACGGTAGGTCTCGACCCGGTCGAGCTCCCCGCCGTGGCCCTGCACGCGACTGAGCGTCACTCCACGCACTTCGGCGCGGTAGAGCGCCTCCAACACGTCGTTGGCCTTCTCTGGCCGGACGATGCCGATCACCAGCTTCATGGTCCCCGTTCCCTTTTGACGTGCGGGAGCTCCCGTCCCGCTGAGCGGGGCGAGCCTAGCCGGCCCGCCGGAAGCGAGGCAGCTCAGCTGACCTCAAGATCCGCGATTATTCCTAATAATATAGCTGATTGCCAATTTTAACTGCTATAGTGCTTGTTATATGCCAGATAAAGATCCCAAGGGAGGGCGCGCAAGAGCGGACCGCCGCGCGCCGCCGCCGGTCCGGCGCGCCCTTCGCGACATCGCCGATGACGCGACCACATGGCGGAAGCTGCGCGGTCTGACACAGGTTCAACTGGCTGACAGAGCAGGCGTGTCGCGCGACACAGTGGTCCGTCTCGAGAAGGGCGACGGCGGCGTCAGCTTGGAGAACCTGCTGCGGATCCTGCGGGCGCTCGGCATCCTCGACAGCCTCCCCAAGGCGCTCGATCCGTACGAGACGGACGTCGGGCGGCTCCGCTCCGAGGAGCAGCTTCCGCAACGCGTGCGTCCCCGCGACTTGACCGGCCGCGGCGATGGCTGACTCCCAGATGGAGGTCGTCGTCCAGCTCGCCGGCGCCGACGTGCTGGCCGGCCGTATGTGGTCCCACCGCGCCCGCGGCAACGAGTCGGCGACGTTCAGCTACGCGACCGACTACCTCGCCAGACGCGACGCCTACGAGCTCGACCCGCTGCTGCCGCTGTCCGCCGGCCAGCAGCAGTCGCCGGCCGGCCGAGCGATCTTCGGCGCGTTCTCGGACAGCGCGCCCGACCGCTGGGGCCGGCGACTGATCCAGCGTGCCGAGCGCCGGGGCGCCCGACACGACGACGAGACCGAGCGGAGCTTTGGCGAGATCGACTACTTGGTCGGGGTGCGCGACGACCTGCGCCAGGGAGCTCTGCGCTACCGAGATCCCGAGACCGGCGGCTACCTGGCGAACGAGCGCGCCGGCATCCCCCACCTCGTCGCCCTCCCGAAGCTGCTCGACGCGGTGGAGCGCGTCGAGCGGGACGAGGCCGACGACGCCGAGATCGACGTGCTGCTGCACGGCGGAAGCTCCCTGGGCGGGGTGCGGCCGAAGGCGCACGTCCTCGACGCCGCCGGCCGCATCGCGATCGCGAAGTTCCCGAGCCCCGCGAACGACGACTGGGACGTGATGCGCTGGGAGGCCGTCGCGCTGACGCTGGCTGGACGAGCCGGCATCGCCGTCCCCGACTTCACGCTGCACACGATCGGCGAGCAGGCCGTCCTGATCGTCGACCGCTTCGACCGCCGTGGCGACCAGCGAATCGGCTACGTCAGCGCGATGACGATGCTCGAGGCGACCGACGGCGATGACGGCAGCTACCTCGACATCGCCGACGTCGTCGAGCGTCAGTCGCCGACCGCGGGCGAGGATCTACGCCAGCTCTGGCGCCGGATCGCCTTCTCGATCCTCATCTCCAACACCGACGACCATCTCCGCAACCACGGCTTCCTGCGCACCAGCACAGCGGGGTGGTCGCTGTCCCCGGCCTTCGACATCAACCCAGATCCCCGACCCGGGGAGAAGTACCTGAGCACGGCGATCGACTACGACTCGACCGCGGCCCGCCTCGACACGCTGCTCGACGTGGCGGAGTTCTTCCGCCTGGCTCCCGACGACGCTCGTGCCGTCCTGCGCGACGTCGTGGACACTGTCGATCGGTGGCGGACGACCGCTCGCAAGCTGGGGCTCGGCAGCTCGGCGATCGAGCAGATGGCGCCGGCCTTCGAGCACCAGCAGGCCGAGGTCGCCCGAGCGATCACGACGCCCGCGGTCGGTCCCGACCGCCGCGCCGACGACTAGGCTGCCGCACGTGGACGTGATCGACGAGTTGGTCGCCAACAACGAGGCCTTCGCGGACTCGCTGCCGACGCGGCACCTCGATGTCCGCCCGCGCCGCAAGCTGGCGATCGTCACCTGCATGGACTCGCGGCTCGACGTCTTCGCGGCGCTCGGCCTCGGCCACGGCGAGGCGCACGTGCTGCGCAACGCGGGCGGCGTGATCACCGACGACGTGATCCGCTCGCTGGCGATCTCGCAGCGCAAGCTGGAGACGCGCGAGGTGATGCTGATCCACCACACCGACTGCGGCATGCAGAAGCTGACCGACGACGGCTTCCGCGCCGAGCTGCAGGAGGCGACCGGCGTCGCGCCCGCGTTCGCGATCGAGTCGTTCGCCGACGCCGACGCCGACGTCCGTCAGTCGATCCTGCGCGTCCGGCGTTCGGAGTTCGTGCCGCACCGCGACCTCGTGCGCGGCTTCGTCTACGACGTCGACACACACCGCCTGCACGAGGTACGCGTCGACGCAGAGGGCTAGCGCGGGCGAGGCAGCAGCAGCTTCACTCGCACACGCTTGCGCGAGCTGTTGCGGGCCGAGTCGGTGGCGATGACCACGATGCGCGCCGTCACGCCGCGCTTGGCCTTCAGCGCCTTGCGGGCGCGCGTGCGCAGCGGCTTGGTCACGCGTGGCCACAGGCGGACGCGGGTGTTGGCGCGAACGCGCCGTGTCGCTCGCCGGAGCTTGACCGGTGCCTTGGCGGCGCCCGCCTTCGGCTTGGCGGCGAAGCGCAGTCGACCGCTCGCCCGCAGCGTGCAGGCCTCCGAGCACCGCGCCGCGAGCGTGACGAACCGGCCCAGTCGCTGGCGCTTGCGCAGCGTCAGCGTCAGCGTCAGGCGTGGCTTGGTCGTGTCGCGCCCCCCGCCCGTCGTCTCTGGAATCGGGATGCTCGAGCGTGGGCACTGCGCTGGGGCGCCCGCATCTGGAACCACGCGGTAGATGTTGGTCGCGGTGAGCGCGTAGGCGCAACCGCCTGCGCTCTCGCCGAACGACTGCAGCGACTCGCCGGCTGAAAGCGATGCGCCGGCCTGGCGTGGATCGCCGCCCGCAACGCCGAGGTCGAGCGAGCGCAGGTCGCTCGCACAGAGATCGCCGTAGAGATAACGGCCCATCAGCTCGGGAAGGTCGACGTCGCGCACGACGTGGCCGCCGATCACCGCGCAGACGGTCGGGCCGGAGTGCGGGTAGGAGAAGAACGGATCGGCGTGAGCGACGTTCGGCGGGGTACAGGGACCCTCGCAGTTGGGCCAGCCGTAGTTGCCGCCCCCGGTGGTCAGCACGTTGACCTCCTCGTTCAGACCACTGCCGACGTCGCCGACGACAAGCGCGCCGTCCGGCGCGATCGACGCCCGGAACGGGTTGCGCAGCCCGAGCGCGTAGATCTCCTCACGCGCGCCGGGATTCGTCAGGAACGGGTTCGAGGCCGGTATCCCGTACGTCTGCTGCCCGATGCCGTCGGGGTCGCGCGGGTCGATCCGCAGCACCTTGCCGAGCAGGTTGGCGAGGGCCTGGGCGTTTGCGCTGGTGGCGTTGTCGCCGATCGTGATGTAGAGCAGGCCGTCGTGGCCGAAGGCGAGCTGGCCGCCGTTGTGGTTGTCGGCGCCGTGCGGCACTTTGAGCACGAGACGTGCGTAGGCGGGGTCGGCGACGTCGGCATCGCTGGCCGAGCGCCGGTACTCGACTACGCGCACGTCGCCGCGCATGGCGCCGGAATCGAGCGGATCCGACCCGAATGCGGTGTAGAACGCGTAGAGCAGGCCGCTCGTCGCGTAGTCGGGCGCGAAGGCGATCGACTGGAGGCCGCGCTCCCCGACCGTGTCGACGTTCGGGACCGAGAGGAACGGCTGCGCCGAGACGACCCCGGCCTTGACGACCCGCACCGCGCCAGAACGCTCGGCGACGAACAGCCGCGCATCGTTGCTCGGCGCCGTCAAGAACATCGGTGGAGATCCCCACGTCGATGCAGGCGCCAACGGAACCAGCGTGACGGAAGACGCGGAAGCGGGCGCCAGCAGCAGCGCCACGGCAACCAGCACCCCGGAGACGACCCCACGCGTCACTGCGTCAAGGCTACCCCCCAGCGCACGCCCGTCAACTCCTCCGAGACCTCCCACAGCCTGCGTGCGGTCTCCTCGTCGCGCGCGGCCTTGGTCGGGGTCGCGATCTTCGGGTAGCCGCGCTGCTCGTTGAAGCCGTCGGGACCGACGTACTGCCCGCCCTTCACGTCCGGGTCGGTCGCCGCGTAGAGCTGCGGAAGCGTTCCCATCTCGGCGTCCTGGGCGCCGAGCGCGTTGGTCACGCGCATGATCGCCCGATCGACCAGCGGCGGCTGGGCGAACTGCAGGTTGGTGTGCGAGTAGCCGGGGTGAGCGCCGATGCTCTTGACGTTCGAGCCGGCGGCGCGCAGGCGGCGGTCGAGCTCGAGCGCGAACAGCAGGTTGGCGAGCTTCGACTGGCAGTAGGCGCGCCAGCGGCGGTAGCGGCCGGACTCGCCCTGGAGGTCATCGAAGCGGATCTTGCCGAGCTTGTGGGCGTTGCTGCTGAGCGTGACCACGCGCGCGTCGTCGCGGCCCTCGAGCGTGTCGATCAGCTGCGCCGTGAGCGCGAAGTGGCCAAGGTGGTTGGTGCCGAACTGGCGCTCGAAGCCGTCCGCGGTCTCGCCGCGCGGCGAGACCGCCATCACGCCCGCGTTATTGATCAGCAGGTCGAGCGAATCGTGCGAGGAGCGAAAGCGCTGAGCGAACTCGCGCACCGACTCCAGGCTGGCGAGGTCGAGCGCCTCGACCTCGACGTCCGCGTCCGGCGCCGCCGCACGAACGCTGTCGGCCGCGGAGGCCGCCTTCTCGGCATTGCGGCAGGCCATCACGACATTCGCCCCGGCGCGCGCGAGCTCGCGCGCGGTGATCAGGCCGAGCCCGCTGTTCGCCCCCGTCACGATGGCCACACGGCCCGCCTGGCTCGGTATCTGCTCCGCCGTCCACTTCTCGCTCATCAGTCCTCCGCTCCTCCGCTTGCGCATCGCCTAATGTAAGAGAGCCTACGGAGAGTTGCATCGCCGCTTCGAGGTCGCGCTGGCGAGCGCGACGGCGAGACGCGGCGACAGCCGACGCGGACCCCGTCACGGCAGTCGAGGAGCCCGCAGCCGCCGCCACTCGCGCCCTGCTGCGCGGCCGCAGCCTGCTGTTCGACGAGCGCTGACTCAGCGCAGCCGCCGCAGCACCGACTGGGCGGCGTTGCAGCCGTTCATGCCGTGCGCTCCGGCGCCGGGTGGCGTGGCCGCGGAGCAGACGAAGACGCCGGGGATTCCGGTGCTGTAGGGATCGAGCGCGACACGCGGGCGGAACAGCGTCTGCAGTGGCGTGTTGGCGCCCGTGACGATGTCGCCGCCGACGTAGTTGGCGTTGGCGGCGGCGATCGCGGCGGTCGAGGCGCTCGCGCGGCCCACGATCCGCTCGCGCAGCCCCGGGGCGAAGCGCTCGATCTGGCCGATCAGCGCGTCGCCGGCGTCGCCGTCGTAGCCGTTGGGGACGTGGGCGTAGGCCCAGACGGGATGGACATCGCCGCGCGAGCGGCTCGGGTCGGCGAGGTACTGCTGGCCGACCAGCACGAACGGCCGCTCTGGCATCCGCCCGCGGTTGACGTCGCGCTCGGCCGCGACGATCTCCTCGAACGAGCCGATCGCGTGGACCGTCCCGGCCCGGCGCGCCGCGGGATCGGTCCACGGAACGCCGCCCTCGACGGCGAGGTCGACCTTGAACGCGCCGGGGCCGTGGCGGTAGCGGCGGTAGGCGCGCGCGACACGGCCGGGCAGCCGATCGCCGGCGACGTCGGCGACCGCGCCCGGGGCGAGATCGAGCACGACAGCCGCGGCCTCCGGAAGCTCCGCGAGCGACCGCACCCGCCGGCCAGTCTCGATCCGGCCGCCGTGCTCGAGCACGACCGCGGCGAGCGCGTCGGAGATCGCGCGCGACCCGCCGCGCGCGACCGGCCAGCCGTAGCGGTGGCAGGCGCAGATCAGCGCCATGCCGACGGCGGAGCTGAACGGCTGCGACAGAGGGCTGAACGAGTGCGCGGCCACCCCGCCGAACAGCGCGCGCGACTGCGGGGTCGGGAAGGCGCGCGCGAGCAGCGTCGCCGGCGCGGCGGCCGGCAGCCCGAAGCGCGCCAGGCGCAGCGGATGGCGCGGCACGTGCAGCATCGGCCGCAGGACGTCCTCGCCGAGGCGGTCGAACCCCTTCGACGGCGCGCCGAAGACCCGCTTCCAGGACCGGCCGGCCGGTCCGAGGCCCGCGGCCGTCGCGTCGATCGAGCGCAGCATCGCCGCGCCGTCGCCGCCGTCGAGCGGGTGCGCGAGGTCGACCTCCGGCCAGGCCCACTCGAGGCCGTGGCGCTCGAGCTCCAGCGAGCGCAGCGCCGGCGACTCGACGGCCATCGCATGCACGGCAGAGCAGTGGTCGTGCAGCAGGCCCGGGACGGTCAGCTCGGAGCTGCGCGTGCCGCCGCCGATCTGCGGCTCGGCCTCCAGCACGGTCACGCGCATGCCGGCCCGCGCGAGCACGGCCGCGCAGGTCAGCCCGTTCGGGCCGGCACCGACGACGATCGCCTCGTCGCTCACGTCGCGGCGGGCACGTGTCGATCCGTCGGCGCGGCGCCGCCGGCGGCGACCTGGACCGGGAGCGTGCCGGTGGCGTCCAGCCACGGCTGGCGCGCGACCATGTCGGCGACGTCCACCCAGCCCTCCTCGACCAGTCCCGTCGCGGCGTCGAAGATCCGGTAGCGCTGACTCCGCTTGTGGGCCGGCTGCGACTCGAGCGTGATCACGCGCAGCTCGCCCGGCTCGAAGCCGCAGCGCTCCTGGACCGCAGCCAGCAGCCGGTGGTCGTGGAAGTGGCCATCGCCGAAGTTGTAGCCCAGCACCACCCCGGCCACCACCTCGCCCTCGCGCACGTGGTACTGCTCGACGTCGTCGACGGCGTGCGGCAGCAGGCCGTTGAGCGCGCGACCGTGCGAGTGCATCGAGCGGAACGCGAGGCCCTTGCAGAGCAGCAGCTCCGCCATCTCGCGGCCGTAGAAGCGCGTCAGCTGCTCGACGACGACCGGCGCCGGCTTGACCAGCGAGCTGTCGAGCTTCTGCTCGGCGCCGCTGTCCTTGCGGAACAGCCACTGGCTGGTCGCCCAGTTGCCGGCGTAGTAGCGCATCGCCGGCAGGAACGAGATCAGGTCGGGGCGGAAGTTCCCGAGCACCGGGATCCCGACGCAGGTCACGGCGAGGATCGCGATCAGCAGCGGATCGTCGAGCGTCGAGAGCGGCGTCGAGCCGTAGTGGCCGAACAGGAACAGCAGCCCGAAGATCATGAAGATGTTCCACTCGAGCGGGACCGCGAGCGGGAACGTCGACAGGATGTGGAGGTGGAAGAGGACCATCCCCGCGACGGCGATCCAGCCGAGCGTCCCGCCGTCGCTCGCCAGCAGGATCGCCGGCAGCGTGAACTCCATGACGGTGCCGAGGTGGGCGGCGAGCGCGCCGACCGACGACGGCCGCAGGTCCTCGGGGTGGCTGCGGTAGAGGCGGCGCTTCGCCGACCGCCAGCGGTTCCACGGCGTGTTGCTGATCATCACGGTTACGACGAACGGGAAGTGGCGGTTCAGCTTCGACGACGCGGCGCCCCACCAGATGCAGACGAAGACGATCTGCGCGGCGACGACCATGTCGCTCAGCGGGAACAGGAAGACGATCATCAGGTTGCCGTAGATCTCCGAGCGCGCGGCCAGGAACGGAACCTTGTCGCGCAGGCCGAGCAGGACCAGGACGGCCAGCGTCACTCCGACGGCTGTCGGGTCGAGGCGGCCCGCCGCCGCTCCGGCGACGGCCGCCCCGTCGGCGACCACCAGGAAGGCGAGCATCGCGATCAGGCCCGCGTACAGCGCCACGTCGAGCAGCGTGCGCGTGTTGCCGCGGGTAAGCGGAACCCGGTCCGGCCACGGCGGCAGGCGCGTCGTCCCCGGCCGCAGCCAGTAGAGGACACCGCCGATCATCGGCGAGAAGCGCAGCGTCAGGGGCAGCGAGCCCGCGCCGAGGCCGAGCACCTCCCAGAGCATCGTCCAGGCGACCGCCTTCTGGAAGACGATCGGCTCGGTCCACCAGCTGCCGAGGTCGCCGAGCCCGCCCAACCCGTCGGTGGTCGCCGAGATCAGCAGCAGGCCGCCGCCCGCGTAGGCGACGAGCTTGGCGATGTAGAGCAGGTAGACGGCGTACGGGGTTCCGAAGCCGTTCTCCGCCCAGTCCTGGGCCAGCGGCTTGATCCGCTCGAGATGAGGTCGGCGCCGCCACTCCTCGAGGTCGACCGGAGGCGGAGCTGGGCTGATGAACCCCATCTAGTTCGTCGGCTCTACGACCGCCTCGACGCGGTCCTTCGGCAGCCAGAGGTGGGCGACGATGAAGGTGAAGACCATGATCCCCGCCATCACGTAGAAGATCGTCTGCGTCGCCTGCGCGAAGTCGTGCTGGACGGCCTCGAAGGCGCGCTGCGCCGCCCGTCCGCTCGCCTCGCCGAACGAGCTCGCGCTGCCGCCGCCTGACTGCGACAGCGCGTCGGCAACCTGGTCGGCGCGCGCCTTCGGCACGCCGAGCTCCCCGAGCGAGCTCTCGATGTTCGAGCGGTTCTGGTTGATCAGGATCGTGCCGAGCACCGCCAGGCCGATGCTCGCGCCGAAGTTGCGCAGCGTCTGGTTGATCCCGGTCGCCTCCCCGTAGCGGTTGCTCGCGACGCGGTTGAGGGCGTCGGTGCTGGCGGGACCGAGCACGAAGCCGACCCCGGCGCCGGCCATCACGATGTAGATCCACTGGTCGCCGAGGCTGAAGTCGTCGAGGCTGCCCGCCCAGAGGTAGAAGCCGACCGCGGCGAGCGCGCAACCCGGGATCACCGCGGCACGGACGCCCTTCGCGTCGTAGATGCGCCCGCTCCACTGCGACGCGACCCCGAAGCCGCCGAAGAAGACCAGCAGGTAGAGGCCAGCCGCCGACGCGTCCTCGCCGAGCGAGATCTGGGCGTACATGCTCGTGAAGAAGAAGACCGAGATGAAGACCATCATCAGGAGGAACAGCACGCCGTTGGCGGCCGAGAAGCCGCGGTTGCGGAAGATCCTCACGTCGATCAGCGGATGCTCGACACGCAGCTCGCAGCGCACGAACGCCGCCAACAGCAGCACGCCCGCGACGATGCAGCCGATCGTCGCGACGCTCCCCCAGCCCCACTGGCTCGCCTGCTGCAGGCCGAGCACCGCGAGGCCCATCCCAGCGGCGATCAGGCCGGTCCCGCCCCAGTCGATCGGCGCCGGGCTGCGCTCGTTCGACGGCTTCGCCCGCGCCGTCAGGATCAGCGCGATGATCGCCACCGGAACGTTGACCCAGAAGATCGAGCGCCAGGTCCACTCGGTCAGGTAGCCGCCGGCGAGTGGGCCGACCGCCGTCAGCGCGCCGGTGATGCCGAAGAACAGCGCGAGCGCCTTGCCGCGCTCGCCGATCGGGAAGGTCGAGACGACGATCGCCAGCGCGGCCGGGATCATCATCGCCGCGCCCGCGCCCTGGACGACGCGGAAGAAGATCATCCACGCCTCGGCGACGTCGCCGGTCGGCGTGGCGCCACAGAGCGCCGAGGCGCTGGCGAAGGTGATCACGCCGACGACCACCATCCGGCGGTGGCCGGCGATGTCGGCGAGTCGACCGCCGAAGGCGAACAGCGCCGACAGCGACAGCAGGTAGGCGTTGATGATCCACTGCGTCCCGGTCGCCGACAGCCCCAGGTCCTTCTGCAGCTCGGGGATCGCCAGCGCGACGATCGTCTGGTCGATGAACGTCATCGACACGGCGAAGATCATCGCCGCAAGGACCAGCGTCTTATTGCCGCCAGTGGGCATCGACGAAGACCCTACGGCGTCGGCCGGCCGTCGGTCAATCGCGCGGAAGCGACAGCCTCAGGGCCGTGGCGATCCGCCGCATGTGGTCCTCGTCGACTGCCGCCCGCTCGGCATAGTCATCCCACTCCGCGACGACGTCGCGGACCTCGTCCACGATCCGTGTGGCCCGGCCGCGCGGCAGCCTCGCGGCGTCGCCGCACGCGTCGAAGTCCTCGAGTGTAAAGCCGTCGCGCTTGCCGTTTGCGGTCATCTGGTGTTGGCTGGTCCATCTGCTCTCCGGCCGGTACGCGTAGGTGACGTCGTAAGCCGGTGCGAGCCGCCAGCGCCCACGGCGATCCATCAGGAAGGCGATGTTCTTGACGTGATCGTCCTGATTGCGAGCGACGATGTTGAAGGCCATTCGCCGGAACATCTGCTCGACGACCGCAGCCGGCTGACCGAGCTGACGCAGGATGAGGAACACCTGCTCATAGGAGTACGCGCCGGCCTGATTGAAGTCATAGTGGGCGAGCGCTCCGAGCGTCTGCATGTGCCGCTTCGCCCCGTTCTCGCCGCGATCGAAGCGACGCGTCATGAAATGCCGCCGACCGTTCTCCTCGAATAGTCGGGTGTCGCTTATCTCGATGCCAGCGTCACGCGCCATCAGAGAGTAGGCGTACTCGACCGCGCCGTAGCCTTTGGGATCGGCCAACCTGTCCTTGTCGCGGTTGCCGACAACGCCGTCGAACTTCAGCAGCCAATGCTCGAAGCCCGGCCCGAGATCGTCTACCTGCCCGGACCGCACGACATCCGTTGCGGGATTCCATGCGATCACCGCTTTGGCGCGCGCGCCACCCGCCGAGGTACCGACACTGAGGATGTCGCGCATCGCCTGCTCACGATGCCCAGCCGCGAGCGACGCGATCAGACCCTCACGGTCGGAGAGCACCTCGGAGGCCAGCTCGACGAGCTCGGCGACGTCGAGGTCGTGGCTGGCGGACGGCCGAGGCCCACGGCTCGGAGCGAACTCGAGCGCCCCCATCCCGCGCCGGCCGACGTAACACAGGCGCTCGACGGAGTCGAAGCTCTCGGGACTACGCCCCTGCCCGGCGAGCCAGGCGTCGATCAGCGCATGGCCGAAGCGATCGGGCAGGCTGTCCGACAGCAAGCCCGGAAGCCCGCGGAAGCTCTCCGGGTTCAGCGCCGGGAAGCTGTAGGGCGCGGCGCGCAGCGGCATGGTCAGCGGCGAGACCTCGATGCCGCTTGCCAGGAAGGCAGGGGCGTACTGGAACGTCGCGACGTCTCCAGCGTCGTCGGGCATCGACACAGCACCGATGCGCGTGCCCCACAGGGCGACCTCGGCGAGCGTGCTCACGGGTTCTCGCCAGGCGTCTCGTCGCCCCAGCGCCAGGAACCATCCCGCTCAGCGGGCTCGGACTCTCCTCCACCACGCGCCCCGGTTGCGCGCTGGCGCTGCTTGCCGTGCAGCTTCAGCAGCTCGATCGGGCTGGGCGCCGGCTCCGGCACCAGCCGGTCGAGGGCGTCGAGTAGCCCGAGCGCCCGCAGCACGCGCACGAGGCTGACGATCCTGACCGACTCGCCCGCCTCGATCCGCTGAACCGCCTTGCGATCCACACCTGCCTCGTCAGCCAGCTTGACCTGGCTGAGATTGCGCTCAAGTCGTGTTCGCCGCAGCCGCCGGCCGAGCTCGTCCAGCACCGTCTCGTCGGTCTGGTCTCCTTCGATCCGCATAACATCCTTTAGTTAGGTCGTTAAGGGCTATATACAGCTTTAAAGTCCTATAAACCGGGTCTAACAATAAACCTATCTTAGCATCTCTATCCCATCTAGCACCCTATATTAGGGTCGTTATAAAGATTTACAGCCTCTAGGCCCCTGTTACGGGGCATAGATCCCATTCGCCGTCTGGCGCATGCGACCCCAGCCACCGCAACGCGTCGACGCGATCGGGGTCGAGGACCTGAACGAGCTGATCGTCGAGGCCTGGCTTGCCCGCGCGCCGAAGCGGCTCGTCAAGACGTACCTCGGCTAGGCCACGAAGCCCTCGGAGGTGTGGACCTCCTCGCCGTCTCTTGTGAGGCCCATAAGGGGCCTATCCCCACGACCGTCGCGGGCTGATCGACCAGGAAGCGCCGCAGCGCGCGGCGCGATTGCGAGCGCTGTGCCGAGTTTGGGCTAGACGTCGCGCCGGCGGACGAGCGTCAGCCCGTCGGCCATCCCGAGCAGCACCGAGTCGACGCGATCGTCGGCGAGGATGCTGTCGTTGAGGCCGGCGACGGCGCGGGCGCCGGCGTCGTCGTCGGCCGGGTCGAGGATCCGGCCGCTCATCAGGACGTTGTCGATCGCGAGGACGCCACCGGGGCGCAGGCGCGGGACGAGCTCGGCGTAGTAGGCGGGATAGGAGGCCTTGTCGGCGTCGAGGTAGGCGAGGTCGATCGTCGGCTCGGCCGGCAGCGCGCGCAGCGTGTCGAGTGCCGGGCCGAGCCGGATCTCGACGCGGTCGCCCACACCGGCGGCATCGACGTTGCGGCGGGCGACGTCGGCCCAGCGCTGCTCGATCTCGCAGCAGAGCAGCGAGCCGCCCGGCGCCAGGCCGCGCGCGATGCGGATCGCTCCGTAGCCGGTGAAGGTGCCGATCTCGTCGCCCGCTGGGCGCCGAGCATCCGCGCCAGCAGCTCGAGCAGCGCGGCCTGCTCGGGGCTCGTCTGCATCACCGCGAGGCCGCCGAGTTCGCCGGTCTCGCGCTCGACCCCGGTCAGCGCGTCGTCGCGGCCGCCGGCGTGGGCGACCACGTAGGCGGCGAGCTCCTCGGTGATCGGGGTCGGCTCGATCGACACGGCGCTCAACGCTAGCGCGCCCGCGTTCAACCCTCCTGGGCGGGCAGCAGTTGGGCGCAGCCCTCGTACTGCCCGACTGGCGTCCAACAAGCAAGGGTTGAACTGGTTCCGTGGTCTAATCCGTGCACTGGCTCAACGACTGAAGAGGGAGAACTCGTGAGACGAAGCATCCTGCTCGCGCTCGTAGCCGCGCTCGCGCTGGCCGTAGGCATCAACGCAACCGCATCCGCTATCGCCGGCGATAGCGGCGCCCAGGCGACCGCGAAGAAGAAGGCCGGCAAGAAGAAGGCCGCGAAGTGCCCGGCGAAGCCCAAGGCCAAGAAGAAGGCCGGCAAGTCGCTCGCCGACAGCGCCGCCAAGAAGAAGGGCAAGAAGAAGGCGGCCAAGTGCAAGCCGAAGAAGAAGGCCAAGGCGAAGCCGAAGGCCACTCCGCCGGGCGCGTTCACGCTCACCGACGGCACCTATGGAGACGCCACCGCCTTCAACGAGCTCAGGGTCAGCGGCGGCGGCACGACGGCGGTACTGCGTTCAGAGCTCTCGTGCTTCCTCTACACCAGCCAGAGCGTGCCGCTCACGATCAACGGGAACACGGCAAAAGCAAGTGGCGAACATGACCTGTCCGTCGCCGGCGAGCCCGCCCACGTGAAGTGGTCGCTGACCGTTCAGTCGACGCTCGACTACACGCTCCAGATCAGCTGGGACGTCGGCAACGGGATATGCAAGTCCGAGAAGACCGTCAACGGGAAGTTCGGGAAGGTGTAGCTCCGACGGCCGCCGCGACGCGCGCGCTCGCGACTCCTGGAGTCGCGGGCGCCTGCGACGATGGCGCGCATGAACGACTTGGTGACGTACGAGCTCGAGGGACGGATCGCGACGATCGCGATGGACGACGGCAAGGCCAACGCGCTGTCGATCGACATGCTGAACGAGCTGCTCGCCGCGCTCGACCAGGCGGAGCGGGACGAGGCGGTCGTCGTGCTGACCGGCCGTGAGGGGCGCTTCTCGGCGGGTTTCGACCTGAAGGTGTTCGCCGAGCAGCCAGAGCGGATCGTCGAGATGCTGCGCCTCGGGGCCGACCTCTCCGAGCGCGTGCTCGGGTTCCCGACGCCGGTCGTCGTGGCCGCCAACGGCCACGCGATCGCGGCGGGGTCCTTTGCACTGCTCGCGGCCGACGTGCGGATCGGGACGGAGGGCGATTTCAAGATCGGCCTCAACGAGGTGCAGATCGGTCTGACGGTCCCGCTGTTCGTGATCGCGCTGGCCCGCCACCGTCTCCACCCCGCGCACTTCAGCGGCGCCGTCGTCAACGCGAAGATGTACGACCCGCAGCGCGCGATCGCCGCGGGCTACCTCGACCGGGCCGTCCCGGCGGGTGACCTGCGCGCCGCAAGTCTCGCGGCCGCCGAGGAGCTCGCCGGACTCAACGCCGAGGCGCACAAGGCGACGAAGCTCCGCGTCCGCGGCGACGCCCTGAAGGAGCTCCGCGAGGGGATCGACTCCGAGTTCCCGGCCTGACTCAGGCCGGGACTTGCGACGCCGTACTAGCGCGGCTGCTTGACGATCCGCAGCCAGGGGCGCGGGGCGTCCCAGCCGTCCGGGTAGGTCTCCTTGGCCTGCTCGTCGGAGACGGAGCCGGCGATGATCACGTCGTCGCCGTCGGTCCAGTTGGCCGGCGTCGCGACCTTGTGGTTGGCGGTCAGCTGGAGCGAGTCGATCACCCGCAGGACCTCGTCGAAGTTGCGACCGGTGGTCATCGGGTAGACGAGGACCAGCTTGATCTTCTTGTCCGGGCCGATCACGAAGACGTTGCGGACGGTCTGGTTGGCGGCCGGGGTGCGCTCAGTCGGATCGCCCGACACGTCGGCCGCCAGCATGCCGTAGGCCTTCGCGACCGCGAAATCGCTGTCGGCGATGATCGGGTAGTTCGGCGCGGTGCCCTGCGTCTCGGCGATGTCCTGCGCCCACTTCTCGTGGTTCTCGATCGGATCGACCGACAGGCCGATGATCTTCACGTTGCGCCGGTCGAACTCCGGCTTGATGCTCGCCATGTAGCCCAGCTCGGTCGTGCAGACCGGCGTGAAGTTGCGCGGATGGGAGAACAGCACGGCCCAGGAGTCGCCGATCCAGTCATGGAAGCTGATCTTTCCCTCAGTCGTCTCAGCCTCGAAATCCGGGGCGGTCTCGCCAAGCTGCAGTGCCATCATGGTCCTCCTGATCGTTTGTCTACCAAGACGCTAGAGCATGACTCCCGACTTCCCTGACAAGCCGCTCTCGACGGAGGCCCAGCGAAGGCTCGCCGGTGCGACCGACCGGCGCTACCGGCTTCACGGCGACGAGGAGGCCGGCGACGAGCTGCGCCGCGCCGCACACGGGCGGATCGACGCGGCGCTCGAACGTCTGCGCCGCGACGCGGGCACGGACGTCGCCACCGCTGTCCACGACACGCGCAAGGACATGAAGAAGCTGCGATCGCTGCTGCGGCTGGTCCGCGACGGCCTTGGCGAGCAGCGCTACCGCGCCGAGAACGACCGCTACCGCGACGCCGCACGCCAGCTCTCTCCCGCGCGCGAGGCCGAGGTGAACCTGGCGGCACTGGCGGTGCTGCGCGCCCAGTACCCCGACGAGGCGCCGGCCGCGGAGACGCTCCAACGCGCGCTCGAGCGGGAGCGCGAGCGCGTGGCGGTCGAAGGCGATGCCCTCGACAAGCACATCGGTCAAGTCACCGCGGCGATCGCCCAGGGAGCGGCGGGCATCGACGACTGGCCGCTCGACGGCGACGACTTCGACCTCGTCCAGGCCGGGATCGAGCGGGCCTATCGGCGCGGCCGGCGCGGCTTGCAAACGGCTCGCGACGACCCCACCGCCGAGAACGTCCACGACTGGCGCAAGCGCGTCAAGGACCTCTGGTACCAGCTGCGCCTACTGCAGGACGCCTGGCCCGCCGTGCTGAAGGCGTCCGCCGCCGAGGCGCACGAGCTGGCCGATCTGCTCGGCGACCACCACGATCTCTCGGTGCTCGTCGCCACAGCCCGCGACCAGACCCCTGACGATCCCGGCAACGCGACGCTCTCCACGCTGGCCGAGCGCCGCCAGGCCGAACTGCTCGACATTGCCCTCCAACTCGGCGACCGCCTCTACGCCGAGAAGCCCGACCAGTTCACCCGCCGCATCAAGCGCTACTGGCGAACCTGGCGTCAGCCGCCCCAGTGACTCGCACCCACGCCGTGCGCCCAGAGGCGGGCGGCCATGCGGTGGTGGGCGAGGCGATCGGCGGCGGTCCTGACCGGCCACGGCACTCGCCAACCGAGGAATTGGTACGGCCCGCGCGCGCCGGACGAGCTGTTGTATGCATCCCACGAGTAGTGCGACTCGCGCGCGACGATCCAGCAGGGCACGGCGAAGCGGCCGCGCGATCCGCAGTCGTAGGGCGCGATGCTGCGCAGCTCGAGCTGTGCCAGGTGATGACGCCGGTAGCGCCTGCGGTGGTCGCGGATCACCTTGGCCGAGGCGCGCGGCCGCTCCTGGCAACGGGTCACCCGCTTCAGCGTGCGGCGCTCGCGCGGAGTCGCTGGCTGATGTCCGTCGAACGCCTTCTTGGCCACGCGGTGGAAGTCCGCCCGGGTGTACGTCGTGGGGCACTTCGCGGCCTCGGCGGGGGCGGCGACGAAGAGAACAGCGGCAAGCGGAATCGATAGCAGCAGTAGTCGGATTAGGGCTCAGCTCCGGAGAGTCGGGGGCTAGACAAAGCCAGGAGCCGCGCGGTACTCAGCGACTCGGGCCGCGGCGTGGGCCATCGGACCATGCCGCAATGCGTCTGGATTCGGAGGCCAAGGTAGGGGCGGTCCCGCTCCTGAACTGTGAGTGGGGTCACAGAGCCCGCCCGCTTCCGCTCCAGCGCGCGGTTACTGTTCGTCTCCGTGACGGAGGCGTTCGCGATCGCCGCCGAGCGCTGGCCGCGCGAGGGGCCGCCGGCGAGTTGCGCCTGCTCGACCTGCCCGAGCCGGCCCCGGAGGACGAGATGGACGAGACGACGATCCCCGACGAGCGGCTCGGATCGCCGTCGGCCGGGTAGCCCTTGACCGCGCGCTCAAGCTGGTCCGCTCAGACCCCGAGCGGCGCTTCCTCGAGCGGCGGCTGGCGGAGCTGAGCTAGTCCTTGTACGGCGCGTGGCGGTTGTGCAGCATCAGGTCGTTGCCGTCGGGATCGCGGAAGAGCGCCATGTGACAGACCCCGGTGTCGAACGTGTCCGCGGTGAACTCGACGCCCTTGGCCTCGAGCTCCGCGCGCGTCGCCGCCACGTCGTTGACGTGCAGCGCGGGATGAGCGTTGCGCTGCGGCTCGAACTCTCTGCCCATCTTCTCCGGCTCCCAGATCCCGAAGCACGTCTCACCGACCCAGAACTCGAACCGGCTGTGCTCGTCTGGCTTCAGGCCGAGCGTGTCGATGTAGAAGCTGCGCGAGCGCTCCGCGTCCTGCGACGGGATGCCGACGAAGTCGAGACTGCTGATCATCGTTTCCTCCTGGGGTTCGTGATGGCTGCAAGAGAGGCTATGCCCTGGGTTAGCCCTGACGAGACCGGGTAGCCCCAACGAGGGAGGCGTGTTCCCGAACCAAGAAGAGGGATGAGGAATGGCGAACAGCAAACCCGCCTCGAGCAAGACGCGCAAGAGAACCGGCAGCGGGTCGTCGAACGGCTCCGCTCCGAAGACGAAGGGCACTTCCAGCCGCTCGGCGAAGACGACGTCGCGGTCGAAACCAGCCGCGCGGTCCAAGGCGACAGCACGCTCAAAGCCGACCGCACGGCCGAAGGCCACGAACTCAAAGTCAACGGCGCGTTCGAAATCGGCGTCGCGTTCGAAGCCGTCTGCCGCGCAGCAGAACGGAAGTGCGAATTTCACCGATCGGGTCAGTCAGGTCGCCGGGACCGCCAAGCAGGCGGCCGGCAAGGCCAAAGGTCCGGCGGTGGCCGTCGGGGCCGCAGCCGCTGGTGTTGCCGGCGGCCTCCTGATCAAGAGCCGCTTGAGCCGACCCAAGGTGCTCGGCGTGCCACTCCCGCGCTCGCTCGGCAAGCCAAGCCTCGACGCGAAGTCGATCGCCAAGACCGTCGGCGAGGCGAGCCAGAGCTTCGCCAAGACGTCGAAGTCGGTCTCGAAGGACCTCGAGCGCGTCGGCGACCAGGCCGAGCGGATCGGGAAGATCCTCGGCTAGAAGGAGCTCGTCATGGCCTCGACCAAGCAGCGACCGAAGCCGGCGTCGAATGGAAGCTCCGCGACTGTCGGGGCGGCCGTCAAGGACGCGGGAAACACGGCAGTCGGCGCCGCCCGGCGGGCTCGCGGCCCGATTCTCGCGGTGAGCGCCGCGGCGGCCGGGCTGGCTGGCGGCCTGGCAGCCGGCTCGCGGCTCGGCTCGAAGCGCCGCCGCCCGCCGATCGGCCGGCGGCGCAAGCTGCTCGGCGTCTCGATCGGTCACAAGAGCGGGGCGTTGAGAACCGTCGAGCTGCTGCGCGACGGCGCCAAGCACCTCGACTCGGCGACCAGCCGCCTCTCCGACACGTCGGATGACGTGCACGAGATCCGCGAGCAACTCGACCGGGCCAACCGCCAATCGCCGCTGGAGGTTCTCCTCGACGGCCTCACCCACCGGCGCGGCGCCCACAAGCACGAGGGCTGAAACTCGACTCACGTCGCAATTACGCAGTTAGGATGCGCGCCATGAAGACCTGCGCTCGCCTGCTGCCCGTCGTCGCCGGAGCCCTGGTGCTCGCCGCACCCTCAGCGGCTTCGGCCAAGCTGAAGTACAAGCAGCCGGCGTGCGGCAAGTTCCAGAAGAAGGTCGACAGCTCGACCGGGGCGAAGAAGCGTGCCGCCAAGCGGAGCCTCAAGCAGTGCCAGGCGAACGCGCAGGTCTACAAGCAGGTTCGCAACTCGCACTTCGTCGGCACGCGTGCGGACGGCGTCGAGATCGACACGATCTACTGCGGCAACGGCAAGTGGCAGGACGATGTCGCCGACGGCGGCAAGGTCGGGACGAACGGCTGGCGGATCGTCGACGCCAAGGTGAAGAAGGGCGGCACCAGGTTCACCGCCGTCGTCGAGGCGTGGATCCCTGGCGGAAAGCATGTCCAGGGCCTGATCCGCGACGGCGACCAGTGGCAGGTCGGCTACGAGTTCGGCGGCGAGGTCAAGTCGCCGGGCGACGTCGAGAAGACCAACGCCAGCGCCGCCTGCGCCGCGCTATAGGCGCCGCCGTCAGCGGCAGAGCCGCTCGCGCGCGATCCATGAGCGGCCGCGCGGCCCCGGGCGCGCCGCGGACGGCCTGCCGGCGCACTCGAGACGCCGGCGCGCGCCGGGACCCTCGACGCCCTTCGCTCGAGCGGCAATCGTGGTGAGCAGGCGAGAGATCGGATCGATCGGGACGTTGTAGCGGCGGACCTCGAAGTGCAGGTGCGGGCCGGTCGAGTACCCGGTCGACCCGACGTAGCCGACGCGGGTGCCGCCGGTCACCCGCTCCCCGACCCAGCTGGTTATCGACGAAAGGTGCGCGTACCAGGTGGTGTAGCCGAGCCGGTGCTGGATCACGACGAGGTTGCCGTAGCCGCCGTAGTTGTAGGCGGCGAAGATCGTCGTCCCGTAGCCCGCCGCGCCGACACGGGTTCCATACGCGACGGGGAAGTCGAGTCCCTGATGGCTGCGCCCACCGGCGCGCGGCGCGCCGAAGCCATCGCCGATCAGCCCCGAGACCGGCCGCAGGAACGCCACCGGCCCGGTCGGAGCGCCCGGCGCGGAGCCCGCGCCGCCGCCCCCGCGCAGCGACGCGACGGTCACCGGACCCGCGATGCCGTCGACGGCGACCCCAGCCGCGCGCTGGGCACGCAGGACCGCGGCCCCGGTCAGCGGGCCGAAACGGCCGTCGGCCATGCCCGGCCCGTGGCCCGCACGCTGGAGCAGGTACTGCAGCGCCGCCACGTCCCAGCCGCGATCGCCCCGCCCCATCGGGCGGCTGCCGAGTCGCGGCCGCCCCCGCCATCCGAGCGCCCGCCGCGTCTGCGGCCCCGCGATGCCGTCGACCCCCAGCCCGTGCCGGCGCTGAAACTCCACGACCGCGCCCCGTGTCAGCGGGCCGCGGACCCCGTCGACGTATCCGGCGTACAGGTCGCGCGCCTCCAGCGCCGTCTGCAGCGCGGCCACGCCCGCGCTGCCGGCCGCGGCCGGCGAGGGGACGGCGAGTGCGAGCACCAACGCGACAGCGCCGATGCCTGAGAGCAAGCGCATCGCTCAATGGTGAGAAGCCTTGGCCAATCCGACAACCCGCGCAACGGGCCTTGCACGGCGCGTCAGGGGAGCTTCAGCACGTGGGCGCGCGTCGGCTCGACGCGGCCCTCGAGCACGTCGAGGTAGGCGTCGCGAACGGCGTCGAAACCCGCGCCGTCGATCGGCTCCAGCCAGGTCCCCGTCCAGTCGCAGAACGGATGCCAGGCATCGGCGACCCTGCTCTCCAGCTCGCCACTCCCCCAGTCCTCGCCGCGCTTGACGATCCGGTTGGGCGCGAAGAAGATGGTCGGTGGCGGCCCTGGCAGCTCGCCGGCGTCCACCTGCGGCTTCTCCCAGTGCGTGAAGCCGACGACCATGCTGTGGACGAGCTGGTCGCCATAGTGCTCGTGGACCGCGAGACGCACCGCGCTGTCACTGGCCACGTCGACGAACGTCGCCGGTCCACGCTCGAGCGACTCGATCGCGTCGTAGGCGACCGTGCGGTCGTAGATCCCCAGCCGCTCGACGAACTCGGCGTTACGCGGTGAGGTGAGTCCCACCAGCTCGACCCCATCGCGCTGCGCGAGCATGAAGGCTGCGGCGATCGCCGTCTTGCTCGACGCACTGGCGAAGACGATCGGCCCGCGCTCGGCCAGCCCGTCGTCGGCGATCTGGTCGTCGATCAGGAACGAGGTGTAGAAGAGCGGGCGCAGCAGCATCTGCATCGCCTCGGTGTCGGGGCGGTAGAAGCGATCGGCCGTGGTCGCCTGGAAGTGGTGGTAGACCGACGGCAGCTCCGCCCGGTGCGGCGAGCCGTCGGCGAAGCCGCTCGCGCCGGCGCCGGTCGGTGTGACGACCAGGTGCGACGACGGCGGCAGGTACCCGTACAGCCGCGTGCCCACCTCGACGTTCTCGGCGTTGCTCCGCTCGACCTCAGCGAACCCCCACATCGGCACGCGACCCCAGCCGTCGGGCGCCGGGAAGAAGTCCCAGTACGACATCGCGTCGCCGAGCACCGCATAGGTGACGTTGTTCGCCGTCAGCCCGAAGGTGTCGACTCGCAGCAGCGCCTGCCCCTCCTCGATCTCCGGTGCACCGGACTCGGAGATACGGCACTCACGCAGGTCGTCGCGCTTGACGAGGAAGTTGGTCATGCGTGGATGCTCTCATGCCGGCGCCGGCCTCAGTCATAGTTCGAGGCGATGAGCACCGACGCGCTGGGCGACATCGAGGACCGGGCAGACTGCGAGCGCCTCGTCCGCGCTTTCTACGGCAAGGCGATGGAGGACGAGCTGATCGGCTGGATCTTCACCGACATCGCCCACCTCGACCTCGACGAGCACGTCCCGGTGGTCACCTCGTTCTGGGAGACCGTCCTGCTCGGAAACAAGAGCTACTACGGCGGCGCCTTCGGCGTTCACGCTCGGATCCACGAGAAAGCCGGACTCAAGAAGGCCCATTTCGAGCGCTGGCTCATCCTCTGGTGCCGCACCGTCGACGAGATGTTCGACGGCGAGCGCGCCGCGATGGCGAAGGTGCACGGCCTGCGCGTCGCCAACGCCTTCCGCGGCCGCCTGGCGAGCTACCCGGGACCGGATACACCGGATGAGATGGCGGTTCGGCAGGTAGGGACCGCGGACTAGAGGCTTGATGTGGGTTTATCGGCCGTCGTAGGCGGTGAGGGCTCGTGGTGGGCGGCCGGTGAGGGTGTTGATGTAGATGCCGAGGGTGAGGGCGAGGAGGCGTCCGGCGATGCGGG
>Ga0190272_10000366_pt1 | contig 24861 bp, 25 predicted proteins | sample Popmic504T_FD_133746 | JGI IMG/M metagenome (GOLD analysis project Ga0190272, IMG submission 133746) | Populus adjacent soil microbial communities from riparian zone of Shoshone River, Wyoming, USA - 504 T | ecosystem: Environmental > Terrestrial > Soil > Riparian zone | place: USA: Wyoming... | reverse complement strand
GCGATCACGGGGGAGACGGGCGCCGGCAAGACCGTCCTCGCCCACTCGCTCGATCTGCTGATGGGCGGCAAGGCGAAAGCCAACGTGGTCAGACCCGGTTCCGAGGAGGCATGGGTCGAGGGCGTCTTCGACCTGCCCAAGGGACTTTTGGCCGAGCCGGAGTTCGCGGAGTTGGCGGAGCGGTTGCCGACCGGGGCCGAGGAGGTCGTGCTGGGGCGGCGGGTCTCCTCCGGGGGGCGGACCAGCGCGTTCGTGGCGGGGCGAGCCGCCACCGCTGCGGATTTGAAGCTGCTGGGAGGACGGTTGCTTGCTTTTTTCGGCCAGCACGAGCACCGCAAGCTGACGATCGCCTCGGCGCAGATGGAGGTGCTGGACGGTTTCGCCGGGGCTGAGCATCTGGAGTTGCGGGAGCGGTACCGGGAGGCCCACCGCGAGTGCGGGCGCCTGGCGTCCGAGTTGGCCGAGTTGCGGGAGCGGGAGGGATCGCGGGAGCGGGATCTCGACCTGTTCCGGTACGAGCTCTCCGAGATCGACGAGGTGGCGCCGGACCCGGCCGAGGAAGGCGACCTTGCGACTGAGCGGGAGCGGTTGCGCCACGCCGAGGGGTTGCGCGAAGCGGCCGGCGGGGCCCACGCCGGGCTGGCCGGGGCCGACGAGGACGGCGGCGGGGCCGCCGCGGCCGTCGGCCAGGCCGAGGCACTGCTGCAGGGCGTCGCCGGGCTCGACTCCCGCCTTGACGCGCTCTCGGAGCGGGTCGCCGGGCTCGGGGTCGAGCTGGCCGACGTCGCCGCCGAGCTGCGCGACTACGCCGAGGGGATCGAGGCCGACCCGGGCCGCCTGCTGGCGGTCGAGGAGCGGCTGGAAGCGCTCGACAGGCTGAAGCGCAAGCACGGCGGCAGCGTCGAGTCGGTGCTGGCGCACGCCGAGCGCTGCCGGACGGAGATCGCCAGGCTGGAGGGCGCCGAGCAGCGCGGCGCCGAGGCCGAGGCGGCGCTGGCCGAGGCCGAGGCGCGCCGGGCCGAGCTGGGCGAGCGGCTGAGCGAGGGGCGCGCCGCCGCCGCCGCGCCGCTCGAGCGGCGGGTCGCGGCCGAGCTGGCGCTGCTGGCGATGGACGGCGCCAGCCTCGAGGTGGCGCTCGAGCCGCACCCCGAGAGCTTTGGCGCCAACGGCCGCGAGACGGTCGAGTTGCGGCTCGCTCCCAACCCCGGCATCGAGCCGGCGCCGCTGCGCGAGGCCGCCTCCGGCGGCGAGCTCTCGCGGGTGATGCTGGCGCTGAGCGGGCTGGGCGAGGCCGGCGCCTCGGCCGGCACCCTGGTCTTCGACGAGATCGACGCCGGGATCGGCGGCAACACCGCCCGCGCGGTCGGCGAGCGGCTGCGGGCGCTGGGGGAGGGCAGGCAGGTGCTCTGCATCACCCACCTGCCCCAGGTCGCCTCCCTGGCAGAGACGCACTTCCGGATCGAGAAGGACGTCGGGGGCGATCGGGCCGTCGCCAGCGTGCAGCGGCTCGACGGCGAGGGCGTGGTCGAGGAGATCCGCCGCATGCTCGGCGGCGAGGACGCCTTGATCGCGGCGGGGGTCGTGGCCTAACCTGAGGCGGGTGGCAGCCACCTCCAGTCGCCGTCGCCTCCCTGCGCTGCTGGGACGCCGCAACGGAACGCGCCCTGGCGCTTACGTAGAAGGGCCCGCCCGGCTCGGCGAGCGGACCAAGCACCTGGTCAAACGCCTGCATCCCGGCGACGTCGCCGTGATCGACCACGTCAACATCGACCGGATCGCGGCCGAGGAGCTGATCGAAGCCGGCGTGGTCGCCGTCCTCAACGCCTCCGAGTCCTCCGACGGCAAGTACCCCAACGCCGGGCCGCTGCTGCTGGCGCGGGCCGGGATCCGGCTCGTCGACGCCCCGGGGGCCGGCCTCTTCGAGCTGCTCGAGGACGGCGACGAGGTGCGGATCGAAGGTGGCGCGATCAGCCTCGCCGGTGGCGAAGTCGCCCATGGCCGCGCCCTCGAGGCGGATGAGCTGGAACGTCAGTTGGAGCTGCAGCGCGAGCGGATCGACGAGGCGCTCGCCGCCTTCGCCGAGAACACGGTCGCCCACGTGCGCCAGGAGACCGACCTGCTGACCGGCAGCGTCGAGTACCCGCCGACCCGCGCCTCATTCCGCGACCGCCACGTCCTGATCGTGGTCCGCGGCGACCGCCACCGCCGCGACCTGAAGGCGCTGCGCGCCTACATCCGCGACGTCCGCCCGCTGATCGTCGCGGTCGACGGCGGCGCCGACGGCATCCTCGAAGCCGGCCTCAAGCCGGACGTGATCCTCGGCGACATGGACTCGGCCGGCGACGCGGCGCTGCGCTGCGGCGCCGAGCTGATCGTCCACGCCTACCCCGACGGCCGCGCGCCCGGCCGCGAGCGCCTGGTGGAGATGGGGCTCGAGCACCGGATCGTCCCCGCCGCCGGCACCAGCGAGGACGTGGCGATGCTGATGGCCTACGAGAAGGGGGCGACGCTGATCGTCAGCGTCGGCGCCCACTTCAACCTGGTCGAGTTCCTCGACCGCAAGCGCGCCGGGATGTCGTCGACCTTCCTGACCCGGCTGCGGATCGGCGAGAAGCTGGTCGACGCCAAGGGGGTGAGCCGGCTCTACAACCCGAGCTCCAGCCTGGTCCCGGTCGGGCTCTTCGCGATCGTCTTCGCGATCCTGCTGGTCATCCTGGTGATCACCTCGCCGGCCCTCAACGACGTCTTCGAACTGTTCTGGCTGAAGATCCGGATCTGGCTCGGGTTGTAGCCGGTGCCCTGCCGGATCGCTAGCGGGCCGGCGCGGGAACCGGGGGCCGAGCGTCATCACGATCAGCTCCGTCGAGCCCCCGTCGCAGAGCAGGGCGCCCTTGGCGAGCAACTGGAACCACTCGCCGTCCCGGAAGCCGGGGACGGAGCGGCGCATCTTCATCCCGAAGTTGCCGTAGCCGCCCCAGTTGCCGTTGAAGTCGAAGGAGGCCAGGCCGAGCCGGTCGCCCCGGTCGTGGCGGGCGCGGAAGTAGCGGAGCAGGGTGTCGCGGCGCTTGGCCTCGGCGCCGAGCCGGATGCCGGGACGGTCCGAGGAGTACCACTCGAACTCGGCGGCCGGCGCGAACTGGGCGTCGAGGCTCGTGTAGTCGCCGCGGTTGAAGGCGGCCACGAAGGCGGCCACGAAGGCGGTGACGGCGGCGCGGGCCTCGGCGGCGGTGCAGTTGCCCGCCGCCGCCGCGCCGCCGCTCTGCGTCACCACGCCGAGGGCACCGAGCGCGGTCAGGACGGCCAGCAGCGAGGCGTTGCGACGCAATCCCTGCATGCCGCGAAGCTAGCAGCGGCTAGCCTGTCGCGCGCCGATGGGTTACAGCGCCAGATACCACGCCACCTCGCTGATCGCGGTCTTCGTCGCGCTCGCAGTCGGCATTCTGGTCGGCGCCGAGTTCGGCGGCGACGCGCTCAAGAACACCCGCCGCGACCTCGAGCGCAGCCTGGTCGGCAACCTCCAAGACGCCCGCTCGCGGGCCGACGACCTGAACGGTGAGCTGGGCCGCTCGAATGAGTTCGCCGACCGGGTCTACCCGGTGCTGGTGCGCGACCGGCTCGAGGGGAAACGGATCGCGATCGTCGCCCTCGGTGATCTTCCGGGCGACCTCACCGGGACGGTCGAGGAGGCGCTGGAGCCGACCGGGGCGCAGTTGGTCGGGGTGGGCGTGGTGCGCGAGCCGGTCGACCTCGCCGGCCTCGCCGCCGACCTCTCGAAGACCCGCTTCGCCGACCTGCGCACCAACACCGACACCCAGACCGCGCTCGGCACCGGCCTGGGCCGCCAACTCGTGCTGGGTGGCACCCTGCTCGAGGTCGTCCGCGGCCACCTCTTCTCGCGCGCCAGCGGCAACTTCGGCGGCCTCGACGGGGTGATCGTGGTTCGCGACGTGCCGGACGGGATGGGGCCGGTCCAGCGCGCCAACGCGGCGCGGCTGGAAACGGCGCTGATGGAGGGGATGGAGGCGACCCGGAGGCCGGTGGTGGGGGTCGAGACCTCGGGCGCGGACCCGTCCTCGATCTCCACCTTCCAGAGCAGCGGCTTGGCCAGCGTCGACGACGTCGAGGCCACCGCCGGGCAGGTGGCGCTGGTCTTCGCGATGCTGGGCGCCGAGGGCAGCTTCGGCGTCAAGGGCAGCGCCGACCGCCTCTTGCCCGATCTGCTGGCCCCGGGTAGCTGAGCGATGGAGTGGGTTGGCTTCCCGCTCGCGATCGTGCTGGCGATCCCGCTGCTGCCGGCCGGGGTGCGCGGCCTGCGCGACGCCGGCCTGGTCCGGGAGAACTATCGCGGCGCCCTGGTCGCCTTCCCGCTCGGGGCGGTGCTGGCGACCGCGGCGCTGGTCGCGCTGGCGCCGCTCGCCTTCCTCGACGACCGCGCCGACCTCGACCTGCTCGACCCCGAACTGCGGCGCTGGCTGCCCTACCTGCTCGGCGTCGCCTTCCTCGGCTTCCTCGACGACGCGCTCGGGCAGGGGACGGCTGAGGGGACGCCGCGCGGCTGGCGCGGTCACGCCCGGGCGCTGCGCGAAGGCCGGCTCTCGACCGGGGCGATCAAGGCGATCGGGGCGCTGGCGCTGGCCGCCTACGTGGTCTCCGGGCGCGGCCTGGAGTCCTGGCGCTACCTGGCCGACATCGCCCTGCTGATCCTCGCCACCAACGCCTTCAACCTGCTCGACCTGCGGCCGGGGCGGGCCGAGAAGGGGCTGATCCTGCTCGGCGTTGGTCTCTGTCTCGGTGCCTGGACCCTGGCCCCGCTCGAGCTGCTGGGGATCTTCGCCGGGCCGGTCCTGGTCGGCGCCTGGCTCACCCTGCGCGAGCGGGCGATGCTGGGCGACACCGGTTCCAACCTGGTCGGGGCGATCGCCGGGGTCTGGTTGCTGACCACCCTGGGCGGGGACGGCCGCCTGATCGCCCTCGCGATCGTCGCCGCGCTGACTATTTACGGCGAGATGCGGTCTATTTCCAAAGCGGTCGAGGCGGTTCCGCCACTGCGCTGGCTAGACTCGCTCGGCAGAGCATGAATCCAGTCAGCAGAGGCGACACCAGGTTCATCTTCGTTACCGGAGGTGTCGTTTCGGCCCTTGGCAAGGGCATCGCCGCCGCCTCGATCGGCCGCCTGCTGGTCTCCCGCGGCTTCCGCGTCCAGCTCCAGAAGTTCGATCCCTACATCAACGTCGACCCGGGGACGATGAGCCCGTTCCAGCATGGCGAGGTCTTCGTCACCGAGGACGGCGCCGAGACCGACCTCGATCTCGGCCACTACGAGCGCTTCACCGACGAGAACACCTCGCGCTCCTCCAACTTCACCGCCGGCTCCGTCTACAACTCGGTGATCCGGCGCGAGCGTCGTGGCGATTACCTTGGCGCCACCGTGCAGGTGATCCCGCACATCACCAACGAGATCAAGCAGCGGATCCTGATCGTCGCCGAGTCGCAGTCGGTCGACTTCGTGATCACCGAGATCGGCGGCACCGTCGGCGACATCGAGTCGCTGCCCTTCCTCGAGGCGATCCGCCAGCTCTACACCGACATCGGCCCGAAGCGGGCGATGTTCGTGCACCTGACCCTGGTCCCCTACGTCGGCCACGCCGGCGAACTGAAGACCAAGCCGACCCAGCACTCGGTCAACGAGCTGCGCCGGATCGGGATCCAGCCGCACGCCCTGGTCTGCCGCGCCGAGGGCCGCCTCGACCGCGACATCCGCAGCAAGATCGCGCTCTTCGCCAGCCTCCCGGTCGACGCGGTGATCTCCGCCAACGACGTCGACAACATCTACAAGGTGCCGCTGGTCTTCCGCGCCGAGGGCGTCGACGACCTCGTCCTCGACCACTTCGGGATGGAGGCGCCGGCGCCGGACCTGGCCGAGTGGGAGGCGATGGTGCGCCGCGCCGACGCCGCCGAGGGCAGGGTGCGGATCGCGGTGGTCGGCAAGTACGTGAAGCTTGCCGACGCCTACAAGTCGGTGATCGAGGCGCTCGAGCACGGCGGCTTCCACCACGGCGTCAACGTCGAGGTCGAGCTGGTCGATTCCGAGCACCTCGACCCCGAGAAGCTCGAGGGCTGCGACGGGATCCTGATCCCGGGCGGCTTCGGCGAGCGCGGCATCGAGGGCAAGGTCCAGGCGGCGCGGATCGCCCGCGAACGCTCGATCCCATACCTGGGGATCTGCCTCGGGATGCAGATCGCCGTGGTCGAGTTCGCCCGCACTGTGGTCGGCATGGCGGGCGCCAACTCGGCCGAGTTCGACCCTGAGACGCCCTTCCCGGTCGTCGACCTGCTGCCCGAGCAGAAGGAGGTCTCCGACATGGGCGGCACGATGCGGCTTGGCGCCGACCCCGTGAAGCTGCACGAGGGCACCAAAGCGCGTGAGATCTTCGGCGAGGCCGTGATCTACAAGCGCCACCGCCACCGCTACGAGGTCAACAACCAGCTGCGGCGCCGGCTCGAGGACGAGGGCCTGGTCTGCGGCGGCACCTCGCCGGACGAGCGCCTGGTCGAGATGGTCGAGCTTCCCGACCACCCGTTCTTCGTCGCCTCCCAGTTCCACCCCGAGTTCAACTCGCGCCCGAACCGCCCCGAGCCGCTCTTCCGCGAGTTTGTCGGGGCCGCCACACGCCACGCCGGCGCCCAGCCGGCGGACGGGGCCGAGCTGCCCGCCGAGGTCGAGGCCAACGGCAGCGACGTCGGCGCGCGCCACTCCGGTTGAGCGAAGCCCCCGTTCACCGCTTACCTTTCTCTCTGTGAGCGCGACGCTGCATGAGCGGTTCGTCAGGCTCTGCGAGATCCGCAGCCCGACGGGTGAGGAGCGGGAGATCGCCGACTCGGTCGCGGCCGAACTGCGCGCCCTCGGGCTTGAGGTGAGCGAGGACGACGCCGCCGGGCCGGCCGAAGCCGGGGCCGGCAACCTGTTGGCACGGCTGCCCGGGCGCGGCGAGCGGTGGGTGATGTTCTGCGCCCACCTCGACACCGTCCCGCACCGGGGCCGGGTCGAGGTGGTCGAGCACGAAGGGGTTTTCCGCAGCCGGGGGGACACCATCCTCGGCGCCGACAACAAGGCCGCGGTGGCGGTCTTCATGGAGTTGGCGGCTCGCGCCGCCCAGGCGGCGGAGCCGCCCCCGGTCGGGATCGAGTTGCTGCTGACGGTCGCCGAGGAGCAGGGCCTGCGGGGCGCGAAAGCCTTCGACGCGTCGGCGTTGCGCTCCGAGGCTGGGTTCGTGCTCGACCACGCCGGCCCGGTCGGCGAGGTGATCGTCGCGACGCCCACCCAGCAGAAGATCAGGGCCGACTTCCGCGGGGTCGAGGCGCACGCTGGGATCCGGCCAGAGGATGGCAGCAGCGCGATCGCCGCCGCCGCGGCCGCGGTCGACCGGATGGAGCTGGGCCGGCTCGACGAGCGGACCACCGCCAACGTCGGCCTGATCGAAGGCGGCACCTCCGGCAACGTCGTCCCCGGTCACTGCTGGATCCACGCCGAGGCGCGCAGCCTCGACGCCGGCCGGGCGGCGGAGGTGGCGGGGTCGATCGCCGACGCCTGCACCTGGGGGGCGAGCGAGCACGGCTGCGACGTCGACGTCCGCCTCGAAGAGCTCTTCCGCGGTTACGAGCTGCCGCCGTCCTCGCCGGCGCTGGCGCTGGCCGAGGCGGGGCTGCGGGCCGCCGGGGTCGAGCCGGTGCGGACCGCGATCGGCGGCGGCAGCGACGCCAACGCGCTGCGCCTGCACGGCTACGACTGTGTCCTGCTGGCCAACGGGACCGAGGCGGTCCACACCTCCGAGGAGCGCGTGGCCGCCCGCAGCCTGGAGACGATGCTCGAGGTCTGCGAGGCGATCGTCGCGGCCGCCGCGACGAGCTAGTGGCCGGCCGGCTGCAGCTGCGCCGCGGCGTCGTCGTCTCGGCCGAGCCGCTCACGGTGGAGGTCGACGGCGAGCGCCGCCGCGCCTGGGCGGACGAGGTCCTGCTGGGCGAGATGCGCGAGGGCGACGAGGTCGTCGTCAACGTCGCCGCCCTCGACCTCGGGCTCGGCTCCGGCGGTTTCGACGTCGTCCACGTCAACCTCACCCGCGGCCTCGACGCGCAGCCGGCGGGGAGCGAGCACGTAATCAAGCTCAACTACACCTCGCTCCAGCACCCGGTGGTGCCGGTCGAGCAATCGCCGTGCCTTTCGGGTGCTATGCGGCCAAAAGGCACGGCGCAGCTCGGGCTTCCGCCGGTCCTGGTTCTCCCTCTGCATGGGCACCTGGCGCCGGCGGTGTGGGCGGTGGCGCGAGCGGCACCGGGTCTGAGGGTCGGCTACGTGCAGACGGCCGGTGGGGCGTTGCCGGGCTCGCTATCCCGCGACGTCGCCGAACTGCGGGAGCGGAAACTCCTCTGTGGCCACGTCACCGCCGGCCCGGCCTACGGCGGCGAGCACGAGGCGCTGAGCACGGTGGGAGCGATCGACGCTGGGGTCGGCAGCCTCGACTGGGACGTCGTTCTGGTCGGCCCCGGCCCAGGGATCATCGGCTCGGAGACCGAGTACGGCCACGGCGGGATCGCGGCGGTCGATAGCGCCCACGCGGCGTTGTCTCTCCGCCTGCCAACCCTTATCTCGCCGCGCCTCTCCTCATCCGACCCCCGCGAGCGCCACATCGGCCTCAGCCACCACACCTACACTGTCCTCGAGTTGCTGTTGGACAGGGTCGAGGTCGCCGTCCCGACGGGCTTCGACGGGGTGGCGGCCGAACTGCGGTCCGCCGCCGGAGATCGCCACACGCTGCACTCTGCGGTGGCCGACCTCGACGGTTACGCCGCCGCCGGGCTGCCTGCCACGACCATGGGTCGCGGCCTCGCCGAGGACCCTCTTTTCTTCGCCGCCCCGCTTGCTGCCGGTGGGGCTCTGGCGGGCGTCGCGTTGCGCGGCAAGGGTTGAGCCTCGGGGGGGAGAACCTCCCGCCATGGCCGTCGCCGTCAAGCCCCCGGAGCAGGGGGCCCCAGCAGCCCCCGGCGCCGGCGCCCGCTTCGAGGGAATCGTCCTCGACTTCCTCTCCTACCTGGAGCTGGAGCGCGGCCTCTCCCGCAACACCCTCAACGCCTACCGCACCGACCTGCTCCAGTACGGCGAGTACCTCGCCGCGCACGATCGCGACGCGCTGGAGGCGCGGCCGGGCGACATCGCCGACTTCCTCGCTGTGCTGGCGACCGGCGAGGGTCGGCCGGCCTGCTCGGCCTCGACGATCCACCGCAAGGCCGCCTGCCTGCGCTCCTTCTACAAGCACCTGCGCCGCGACGAGCTGATCGCCGACGACCCGACCGCGGCGCTGAGCGCGCCGCGGCGGGCCAGGAAGCTTCCCCAGGTCCTCAACTACGCCGAGGTGCAGCAACTGCTGGCGGCGCCGCGCGGCGACGAGCCGACGACGCTGCGCGACCGGGCGTTGCTGGAGGTGATGTACGCCTGCGGCCTGCGGGCCTCGGAGACGATCGGGCTGGAGCTCTCCGACATCGATCTGCGCGAGGGGCTGCTGCGGGCGCGCGGCAAGGGCTCCAAGGAACGGCTGGTGCCGCTCGGCCGCCAGGCGATCGCGGCGATCTCCGGCTACCTGCGCGGCGGCCGCCCGAAGCTGGTGGGTGAGCGCCACGAGCCGAAGCTGTTCGTCAACTTCCGCGGCGGCCCGCTGACCCGCCAGGGCCTCTACAAGATCGTCCAGCGCCACGCCCGCGAGGCTGGCCTCTCCGGCCGGATGAGCCCGCACACCCTGCGCCACAGCTTCGCCACCCACCTGCTGGCCGGCGGTTGCGACCTGCGCGCCGTGCAGGAGATGCTCGGCCACGCCGACATCTCGACCACCCAGATGTACACCCACCTCTCCGGCGAGCAGCTCAAGGACGTCTACTTCAGCGCCCACCCCCGGGCTCGCGAGGACTGAGGAGCAGCCCTTAGGCTCTGCGCGTGCCCGAGTTGCCCGAGGTCGAGACCGTCGCGCGCCAGCTTGATCCTGAGCTGGCGGGGCGGCGGATCGAGCGGCTCGAGGTGCTGGACGGGCGCTGGTCGCGGCCGCTGCCACCCGAGGTGCTCGCGGCCACGGTCTCCGGGGCGACGATCCGCGGCCTCGGCCGCCGCGGCAAGTACCTGCTGCTTGGACTGGACGGTGAGCGGACTCTGGTCATGCACCTGCGGATGACCGGCAACCTGGTCCTGGTCGAGGGCGAGGAGGTGCTCGACCCTTCCGAGGGCCGGCGCCTCTACGAGGGCGAGCGCTCGACCTCGGCCCGGCACCTGCGCGCCCGTTTCGTGCTCGACGACGGGCGCGAGGTCTGGTTCACCGATCCGCGCCGTTTCGGCGAGGCCTTCCTGATCGAGGACGCCGAGCTCGACACCCGCTTCGCCAAGCTCGGGGTCGAGCCGTTCTCGGCCGCCTTCACCCCGGAGGCGCTCGGCGAGATGGCGGCGGGCCGCACAGCGCCGCTGAAGTCCTTCCTGCTCGACCAGTCCAGGGTCGCCGGGGTCGGCAACATCTACGCCGACGAGGCGCTCTACCGGGCGCGGCTGCACCCGCTCTCGCCGGCCGGTTCGATGAAGCTCGAGCACCAGGCGGCGCTGCGCGACGCGGTCGTCGCCGCTCTGCAGGCCGGGATCGAGCGGGGCGGTTCCTCGATCGACGACTACCGCGACGGGCGCGGCGAGAAGGGGACGATGCAGGACGAGTTCCTCGTCCACACCCGCGAGGGGGAGCCCTGCCCGTCCTGCGGCGGCCCGATCTCCCGCATCGTCGTCACCGGCCGCTCGACCTACTACTGCCCGAGTTGCCAGGTGCGGCTGCGCAAACGGCCCCGCCGCCGTCCGGCCAGTCGTTCAACGTAGGTAAGTGCCTGGCACCACGGTCAAGACCGAGGCCATCGTTCTGCGCAGCATTCGCTACGGCGAGGCCGACCGCATCCTCCACCTCTACTCGCGCACGCGGGGCAGACTCGGAGCGATCGCCAAGGGGGTACGGAAACCGAAGTCGCGCTTCGGCGGGCGGCTGGAGCCGTTCTTCCGCCTCGACCTGGTTCTGCACGAAGGCCGCGGCGACCTGCTCACGGTGACCGCGGTCGACACCGTCGACGGCTACCCGCGGCTGCGCTCCTCAGGCCCGGCGCTGACCGCTGGCGCCCGCGCCTGCGACGCGGTGCTGCGCCTGCTCGACTCGGCCGAGCCGAACCTGCCCGCCTACAACCTGCTCTGCCGCTACCTGTCCCTGCTCGACGACCCGGTTGAGCCGCGGGGGAGTGGGCTGGAGGTGGCGCTCTCCTTCCGCCTCAAGCTGGCGCTGGTGGCCGGCTTCGCGCCGGAGCTCGCCTCCTGCGCGCGCTGCGGGGAGGCCGACCACCTCTCCGGCTTCTCGGGGGCGGCCGGGGGCGTCGTCTGCCCCTCCTGCGAGGCCGGCTCCTTCGAGCTTTCCGAGGAAGCGCATGGCTTCATGGTCGAGGCGCTGGCCAAGCCCCTGATCGAGGCGCCGCCGGCCGGGGAGTTGGCACTGCGGCAGGTCGAGCGTGCTGTCGGCGAGACGCTCGAGCACCACGCGCACGTGCAACTTCGTAGCGCGGCCTAGCGCGGCGACCCACCGCTGGTCTCGCCCTATGATCGGACGGTGCCCGCCACTACCAGCCTCGAGGACCGCGTTCAGGCCTGGGAGGAGGAGTTCCTCTCGGAGGACGCGGCCCGCTCCTATCCCGCCCGGCGTCGCGTCGAGGAGGCCGACAGCCCGGTGCGGACGCCGTTCCAACGCGATCGCGACCGCATCGTCCACTCCAAGTCCTTCCGCCGCCTCAAGCACAAGACCCAGGTCTTCGTCGCCCCCGAGGGCGACCATTACCGGACCCGCCTCACCCACACGCTGGAGGCCTGCGGGATCGCCCGCACCGTCGCCCGCGCGCTCGGCCTCAACGAGGACCTGACCGAGGCGATCGGGCTCGGCCACGACCTCGGCCACCCGCCCTTCGGCCACGCCGGCGAGGAGGCGCTCGACGCCGCCCTGCGGGAGCGCTGCGGGACCGGCTTCCGGCACAACGAGCACTCGCTTCGAGTGGTCGAGGTGCTCGAGCGCGAGGGCCGCGGCCTCAACCTGACCGAGCAGGTTCGCGATGGCATCCTCAACCACACCGGCGGGGCCAAGCCGGCGACGCTGGAGGGCCGGATCGTGAAGCTGGTCGACCGCGTTGCCTACATCAACCACGACATCGACGACGCCCTGCGGGCGGGGATCCTCCACCCCGAGGACCTGCCGGCGGCGGAGATCGAGCTGCTCGGCCCGACCGGCTCGACCCGGATCGACACCCTGGTCCGCGACATCGTCGAGCGCTCGCGGGCGGCCGGCGACATCGTCCAGAGCGAGGAGATCGGCGGCGCGATGCTGCGCCTGCGCAAGTTCATGTTCGAGCGCGTCTATCTGGGGCCGATCGCGCGCAGCGAGCATGAACGGGTGCAGCGCACGCTCGGTGGTCTCTTCGAGCACTACCTGGAGCACGCCGAGCAGGTGCCGGAGTGGGAGCCGGGGGCGAGTGACGCCCAGCGCGTCACCGACTACCTGGCCGGGATGACCGACCGCTTCTGCATTGCCAAGTTCGTCGAGCTGAACGTGCCGGAGACGAGCCGGTTCTGATGGCGCTGATCTCCAACGACAGCCTCGAGCGGCTGAAGCAGACCGCGGACATCGTCGAGGTGGTCTCGGCTCATACCGACCTGCGTCGCCAGGGCGTCCGCTGGGTCGGGCTCTGCCCGTTCCACGAGGAGCGCACGCCCTCGTTCTCGGTCGACGCCCAGGAGAAGCTCTACCACTGCTTCGGCTGTGGGGTGGGCGGCGACGTGATCAAGTTCGTCGAAGAAAAGGACGGGCTCGGGTTCGCCGAGGCGGTCGAGCAGTTGGCCGACCGCTACGGGGTCGAGTTGGAGCGCGAGCAGGAGGACCCGCGGGCGGAGGCGCGGCGCAAACAGCGCCGCCGGCTCGAGGAGTTGCTCGACCGCACCGCGACCTTCTACGCCAGCTACCTCTGGGACTCCGAGGAGGGCGGCAAAGCGCGCGAGTATCTGGCGGGGCGCGGGCTCGGCGAGGAGGTCCTGAAGACCTTCGGGGTCGGGTTCGCGCCGAGCGCCTGGGACCAGGTGCTGCTGCGCGGCCAGCGGGCCGGGTTCAGCGTCGAGGAACTGCGCGGCGTCGGCCTCGCCCAGCGCGGCCGCGGCGGCGGCGAGTACGACCGCTTCCGCTCCCGGATCATGTTTCCGATCCGGGACCGGCGCGGGCGCACGCTCGGCTTCGGCGGCCGCGCGATGCGCTCCGACCAGGGCGCCAAGTACGTCAACACCGCCGAGACCGACTTCTTCCACAAGAGCAAGATGCTCTACGGGATCGACACCGCGAAAGCGGCGATCGCCAAGGCGGGGCGGGCGGTCGTGGTCGAGGGCTACACCGACGTGCTGGCGCTGCACCAGGCCGGGGTCGAGGAGGCGGTCGGGGTGATGGGGACCGCGATCACCGGCGACCAGGTGGCGGCGCTCTCCGGGATGGTCGAGGAGGTGGTGCTGGCGCTCGACGCCGATTCGGCCGGTCAGGAGGCGATGCTGCGGGCCCAGCGGGTGGCCGCCGGTCGCAAGATGCGGCTGCGGGTGGCGGCGATGCCGGCCGGCGAGGACCCCGCCGAGATGATGGCCGAGGAGGGCGGGCCCGAGCGCTTCCGCGAGCTGGTCTCCGCCGCCGCCGAGCTCGCCGCCTTCCAGGTCGGGCTGGTGCTCGACGGAGCCGACGTCTCTTCGCCTGCCGAGCGCGACCGGGCACTCACCGAGGTGGCGCCGGTGCTGGCCGGGATGGGGGAGACGGTCAGCCGCGACGACCTGGTGCGGCGGGTGGCCGACAGGCTCGACATCGAGCCGGCGATGGTGATGGGTCGGATGGTGGCGGCGCAGCCGACCAGCGGCGGCGAGGAGCGGGGGGGAGAGCGCCGTGGCGGGCCGGCGCCGCCGGCGCCGCGCCGCGCCGCCGAGCTGACCTCGCGCGAGCGCCGCGAGCGGGCGCTGCTGGCGATGTGCATCGCCCAGCCGGAGGAGGGCAAGGGCTATCTGGAGCGACTCGGCGATGCCCACCTCTCGCCCAGTGGCAGCCGTGCCCTCGCCTGGCTGCGCGAGCATCCCGACCCCGCCTCCAACCTGCCCCGCGACGACGACGAGCTCTCCGGCCTGATCGCCGAACTGGTGATGCTCTCCCGTAACCAGCCTGCCTCCGCCGAGGCGATGGAGCTCAACTTCCTGCTGCTCGAGCAGCGCCGGCTCGAGGACGAGATCGCCGCCGCCGGCGAGCGCAGCGACTACGAGCGCCGCGCCAGCCTCAGTCGCGAGCGCGCTGCCCTGGTCGAGCGGATAGCGCACGCCGAGCGGCGCTAAAGTGGTGGCGCTCCGGCCACGGCGGGGGCGACCTTTCCGGGGTAGCTCAATCGGTAGAGCACGCGACTGTTAATCGCGGGGTTGTGGGTTCGAGTCCCACCCCCGGAGCTTCGACGGCCGAGGGTCGGCGGCGGGAGTTGCCCAGCGCCGCCTCAAGCGCAGGAACGGCTGCTCTACAAAGCGCCAGGAGAGGGCCGCAAGCGCCAATGAGAGCAGCAGCCCGAGAGATCCGAGGCGGCCGATCGTCTCCCAGGGGTGGCCGACGACCGCGACCCGACCCGCGAGCCAGACGATTACGCCGTAGTGCAGGACGTAGATCGAGTAGGAGCACCTTCCCAGCCAGTCGGTGGCCCGGTTTCTCAGCACCTTCCAGGCGGGGGCACCCGACCACTCCCGCATCAGGGCGCCGGTCACGATCAGTCCGGCCCCGGCGAAGCTTGCCATCGTGCGCCATGGCTCGAGCCCCTCGTCGGTTGCGGCGACGGCAAAGAACAGCGCCAGCCCGCAGAGTGCGACCGGCAACGCCAGGCGGCGGCAGAGATGAGACGTGATTCGCCGCGGCCAGGTCGCCTCGACCACCGCCAGCGCGAGGCCGGGGGCGAAGGCGGCGGCGACCGCCGGGAAGAGGAGCCGCCAGGTGGGATCGTCGTGGGGGGTCAGCTCGCTCCAGAGGGGAGTGGCGACGACGAGTGCGGCGACGATGGCGAGGATGCGCACCGCTCGCGCGGTCGGCGTTCCCGTGCGGGCCCGCCCCCACCAGAGGGCAACGATTGGCACGAGTGCATAGAAGGCCATCTCGGTGCCGAGGGTCCAGCCTTGCCCGATGTGACCGACGAAGAGTTCTTCCGCCATGAACGCCTGGCCGAATAGGAGGGTCACCGGGACGGCCCACGGACTCGAGCCCATCAGGCCGAAGACGAGGAGGGTGGCCAGCACCGCTACCCAGAAGGCGGGGACGATCCGCAGGATCCGGTTGCGCGCATAGCGAGCGACGTCGGGTGGGGGTCGGTCTTGGATGTAAGCGATCACGAAGGGTCGTGAGATCAGGTAGCCGGAGAGGACGAAGAAGACGTTCAGCCACTGGCCGCCGACCAGCGCAAGCCAGCCCACCGGCCCGTACGTGGAGCGCATCGCCTCGTAGCCCCCGATGCCGGGCGGGCCCGACTCGACCAGTGAGATCCCGGTGGCGTGCAGGGCGAGGACGCCGAGGGCGCTGAGGCCCCGAAGCGCGTCGCCCGCGGAGAAGCGGCCGAAGGTGTCCGGGTGCCGCATCGGAGGCTGATCCTAAGCGCCGCGCCCGGCGGCGAGCCGCTCGACGAGTTCGGCACCGCGCACGGCGCCGTCGTGCTCCCGGCCCCAGGCGGCGATCTCGGCGGCACGGTCGGCGAAGGAGGGCTCCCGAAGCAGGCGCCGGGCGGCCCAGCGCAGCGGCGCCGGGCGGCAGAGGCGCCAGGGCAGGGAGAGGCCGGCGCCGGCCCAGGCGACCCGCATCGCGGTCTCGCTCATGTCGCCGACGATCGGGCTGATCAGCAGCGGCGTGCCGGCGCCGAGGGCGCGGGCGACGGTGCCGTGGCCGCCGTGAGAGATCACCAGTGAGGCGGCCGGCATCAGCTGGCTGTAGCTGAGCCAGTCGACGAGGACGGTGTTTGGCGGCACCTCGATCGGGCCCTGGGGCGCGACCCGGTTGGTGGTCGCCACCACCCGCACCGACTCGGAGGCCAGCGCCGCCAGCGCCGTGCGGACCAGGTGGTTGCCGGAGTCGTGGGCGGTGCTGGGGGCGATCAGGACCAGCGGCGCCTCTCCCGGCGGCAACTCGATCTCGGGGTGGGGCTGCTCGAAGGTCATCGGCCCGGTCACCTCGACGCCCGCCGGCCAGCGCCGGGGGTACTCGAGCTGAGGGTAGGTCGCGACCAGGGCCAGGTTGGGGCTGATGCCGCCGTGGAGGCGATCGACCGGCGGCAGGCCGAGCCGCTCCCGCTGCCGGTTGAGGTCGCGGCGGCCGTGCTCGAGGCCGACGTTCAGGGCTCGCGTGCCGGCCCGCCAGACGCCGCGCCCCAGCGCCGTCCGCGGCGCCCGCAGCCCGATCGCGAAGAACGGTAGCCCCGGCTCGACCACCGGGTAGATGTGGGGGATCAGGGTCGCCAGCGGCACCCCGGCCTTCTCGGCCGCCAGTGCCGGCGCCAGGGTGAGGATGTCGCTGACGGCGACGTGGGGCCGCATCTCCTCCAGCAGCGGCAGCAGCGCCCGGGCGGCCTCGGCGGCGTGCCGGCCGTCGTCGGAGTCCGGCTCGGGCGGCGGGAACATCCGGTATTCCTCGGCCGCCGCGAAGCCGAGCCCGGCGCCCTCGACCGCCCCCCGCCGCTCCTCCCAGGTCTCGACCACGACCTCGTGCCCACGGGCGGCGAGCGCCCGGCCAAGGGCTATCGCGGGAAATGCGTGGCCGGCGTCACCGAAGGCACCTACCAGGACGCGCAGGGGCTCACTCACGCTGCCGGGACTACGGGGTATCGAGTCCCTCGCCGGGTCGGGTGAAGACCATCTCCGGGATGTGGCAGTTGGGCGAGGTGCGCAGCAGGAAGCGGACCGCCTCGCCCAAATCTGAAGGCTGGATCATCTGCTCGGCCGGCACCTGGCCCTTGACGAACTCGGTCATCGGGGTGTCGACGAAGCCCGGTGCCAGCGCCGTGCACTGGATCCCGGCGCTGCCGGTCTCGCGGTGGGTCGACTGGCTGAAGTTGATCACCGCCGCCTTGGTCGCGGCGTAGACCGAGAGCCAGGCCTGCCCTTCCTTGCCGGCGATCGAGGCGGTGTTGACGATCAGCGCCTTGCCATGCTCGGCGCCGGCCTCGCGCAGCAGCGGCAGCCCCTCGCGGGTGCCGAGGATCAGCGCCCGCAGGTTGACCGCGAGTTGCATGTCGAGGTGCTTGGTCTGGATTTCCTCCATCGGCGCGCCGATCCCGACCCCGGCGTTGTTAACCAGCACGTCGAGCCGGCCGTAGGCGGCGCGGTGGGCGGCGAAGACGGAGACCACGTCCTCCTCCTCACTCATGTCGGCGGCGACGCTCTCGACCTGCAGGCCGTCCTTGCGCAGCGCTGCCACCGCTTCCTCGAGCTTCTGCGGCCGTCGCGCCGAGACGGTCAGCGCGTAGCCGTCTTCGCCCAGCGCTCGGGCGATCGCCAGCCCGATCCCACTCGAGGCCCCAGTCACCAGTGCCGCTCGCTCCGCCATCGTCTCCTCCTTCGCCGTCGGTCGCCCGCCGCCGCGCACCCTATCGCCGTTCCGGCGTGCCGCCGGCCCCGCTGTGGGCGGGCGCGGCTCAATAACATGCCGGCGATGCGCTTTACCCGAGCCGCCTGCGCTCTCGCCTGCCTGATCGCCCTCGCCCTGCTTGCCGCCGGCTGCGGTGGCGACTCGACGAACTCGGAGACCTCGTCGGGCTCCGGCGAGGTGGAAAGCCGCCCCGCCCCGCCGAAAGCCGAGTTTCCCAGCGCCAAGGGGAAAACGCTGCGCGAGGTGATCAACTCGGCCCCCGACGGGCCCTCGCCGCTGGCCGTCTCGCAGGCGGCGATGGTCTTCAACAGGGGCGAGAACCGTTTCCCGTTCGGCGTCTTCGAAGTCGATCGCAGCCCGGTCTCCGACGCCGAAGTCGCCCTCTACTTCTCGCGGGTGCCGGAAAAGGCCGGCGCCCAGTCGAAATCGGGCAACAAGGGGGCGATCGCCAAGGCGCAGGCGCAGGCACTGGAGATGCCGGCGATTGGGCCGTTCCCGGCCTCGGTCGAAAGCCTGGCCACGCAGCCCGCCTTCCGTGCCAAGACGACGACCGACGACCCGGACGCGGCCACCGTCGTCTACAACACCGAGATCGACTTCCCCAGCGACGGCGAGTGGCGGATCGCCGCGATCGTCAAGCACGACGGCAAGACCACCGGCACGGTGCTGCCGAGTGTGGTGGTGGGCGAATTCGACGAGATCCCGCAGCCGGGGGAGCGGGCGCCCATGATGCACACGCCGACTGCCGACGACGTCGGCGGTGACCTCGAGCAGATCACCACCCGGATCCCGCCCGACACCCAGAATCGCGTCGACTACGCCGACGTGCTGGGCAAGGAGCCGATCGTGCTTCTCTTCGCCACGCCGCAGTTCTGCCTGAGCCGGGTCTGCGGCCCGGTCGTCGACGTGGCCGAGCAGGTCAAAGAGCGCTACGGCGACGAGGCGGCCTTCATCCACATGGAGATCTACAAGGAAAACGATCCCAGTCTGGAGGAAGAGCGCCCGCAGGTGAAGGCGTTCCACTTGCCGACCGAGCCCTGGCTGTTCACGATTGACCGCGAGGGCGTCGTCCAGGGAGTGGTCGAGGGCGCCTTCGGCGTCGAAAAGCTGACCGAAGCGGTAGAAAAGGTGGTCGCGGAATGAGCGACAAAGCCAAATCCGACAAGAAAGCCGAGGTCAAGGTCGACCCCGAGCTGCTCGCCTCCTTCGCCGAGGAGGCGCGCCGGCGCTGCGACGTGCTCGCCGCCGGCCTGGCGACCGAGACCACCGACTTCGAGACGATGCGGGCCGAAGCCCACGCCCTGCGCGGCACCGCCGCCGTGGTCGGCCTGCGCCGCCTCGCCGAGCTGGCCGGCCTGATGGAGTCCGACCTCGCCGAAGCGAAGAAGACCGGCATCATCCGCGGCGGCCGCGCCCACCAGATCGCCGACGCCGCCAAGGCCCTCGCCGAGGGCGCCGCCGCAGCCGCCGAGGGCAAGGAAGAGCCGCCCGACGTCGGCCGCTCGCTGGCCCAGCTGTTCAGCGCCTGACGCGCCCGCTTCGCCGCCGCAGCCAACGCCCTCCCCGCGTGTTCTAGAGGGTGGGTAAACGCGACGGAGGGAGGGGACCGTGAAGCGCCATCGCCTCGACGACTTCCTGGGGTACGGCCTGACCAAGCAGGGCAAGGAGAACATGGCCCTCGCCGTTCTCGCCACCAGCTGCCTCGCCGGCATCTTCCTGCTCAACCGAGTCGCCTGAAACCCCGCGCTCCCCGAGCCCGGACCCGGCTCCCGCCCGGCATAATCAGCCGCCCGGGGCGGTAGCTCAGTTGGTTAGAGCAGCGGACTCATAATCCGTCGGTCGAAGGTTCGAGTCCTTCCCGCCCCATACACCCGAGACCTTAGGCGGGGTTTCACTTTCTAGGGCGGAGTTTCCTAGTCAAGCCCGTTGACCCCTTCCGCCTGATTCCCGGGCCGTTTGCTCAGTTCTGAGAGATCGTCGTCACAAACGAGCGGTGGCTGCTCCTCAAGCCCGGCAGCGGCATTGAACGGCCTGTCGGCCAATTGTCGATCAAGAACCTCGGCTATCTTTTGTGAATGGATACGATCAACGGCTGCACGGTCATCCAGCCAGCGAGCATCGAGGGACTGTTGACGTTCGGCGCCGAGGAGACGGCCGGTGCGTACTCGGTCATGATCGGGGAAGGTCCGCCCGGATCACCCGCACCCGCCCTCCACGAACATCCAACAACCGACGAGGCGTTCTACGTCGCGGCCGGTGAAGCTTCGTTCCAGCTTGAGGACGAGCAGATTCTTGTTCCCGCCGGGGGCCTTGTCTTCGTCCCTCGCGGAACCGTTCACACGGCCTGGAACTCAGGCTCAGAGGCCCTGCGCGGCCTGATCATCATCTCGCCAGGGAACGTCGAGCACGAATTCGTAGAGGTCGAGGCGAGCTGAAGCCGAGGACGGCAGCGATCAGCAGCGGACTGACTGCGCCCCATTCGTAGGCGAGGGATCCGGCGACGGGCATTGAACTGTTCGTCGATGCAGGAAGGCTCGAATCGCGTTCGCGTAGCCCTTGGTCGTGTGTGGGCGCTGAGGCGGGGAATTCCGACCGCTCATGACCCACTGGTCGCCTTGATCCTCTGGGCACTGATCGTCGCCGCCGTTGTCGGCGGCGTACTCAGCCGGTGGTGCGGTTACTCGCTGGCTGACATGCTGCCGCCGCTCGGCGGCCTGGTCGTGGTGCTCGGCGCCTACTTCGCCGCCCGGACGCTGCGCGAGAACGAGGTCGCGCAGTCGACCCTGATGCTCGCCGGGGAGAACGATGCGGTGCGGATTGCCGGGGTGTACCAACTCGGCACAGTCGCTGCGCAGACGCCGCGCTTTCGTCCTTATGTCGAAGTCACCCTAAGGGCGTTCGTCGGCGAGGGCGCGAACCGCACGGGGCCGAGGACACTGGCGGAAGTCATCCTCAAAGAGCTCTCCGGACTGGGAAAGCACCAGATCGCGGACCTCCAGGCCGCGACATCTAAGAGGCCCAAGCCCCCTCCACAAACGCCGCCAACTCCTCGTTGAGCCGGTTCGGCCTCACCCTCCACTCGAGGATCGAGCTGGCTTCGAGCAGCTGCGCGTGGGGGAGCTCTTCGGCGAGCATGCCGGAGTCGCTGAAGGGGTGGAGGGGGTCGCGGGTGTGGCCGACGATCAGGGTCGGCTGGGAGATCTTGCGACGCTCCTGGCGGTGGGGGGCGGTCTCGCCGAGCAGCAATCCCTCGAGCACGGCGAGGGAGGGACCGGGGCGTCGGCGGACCCAGTCGAGACCGATGTCCACTAGGAAGTGGGTGCGCGGGACCAGCGAGGTGAAGCGCGAGGTGAGCTCGAAGGCGGGGCGGCCGAAGCGCAGGCCCAGCATCACCGGGGTGAAGGTGGCGGCGACGCCGGAGAGGGCGTTGTCCAGGACCGGCATCTCGACGAAGAGGGCGCGGACCCGGTCGGGCTGGCTGGTCGCCAGCTCCAATGAAACGTTGGCGCCGAGCGAGGTGCCGCCGACGATCGCCGAGTCGAGGTCGAGGTGGTCGAGCAGCGCCGCCACCTGGCGGGCAAAGAGCGGCATCGAGTAGAGGCGCAGATCCTCGGGCCGGTCGGAGCGGCCGTGGCCGAGCAGGTCCACGCAGATCGCCCGGTTGCCGCGCTCGGCCAGCGCCGGCCCCAGCCGCGAGAACATGCGGCGGTTCATCAGCAGGCCGTGGATCAGGACCACGACGCGGTCGCCCTCGCCGTAGCTGTCGTACTCGATCCGGTGGTCCTCGTAGTGAAAATGCCGGCCGTTCTTCCCGCTCATGCGGCTGAGACTATGCAACGGTGCCGACCGTGGACACCGTCAACTCCGAGACCGTTTTCCGCGGCAGGGTGATCGAGGTCGCGCTGAAGACCTACCGCCGCGCCGACGGCAGCGAGTACGAGCGCGACGTCGTCGAGCACCCGGGGGCGGTCGGGATCGTCGCCCACGACGAGCGCTTCGTCTACCTGGTGCGCCAGCCGCGTGAGGCGATCGGGGCGGAGGGTTCGCTGGAGATCCCGGCGGGCACCGACGACGAGGAGGGCGAGAGCGCGCTGCAGTGCGCGGTGCGCGAGTTGGCCGAGGAGGTCGGCCTCGCCGCCGAGCAGTGGACCGAGCTGCACACGATCGAGATGACCCCCGGCTACAGCGACGAGCGGCTGGTCCTGTTCGAGGCGACCGGGCTCTCGCAGGCGTCCGCCGAGCCCGACGAGGACGAGCAGATCGAGATCGTCCGCCTGCCGCTGGCCGAGCTGGACCGCGCTGTGGCCGAGGTGAGCGACGCCAAGACCCTGATCGGGCTGCTGCTGCTCAGGGCGAAGCTGGCGGGCTCGTAGGGCCCTTCGGCTTCCTGCGTTTCTCCTTCAGCTCTTTGCTCTTCACCTTCGCGTCCTCATAGGAGGTCCGCACCAGCTGCTTGCCGCCGGACCAGCCGAAGACCCAGGAGACGAGGATGACGGCGAGGACCACGTCCCAGGCGGAGATCACCAGCTGCTGGCCGATCGAGTAGGCGGTCGCGGTGGCCGCGTCGGTGGAGCCGGAGAGGGCGGCCGAGTTCATCGCCTGGGTGACGCCGACGCCTCCCGGGGTCGCCGAGACGCTGTTGGAGATCGAGTTGGAGGCGGTCACGGTGGCGATGTTGTGGAAGGTGACCGGGATGCCGTAGGCGCCGAGGAAGACGCCGACGATCGCCAGCCGGGCGGCGTAGCTGCCCAGTACGGGCAGGAAGAGGTCGGTGAGGGTGCGGCGCGGGCTACGCAGGATCGCGCCGCCGGTGACCAACTCCCGGCGCAGCTTCTCCAGCCGCTCCCAGAAGACTCGCGCCAGCAGGATGAGGAGGACGACGATCCCGGCGAGCACCACCACCAGTGCCGTGTGGTCGGCGAGGAAGCCGAGCTTGATCGAGAACGAGCCGCTGACGGTCAGGAACAGGTACAGGTAGAGCGCGACGTTGAAGACCGTGAAGGGGATCTTCTCGACGACCAGCCCGGAGATCACCGTGGTCAGGGTCGCCCCCGCGATCAGGGTGGTGAACATCAGCAGCATCACCCAGGTGCCGATGTTCGCCGGCAGGAAGCCGTTGAGAGCCACCGCCACCGCGTAGGAGGCGAGCACGAGCCGGTAGGAGACGCCGGCGCCCGGCAGCGCCGCCCGCAGGATCCCAAACCAGGCGAGGGCGGCGAGGCTGGTCTGGAGCGTCTCCAGCACGACCCCGGCGACGATCGCCCAGGGTGGGATGTCGCCGAGCTTCTCGAAGAGGTCGGAGATCCAGTCCGAAGCCGGTACGCCAAGCAGGTCGAGCACGCCGATCAGGCCGGCGACGCCGCCGACCCAGATCGCGATCCGCGCCAGCGGCGCCGGTTTCGATGAACTCGCGAGGGGGGATAGGGGCGACATGAGGGTCATCTTCTTGCCGATCGGATTGGTGGCCGGCCTAGCCGCCGGTGTGGCTGGAAAAAAGGTGTTCGAACAGCTCTGGGGGGCGATCGACGATCGCGAGCCGCCACATCCGGAGGACCGCGAAGTCTCCCTGGCGCAGCTGGCCCTGGCCCTGGCGCTGGAGGGCGCGATCTTCCGGCTGGCGAAAGGGCTCGCCGATCACGGCGCCCGCCGCTCCTTCGCGAGCTTGACCGGGGCCTGGCCCGGTGAGCAGCGGCCAGACCCCGAGTAGCTCTTAGATCAGGCGATCAGGGCGCGTATTCTTCGGCCCGCTGCTGCGCTTCGTCAGCGCCTTGCTGAGCTTCTTCGATCGCCTTCTCGGCCTGGGCCTTGCCTTCTTCCAGTCCCTTTTCGGCCTTCTCGCGACCTTCTTCGACGCCCTTGCTGGCGCTGCCCTTGCCTTCTTCGAGCTGCTTCTGCGCTTCGTCGACGCCCTTTTCGACTTCCTCGCGGCCTTCTTCGAGGCCTTTTTCGGCTTTGTCGAGGCCCTCTTCGATTGACTGCTGGGCGTTGCCGGCGTCGTCGCTGTCGCCGCAGCCGGACCAGACGACGCCGCCTCCGATGACAGCCATGATCGCGAGGATCGCGGCGAAGGGGCGGAGCCTGCTGCTGCTTGCCGAGTGAACGTCTTTCATCTCTTCTCCCCGTGGGTGGGTGCGGTCTGTGCCATCTGTGAGCGTTGCCGCTTGGAGGCGCGAACTCTACAGTTGGCCCCGTGGGCCAAGAGGACCAGCTCACCGATTTCGAAGCGCTCGTCGCCGACGCGATCGACGCCCTGCCCGAGGAATTTGTGCGGGTGCTCGAAGGGGTCGCGGTGGTGGTCTCTGACCTCGGTATGGAGCACAACGCGTACGGCGAGTACTTCGGGGACGGGATCGCCCGCGAGGGGTTCGAAGACCGGATCGTGATCTATCGCGACACGCTCGAGCGCGACTTCGGCCACGACCGTGCCCTGCTCGCCCGCCAGGTCGAGCGCACGCTGCGCCACGAGCTCGCCCACCACCTCGGCTGGGACGAGCGTGGCGTCGGCGGCCTCGGGCTCTGAGCGCCCGCCGGCGCTCAGCGGACCCGGCAGTCGCGGGTCAGCTCGGTGCTGATCGTGGTGCCGTTGGAGAAGCGGAAGCTGCCGCGGGCGAAGGTGAAGACGGCGGCGGTGAACCCCGCCGGCGCCGCGCAGCTGGCGCTCAGGAAGCTGCGGCGCTGGCCCCGGTAGGTGTAGGTGCGGTGGACCTTGAGCTGGATCTGGGTGACGGTGGCCGAACCGCCGCCCAGGGTCGGCAGGTTCGCCGCGAGCACGGTCCCGAACTGTCCCTCCGAGCGCCGCTCGATCGCCAGCGGCACCACGAAGGCGATCTGGACGGGGGCTTTGGCGTAGAGCTGCAGCAACAGTGCCGGCTTGCCGCGGGCGCGGCCGTTGAAGGCCAGGATCCGGCCGCGGGCGCCGACCGGCGTGAAGTCGGGGAAGTCGATCCGGGCCGCGAAGCTGCCGCTGCCGACCAGGGCCGGGCGGCAGCGCTCCAGAGCCCTCTCGGTCGTCGTCGACTGCAGCTGCTGGGCGGTGCAGGTCGGCAGGCCGACGAAGGAAAGGCTGCCGGCGCGGTGGATACCGATCTCGACGTGTTTGAGGACCGGCGGCGGGCTGCCGTCGGTGGTCGCGATGCTGCCCTCG
>Ga0190272_10000365_pt1 | contig 24920 bp, 18 predicted proteins | sample Popmic504T_FD_133746 | JGI IMG/M metagenome (GOLD analysis project Ga0190272, IMG submission 133746) | Populus adjacent soil microbial communities from riparian zone of Shoshone River, Wyoming, USA - 504 T | ecosystem: Environmental > Terrestrial > Soil > Riparian zone | place: USA: Wyoming... | reverse complement strand
TTTTTATTCCTACCTGAATACCCCGATGTCGCAGGGATTTGTAATGGATATCGCTTTTGATGCAAGCGGAAACAAATGGGTGGCAACAGAAAGCGGGCTGTTCAAATTTGATGATACCACGTGGACGAAATATGATCACACCAATTCTCCTATGATGGGCGACTTTGTATCCTGTGTTATAACCGACAAGTCAGGGATGGTATGGCTGGGTTGCAATGACCCTGTATTTCCTTACCCCGCAGGGCTGCTATCGTTTGATGGCACTACATGGACAACTTATACCACATCCAATTCCGGTTTACCCGAAAAATGGGTAGACAGGCTTGCGCTGGACACGCTGGGAAACATCTGGGTGATGACGGCAGCACATGGAACCGCTATTTTTAATCCAAACGGGGTGACAGGCTATGAATGTCATGATAAGTTTCACACCTGCCTCAACACCTCGGGTGTAAGCCATCATGCAGGAGTCCATGACCATCATCTTTCCGTTTATCCGAATCCTTCTGCCTTGAATTCAACTGCTTCATTAATCACATCCGGAGCGGATCATATAACAATAACGCTATATGATTTACAGGGAATCGCGGTAAAAAATATTTTTAAGGGACGCCTGCCGGCAGGTAACCAGCAATTTCAAATTAACACAAAAAGTCTTTCAAAAGGCATGTACATACTTGAAGCAGCTTCAGGCAGGTTTATTGAAAAAATAAAATTACTGGTCAACTGATCTTACAGGAATAATACCATTGCGAATGCACTAATGGGACTGAAACCTGAAGGATCATACATGGGACCAGTTAAACTTCTTTTCCTTCGTGGCTGGCTGAGATCATACAGGAAATTTCATTGCAGATGTGCTTAAACCGGTGGGATTTTTTCAAAAAAGAAGCCGCGCCAAGCATTTCAAGTTCAATTTTTTCTTCAGGTCGTGAAGATGTTGAATAAATAAATACAGGTATTCCTGCCCATTGGGTGTTTTCCTTGATCCTGGAAAGGCATTTTCTTCCATCCATGACAGGCATGTTAAGATCGAGAAAAATAAAATCAGGAAGATAATCATTGTTTTTCAGGAACAGGAGTGCATCAAGTCCGTTCTTTACCGTTGCGCACCTGATTCCCGGATGCATTTTATCCATCGCGCTGATAAAAATTTCCCTGTCATCCAGGTCATCTTCGGCGAGGAGCACCAATTGGCTTCGCTTTTTCATTGTAGGTATATTAGGTTAAACAAATATAAAAACACCACACTATCTTTGCAAGCAATTTCAACAAATTTTTTTCACATTATTCGGGCCCCCTGGCATAAAATTTTTAAAAAAAAAGAAAACCTGCTTTAACTCTATGAAAATCCGATCTCTTCCGGCATTGATCTTTTTCAGTCTGGTGGCCTTGAAACAGAGCAATGCACAATTAGTAAATGAAATCAGCATCAATGACTCAGTTGATCCCTTTGTTGTGAGGTGGCTAGGAATTCTGGCGATTTTGGGATTGATCGTATTCCTGAAAAACAGCGTTAAAAGCAAACGCTTTCGCTGAAAGGTCAGCAAAATACTGATACAATAAAAAATAAACCGCTCCGGTTATTTATCCTGGAAAGTCATTTCCCTGTACAGCGATTTGATTTCTTCAAGATTTGCCTTACAAAGCGGCTTGTTGATAAACTTCTTGATTACCGGATTGCTGCCCGCACGGGTATGGTCGCTGGCGTCAAGAGATGACGAGACCATGATAATGCAGCTGAAATCCCGGACAGATGGTGGAAGAAGCGCAAGCTTTTCGAGGAACTGGAAACCATCCATTTTAGGCATCCGTATATCAAGCACAATCACCTGCGGCAGGACTGACTGATTGTTGGAATTATCCTCCAGGAACATGATCGCTTTGGTTGCCAGATCAAACTCGAGGATATTTCGCGCAAAATTATTTTTTTGCATTAAATAAGTTGCAATGTAACGGTCGATCTTTGTATCGTCCACTATCATCACCCGTTCAAAATCGTAAACCGAAATATCCATATAATTTCTATTTGTTAAATTCTACTGGAAAAATAAATTAGGAATCTGAAGACTGAATTCGGTTCCGACTCCGGGATGTGAATCAACCTTAATCTCACCATTGAGCTTTTCAACTGTTTCCTTTACCAGGTAAAGACCCAGTCCTGATCCAACAGAATTTTCTGTAACCCTGTAAAACATTTCAAATATTTTATCATGTAGATCCTTGCTGATACCAATGCCATTATCTTTTACCATGATCTCAACCTGCTTGTCGGTAGTCTTCACTTTCACCCTGACAAAAGGATCCTTCGATTCAGGATTATGGTATCGGATCGAATTTGAGATCAGGTTATTTAACACCGTACTCAGCTTTCCCTTGTCGGAACAAAACGGACTTTCACTTTGAACGTCCAGGCTGATCTCAACCGGGCGCTGATTTTCACACATGTATTTCAGATTTCTTGTAATATCATTAAGCAACTCCTGAAAATCAATTTTTTCTTTCCGTATTTCCGATTTTGCATTACGGGAATATTCAAGCATATCAACAATGAAACGGTCGAGTTTTGAAATACTTTCCTGAAGCAGATCCATGTGTTCCTTCACAAAAGGATCTTCCGATTCCTGACCGGTAATTTCAATTATACCTGTCATTGATTTAAGCGGGGCACGCAGGTCGTGTGAAACGCTGTAAACAAATTTATCGAGTTCGGTATTGGTCTTCGAAAGTTTTTCGTTTTTAGTTTCAGATAGTGCCAGCAACTCTGTCTTTCGCTGCATATCTCTCATCAACCTGCCCGTTGTGTTCCATGTTTTTCCGGCAATCGCAAACAAAATGAAAGCTGCAGAAGCAGAAAGAAGGCGGACTGCCTGGAGGCCTGGGTCAAACCCATCCGATGCATAGAAATAAGGATGCGGATGCCCTGCACAAATAAATAGCAGGGAGACACCTGAAACCAGGCAGCCTGCAATGAAGCAGGCATATACAACCTTATGCATGACATTACCCCGCAGGTGATGCATGATGCTATAAAACAGTGATTCAATCGTTGCTTTCATTTCTTGTATTTTTATTCATATAAAATTCCCCTGTTTATTGATAGAACAGGTTGGGAATCTGAAGTGTGAACCTCGTGCCCTTACCCGGTGCTGAGTCAACCTGTATCACACCTTTGAGCTTCTCTACCGTTTCTTTAACAATATAAAGTCCAAGACCTGAACCGGTGGAAATTTCAGAGATCCTGTAAAACATTTCAAAAACCTTGTCCTGATATTCCTGGCTGATGCCGATGCCATTGTCTTCGACTACAAATCGAACCTGTTTTTCATCCGCGTCAATATTAATTTTTACGTACGGATTCTTTTGCAAAGGATCAAAATAGATAATGGAATTTGTGACCAGGTTGTTGAGGATAATGGTGAGACGTTCCCTGTCAGAGCAGATCCTGGCTTCACCCGTATGGCAAACGTGTATGTCAACATTATTACGGTTCGAAGGTGCGCCAGGCAGATCCGCAATAATCTCGTTCATCATGTCATTAATGTCGATCACATCTCTTTCGATCTCCCCCCGTGAGTTCCTGGAATATTCAAGAATCTCACCGATAAAATGGTCGAGCCTTTTTATACTTTCCTTCATCATGGTCATATGCTCACCAACCTGATTTCCTTCAGGTTCTGATTCTGTGATTTCAATAATTCCAAGCATCGACAGCAAAGGCGCACGCAGGTCATGCGAAATGCTGTAAACGAAACGATCAAGCTCGGCATTGGATTTCTTCAGGTCCATATTTGATTTCTTCAAAGCATCCTGCTGAACCTTCCTGTGAGTCACATCCCTCATGATCCCTTCATGATACAAAGGCTTGCCATCCTCATCATTAATATACTGGCAGCGGTCTTCCACCCAGATCTCCGATCCGTCTTTTTTCCTTAACCTGAATATGGATATGCCATCTGTAATATCTTGCAGAAGTGCTTCTTCGCGGTCCGACGATTCAAAATAAAGCTGCGTCTTTATATCAATTGCCAGCAACTCCTCCTTGCTTGAATAGCCAAGCATCTGGACAAGAGCGGGGTTGACATCAATAAATTTTCCTTCGCTTGTACTCTTGTATAATCCATCCGACATTTTCTCAAAAAGCATCTTGTACTTGTTTTCACTTTCAAAGATGGCATTCTCGGCTTCCTTCTTCAGCGAAATGTCGCGGTAATTGGCAACAATCGCACTTACATTTTCATCTTCTAAAAGGTTGTTGCCTGTGCCTTCTATCCAAACATAATGACCGTTACTGTGAAGCAACCTGTACTGAAAATGGACAGCGACAAAAGGGTTTGCGATAATCTTATCATACACTCCCCTGCATTTTTCCATATCGTCGGGATGCATGAAGTCCCATATTTTTTTATTCAGCCGTTCACCGGGAAGAAAACCCGTGATGCGGTGTACAGCAGGGCTCTGATATATGATCTTGCCCTCCGCATCATACAGGCCGATAGCATCTTCATTATTTTCAATCAGGCTCCTGAAGCGCTTTTCACTTGACTGAACAGCGTTTTCTGCTTTCTTCTTCTCGGTGATATCCCTGATAAATCCGATGAAAGTGCATTTATTGTGTATAAAGGATGGTGAGATACTGAGGGAAATATCGAACTCCCTATTTTGCCTGTTGATCGCACGCACCTCCATTGTACGGGATTTAATCCTACCGCTCCTGTTCTGAAGGAAATGACTAATCCCCCTTTCATGAGCTGCACGGTACTGCCGAGGAATAATTCTGGCAGAAAGTGATTCACCAAGCACCTCATATTCCTTCCATCCGAAAAGATCTTCAGACTTAGAGTCCCATTTTATGATCTTGCCTGACTCGTCAATAATGATAATTGCATCGAGTGAAGCAGCATAAATTGCCTGGATTTGGGCTTCACTTTCAATCAGTGCAATTTCAGTGTTCTTGCGATCCGTAATGTCTGATGAAACCCCGTCTATCCTGATCAGCTCCCCATCCTCGTTAAGGGTTGGGGAAATCTTGGTTTCAATCCATCTTACATTCCCGCATTTTTTTCGTATACGGTTAACGTTTACGATTGAATTTCCATCGCGAAGTGTTTTATCATTATTGATTACGAGCTCTCTGTCTTCCTCCACAATCATCTCAAACCAGAGGTCAGGATTTTCGTGGAACTCCTCAGGTGAATAGCCAAATAATGCCCTGCATGTTGGTGTGATCTGCAATACTTTACGTTTCACCATATCAACCGAAAACAGAGCTTCACCGATATTTTCAGAGAGCGTTCTCAGCTCAAGGTGCGCCGCCCGGGCCTGTTCAGATTCCTTCCTCAGATTTGCGTTCAGCTCTACCATTTCTGACGAGCTGAGCTCAAGTGAGCGCTCAATCATGGTCCTGTCCTTTTCATGATGATCATAAGAATCACTTATGACCTTGAAAAGCTTAATATACTTTTCTGGGACATCGCCCGCATTACCGAGCACTTTTTGTATCTGTCTTAATAAAAGCTTATTCATCACAATTCCAGTTTCGCACGTTCAAAAAAGTTCTTTTCTTAAAAAAATTAAGCGATTAATTCTCTGTAAAAGTTGTCACCGTCATGGTCTGATTATGGAGTTCACATTTCATAAAATTAAATGACGGCGATATTTCACCGTATGAATAAAACCCTGAAATAGCGGTATCGTTGCCATAAATAGCCCTGATCACTTCAACTTCTTCTTCTATCCGCTGATCCAGCACCAGCTTTCTGCCAACGCAGCTGATCAGTATAGCCAGGTCAGGTTTCTTCAATACGTTCCGGATGCTGTTCTGTGCTGCATCTGATGCGCCTTCTATCAGCCTGTCCATGTTTGCTTTCATTAATTGTGCATAGGTCCCTTCCGGCATGTTCCCTGCAAAGGTTACGCTCTTTTCATCTTCATCAATGGCCAATATAGTCCTCACCACCGATTGGCTTGAACCCGGCATGCGGATGCTTAACGGGAATAATAAACCTGATCCGGGAAGCTCATTTGCGCTTTCCCCAAGGTATTTCCTGTAAATATCAAGTGCCGGCTTGTCGTCAAGTTCATATAGTACGTTCGCCTTTGACCGGGTGATAAGCCTTTCTGGGCCGAATGTATCCCAGCCCCCTATACTTCCATAGGAAATTGAGAGGCTGTCGCCATAGAATCCCACAGCTACGATCCTGCCTTCTGCGGGAGTTTCATTTAAACCTACAAGCGTTGTTTTGAACCGTGTGCCATCCCCGGCCAGGCCGCCAGTAATGATCGTACCTGATGGCAGAAATTCCTGCAAGCCTGTTACCAGGTCGCTGCCGTTAACCTGCTGACCGTCGGAAATCACCAGCACATTTTTCAGCTGGTGCGTATCAAGCATGGAAGCCAGTTCTTTACCGGCCTCATAGCTGCTGCCAACATTCCCGATCCGTACAACGGCCGTTTTTACTGATGTTTTCTCAAAACAAATTGCAGTCAGTGAAATGGTTTCATCGTTTACCTGGATGTCATAGATCTCACCTGAAGTGGTGTTCATGAGTATGTCTGCTTTAGGATATTCATTGCGAACGGTTTCATAGATCCGGTGATCGCTTAGCAGTTCAGAGCTGCCGAAAGCAATCACGAGATTACATTCATCACTCTTGAAATCACTGGTCCTGAGGGTTTCCCATCCTGTATTACGCGAGTACTTTTTTTGTTCTATTTTCATAATGATAGTTAATTAGATTATTAAATTCAGCAACTTGTTAACCCCTGTAAACTCTGATTAAAACAAAAGGTTACAACAGTTTCGAGGGGTTCCTGACCTCTTGGTTTCTTTTTCATGACATCAGGAAAAAACATAACCCTGAATTGAAAAGGTTGAATCCGGGCTATTGATGATAAGATTCTCAAAATAATTTAAATTTGCCTCCATTGGAAAGGCATCCTATTTTTGCCGTCTAAAAAAAAACTCATGAATCGCTCTAAATTTAAAATCCTGTTACCTGCGATTCTCCTGGCATCATGCTTCTCATGCCATAAATTCGAATATAATCCATATCAGACTGAGAACAGCAAAATGCCAGGTGATCTAAATGCGATAAACATTGCCAGGCTGCATTCAGGTGAATTTGCCGATGACGATACCGTGACCATTCTCTTTACCGGGGATTGCCAGCGGTTTTATAATAAAGTTGAGGAGCTTGTGGAAACGGCGAATGCAAACAATAACATTGATTTTCTCCTGCTTGCCGGTGACATTTCGGATTTCAGCTTGCTTCGGGAATTTGAATGGATCTATGAATGGTTCGAAAAGCTCCAAACTCCTTATATATGCGTTATTGGCAATCATGACCTGACGGCAAACGGTTCTGAAATTTATTCTAATATGTGGGGGCCTAAGAACTTTTCTTTTATCTATAAAGGTTACAAATTTGTATGTCATGACAACAACAGCCGTGAATATAATTTCTCTGGTAATATTCCGGACATACCCTGGCTTGCCGGTCAGCTCAACGACACAAAAGCATCGTGGTATGTGGCTGCTTCGCACATTCCGCCATGGGACCAGGATTTTGACGGAAAACTAAAAGAACCCTATTTAAACCTGTTTGGTTCAACACCAGGCTTTTTGTTATCCCTTCATGGCCATCTGGTTGATTCCCGCTCGATGTACTATAATAACGATTCGGTATTATACATGAACAGCAGTGGTGTCCAGAGAGGCGAAGCCATTATCATAAAGCTTTTTAAAGGTTCTTTATTTTTTGAAACCATTAAATATTGAAAAACAATTTCCTGATATTGATTCTTCTCTTTAGCCACCCGGCTTTGGCCCAGCTGAAAAAAACATTTCCCTTACAGGCTGTTACGCTGCAGTTTGCAGGCAGCACCGGTTTTTTGACGGCAGGATACTCACGTCAATCGGCCGCAGGCAAGGTTGATCTTGGTTTGCTATACGGTTACACTCCGGAGTTTGCCGGTGGCGAAGACCTTCATACGGCCAATCTGAAATTTATTTACCAGCCTTTCAATCTCAGGATCGCTCCTGCTTTTTTTATCCAACCCGTTCAAACGGGCATTTTCATTTCACAGCATTTCGGGAAAAATTTAAGCTTCAGGTGGCCTGAAAAATATAAAAAAGGATATTATTGGTGGCTGCCGTCAACGCGTCTCCATCTTTTGCTGGGATCCCAGGTATCATACTTTCCTGAAAATAAAAAAATAAAAAGAGTTGCATTTTACTTTGAAGCCAATACAAACGACCTGTATGTTGCAAGCTATTCAGCCAACAGAAATTACAGATCAATTCCATTTTATGATATTATCTTTTTTGGAATGGGAACGAGGATTTATTTCTGACCGGATAAAAATCAATCAGGGTATTCATCCGAACCCATCACCCAGATAAATGACTGCAGGTCTATAAAATCATTTGGCCTCAGGTCAGCATTATCTTTTCGCACCTGTTTTGCAAATCCCAGCACGTCCTTATATGTTTCCCAGTTTGGCCTTGACTGATATTTGAAATCATAACCGTATTTCTTAGCAGCTTCACGGGTGACCCTTGGCTTCAGAAAAAAATGTTCTTCCGGTTTGGCCAGGAAACCGAAAACAGTCTGTAGTGGCCATGTCAGCACACGGGTCTGCTTCCTTGGAAGGGAAGCAATGGCCTCCGTAAATTTTTCAAACCGGTTTTTAAGGGTCCCTTCTCCATAGATGTAATTGTAAAGTCCGGTTGCAAATTTCTTTGCACCAGCAGGGGATTTCACGGCATCCCGGAGCGCCATTTTTTCAAATGAGAACAACAGGTTGGTTTTCGTCTCAATACGTATGGCCCTGGTGGCTATCTCGCTGAATTTTCCGTTAGCAAGAAGCCTTTTAAACTCCACTTTATTGAGCTGCTCCTGGAATGCCTGGTGCGCATCCAGCTTATAATTGCGTTCCCAGCTTTTATATTTGGGATCACGAAAGCCTTTTGGAAAATAATGAAGGAATTTTTTCCGTGATCGCTTCCTTGCACGCCGGTCAGGTGAATTACCTGACTCATCTTTGTTTTCCATGATCTTTTTTATTTATTATCAATGTGGGTTCCCTTTTTGATTTTATATTCTGAAACTCCCTATAAAAAAAGAACCAGGAAAAATTACTTTCCCGGCTCCTTTTACCAATCAGCTATTTATTATTTGCTCTTGTCTCTTTTACTGTCGTTTTTCAACCTGCCGTCGTCGTCATTATTGCTCCGTATCGATTTATCATACATCGGATCGTTCATATCCACAGGCGCAGTGCGTGAATAGTTTCCAGTGCCATCAAAATAAAGCCTGTTGTTTTCCCTTACGCTGAAATAAGATCTTGTGCCGCGTGCATCTTCTTCCATCCATACATCATATTTAGATTCAGTCGGGTAGTTTGATGTGTAATATGTAGAGATCCCGCCCGGTATTGCCGAACCTGTAACACGCGTCCTGCTGTATAGCATTTGGCCGTCCTTGTCATAGCTCACAACCCGGTCATTCTTTGAAGCATCGGTGTAATAAGCGTTGTAATTTCCGTTCTCAACCTTCCAGGTTGCATTTGAATTGGGATACTTTTGGTCGAAGCCGGTGCGGACATTGTCTGGCACCTGCGCATTTGCCATCATGATGGATGCGGCAAAAAATACCACTGTGATCAGTTTTGCTTTCATATTTATTTTTTTTTAAAGATTAATAAAAATTGTTGATTTGAAATTCCTGTTAAAAAAATATGCCTTAATGAAATCTCTTCCCTGCTCAGTAATTATATAAAGGCCTTCCCGTTTAAATTCCGGATGATAAACTTAATTACGGTCAGAACAAAAGGATTTGTGCCTAATCCTTATTTTTTCATGCAACGGGTATGAGTTTCCGAAATACCTGACCTATCACTTTATTGCTACCTTTGATGCCTATCTTTCGGAGCCTTCATCGCAAAAAATATGGATTTCGCCAGAATTCCGGGCATCAATGACCCAACGTTTTATCATTTGCTATCTGCTTCGGTGGACAAAAGCCAGGTACAGGAAGTCTGGCAGATAATCCTTACCGCCATATTTAACCGGAAACCTTTTCATGTGATACTTGCTGATGATGACCAGGACGACAGGGATATGTTTACAGAAGCATTGCTGGAAATTGTCCCTATGGCAAAAATCATGACTGCCGTTGACGGTGAGCGCCTGCTGGAACTTCTTACCAGCGCGTCAAATAATCCTGACCTGATCTTTCTTGACCTCAATATGCCGCGAAAAAACGGATTTGACTGCCTGCAGGAAATTAAAAAAAGCCCATTCTGGAAATCCATTCCTGTTGTTATCTATTCAACATCAGCCAACACGGACCAGATTGAACGCACTTTTAATACAGGAGCTAACCGTTATATCCAGAAACCGGTTACTTTCGATGGTATCATGTCGGTGCTGAAAAAGGTCTTTGCCCTTAAAAGAGAAGAGCTTGCTTTGCAGCCAACCCGTGATCAGTTTTTCTTTTCTTCTTAAAGAGGAAAAAACACCACAGTTTTTATATAATCTGCCTTTTATAAATGGGATTTATTTTCTCATTATTTTTTATACAATTGCGATTTTTCAATTTACCAACCGATGGAACAGCCCTGGTCCCGCAGTGTTCAGCACATCACATTGCAAAATGGCATAATTCTTAGTTTCATGATGCAATGAATTAAATATTGAAAAGGAAGCTCCACAATTTAAACCCGAATCAGTTTTATGAAACCCTCTCCAAAAGATTCTTTTCAAAAAACACCATCCGGAATTGAAGGCCTGGATGAAATTACACAAGGCGGTTTACCTACCGGCCGTCCAACCCTTATCTGTGGAAGCGCCGGATGCGGTAAGACACTTCTCGGGATGCAGTTCATAGTTAAGGGAATTTTGGAGCACCACGAACCGGGCGTGTTCATGAGTTTTGAAGAATCGGGGAAGGACCTTGTTCAGAATGTGAAATCATTAGGCTTTGACCTGGACGCCCTGATCGCAAAAGATCAGCTGAGAATTGACATGGTAAGAATTGAAAGGAGTGAAATTGAAGAAACAGGCGAATATGACCTGGAAGGGATTTTCATCAGGCTCAACCACGCTATCGATTCAATTGGCGCAAAACGCGTGGTGCTTGATACCGTTGAATCTCTTTTCGGAGGCATGGAAAACGTGACATTGCTGCGCTCTGAGATCAAACGGCTGTTCCAGTGGCTCAAGGATAAAGGCGTGACGGCAATTATAACCGGCGAAAGAGGTGAGAAATCCCTTACAAGACAAGGCCTGGAGGAATATGTATCAGATTGCGTGATATTGCTCGATTTCCGGGTAAATGACCAGATTGCAACCCGCAGGCTCCGGATCATCAAATACAGAGGATCGATACATGGCACAAATGAATACCCGTTCCTCATCGATGAAACGGGCATTTCTGTATTACCGATCACTTCCCTTAAGCTGGAGCACCAAATGTCGAAGGAAATTATTTCAACAGGTTTGCCGGCGCTTGACAAGCTCTTCCTGAATGGAGGATTTTACAGGGGCGGCAGTACGCTGGTTACCGGAACCGCAGGCACATCAAAGACCATACTGGCCTCTTATTTTGCATTGAGCGCATGCAAAAGAAAAGAAAAAGTTTTATTCTTTTCGTTCGAGGAATCACCCGGTCAGCTTATCAGGAACATGGCTTCGGTGGGAATCAACCTGGAACCTTACATCAAATCAAAAAACTTAATAATTCATGCTTCAAGACCTTCATTACAGGGACTTGAAATGCACCTGCTCATTCTGCACAAGCTTATCAAGGAACATGACCCTAAAACCGTAATTATCGACCCGATCAGCAGCCTAATTACGATCGGCAGCTGCAGCGAGGTGCGGGCCATGCTTGTGAGGCTGATCGACATGCTTAAGGTGAGGCAGATAAATGCACTGTTCACTTCACTTATCCACGACCAGTCGAGAAACGACTACAGTGACCTAACAATTGATGCTATTTCATCTCTTGCTGATACATGGATTAAAGTCAGGAATGAAGAAGAAAAGGGAGAGCGAACCCGCACCCTGTTTGTTGTAAAGTCACGTGGCATCGGACATTCGAATGATCTTTGGGACTTTACGATCACTGGAAAAGGAATACAGTTGAACGTCCGTGAAAACCGTCCTTTCATGCAACATTCTGGTAACGGTCGTGAGGGGGTATCAGGTACAAAAGTTAAACGGCAAGCATCTAAAAAACAGTAAATATATATCGAAGTTCTATCAATAAATATCCTATGGAAAAAGAAGAAAGGTGGGAACTCAGGTTATATATCGCAGGCCAGACGCCCAAATCCGTACTTGCCCTAAAAAACATTAACAAATACTGCAAAGCGCACCTTGATGGCCGCTATTCAATAGAAATCATTGACCTCCTGAAAAATCCTCAGCTTGCAGAAGGCGACCAGATATTTGCAATCCCTACCCTGGTAAGGAAATTTCCGGAACCATTGCGGAAAATAATAGGCGACCTTTCCAATGAAGAAAAGGTGCTCGTGGGTTTAAATATCCGACCGTTACATGTATCCGGGATATGAAAAAAAGAACACCTCAGGAAATATACCGGGAGGATAAATTGATCCTGCAATTATATGTTTCCGGGATGACACCCAAATCTATGGAAGCCATCGAAAATATAACCAGCCTTTGCAAATCCAATTTCGGAGATGCATACAGGCTTGAAATAATCGATATCTATAAGCACCCTGAAATTGCAGCCGCAGACCAGATCGTTTTCAGTCCTTCACTGGTAAAACGGTTCCCATTGCCAAAAAAAATTCTGATCGGTACATTTTCGGATACAAAAAAGGTGCTGAGAGTTCTTGGAATACCTGTAACTGAATGAACATGCGTATAGAATCGTCTGAAAACTATCTTGCAAGAATTGAAGAACTCGAAAACAGGGTGGCTGAAACGGAGCAATTGATCGATGCGATCAAAGCCGGTGAAGTTGATGCTTTTGCATTTAACAGGGATGAGGCGTCTGAGATCTATACGTTGCAGTCGGGCGATTATGCTTACCGGGTCCTGATCGAAGGTTTTGGCGAAGGAGCACTTAATCTCACGGAAGAAGGTCTGATCGTGTATTCCAACACTTACTTCTATGAACTCATGGGAATGCCTTATGAAAAGGTTGTGGGATCGATGATCTTTGATTTTGTTCATGCTGATTCAAAGGAATTATTCAACCGCCTCTTCGGATATGCGATAAATGGGAAAAGCAAAGGTGAAATCAATTTATCAGTTAATGGAAGAATTATTCCTGTTTATATTTCACTTACTTCACTCATGCCTAAATTGCAGACTGTAGGGATGATCATAACAGATCTTACGGAAAAAAAACGGAGCGAATCGCAACGGCAATCTCATGAAAAAATGCTCGAGCAAAAAAATGAAGAGTTGCTAAGTATTAACAGGCAGCTTTCGGATTCAAGGAAGTTTATTGCGAATGTGCTTGAAAGCACAGGCTATGGAGTTCTTTCATACCGGGCAATACGCGAGAACGGTAAGGTGGTTGACTTCGAGATACGCTATGCAAATGACATTGCACTGGAACAGATCCAGTTACCGGCTGAAAAAGTTCTAGGAAACAATTACCGTAGCGTATATCCAGATGCTGTGAGGCACGGCATGTTCGACCGTTTAACCAAGGTTGTTGAAACGGGTGTGAGCCAGGTTTATGAGGTAAACCCGCCAAATAATCCCGACAGGTGGTTCATGGTTCATTACGTTCGGCTTGAAGATGGGGTTACAGCGACTTTTGTTGAAATCACTGACCAGAAAAAACAAGCCAGGGCATTACAGGATAAAAATATCGAGCTGGAACAATCCAATGCAGAGCTTGCATCCTTCAGCTATATTGCATCACATGATTTGCAGGAGCCATTGCGCAAGATCCAGACATTTTCAAACCGGATCCTTGACAAGGAAAATAAATCATTTTCAGATAATACGAGAGATTATTTCAACCGGATCATTGCTGCTTCAAGCCGCATGCAAAGCCTGATAGCCGCCCTGCTTGATTATTCACGCACTAATACATCGGATCTGAATTTTGTATCAACCGACCTCAACATCCTGCTTGAAGATGCTAAAAACCATTTACGCGAGCTGATCGAAGACCACAAAGCCGTGATAATCTCTTCTCCTCTTCCCACACTCAGTGTGGTACCGGTGCAGTTCGGACAGCTCTTTTTTAACCTGCTTGTGAATGCCATTAAATACAGGAAGGATGGAATAACTCCCAAAATAAGCATCATGGCTGATGTGGTGCCAGGATCAGAGCTGTCATCGTGTGTTGGATACACATATAACAATTACTGGAAGATCAGCATTTCAGACAACGGGATCGGGTTTGACCAGAAATATGCAACCAAAATTTTTGAATTATTCCAGAGGCTTCATGGCCGAAACGAATACGAGGGCACCGGCATAGGCCTGGCCATCTGCAAAAAAATAATCCAGAACCACGGCGGTTTCATAAAAGCGGAAAGCCAGCCTGGAGTCGGAACGACATTCAACCTTTTTATTCCTGCAAAAAAACACTCATGATTCATAAAAGTATTTTACTTGTCGATGATGATGATGATGACCAGCTCATTTTTAAAGATGCATTGTATGAAATTGAAAAGAACATTCAATGTCATATCGCATCCAACGGCCAGGAGGCATTGAATCACCTTAATAAACTGACATTTCCACCTTCATTAATATTCCTTGATCTTAACATGCCGCTCATGAACGGATTTGAATGCCTGGAAAGAATCAAGGGCCATCCCCATCACAAAAAAATTCCGGTGATCATATTTACAACTTCAGACAGTCCTCAGGACCAGGATCGGACACGCCAGATGGGAGCCGAAAGCTTCTTTACAAAAACAGCGGATTTCAGAACACTAAAAGCGAAACTACAGGAAATTCTTAAAACAGATTTTATAAATACCGCTTCCTAAAAGAAGGTTCAAAACCGCGCTGATGCCAACTTTCATGCCAAACAAAATAGTATTGATTATTAATATGTTTAGTAAATAATTGTGGAATTGACTCTACAATTTTACAATGACGGTTGCATTTCAATAAAATTGTTTGTCAATTTGTATACTACCTTCATTTTACTACGTTCTACGACCCTCTTTAATTCAAAAATAATTTTGAAACCACAATCCTAATGGCTAAAAAAAACAATGTGAACGGCGAACAATCAGTTGCCGAGATCTCACCGATGCGCGAAAAGCCCAAAGCAATAAAAAACGGAATTCATAAAATTAAAAACCAGCATGCTATCAAGGCCAGGGCGATTCAGATCGCTGACGACCAATACGACAGCAAGCTGTTTCTGGAAGTACTGATGCAGGTTCGCAACGGCAACTTCAATGTGAGGTTACCGATCGACCAGACCGGCCTCAACGGTAAAATCTGTGATACGATGAATGATATCATCGGGATGAATGAAAGAATGATACAGGAGTTTACCAAGGCCGGTAACATCATCGGCAAGCAGGGCAAGCTTACACAGCGTATCGATCTGCCACATGCAAAGGGTGAGTGGAGCACTGGGATCGAATCGCTTAATAACCTTATTTCCGACCTGGTGCATCCGACCATTGAAATTGCACACGTTATCGGTTCTGTGGCCAAAGGAAATCTTTCACAGCAGATGCCTCAGGAAATCGCAGGGCGCGAGCTGCAGGGGGAGTTCGCCAGGATCGCCAAAGAGGTGAACGACATGGTGAAGCAGCTGAATCTCTTTTCGATGGAGGTAACACGTGTGGCACGTGAGGTGGGTTCCGAAGGAAAGCTGGGCGGACAGGCCAAAGTTAAAGGGGTGGCCGGGGTTTGGAAGGATCTTACGGATTCGGTAAACCAGATGGGGAGCAACCTTACCGCACAGGTGAGGAATATTGCTGAAGTAACCACGGCCGTGGCCAAAGGCGACTTATCAAGAAAAATTACAGTTGACGTGAAGGGTGAGATCCTGGAATTGAAAAATACCATTAACACCATGGTGGATCAGCTCAACTCTTTTTCATCGGAAGTAACGCGTGTAGCGCTTGAGGTTGGTACGGAAGGAAAACTGGGCGGACAGGCGCATGTGAAAGGCGTTGCCGGAACATGGAAAGACTTAACGGATTCTGTGAACCAGATGGCATCCAACCTTACGGGACAGGTTCGGAATATTGCAGAGGTAACAACTGCTGTGGCAAAAGGCGATTTATCACGCCAGATCACCGTGGATGTAAAGGGAGAGATCCTTGAGCTGAAAAACACCATCAACACGATGGTGGATCAGCTTAACTCGTTCTCAGCAGAGGTGACACGGGTGGCAAGGGAGGTGGGCTCAGAAGGAAAGCTTGGCGGACAGGCGAAAGTAAAAGGTGTCGGGGGAGTATGGAAAGATCTTACCGATTCTGTAAACCAGATGGGTTCAAACCTTACAGGCCAGGTGAGGAATATTGCAGAAGTGACAACGGCAGTTGCGAAAGGCGATTTGTCGAAAAAAATAACGGTTGACGTAAAAGGAGAAATCCTTGAACTGAAAAATACCATCAATACCATGGTGGATCAGCTCAACTCTTTCGGATCAGAGGTAACACGCGTGGCAAGGGAAGTAGGATCGGAAGGAAAGCTCGGCGGACAAGCCACTGTGCAGGGTGTGGGAGGCGTGTGGAAGGATCTTACAGATTCGGTGAACCAGATGGCATCCAACCTAACAGGCCAGGTGCGTAACATTGCCGAGGTAACTACAGGTCTTGCCAAAGGTGACCTTTCAAGAAAAATTACGGTTGACGTACGGGGTGAAATCCTCGAGCTAAAAAATACCATTAATACCATGGTGGATCAGCTAAACTCGTTTGCTTCCGAGGTAACACGAGTTGCAAGGGAGGTAGGATCCGAAGGCAAGCTTGGCGGACAGGCGACAGTGGTGGGTGTAGGAGGTGTGTGGAAAGACCTTACCGATTCGGTGAACCAGATGGCATCAAACCTCACCGGCCAGGTGCGTAATATTGCAGAAGTGACAACAGCAGTAGCTAAAGGTGACTTGTCGCGCAAAATTACAGTTGACGTAAAGGGAGAGATCCTTGAGTTGAAAAAGACCATTAACACCATGGTTGATCAGCTCAATTCGTTTGCATCGGAAGTAACACGTGTGGCGCTTGAAGTTGGAACAGAAGGAAAGCTTGGCGGACAGGCTGAAGTAACCGGTGTGGGAGGAACATGGAAAGATCTCACCGATTCGGTTAACCAGATGGGATCGAACCTGACATCGCAGGTGCGTAACATTGCCGAGGTAACAACAGCGGTTGCCAACGGCGACCTTTCGCGTAAGATCGGTGTGGATGTAAAAGGTGAAATTCTTGAATTAAAAAATACGATCAATACGATGGTTGACCAGCTCCGCGGCTTTGCTTCGGAAGTAACACGCGTGGCAAGGGAGGTAGGTTCTGAAGGAAAGCTTGGCGGACAGGCAACAGTTGAAGGAGTAGGTGGTGTATGGAAGGACCTTACAGATTCGGTAAACCAGATGGCATCCAACCTCACTGGCCAGGTGCGAAATATTGCGGAGGTAACAACGGCGGTGGCGAAAGGTGACCTTTCACGTAAAATTACAGTTGACGTAAAAGGTGAGATCCTTGAACTGAAAAATACCATCAACACGATGGTGGATCAGCTCAACTCTTTCGGTTCGGAGGTAACACGTGTTGCAAGGGAAGTTGGTTCCGAAGGGCAGCTTGGCGGACAGGCTGATGTTCCCGGTGTAGGTGGTACATGGAAAGATCTTACCGATTCGGTAAACAAAATGGCATCCAACCTCACCTCACAGGTGCGTAACATTGCAGAGGTGACAACGGCTGTGGCTAACGGTGACCTTTCACGCAAGATCGGTGTGGATGTAAAAGGCGAGATCCTCGAATTAAAAAATACGATCAATACAATGGTTGACCAGCTACGCGGGTTTGCATCAGAGGTAACACGCGTTGCCAGGGAAGTAGGAACAGAAGGAAAACTTGGCGGCCAGGCCAATGTTCCCGGTGTTGCAGGAACATGGAAGGATCTTACCGACTCTGTGAACCAGATGGCCGGTAACCTCACCGCCCAGGTACGGAACATTGCCGATGTGGCTATTGCCGTGGCAAACGGCGACATGTCAAAAAAAATTACGGTTGATGTTCGCGGTGAAATCCTCCAGCTTAAGGAGACACTTAATACGATGGTGGATCAGCTCAGGGCTTTTGCATCAGAAGTAACACGCGTGGCCAGGGAAGTGGGTACAGATGGAAAGCTGGGCGGACAGGCATTTGTACCGGGTGTGGCAGGAACATGGAAAGATCTGACCGATTCAGTAAACCAGATGACGGGAAACCTCACGGCACAGGTTCGAAACATCGCGCAGGTTACAAAAGCGGTGGCATCCGGCGACTTATCCAAAACAGTGGCCATTGACGTGAAGGGAGAGATCCTGGATCTGAAGAACACCATCAATACCATGGTTGAACAGCTCAACTCATTCGCATTCGAGGTAACGCGTGTAGCAAGGGAAGTTGGTACGGAAGGCAAGCTGGGCGGGCAGGCTGAAGTGAAAGGGGTTGCCGGCACATGGAAAGACCTTACCGATTCTGTGAACATGATGGCTTCCAACCTTACCAGCCAGGTCCGCGGTATTGCAAAAGTGGTGACATCTGTGGCTACCGGAAACCTCAGGCAGAAATTATCCATCAATGCAAAGGGTGAAGTAGCCCAGCTAACGGATACGATAAACGAAATGATAGAAACCCTCGCTGTATTTGCCGACCAGGTGACCACGGTTGCAAGGGAAGTGGGTGTGGACGGAAAGCTGGGAGGCCAGGCCAGTGTACCGGGTGCATCGGGAATCTGGAAGAACCTTACCGAGAACGTTAACCAGCTCGCGCAGAACCTTACCACGCAGGTGCGGTCCATTTCGGAGGTAGCTTCTGCAGTAACCAAGGGTGATCTTACCCGTACGATCCGTGTAGAAGCAAAAGGTGAAGTTGAAGCGCTCAAGGATACGATCAACCAGATGATCGCCAACCTGAAGGAAACCACTTTGAGAAACCAGGAGCAGGACTGGCTGAAATCCAACCTTGCCAAATTTACGCAGATGCTCCAGGGCCAGAAGGATCTGAACACGGTGACACAACGAATCCTGTCGGAGCTGGCACAGGTGGTAACCGCGCATTATGGTGCATTCTACATCCTGCAGCAGGACGAGCTGGGGCACAATGTGAAGCTCAAACTTTTCGCAGCCTATGCATACAAGGATGAAAACAATATTCCAAAACAGTTTGCCATCGGGGAAGGTCTCGTAGGCCAGTGTGCTTTTGAAAAAGAAAGAATTCTTCTTTCCAATGTACCCAGGGGATATATCCGGATCAGCTCAGGCCTCGGCAAAGCCAAGCCTGCCAACCTGGTAATCCTGCCGGTGCTTTTCGAAAACAATGTAAAAGCTGTAATCGAGCTTGCTTCACTTGATGCATTCAGCGAAACACACCTGGAGCTCCTGAGCCAGCTTACTGAAAGTATCGGTATCGTACTAAATACGATTGAAGCGAATTCACGTACAGAGGACCTGCTCTCACAGTCCCAATCACTTGCAGGAGAACTTAAGATCCAGCAGGAAGAGCTCAGGAGAACGAATGACGAGCTCCAGGATAAGGCCCTCCTGCTTGTGAAGCAGAAGGAAGAAGTGGAAGCCAAGAACAAGGAAGTTGAGGAAGCCAGGAAGTCGCTTGAAGAAAAAGCCGAACAGCTCACGCTTACCTCCAAATACAAATCAGAATTTCTGGCAAACATGTCGCATGAGCTCCGGACGCCGCTGAACAGCCTCCTGATCCTGGCCCAGCAGCTGTACGAGAATGGCGAAGGAAATCTGAACGACAAGCAGGTGCGCTACGCTAAAACCATTCACTCCTGCGGTGATGACCTTATCCAGCTGATCAATGACATCCTGGATCTATCAAAGATCGAATCAGGGTTTATCACAGCCAACATTTCGCCAGTCCGGTTTGCTGAAATCGCATCCTTCGTTGAAACAACGTTCAAGCCGATCTCCGAGGCAAGGCACCTGCGCTTTACCATTGAAACAGACCAGCAGCTCCCGGTTTCTGTTGAAACGGATCTCCAGCGCCTTAACCAGATCCTGAAGAACCTGCTTTCGAATTCATTCAAATTCACGGAAAAAGGAGAAGTAAAGCTCAGGATATACGAAGCGAACCGGAACTGGAAACCCGGCAACATGAGCCTTGATAATGCGAAGCGTGTAGTTGCATTTGCGATCAGCGACACAGGAATCGGCATACCGGTTGAAAAACAGAACATCATTTTCGAGGCTTTCCAGCAGGCAGAAGGTTCAACCAGCCGTAAATACGGTGGAACCGGTCTGGGATTATCCATCAGCCGGGGACTTGCCGAGCTGCTTGGCGGCACCATAGAGCTTGAAAGCGAACCCGGGCATGGAAGCATATTTACGCTATTCATTCCGGTTGAAAGCACAAGCAGTGTTGTCACGAAATTTACTGATAACCCATCTACATTCCAGCCGGAAGAAACAGGCACGGGTGACATCGACAACCTTTTGAATTCGATCCGTATCACGAACGAAGGCATTGAGTCGAACATGAGCATTGTGAGCGAAATGATCAATGAAACCGGTGACGACCGGGCAAACATTCAGCCTCACAATAAAACCGTTCTGATAGTTGAAGACGACCACCGGTTCGGAAAAATACTTGTTGAACGCGCACACAAGGATGGACTAAAAGCCATTATCGCTGTGAGCTATATCGAAGTATTTGATTTTATAAACCGCTACTCCCCCATTGCTATCACACTTGATGTAAAGCTTCCGGATACAAGCGGTTGGAAAGTGCTTGACCTGCTGAGGAACGATCTTAATTACAGGCACATCCCGATCCATCTTATCTCTGGCGAGGAGAACAGGGCGCTGGCTCTGAAAAGGGGTGCCAGGAGCTTCCTGCTCAAACCGCTTGAAAATGAAATGCTCAATGATCTGTTCGCCGATATAATCAAATTCAATAACAAGGATGTAAAGCACTTGCTTGTGATCGAAGACAACGATATCGAATCATCACAGATCGCCAAGCTTCTCCAGGATGACAGGGTAATTGTAACAATTGCAAATACCGGTAAGAAAGCGCTCAAGCAGATTGCATCAAAGGAATTTGATACAATCATTATGGACTATACGTTGCCGGATATTTCAAGCTCCGACCTGATCAACAAGGTGGAAGAAGGCAAGAAGAACATCACACCTGTGATCGTATACTCTGCAAAGGACTTTACCAAAAATGAGATCAACCAGCTTAACCGTATCTCGAATACCATCATTCTGAAGGGTGTGAATTCACTCGAGCACTTGCTTGAAGAAACGGTGCTTCATCTTCACATCAACCACCAAGATCTTGCACCGGAAAAAAAGAGGGTCATCGAGAACATCCGCAGGAAAGAAGACATCCTTACCGGAAAGCACATACTTGTTGTTGATGATGACGTAAGGAACCTGTTCGCGCTAACAACTGTATTCGAACGATACAACATCAATGTGATAACTGCTGAAAGCGGCAAGGATGCGATCAACATCCTGAACGAGGATCCAACAATCGATATGGTGCTGATGGATATCATGATGCCAGAGATGGATGGATATGAAACAACGCAGAAAATAAGACGCGAGCACAAAAACAGTATGCTGCCGATTATTGCGGTGACTGCAAAAGCGATGAAAGGCGACCGGCAGAAGTGCATTGAGGCCGGTGCATCCGACTATATAACCAAACCGTTAAAAATTGATCAGTTACTTTCTCTTATGAGAGTTTGGTTCTATAAATAAGATAAGGAGATGCAGGAAAAAATATTGCTGGTCGACGACCGTGAAGACAATTTGCTGTCGATTGAAACCATCCTTGAAAAAAATGACTATACATTTGTTAAAGCGAATTCAGGCCGCCAGGCGCTGAAGATCCTGCTGGGCGAACATGATTTCGCGCTCATCCTGATGGATGTGAAGATGCCCAACATGAATGGTTTTGAAACGGCTTCACTGATATATGAACGGGAGAAGCTCAGGCATATACCGATCATTTTCATTACTGCGCATAATTACAGCGACGAAAATATTTTCAAGGGTTACCGTGCAGGAGCGGTGGACTACATTTATAAGCCGATCAATCCCGACCTGCTCCGGGCGAAAGTTTCGGTTTTCATTGAGCTGTATAAAAAGAACCACAAGCTGCTGGCACAGGAACAAAAGCTCATCGCCATCAACAAAAGCCTGGAGAATGAGATTAATGAAAGGAAACTTTCGGAAGAAAGGGTAAAGACACTTAACCTTCAGCTTCTGCAGAACATCGACCGGCTTGAAGCCGCAAACAAGGATCTTGAACGGTTTGCATTCATGGCATCGCACGACCTGCAGGAGCCGTTGAGAAAGATACGCATCTTCTGCGACCGCCTTGCAGGCAGGCTAAGAGGTACATCCGACAACGAAAGCATTGTATCGATTGAAAAAATTGAGCAGTCGGCAAATCGCATGTCGATGCTGATCAAAGACATCCTGACATTCTCAAAAATTTCTGCTGAGGAAAAAATATTCGTCAACAGCGACCTTAACCTCTTGCTGGATGATGTGCTTCTGGAAATGGACGGACAGATCAGGGAAAAGAGTGCGAATGTTACACGCGAACGCCTGCCTTCATTAAATGTGAACCCTGTTCTGATCAGACCATTGTTCTTCAACCTGCTGAGCAATTCGCTAAAGTATTGCAAAAAGGACATGCCGCCCAATATCAGGATCTACTCGGAAGTAAATACAGTGCATCCTGAAAATAAATATTGCCGGATTTATTTTGAAGATAATGGTATCGGGTTCGACCAGCGGTATGCCGAGAATATATTCGGCATGTTTAAACGTCTTCACAGCAAAACGGATTACGAAGGCACAGGCATTGGGCTTGCACTGTGCAAAAAAATTGTTGAGGAGCACAAGGGTTATATTTCTGCCTTAAGCAAGATTAATGAGGGGTCCACCTTTATTGTTACCCTTCCCCTGTTTCTTGAGCACACTAAAAAAAAAGAGAACATCAGGCAGACAGCCGCCAACCCATGAACCCTGCATCTGATATACAACAGTCAACCTGTTAATTAAATACGATATTCAGTTCCCGGTGCGCACCCTGTTCTGTTCATCCTCTGCTGCAACGCTCCTCCTCCTGGCCTGCTGAACGCTGCTTTTGCCGAAATTCCAGGTAAGATGCACGCGCACAAAACGGGAATCCTCGCGCTGCTCAAAATCAAAATCAACATTGTAGTATTCAACGTTAATCTTTGTTTTCTCAGTTTTGAAAATATCGTTGATACTCACCCTCATGCTCAGCCTGTCCTTTAAAAATGATTTGGCAATACCTGCCGATGCGCCAAACTGCGGCTCGATCAGGAAGGTTCCGAAAACCATACGGGAATTATAATAAGCCGAAAGCTCAAAAGAAAGAATATTTTTGACCTTGAATGAATTGTATGTATTTACCATAAAGGTCGTGAGCCGGCGGTTCACTTCAAGCCCTTCCACCATGCCGCTGTAACTGTTATTGAACATGTTGAAGCTGTTGCTTGTAAGCCACCATTTGGTAACCGGAAGTGGCAAGGTGACAGAAACTCCGTAATTATCAAGCGAGCGGAAATTTTCCGTGGTAACATAAGTTGTGCGGGTGGAATCATCCTGAATGGTAATATCCGACATGGCGTCATCAGTATGACTGTAACTTACAGTGGTCTGCAATGCATCCATGAACGTATAAGATAGCTCAAATGAATTTGTAAGCTGAGGCTCCAGATCGGGATTGCCTTCTTCAAATGTTTTAGGATCTATAAAATACCGGAAAGGATTCAGCTGCTGATAAGCCGGCCTGTCGATGCGCCTGCTGTAGTTAAGGCCGAACAGGTTCTTTTCATTAAGCTTGTAGCTTACAAATGCACTTGGAAAAAGCTGGAAATAGTTCCTGTTGAAATCCTCGGATGTTACCATCTGCTCGCCTTTCGCAATCGTCTGTTCTCCACGCAGTCCTGCCTTAAGTCCCCATTTTCCAAACTGTGCCTGCAGTGAAGCGTAAGCAGCATTGATATTTTCCTGGTATTTAAAATGATTTGTTTTTGATGTATCAGGAAGCTCATTATTACCTGTTATGATAAAATACTGTACATCATTGTCGGTAACCACAAAGCTGCTTTTCACACCTGCCTCAAGCTGAAGCTTTTTAAACAGCGGCTGTGAGTAATCGATCTTTGCAGCCCTTATCGTGATGCTTGCCGGCTGGCGGTTTCGTTCACGCTCTGTATAGGGAATGTATGCTGGAATGTCAGAAAAATAATGGGTTTCAAAATTAAAGTCGTTGCGGTTATCATACCTGGCGAAATCGAGATCGGCAGAAATCTCACGGCCCAACGTATCGATCGTATACTGGTGGTTGAGGTTTATTGAATAATTATTGAACTGGCCGTGACTTTTATTAATGGTTTTATATCCGGAATCCGGAACAGAAGTATAGTTTTTAATAAGAGTAGTACTGATGGTCTTGTCATCGTTCTGAAAAAAATTTCCTTTGAGCAGAATTCCAGTCGTATGCTTTTTGTTTATAAAAAAATCAATGCCGGCCCTTGTATTATGGTTGTCGAATATTGTTTTGTCTTTGGCTTCCTGGTCGAAAGTGGAAGTATAGTCCGATTCCTTAAACCTTCTTACCAGGCTGGTTTGCTCGAAAGATACATTCTGGCTATACCTGTACGAGCCAAATGCATTGAATTTTTCTGCACGGTAATTCAGGCTCACTCCTACCCCGAAATCAGG
>Ga0190272_10000364_pt1 | contig 24923 bp, 19 predicted proteins | sample Popmic504T_FD_133746 | JGI IMG/M metagenome (GOLD analysis project Ga0190272, IMG submission 133746) | Populus adjacent soil microbial communities from riparian zone of Shoshone River, Wyoming, USA - 504 T | ecosystem: Environmental > Terrestrial > Soil > Riparian zone | place: USA: Wyoming... | reverse complement strand
GCCTGGCCGACGAACGCGCGCATCTCGTCCCTGGTCCCGCCGTGGATCAGCGGCACCCTGGCGCTCGCCCCGGCGCGCAGCGCGGTCAGCGGCTGCAGCGGCAGCGCTGCGGTGCCGGTCACCGGCAGCCACGGCAGCTCATCGACCCGCCGGTGCATGCCGTGGACCTGGTCATCGTGCAGGCCCACCAGATCCTCGTAAGGTTTGCCGCGCAGGCACTCCGCCGCGGTGCGTCGGTTGGGGCAGCCCAGCCCGGCGGCCGTCGCCAGCCCACGTCGCTCGGCGACCGGCCTGGTGAGCAGCCGGTTGCCGCACGGTCCACTGTGGACGATCGCCTTGTCGAACAGCCCGGCGGCGCCGGGAGCCGCGAGCTGCGCGCAGGTGGCGAACGCGCCGGCGGACTCACCCCACAGCGTCACGTTGCCCGGGTCGCCGCCGAACACGGCGATGTTGCGCCGTACCCACCGCAGAGCAGCCTGCTGATCCGCGAGCGCGAAGTTCCCGGCGTACGGGTCGTCGAGCGCCGGGTGCGCCAGGAAACCCAACGCCCCCAGGCGATACGCGACCGTCACCACGATGACGCGGCCAGGCACGGTGATCGGTGTCGGGTCGTACGCCGCGGGCACCCCGGTGACGAACCCGCCGCCGTGCAGGAACACCAGCACCGGCAGCGGCCCGTCCTGGCCGCGCGGCGTGTCCACGGTGAGGAACAGGCAGTCCTCGCTGCCGACGAGCCGCGGCGGGTCCGTCGGCGAGGTGCCGCCAAACTGTGGGCACGGCCGCGGCTGCTGGGTGGCGTCCCGCACGCCCTGCCACGGTGGGGCGGGCCGCGGCGCCCGCCAGCGCAGCTCGTCGACCGGCGGCGCGGCGTACGGGATGCCGTGGAACGTCCGATGGTCGGCCGCGACGATGCCGCGCACCGTGCCGTCCGACGTGCGGACCACCGCCCCGTCGCCGGGGTCTGCCGCCACTGGGCCGGCCACGCCGACGAGCAGGCCGGCCGCCATGGCGGGAACGCTGAAGATCCTGAGAATCCGATGCCTGAACATGCCTCAGACGATCGCGAATCCCGCAGCGACAGTCGTCGTGCACAGCGCGTATCCCCGCCTACGCCCCAGCGCGTACGCGTTCGCGCGACGCGAGGGCCTGCCAGTTGGAGAGCCGGCAAAGGCATGCCACCTCCGTGAGGGTGGTACGCCTTCGTCGCTGTGCCCCCGCGCGTAGGGACCCTTACGCGTAGCGCATCGAAATAGTATGGACTTGTGAGTGAGCAACCTTCTCGTGAGATCACGCAGCGCGAACTGCGTAATGACTCCGGCGCCATCATGCGCGGTGTCGAACGAGGTGAGTCCTTCACGATCACCCGCAACGGCACGGCCATCGGGCGGTTGATCCCGTTGCGACGACGGACCTTCGTGCCGCGCGAGGAAGTGCTGGCAGCGTTCGCCGCGGCTCCGGTGCTCGATGTCGACCAGTTCCGCAGGGACCTGGACGCCGCCGCCGACCAGGAACTTTTCGATCGTGAGTGGTGAGTCGACCACCCGCGGCCAATCCGACCGACTTCGCCGGTCCGGGTCACCTCTTGACCGTGGTGAAAGGTCGACCGGCCACGGACCCTCCCCGGCCCGGTCTCGGGGTTCTGATCCGAGTTCGGAGGCCGTGACAGCCTGCGGTCGGGCGGACCGCCGGCGGTACGGTCGTCGGGTCGGAGGCGAGGTGGGACATGACGATCGAGGACATCAGCCGACCGGGACGGGTGGCCGGGCAGGACGAGGCCATCAGCGACCAGGAGCTGGCGCTCGCGGCCCGCAACCACGGCATGCCGCTGGAGGCCCTGCGCTACGACGTCACCCCGGCCGGGCTGCACTACCTGCTCGTCCACTACGACATCCCGCTCGTTGACGCCGCGGACTGGCGGCTGCGGGTCGGCGGGCTGGTCGCAGACCCGCTCACCCTTGACCTCGACGCCGTGCGGGCGATGCCGTCGCGCACGGTGCGGGTGACGATGGAGTGCGCGGGCAACGGCCGCGCCCGGCTGAGCCCGCGGCCGGTCAGCCAGCCGTGGCTGGTCGAGGCCGTCGGCACGGCGGACTGGACCGGGGTGCCGCTGCGGGACGTCCTGGACACCGCCGGGGTCGACCCGTCGGCCGTCGAGGTGGTCTTCACCGGCGCCGACCACGGGGTGGAGCGCGGGGTCGAGCAGGACTACCAGCGCAGCCTCCCGGTGTCGGACGCCGTGGCCGACGACGTGCTGCTCGCGTACGAGATGAACGGCGCGGCCCTGCCGCCGCAGCACGGGTTTCCGCTGCGGCTCGTCGTGCCGGGGTGGTACGGCATGGCGCACGTCAAGTGGCTCGTCGGTATCGACCTCGTCGACCGGCCGTTCACCGGCTTCCAGCAGGACGTGGCCTACCGCATCCGGCAGGACGCCGACGAGCACGGCGACCCGGTCACCCGCATCGCCCCGCGCGCCCTGATCATCCCGCCGGGGTTCCCCGACTTCATGTCCCGCGCGCGGGTCGTGCGGCCCGGGGCGGTGGCGATCGAAGGCCGGGCCTGGTGCGGTCGCGCCCCGGTCGCGGGCGTCGAGGTCAGCGTCGACGGCGGCGACTGGACGCCCGCCGAGCTGGCTCCGGCCGACGGGCACCGGTGGGCCTGGCAGCGCTGGCGTCACACCTGGATCGCGTCGCCCGGCCGGCACGTGATCGCCGCGAGGGCCACCACCGCCGACGGTGAGACCCAGCCGGTGGAGCAGGCCTGGAACCGCGGCGGCTTCGCCAACAACGCCGTTCACCAGGTCCCGGTGACCTGCCTGGCGGACCCGGCCGAATAGGTTTGCCGCGTGGCGGTCGACATCTATACCGATGGTGCGTGCAGCGTGAACCCGGGTCCGGGCGGGTGGGGCGCCGTGCTGCGGCAGGGCACGTGGGAGAAGGAGATCCGCGGCGGCGACGCGGCCGGGACCACCAACAACCGGATGGAGCTGATGGCCGCGATCCAGGCGTTGGAGAGCCTGACCCGGCCGTCGGTGGTGCGGCTGCACACCGACAGCACCTACGTCCGCAACGGCATCACGAGTTGGTTGCCGCGGTGGCGGGCCAACGGCTGGCTGACCTCGGCCAGGCAGCCGGTCAAGAACGCCGACCTGTGGCGGCGCCTCGCCGCCGCGGCCGCGCAGCACGAGGTCGAGTGGCACTGGGTCAAGGGCCACGCCGGGCACCCGGAGAACGAGCGCGCCGACCGGTTGGCGGCCGCCGGGCTGCGGGAGGCGTGGGAGGCGGCGGGATCGCCGCCGGTCGGCCGGACCACGGCCAACGCCACCGAGGCGCCCGGCCTGTTCTGACTCACGAGAGATTTCCGGGCGGTGCCGGGTCAGCCGGGGCCGCCGAGTTGTACCGTGCGCGCATGTCGCAGCCAGTTGACCCGTACCGCGGCGGCCGCCCGGCCCCGCCCGGCGGGTATGCACACGGTCGACAGCCGCAGTACCCGCCGCCCGCCCGGCCACCGATGCCGCCCGGCCACCAGATGCAGCAGCACCCGCGTCAGCTGGGACCGCCGGCGCCGCCCCAGCGTCCTCCGGCGCCGCCCGCCCGGCCACCCGCGCCGGCGCCCCGGCGGTCGCGCCCGCTGCCGGGGCTCGGCCTCGTGCTCACCCTGCTCGGGCTGGTGGTCCAGGTGCTCAGCCTCACCGTGCTGCCGCTGGCGAGCCTCGGCGGCCCCGGGGCGGCGGCGTCCATGCCCGAGGTCTGGCGGGCCGCGACCGACGAGGGGACGCACGGCTTCGGCGGCTGGTACCTCGTGATCTTCAGCTACCCGCTCGCCGCGCTGGGCGTCCTGCTCGCGCTGGTGTCGGTGCTGGAGTCGGTCGCGCTCAAGATGATCTGGGGCGGCCTGGCCGTGCTCGGGCTCGGCATCCTGATCCTGCGGTACGGATTCGGCCCGTTCGCCGAATTGGTGGGCTCCGACCCCGGTGGCCTGCACTTCACCACCCAGGAGATCACCATCGCGACGGTCGCCGCCGCCGCGCTGGTGATCGTGGTCTTCCTGCTGCGGACCGCCATGTCCACGTTCCGCCGCGTGGCCGGCCTCATCCTGCTGGCCCTGGGCGGCGTGCACCTGGCGGCGGTGTCCGACCTGTCGAGGGCGTCCATCACGGAGGGCCTGAGCATCGGCGCCTACGGCCCGGCGCTCGGCTACCTGCTGACCGCGGCCGCCGCGTTCATCGGCCCCGGCCGCCTCCTGCGCTTCTGACCGCGCCCTGGTGGCCGGGCCGTCGTCACCGCCGTGATGCCTGATCGTCGGAGACGAGGTCGGCTCCGTTCCAGACGAATCGGGCCGTGGTGACGGCCTCGTCGTTGTCGTTGCCCGTGATCAGTTGGTGGACCGCTATGCCGCTGAGCTCCCGGTAGGTGCACCATTCGTGGTCGGAGGTCAGCACGAGGTCGAGGTCGAGCGCCGACAGCAACGCGAAGACCTGGCCGCGGTTGTTGCTGTCCACGCCGACGAACACCTCGTCGAGCAGAATCAGCCGGGGTGCCTGCGGTACCACCTGGTAGTGGGCGGCCACGGCCGCGAACAGGGGCAGGTGCAGCACGATCGCCTTCTCGCCGCCGGACAGCGCGCCGTGCAGCTTCTTGGTGAGCAGCTGCCAGTCCGTGCCGTTGCCCCGGTCGACCTTGACCACGAACTGGTGCCAGGTGGTGTAGTCGAAGATCTGGGCGAGCTGCTGCTCCCAGCTGGCGGCCGTGTCGGCGGCCTTCGCCTGTTCGATGCGGTCGCGAAAGAACTGGTGCAGGGCGTCGCGGTCGGCGTCGGTCAGCCGTACCGGGTCCTTGAGCAGCAGGTCGCGGGCGGCTTTGGTGCCGGCCGGCAGGTCCTGCGCCACCTGCCACACCAACCGGACCGCCACCTTCGACGCGGTGCGGACCCGCTCCAGCCGGCTGTTCATGACCTCCACCAGCTCGGTCGCCTGCCGGATGCGGGCTGCCAGGTGCCGGCGGGTGTCTCCGGTGAGGGTCTTGTCGAACAGCTCGCGTTCCCTCTCGGTGATCTCGTGGCGGCCGCGCTCGGCCTCGTCGCGCAGGCCGGCCAACAGCTCCGCCGCTCCGACCCGGACCCCGTTCACCAGCGCGGTGAACACCTGGACGTCCTCGTCGGACTCCAGGTCCAGGTCGGCCCGGTCGCTGAGCGCGGCGCGGCAGTCGTGCACGGACTCCGACAGGCGGTGAGCCGCGTCGCCGAGGTTGTTCGGCGCGTACGGCACGGCGGGCCAGGCCGCCGCCACCATGCGAGCCGCGTCGAGCGCGGCCCGGACGCCGTCGGAGCCGCCGAGGACGGCGTCGAACCGAGCGCGGTCGTCCAGCCCGCTGTCGGCGGGGAGGCTGCCGTTGGACAGGTGCCGGAAGCGGCGGGCCGCGGCGTCGCGAGCGTCGGTGGCCCCGTCCCTGGCCTGCGCGTCGGTCGTGCGCAGGACGTTCAGCTCGCCGAGCCTGCCGGCCAGCCCGGTCACCTCGTGCCGAACTCGGCCGAGCTCCGCGTCCAGCGTGTCCTGGGTCGCCCGCATCGCTTCCAGCTGGGCCAGCAGCCGCCGGTAGTCCACGCCGATGGTGCTCTCGACCGCGTCGAGGGTCGCCGACAGCGTCCGGTGGTGGGTCTCGGCCTGCTGCGCCTCCGCCTCGCGCTGCGCCGCGGTGGCGCCGGCACGTTCCGCCTGCCGCGCCAGATCGGTGACCCTCTGCTGGGCGAGCCGGACACCGTGCTGCGCGTCCAGCCAGCCTGCGGCGACCTCGCCGAACCGGTCGATCGCCCTGGTCAGGTCGTCGAGCGCAGCGTGGTCGCCGGGGACGCCGTTCTCGGCCGCGAGCGCGGTCAGCGTTCGCAGCGTGGCCGTCACCGCGCTCTCTCGCGCCGTCAGGGTGTCGATCCGTTGGCGCACGCCGCGGTCGGCGGCGGCGACAGCCGATTCGGCGCCGGTCAGCACCCGTGCCGCGTCGGTCAGGCCGCGGTGGGACGGCCTGGCCTCCCGCTCGACGGCGACCAGCGTCCGGCGGGCGCGCAGCGTGTCCAGCCGCGCGCCGGCGTCGGCGACGGCGGTGTCGAGCTCGGCGATCCGGTCACTCAGCTCCCGCATCCGCTGCCGCCGTGCCCGCTCACGCGCGAGGGCGCCGATATGCGCCGGCTGCTCCTTGCGCCAGGTTCCGTTGAGGTTGCCCAGCCGCCAGCCGCCGTCCGCCCCGATGGCGGCCGGATGGTCCGTCGGCGGACGGTCGTCGTAGGCGATCGAGGCCAACAGCCGGGCGACGGCCCCGGTGGCGACGGCGCAGTCCGGTTCGGGAACCAGCACGTCGGCCAATGAGCGGCCGGCTGCGGCGCGGATGGCCTCCGGGTCGGCGAAGATGTCGTGCCCATCGACCGAACCCGTGTGCCCGACCCAGGCGTCCAGCAGGCCGGCTGCTTCCAGCGCGGCCTCGATCCGGCCTTGCGCGGCGTCGGGGACGGCGTCGGCGAAGCGGACCAGCCGCCACAGCGGGGCGCCGGTCAGCGCGCTCCGGTCGGCGGTGCGGGTCCGAAGGGCTTCTGGCGGCAGGTCGCGCTCGACGCGCAGCCGCTCCAACTCGCCGGCCTCCGTGGCGCGCCGGCGGCTCAGGTCGTCGCGCTCCAACGTAGTGGCGGTCTCGTCGCCGGCGATCCGTTCGAGCAGGTGCCCGGCGACGCCGTCGATGTGCGCGAGGACCGCGGGTTCCGACTCGATCAGGTCCACCAGCGCATCGGGTTCGGGAAAGGCCAGCTCGCGGCAGCCCGCGGCCCACTCGCGAACCCGATCGGACAGCAGCTCCAGCTCCTGGTCGTGCCGCCTCGCCGCGTCCGTGTGGTGTTCCTGGGCCGTGGACAGCTCGCCTCGTGCCATCTCCAGCTCGGTCTCGGCCAGCCGGCGCAGGTCAACGGCGCGGTCGTGCTCGTGGAGTGCCCGGCGGACGGCCGCCACCTGGTCGTGCCGGCTCCTGACGGCCGCCCGCAGCAGCTGCGGGGCGTGGCCGGCGTCGGTGTCGACACCCGAACAGATCTCCGTGTGCACGTTGGTGAGGTTGGCCCTCGTCGCCGCCTGCAGCGCGTCGGCCCGCCGTTCCTGGGCAACGGCCACCGTGGCGTCGGCGGCCCGCTGTGCCGTCTCCAGCGCGTCGGCGTCGTCGTCGGCCTCGCCGCGTTTGACCGTCGCGTCGGCGCGGAGGTCGAGCGCCTGGCCGTTCGCGCGGGCCACCTGCTGGCGCAGCTTGTCGAGCTCCTCGCCCCGCTGGTACGCCTCACTCCCGGTCAGCCCGGTGATCCGGCCCTCGGTCTCGTGCAACTCGTCGGTCAGGGCGTCGATCCGGGCCTCGGCCACCGCCTTCTGCTCGGCGACGAGCTGGTGCTCCTCCGCCGAGCGCCGCGCTGTCCTGGTGAGGGTGGTCAGCTCCGTCGTCGCGGAGATGAGGGAGGCAGCTGCCGCGCGCAGCACCCGCTGCGCGTAGGTGCGCTGCCGCGCGGCCAGGGTGCGCGCGGCCTGCACCTGCTGGTCGAGCGTGGCGAGCCGCTCCCGTTGCCGGTCCAGCCGCTCGAACCCCTCGGCCAGCTCCGCGATCTCCTGCTGATCCAGCGGTGGCAGCGCGCGGGACAGCAGGGTGGACAGCAGCGACGGGTCCAGCCGCTGCGAGAGCTTCGGGGTGCGCAGCTGGAGCAGCGCGGTGATCAGGGCGTCGTAGCGCTGCTCGGACAACCCGGGAAACAGCGCCGACCGCACCGCGGCCCGGTAGTCCGTCGCGGTCGGGTGGAGCGAGCCGCGCTCGCCGATGCGCTGCTCCAGCACCGTCCTGGTGAGTGGCAGCCCGGCCTCGGTCACCAGCGACAGGCCGTCCGGCCGTCCGATCCGCAGCTCGGTGGTGAAGTAGTCCGCGTGCACGGTCGTCGTGTGCGTGCTCGCCTGGAGCCGGGCCCCGCAGGAGAACCAGCCGCCCGGGTCACCGGGAAACCGGAACTCCAGCCACACGTAGCCGACCCGGGTGGTACCGGACGCACCCTCGCCCATGAGGTTCCAGTGCATGGAGCGCTCGCCGGTCCCGAAGGTGGACAGCCGGTTGGCCCTGAGGTTGGCGTCGAACAGGAACGGCAGCAGCAGTTCCAGCGCCTTCGACTTGCCTGTTCCGTTCGGTCCCCGCAGCAGCAGGCGGCCCTCGTGGAACTCGAACACCTCGTCGTAGTAGCGCCAGACGTTGAGGATGCCGGCCCGTGACGGCACCCACCGCGTCGGGTGCTCCTCGACCGGCTCCGGCTCCGCGAGTCGGCGGGGAAGCTCGGTCACGGTCATCGGGACACCTCCTCGCCCGTACGGTCGCTCGTCCTGGTCACGCCCACCGCATACCTGGCCGCGGCCGGCAGTGGGCGGACCAGCGTGCCGGTCACCCGGACCAGGCCGAAGCCGCTGAGCACCGCCACCGCGTCGGACACCAGCTCGCCCGCCCCGTCGGTGCCCCGGTAAGCCTTGGCCCAGCGGGGATGCCGGCCCAACAGCCGGTCCGCCTCCGCCCCCAGCTGCTCGCGCGTCATGGCGGTGCCGGCGGCGTTGAGGATGTCGAGCAGCAGCAGTGCGGCCACCCCCGCGGTGCTGGCGTCGTCGGGGAACCTGCTGTCGGTGGCCAGTCCGTCCGGGTCGACCAGCATGATGCCCTCGGCCCGCTCCTCCAGCAGAAAGCCACCCTGCTCCGCTGCGCGGCGCAGCAACTGCCGGCCGGTGGGGGAGGCCAGGTACGCCCGCTCCTGCGGCGACAGGTCCGCCATGTACACCACCGGGTCGTCGACGAGCCTGCGGAACACCGAATGGCGCAACCACAGGTTGCGCTGGACCTCCGAGACCGCCGCGTCGTCACCCTGGTCGGTCACCGTGCCGTAGCGCTGCTCGCGGGACACCAGCGTCAGCAGCTCGTCGAACCGCGGCGCGATCTCCTCCACCGGTACGGCGAGCTGGGAGACGCCGACCGGCGCGGCCAGCAGCCGCATGAGCAAGGTGGCGTCGACCCGGTAGAGCACCTTGGCGGTCGCCGATTCCACGAACGCCTCGGTGGAGCCGTCCACCACCTCGATGGCGCCGTAGGACTCCAGCAGGCGCAGCGCGTCGACGAAGGCCATCCGTTCCGCGCGGTGGCTGGTGTCGAACCGGTCGAGCACCGGATCAGCTGCGACGGCGCTGCGTACCCGGTCGGCGAGCAGGCCGACGGTCGTCACCGGGACCGTGAGCAGTTCGGCCGCCAGCACGCACAGCAGGACGTAGCGACGGCGGTCGAACGGCGCCCTGCCGGACCTGAGCCGCCGCGCCGGCCTGGTGGCGTCGGACGCGGGCCCGACCTTGGCCAGCCGGGCGTAGCCCAGCCGCGGCTCGACGACCACCGACCAGCCGCAGTAGTAGTCGAACCACTTCCTGATCGGCTCGCGGCGCCGACGGATCAGGTCGAACGCCTCCGGGGAGACGCGCTCGCCGACGAGCGGGCCGGCCAGCAGGAGCCGGATGCCGTTGGCGACCTCCTCGCGTTCGGCGATCACGAGCTGGTTGCTCAGCCCGCTCATGGGGTGCCGCCGACGGCCCTGCGGGCCGCGCCGGTCCCGAACGCCCGGATCTCGATCCGGTAGTCCGGGCCGCTGAACCGGCCGCGTGGCGTGGTCAGGCTCGTGACCGCGCCGTCGATGGGCGGACGCAGCACGATCTCGACCTTGCCGTCGGACGTGGTCGCGCGGCGGGTTCCGGCCGGCTCGGGACCGCCGGCCAGCGCCCTGCCCAGCAGGTCGAGCAGACGCTCGAAGACGGCGTGGTCGAGGTGACCGAAGCCGGACAGCCGGACCGGTCCACCGGTGTCCAGCAGGTCCCACGCCGCCTCGAGTTGGGCGCGCTCGGCCCGCGCCTGCTCCGCGCGTGCCGCCCTGATCGCGGTGACGTCGCGAACCCGGCCGGTCCGGCTGAAGCGCTCGGTCCGCCCGGCGGTGCGCAGCAGCGGCGACACCTCGACCGGCGGAGCCTCCTCCCACCGGGCCGCCGAGCTGACCAGCTCGGGATCGGGGTGGCCGAGGTGCGCGTGCCGGGCCGAGCTCAGGCCGAAGGCCGTGGACCACAGGCGGTGCAGGTCCGTCTGAGCGGGCAGGACCGTGAACCAGCGCGCCAGCTCGCGGAAGTCGGCGACGGCGCTGGTGGCGCGCCGCCGCGACTCGGTGATGCGGTCGAGCACCTGCAGCAGGGTGACGATCGCGCGGCGGGCCACCAGGTGCAGCTGCTCCACCCTGGGCACGCTCCCGTCGCCGGGCAGGAACCAGGCGCACAGGCCCTCCCAGCGGGCCCGCCGGTGCGCCAGCCAGGCGGGGCCGGGATCGTCCCCTGCCAGCCGCGGCAGTTCGGCGCCGAGCAGGGCCCGCTGGTGCAGCAGGCCGACACCGAGATCCTCCACCTGCCGGATGCGGCCGGCGATGGCGTGTGCGCGCTGGTCCAGATTGGTGAGGAACTCCTGCAGGTATGCCACCGTCGCGGCCTTGACCTCGTGGAAGGTGGCGAGCTCCGCGCCGTCGGCCCGCAGCAGGCGTTGCAGCTCCCCGTTGAACTGCTTGGTGTTGGTGCGCAACGCGTCGAGGTGGCTCTCCAGCTCGGTCAGGGTGCCGAAGATCCTGCGGTCGGAGCCGGAGCCGCCGTCGAGCTGGGCGACCAGGTCGCCGAGTCGGTCGCAGATCGCGTCCAGCACGGCCGTCTGCAGGGCGCCCGTCGAGGCGAGCACCCCCATCGCGTGGACCACGCCCGCGAACGCGGCCTCACCCCGCCTGGTCAGTGAGTACTGCAGGTTGCGCCGCTCGTACTCGCTCGCCGTGCGGTAGTTCTCGGTGTGGTTCTGGATGACGTCGACCAGCTTCCAGTCGCCCAGCTGCTTCAGTGCGTCTGTCAGGTCATCGTCGTCCAGCGGCTCCAGCCAGCCGACGGACCTCAGCCGAGCCCGCACGTCGTCGATTCCGAGGGCGGTCTCCAGGCGCTCGTTGGCCTCACCGAAGGCATGCAGCACCGACACGTACAACCCGCCCCGGTCTCCGTCGGTGAAACGGAACATCGCCGGCGGCACGCGAATCGATTCCACACGCCCTCCCGCGTCCGAGAATGTCGCGAGTCACGCTAGTGGGCGGCACCGACACTCCCGATGCCCGGCTCGATCCGTGCGTTACGCCCGGTGATCGCTGACCCGATGGTGTAGCTCGTCCAGTACGCCGTTGGCGACCCGTTCCTCGCTCACCGTGACTCCTCGGTCGCGCAGGTGAACGGCCAGCTCGTCGTCCCACGGCGCGTCGGTGACCCGGCCCACCGGAGTGCCCGCCGGCGCGAGGGTCAACGCCGCCAGGTAGTCCGCCGAGCTCATTCGCCATGCGGTCGCACCGGTCCTGGCCAGTACGTGCGCCGCGATGCGGATTCCCTCGCCGTCGAAATCGCCGTGGTAACGCAGCTGGCAGCCGGCCGCGCCCAGCCGTTGCAGGAACAGCACTGCGGCGCTGCTCGGCCACCCGGAGATACACACGATCGGGGGGCACCGGACGCCGAACCTGCGCAGCGCGAGCGCCAGCACGCTGGGGTTCTCGAACACCCAGACCTCGTCGGGCAGCCCACCGGCCAACGGCGTCGCCCGAACCTGACCGAGGGTCAGCGCGGCCGCGTGACCAAGTTCGGCGCACGAGCGCAGCACCTGGGCGGCCACGCCGTCGCCGGCCGGCCGCAGTCCCGCGGCGAGCACCACAGGGGACAGCTCGTCGTCGGCCACCCCGGCCCGCTCCCACAGTGCCCGCCGGGCCGGCGCGTCGTCCGGCACTGCCACGTCGTAGATCGCCGCCAGCGCCCGCTGCACCGACGCCGCGCAGCGGGTCCCGTCGTCCAGTGCGTGCGGATCGTCGAGAACGTCGTCCGCCAGTACCGGCAGCGGAGTGCCGGACGCGGGCAGCCGCCCCAGCACCAGCAACGTCCGCTCGAGCTCGTGCCGCGTCCGCTCCACCGATCCGGCGACCAGTCCGGCCCGGCGCAGCGACGCCACCCAGTCGGCGAGCACGGGCTGTGCCCGCACCACCTCGTGACCGGCCAGCCAGTCCCACAGGGCCGAGCGTTGCTCCGCAGCCAGGGAGCGGTCAGCAGCCCGGTCAGCCACCGGGCCGACCAGCGCGGACACCACTTCCCGCACGCCTGCGCCGACGGACTCCAGCAGCACCTGGTCCAGCTTGGCGACGGAGACAGCGGCGATCTCGGCGGGCAGCCGGTCCAGGCCCAGCAGGTCCGCCAGGGCAGCGCGCTGCTCGTCGTCCAGCGGCCCCACCCGAACGGTCCGCACCGGAAGCCCCGACGACAGCCGCTCGTGCACCGCCCGCCACAGGGGGGCCAACGCCGGACCGGACAGTCCTGCGAAGCCGCTCACGCCATTGATCATCCCAGCCCTCGTCCGTCCGGCCGCAATGCTGTCGTGGCGACGGCGGGAACACCCGTCCTACGGCGAGTCCTCCACCAGCCGGAGCTCGTGTTCGACGGCCTCGGTCAGGTTGGGTTGTCGATGAACACCCCGAACTCGATGTTGCCGTGCTCCGCGCTCCAGGAGAAGTTGGCGCTGGTCACCAGCAGGAAGCGGTGGTCGATGGCGAGGAACTTCGCGTGGTTGCGGACCTGGCGGCCGTCGAACTCTTTGGTGCGCAGGACGGTGCCGGGCCGCAGTTGCGCGGCTACCTGGGCGGCGGTCGGTGCGCCCTGGCCGGCAGCCGCGGCGTCGAGGTACACGCGCAGGATGAGCTCGGGCCGCTGGGCGGCCTGCCGCAGCGCGGTCCAGACCCCGGAGGAGCGCTGGAAGTTGAACGTCGAGCAGGTGACGGACTGGCGGGCGCCGTCCACGAGATGGGTCACCGAGCTGGTCAGCGGTCCGGTCCTGGTCAGATGGCCTGGCATGGTCCACAGCGGATCGAGGGTCCCAGTCGTCGAGCCCGGTGGGCATGATCGTGAACTGGGGCAGGTCCATGATCGACCCCGGACCGTACGTGTAGAGCAGCGAGGACGGGCGTGCCGACCCGACCTTGGCCCGGTTGTGCTTGGTGCCCTTGTCCGCCTCCCGCTCGGCGTCGCCCAGCGGGTCGATGGCGGTGGCGGCGTCGTGGACGAACCGCGCGGCCGGTTCGGCGGTCATGGGGTCTCCTCCGGGCCGCTGTCGACCCTCGAAGTCGGCAGGGCTAAGAGCAGCCGCACGCAGCTGATCGTCCGCAAGGCTATACCGGCGAACGTGGTCGGCATCCTCCAGGAGACGTTGCTGATCATGGTTCCTGGTAGACGACCGGTGGGCTTCCGAGGGTGGCGAACTCCAGAATGAAGAACGCGCCGTCCGCCGCTGAAGCGGCTGCTCACGCCGTGGCGTCCTCGCACTCGGGTTCCCGGAGCAACAGGATCGTCGGCAGTGCCGTCCGCCCACTGTTGCGGCCCCGACCGCAACACCAGCCGTTCACACCGTGCCAGCACGATGATCCCTTGCGGTCCAACTCCGCTCGCCTACCTCCACCCGGTATCGGCGGCTCAGCACCGTGACAAAGTCGTGTTCGGCAGGTGGAACATGTTGGCTTCCCCTGGCGCGGGCGGCCCGGTCAGGTGCAACATGGACACGGACCTGACCGGGTGGCCAACAAGTGCCAGCGCCCCAATGTCACTGTCCTGCCACGTCTGGGCGTTGTCCATCGAACCGCACGCCATCACGACGGGCAGGTACGAGGTCGACACCCCAACCAGCGAACCCGACCTGGCGACGAACACCTAGGGAGGAGGTGAACCATGGCTGCATCAGTCCCCTACTCCGGCGACGATCTTTTCGCCACCACAGAGGCTCCGCTCATAGAGACTCCAGCCGAGCGGAGGCAGCGGAAGCCCAGCGGAACCAGCGATCAGGGCTACAGCGAAGACTGATCTGATGGCTCGATGAGAGCGTCGGTCTGACAACCTCGCCAGGCTGACGCTTTCATCGAGAACGGGAAGGCCGACATGATTGCATTTCGAGTGTCGCTCGCCGATTTGGCCGGACCGTGGGATTGGAATGGCCGCGAGTGGACTGCGGGCGACAGTCGGATATCACCATTCTGCCACAGTGCGCTGGACCATCTCTGTCGGACCGACGGGTCGCGGTATCTCTTTGCGGTACGCGAACGCCTCAATGGTGCGCCGACAGAGAATTCAAGGCCCAGTCGCCAGACTCCAGAAATGTATGACCGGGTGGCCGACGAACTGCGCGCTTGGCCGCTAGAATTTTTCATGATCGAGGCCGTCCGGTCGGAATACCGATTCCGGGCGGGTCGTTGGGGCACGGCCCCGGTCTATGTGTGTGGTCGCGACGGCGTTGCGGCCGGCTCGTGGACACCTGTCGGTCTCGCGGAGTTCTTGACGGTCGACCAACTTGATCATGGCGCGGTTGCTCGGCACCTTGCTGGTCGCCACTCTTACTCGTCGAGCACGCTGTTCACCGGAATGAACGTCCTCACCGAGCGCTCTACTGGGCGATTCGATGAGTCGGGCTTGACCGTGACCTATCCAAATGACGCTTTTCATGCCGCTCCCCGGCGGCTGCGCCCGGACGCCGACGTGCTGGCCGCCTACGACACGATCGTCAGGAACGCGGTGAAGCAGCGTGCGGCGTCGTTGGGCCAGGTGGTGGTAGAGGTGTCCGGTGGGCTGGACTCGGCGAACGTGGCGGTGAGCCTGGCGAGGCTGGCGGATCGCCCCGTCGCGTCCTACGGCCTGATCGTTGGCGGCGCGCCTGGCGCCCAACAACGGCAACGCCGGACCGAGTTGATCAACCTGCTGGGCTTGAACGACCTGACTGTGGACGCACTCGACTGGTTGCCTCTGTGCCCGAAGGGCCGACGGGTCGCCGGCGAGGTCTTCTGGCCGTTTGACGAGCCATACAGCGAGGCAATAGGCGCCGCATTGGCCCAGTGCACCGAGGCCGGGAAAACCATCGTATACACGGGCATAGGCGGTGACGAGTTGATGTCGCTGCGAGAGTTCGAACGCTCGCCTCGGCCGGTTGACATGCAGCCAGAGCTTGGCCGACTACTCACCGATCATGGCCGGTCGCTCCTCGATTCCCAGTACCCGGCCGCACCGGCTCCGGTGATCCCGGAACCTAGCCTGCTCGCGTTCGCTTGCAGGTCCCCGGTGTTCCTGAGGGCGGGAGTCTGGCCGGTCAGCCCGTTGTGTGCACCGGAAATGGTCCGGTTCTGTGAATGGCTGCCTGTCGAGTGGCGGCGCGGCCGGCGTCTCCACCGGCAACGACTGACCGACGCCGGCATACCTTCCGGCTGGGTCGAGCCAGCGCTGCGAGAGAACTTCGCCCCGGTGATGGCGCAAGCGATGACCGAGCACGGCCGGCGCCTTGCCGACGCGCTGTTGCCGGATTCTCTGCTGGTACAACTCGGCTTGGTCGAACCTGCTGCGGTCGCCGGCCGCAGTGGGACTGAAGCACGAGCCGGGGTCGATTGCTACGAATTCCTGAACGTCGAGCTGGGGCTTCGCCGGCTGCTGCGGCTCGCCGTTCCGGATGGGTGGGTCAGCGAAGCTCGCTCTCGGCTCGCCACGCCGTAAGGGCGTCGGCAAGGTCTGCGTCATCAATGTTCGCGGGGCCGATCTCGACGAGCCAGCCGGACAGCAGGGCGGCGAACTCATCCAGGTTCTCGTCGGTCAGCGACGCATTCTGCCGGCAGAACGCCAACAGGCCCAGCGATGCCGGGCGATCGTGGTCGCAGTGGTCACACAGTGGCACCATGCGTGTACCGGACACCGCTGCCCCCGACGCGTTGATCCAGCCGGTGGAGATACGGGCGGCCAGAACGAGAGGGCCCTCGCACCGATGACACAGCAGGTGCGGTGATCGTTCGACCTCGATACTCATTGCGAGATGCAGCCCGCGCCGAGAAGGTGCTTGAGGTCACCCATGAGGGCGCCACTGCGATCGACATTGAGACCTTGGTCGATGGTGAGGTGGAGGGCGTTGCCGCCCCGCAGGAGCTTGATGTGCACAGGCGTGCTGCCTGGGTGGGCTTCCAGTGTGCGGCGCAGCCGGTGCGCGAGTTCGGCGGTCACCCTGGACACTGGCAGGGCAACGACGATCGGGACCTCCCCGTCGGCCCCGAGGTCGGTGGCGATGTCCAGCAAGATCATGTCCATGGCGATGACGCTGATGGCGCCGTCGTCGCGCCGGTTGACGCGCCCCTTCACCGCGACCGCGGTGTCTTCGGCCAGTTGCGTTCCGTAGAGCTCGTACGTCTTCGGGAAGAAGAGCACCTCGATGCTGGCGTCCAGGTCTTCCAGAGTGACGATGGCCCATGAGGCGCCGGTGTCCTTCTTGATTCTTCGCTGGATACCGGAAATCATTCCGGCGATCGCGACCGTTGGGTCGTTGCGATCACCGGCACGGCCGTCACCACGGTCGCTCGACAGCAACTCGGCAATAGAGCAGTCGGTATTCTTTCTCAGTACCCGCTCGGCGCCGGCCAGGGGATGGGACGAGACGTAGAGTCCGAGCATGTCGCGCTCGTGAGCCAGTAGCTGCTTGCGGGGCCACTCCTGCAAGGAGTACTCCATGCTCAGGCCGACCTCCGTCGTTGAGTCGGTGTCGCCTTCGCCCATCGAGCCGAACAGGTCGAACTGGCCGTGCAGTTCCTCGCGCTTCACGCCGACGACAGAGTCGACGGCAATCTCATGATTCTCCCACAGGCCCTTACGAGAGTGGCCAAGGGAGTCGAAAGAACCGGCCTTGATGAGCGACTCGACGGTCCGCTTGTTGCAGGCAACCAGTTCGACCTTCCGAAGGAAGTCGTTGAAGCCGGAAAAGCGTCCCTTGTTCTGTCGGGTCAAGACGATCGAGTTGACGACGTTGGCGCCGACATTGCGCACCGCACCGAGGCCGAATCGAATATCGGTGTCGACCGCCGTGAAGGCCAATGACGATTCGTTGACGTCAGGCGGCAGTACCTTGATCCCCATCTTGCGACATTCGGACAGGTAAATCGCCATTCGATCCTTGTCGTCGCCGACCGACGTGAGTAGCGCCGCCATGTACTCCGCCGGATAGTTGGCCTTGAGGTAGGCGGTCCAGAACGAGACGATTCCGTAGCCAGCCGTATGCGATTTATTGAACGCATAACCGGCGAAGGGGAGCAGGATATCCCACAGTGTTTTGACGGCGGCGTCCGAATAGCCAAGCTTTTGCATTCCCCCGGAGAATCCGACGAACTCCTTGTCGAGTATCTCCTTCTTCTTCTTGCCCATGGCCCGGCGGAGCAGGTCGGCGCTGCCGAGTGAATAGCCGGCCACCTTCTGTGCGATTGCCATGACCTGCTCCTGGTAGACGATCAACCCGTAGGTTTCATCCAGGATCTCGGCCAGTGGCTCTTCCAGTTCGGGGTGGATCGGCACGACGGGCTTGCGCCCGTTCTTCCGGTCGGCATAGTCATTGTGCGCATTGGCTGCCATCGGCCCCGGCCGGTAGAGCGCGAGTACCGCAGCGATGTCCTCGAACTTCGTGGGAGCCATGGCGCGGAGCAGTGCTCGCATTGGCCCCCCGTCGAGTTGGAACACGCCGAGAGTGTCTCCGCGAGCCATCAACTCGAATGTGGCATCATCGGCCAGGGGTAGCGCTTCCAGGTCGATCTTCTGCCTGCGGTTCGACCAGACGTTCTTGATGGCATCGTCGAGAACGGTGAGGTTGCGAAGCCCGAGGAAGTCCATCTTGAGGAGGCCGACCGACTCGCATGAAGGGAAATCCCAACCAGTGATGATGGCGCCGTCGGCCTCGCGCCGCCAGATCGGCAGCACATCCAGGAGGGGCTCGTTGGAGAGAATAACCCCTGCGGCGTGCACCCCAGGTTGGCGAATGAGTCCTTCCAGGCCACGGGCGGTTGCCACGATCTTGGCCACGTCGGGGTCGGTTTCCACCAGCGCCCGCACCTCGCCGGCTTCGCTGTGTCGCGGGTGCTTGGGGTCGAAGATACCCGCCAGCGGAATGTCTTTGCCCATCACGGCTGGGGGCATCGCTTTGGTGATGCGATCACCCATGGCGAACGGATAGCCGTGGATTCGGCTGCTGTCCTTGATGGCCGCCTTCGCCTTGATCGTCCCGAAGGTGACGATCTGGGAAACCCGGTCCTCGCCCCACCGCTCCGTGACGTAGCGAATCATGTCGCCACGCCCGAGTTCGTCGAAGTCCAGGTCGATGTCGGGCATCTGGACGCGCTCGGGGTTCAGGAACCGCTCGAACAGCAGCTTGTGCTCCAGCGGGTCCAGGTCGGTGATCCGCAGCGCATAGGCGCATAGGCAGCCGGTGGCCGAGCCCCGCCCCGGTCCTACTCGAATATCCTGCTTCCTTGCGTGGTTCACCAGGTCGGCGACGACCAGGAAGTAAGCCGGAAATCCCATCTGGCAGATGATGTCCAGCTCGTATTCCGCGCGAGCCCGGTGCTCCTCGGGTATCTTTCCATTGAACCGCCCGGCCAGCCCGCGCCACACTTCGGCCCGCAGCCAGGAGTCCTGAGTCTCCCCTTCCGGGACGGGGAAGTGGGGCATCCGGTCGGACGGTGCGAAAACATCGTCGTAGGGTTCGACGCGCTCGGCGATCACCAGTGTCGAGTCGCAGGCGTCAGAGACCTGATCGTCCCACAGCGCGCGCATCTCCGCTGCCGACTTCAGATAGTAGCCGTCGCCGTCGAATTTGAACCGCTTGGGATCGGACAGCTGCTTGCCTGACTGAACGCAGAGGAGCGCCTCGTGCGCCTGGGCGTCGCCCTGATGCACGTAGTGGGAGTCATTGGTGGCCAGCGCCGGCAGGCCGAGCCGTCGACCGATGTCGAGGAGCCCGTCGCGGACCCGCTGCTCGATATGAAGCCCGTGGTCCATCAATTCGAGGAAGAAATTTTCGGTACCGAATATGTCGCGGTAGTCCGACGCGGCCTGTAGGGCCTCCGCGGGCTGGTCGAGTCGAAGCCTTGTCTGCACCTCGCCAGACGGGCATCCGGTTGTCGCGATGATGCCGACGGCGTGCTCGGCAATCAGTTCCCGATCCATTCGGGGCTTGTAGTAGTAACCCTGCAAGGAGGCCAGGCTGGACAGGCGGAACAAGTTGCGCAGGCCCGTTGAATCCGCCGCGAGCATGGTCATATGGGTGTAGGCGCCGTTGCCGGACACGTCGTCACCGCGTTCACGAGTACTCGGATCGCCCCAGTGCACCGACTTCTTGTGGAACCGGCTCGCCGGTGCCACGTAGGCTTCAATGCCGATGATGGGCTTCACCCCGACGCTTCGGGATTGCTGATAGAACTCGAAAGCGCCGAACATGTTGCCGTGATCGGTCATTCCCAGGGCCGGCATCTCTAGCCGCGCAGCCTCGGCGAACAACGGAGCCACCTTCGCCGCGCCGTCCAACATGGAGTACTCGGTGTGGACATGCAGGTGCACGAAGGATCGTTCGACCACGGACAGCGACCTCCCAGATACAACGACCCTCGTCGGGCCGGCCGGCGCGCCAGCCTAACCCCACGCAAAGATCATCAATGGGACGCCCACCGGACAGCCGAGGAGATCCTCAGATGCCCTCTGATAGGAGGGCCGCGCGTTGGCGTGGCGGTCAGGAGGGCTTCTCCGGCATCCGCCACGTCGGCGCGCCGGGTGGCGCGAGGTAGACCAGGTTCTCCTTGATGGGGCTGACCAGCAGGTTGGCCTGCGTGGACGGGCACGGACACGGCTCGGCCGTCCAGATGCCGCATGACGTGATGGCTGCGCTGATCCGCGCCACCGTGAAGCCGGCGTTCTCCAGCGCCTTGACGGCCTTGGAACCGAGGTGGCAGGGACGGGCGGCATCAGGCCACGTCGAGCGTGAGGGTCAGCTCCGGCGAGGGCTCGGGTTCCTCGATCAGGGCGATCAGGGCGTTCCTGAGGTCGTCGACGGCTTCTTCGGCGGTGTCCCCGTCCCCGACCGCGCCGGCGCCGGGTCGTAGCTGTGCGGCCGCGCACCAGGTACCGGTCTCGTCCTGGTCGGCGGTATAGGGGACGTGCGCGACCTTGCTCATGGCAACGAATCTACGTTGCCGGTCTCGGCGTCCTGGGGGTCAGCGCGGCCACGACGGCCGCGGCGGACACGTGCGGACTGATGTCGCTGTACCGCTCGGTAGCCCGAGGCCGGTGTCTCAGGCTCCCCGACTCGGTCGCCGACCTTCGGCATTGACGAGGGTGGGCCGGGCGGCCCACCCCGTCGTCACCTCGGGGTCAGAGTGGCTGCACCCAGTACGGGGCGAGGTCCATCCAGCCGTTGCCGGCCGCGCCGTTGTGGCGGCCGCCGCTGGCGGTGGTCATCGTGTACCAGGAGTCGACGTAGTCGGGGTCGTCACTCCACCACGACGCGGGCAGCGCATTCAGGATGGCGCTGACCAGTGGAATGTACGTTCCGCCGTCGACAATGGTGAGCAGGGCATTGGCCAGCGCCAGCGCGAGCTGCAGGTAGTTGGTGTCGCCGTCGTCCTCCATCATCACGAAATCGGCCAGGTTGTACTTGTACGCCGAGAAATGGACGATCAGCTGGTTGGGGTAGTACGTGGTGCCGTCGTGGTCGAGGTACGGCATCGTGACGGTGTCGACCTTGACCTTGCTGTCCAACCCGAATCCGCCCGCGATGCCGAAGATCTCGGCCGCGCCCTTGACCCACGGTTCGTGGTCGTCGCCCAGCCGCACGGACCTGACCTGCGTGGCCCAGTACCCGGAGTTGGTGGCGGCCCGCGGTTCCGCCTTGGTGATGCCCCGCGCGTCCAGCGTCGCCCTGATCACGTCGAGGCCCATCGGCAGCGCCCTGGAGGTGTCGACGTCGACGACGAAGACGGGCCGCTGGGGGACGCGGGTGGCGTCGAGGGTCACCTTGCCGCCGGTCGGGTCGTACGCGACCACCGCCGCCGCCGTGTCGTCCGTCGGCACCGCGGCGACGAGCGGGGCGACGCCCCTGCCGAGCGCGGCCAGCATGTCCGGGTGCGCCAGCCGGAGCTGCAGGACGTCGGAACCGTTGGTGGGCAGGCCCTTCGCGGTCCGGACGTCGCGGTTCGCCCGCTGGACGGCGTTGTCCAGGGCGGAGCTGCCGGTCGCCCCGGACAGCGCGACCTCGCCGGTGGCCGCCGCCGAGAACAGGCCCGCCCTCCTGGCGTCGCCGGCCAGCGGCAGGGCGAGCTGTCTGGCGAGGCCGTCGGTGATCGCGAAGACCGAGCCGCGGTCCGCGGTGTCGGCGGCCAGTGGCCGGTCTGCCTGCGCCGGGCCGGCCGAGGTGCCCAGCGCGACGGCCGTGGTGGTGATCGTCAACGCGGCGAGGCGGAAGATACGTGAGTGCACGCAAACCCTCCCAGTTCGTACTGCTCATGGCGGATACGAACCCGATTAGGAGGCACGTTTACGTTCGGTGTCAACGATTGTCGGGATTGATCCGGCAATGGCCGTCGGCGGTCCGGCATTCAGGGCATCAGCGACTGCGCCGAATCGCCCATGGCTGTTATCACGAGTGCCGCGGTAAAGCGGGAAAGCGCCTCAGCCGGGCTTGCGGGCCAGCAGGCATGCCTGCGGCCCCTTCGTCGCGTCGGCCTCCCAGAGCAGCCGCGTCGTGACGACCAGGCCGGCCGCACCCACCAGCTCGGCGACCCGCTCGGGCCGCAGCCGGTAGGCCTCGTAGGACACCGGATGCCCGTAGGCGCGCTCCGGCCGCAGGTGCTCGTCCCCGACGTGGAACCCCATCAACACGTGTCCGCCCGGCGCGAGCGTCCGGTGGAACTCGCCGAACACGACCGGCAGCTCGTCGGGCGGGGTGTGGAAGATCGACCACCAGGCGAGGATGCCGCCCAGCTCGCCGTCGGCCAGGTCCAGCGCGGTCATGGAACCCACGTCGAACCGCAGCCCGGGGTACGTCCGCCGGGCGATCTCGACCATCCGCGGCGACAGATCGACGCCGAACGCCGCCACCCCGAGCCCGTCCAGCAGCGCCGTGACCCGCCCCGGTCCGCACCCCACGTCCGCGACCGGCCGACCGGCACCCACCAGCTCGACGAACGCGCCCAGCAGCGGCAGTTCCAGCACCCACCGCCGGTCGTCGGGCCGCAACAGCTCGGCGTAGGACTCGGCCACCGTGTCGTACGACGCCCGGGTGGCAACCAGGTGCGGGGTCTCGATCACGCGGGGACCGTAGCCCGCAGCCCTGACAAAGAGCGGTTGTGCGTTCTTCGCCTGTCGGTGAAGGTGGGTGGAGCGACGATTCGACACGGCAACCGAAGAGGGGACACATGAGGCGCGTGGCTGGTCGATACCTGGCGGTGCTGGCCGCTGTCGGTATCGCGGTGGGCCTGGTGGCGGTCGAGCTCGGCGGCGGGCCGTCGGACGCGTCGGCGGTGACGGCGCAGGCCAACTGCGCCGGGTTCGCCGTCAGCGGCAACCCTCGCTCGGCCACCGGCGCGAACTGGACCTACCGCTCGACGGACCAGGGCGTGTCCTACGCGCTGGAGGGCGTGCTGTTCGTCCCGCCCAACGGAAGCGGGCCGTTCCCCGGGGTCGTGGTCAGCCATGGCAAGGGCGGCACGCCGCGCGCGTACTCGGCCACGGTGGGGCGGACCATGGTCACCTGGGGCATGGTCGTGATCGGCACCATGTACACCCACGCCCCGGACGCCGAGGACCAGGGCAACGCTCCCGATGGCCCCGACGGCGCCTCATCGGCGAACGTGCAGCGCGCCAACAAGGCCCGCGATCTGCTCACCTGCGTCGGCGGTGTCGCCATGACCCGCGTGGCCGCGCACGGCCACAGCATGGGCGCGTTCGTCACCGGTCAACTGCTGGGCACTCACCCCAACGCGTTCCGGGCGGCCTCGCACACTGCGGGCGGCGCCGGCGACTGGCCGAGCGTCACCAGGCCGGCCACGGCCGCGCGGATCGTCACGCCGTACCAGCTGCATCACGGCGACGCGGACCAGGTCGTCCCACTGGCCCTTGACCAGGAGCTCGACCGGATTCTGACCACCAGCGGAACCCTCCACGAACTGCGCGTCTACGCCGGCTACGACCACGCACGCATTGCCTCCGACGCGACAATGCTGGCCCGCGTCCGGACCTGGTATCAGACGCACGGAGTGCTGTAACCGAATAAACCCGGTGCGTGACCACAGGGCGAAATCGTAACGAATTACGCGATTCGTCGATCTCACGGCGTCAAAGTTCCTCGGCGGTCGGAGTGCGCAGTGATCGACAATTCGTCAGCCGGTCTGGTGATGTTGGAATCCGAGGTGACGGTCACCGTCACTCGTGAGGATCGTCACCAGGCCGTGTTGGCTCGTTACCCGGTCGCGGCCGGAATGCATCGACCTGTCGCCGTGGAATTGGGCTGGTGCGCGATCGGTTCCGGCAAATACCGTGGGCAACCCGCCATTGAGGTCCGTCTCGACGGTTACCGGGTGGGTGAGCTGACGTATGCGATGTCGCAGCGCTACGCGCCCCTGGTGTCACAGGTGACCTCCCGCGGCGGCCGGCCCGGCTGCGAGGCCGCGATCCAGCGCGCCACGAAGGGGCTGGAGATCGTCCTCCGCCTGCCCCGCCATGCCGACGGCGTCGTCCCGATCGGTCCCGCTCTCCGCCCGGTGCCCACCGCGCCGGGCTCCTGGTCCGGCCCGTCCTCCGCGCCGGCCCCTACGCCGCCACCACAGTGGTCGTCCCCGGTGCCGCCCGCGCCGCGGCGGGTCGCCTCGCACCGTCCGTGGTGGATCGCCGCTGCCGTCGTCGCCGTCCTCTTCGTCGGCGCCCTGGCCAGCAACGACGACGAGCCGTCCACGTCGAACACCGCGTCGGACCTCGCCACCTCGACGACCGCTCCCGCGACCACGACGACGCCCCGGGCCACCACGGCCGCCCCGACCACCACGACCGCCGCCCCGATCACCACCACGGCGGAGGCGCCGGCCCCTCCGCCGCCCGCGCAGCAGGCAGTCCCCAAGCCGGTTCCGGTTCCGGCGAAACCCGCGCCGGCGCCCAAGCCACCGCCCCAGCCACAGCCCCAGTGCGACCCCAACTACTCCGGCTGCGTCCCCATCGCCAGCGACGTCGACTGCGCGGGCGGCAGCGGCAACGGTCCCGCCTACGTCGCCGGCCCCATTCGCGTCATCGGCTCGGACATCTACGGCCTCGACAATGACAACGACGGCGTCGCCTGCGAATAGGGCGAACGGCGCCGGGCAGCGGATCCGTGGCGCCTCCGGTCAGCCGGTGCGCAGAGTCAGCCGGAGCCCAGGGTCAGCCGGTGCGCAGGGTCAGCCGGTGCGCAGGGTCAGCAGGGAGATCTCGCTGGGCGCGAAGACCCGCAGCGGCGGTCCCCAGAAGCCGGCGCCGCGGCTGGTGTAGAGCTGCGTCCGGTCGCCGTGTCGGCTGAGGCCCTGGACCACCGGCTGCTGGAGCCGCACCAGGTAGTGGAACGGCCAGATCTGACCGCCGTGGGTGTGGCCGGACAGCTGCAGGTCCACGCCGGCGGCCATTGCCTCGCGGACCTGGCTCGGCTGGTGCGCGAGCAGCACGACGGGATCGTCGGCCCGCGTGCCGTGCAGCGCCGTGGCGAGGTCGGCCCCGTGGCCCTCCTCGCCGGATCCGGCTGCGGACGCGTCGTCGACCCCGGCGATCACCAGGCGCGCTCCGTCGCGCTCCAGCACGTGGTGCCGGTTGTGCAGCCCGGTCCAGCCGAGCTCGGTCAGGTACTCCAGCCACGCCTGGGCGTTGCTGTAGTACTCGTGGTTGCCGGACACGGAGAAGCGGTGCGGCGCGCGCACGTCGGCCAGCGGAGCCACCTGGCCCCGCCGCTGCGGCACCGTGCCGTCGG
>Ga0190272_10000363_pt1 | contig 24941 bp, 20 predicted proteins | sample Popmic504T_FD_133746 | JGI IMG/M metagenome (GOLD analysis project Ga0190272, IMG submission 133746) | Populus adjacent soil microbial communities from riparian zone of Shoshone River, Wyoming, USA - 504 T | ecosystem: Environmental > Terrestrial > Soil > Riparian zone | place: USA: Wyoming... | reverse complement strand
GAGCCGCGCGCCACCAGCCGGTTGTACAGGCCCTTGTCGAGCCGCACGTCGGAGTACTGCAGGTCGACCAGCTGCAGCCGCGGCGACGACCAGGCGAGGCCGTCGCGGGCCCGGTAGCCCTCCAGCAGGCGCAGCTTCGCCGGCCAGTCGAGCCGGTCGGCACACTCAGCAGGGTCACGGCCCAGCGCGTCGAGGATCTCGCCCCAGGTGCGGAGCAGATCGGTCGTCTGCTGGTCGACGTCGCTGCCGAACGTGCTGTCGACGTGGGCGGCGGCGCGCTCGAAGTACACCCGCTGGATGTCGAGGCCGGTGAGCTTGCGCCCGTCGGTGAGCTCGACCAGCACCCGCAGCGACGGGTCCCGGCTGATCTGGTGCACGGCCCGCACCGGCTCCGCGAGGCGCAGGTCGTCGAACCGGTGGCCGGACTCGATCACGTCCAGTACCAGCGCGGTGCTGCCCAGCTTGAGGTACGTGGAGTACTCGGCGAGGTTGGCGTCGCCGATGATCACGTGCAGCCTGCGGTACTTGTCGGCGTCGGCGTGCGGCTCGTCGCGGGTGTTGATGATGCCGCGCTTGAGGGTGGTCTCCAGCCCCACCTCGACCTCGATGTAGTCGGAGCGCTGCGACAGCTGGAACCCGGCGTCGTCACCGGACGCCCCGATGCCGACGCGGCCGGAACCGGTGACCACCTGCCGGGACACGAAGAACGGGGTGAGCCCGGCGATGACCGCGGTGAACGGCGTCGAGCGGGCCATCAGGTAGTTCTCGTGGGAGCCGTAGCTGGCGCCCTTGCCGTCGACGTTGTTCTTGTACAGCTGCAGCTGCGGGCTGCCGGGGACGGTCGCGGCGCGCATGGCCGCCTCCTCCATCACCCGCTCCCCCGCCTTGTCCCAGATGACCGCGTCGCGGGCGTTGGTGACCTCCGGTGTGGAGAACTCCGGGTGCGCGTGGTCGACGTAGAGCCGCGCCCCGTTGGTGAGGATGACGTTGGCCGCGCCGAGGTCGTCGAGCTCGGGGTCGGTGTGCGGGACGCCGGGGGCGCCGAGGTCGAAGCCGCGGGCGTCGCGCAGCGGCGACTCCACCTCGTAGTCCCACCTGGCCCGGCGTGCCCTGGGCAGCTCGGCGGCCGCCGCGTAGGCCAGCACCACCTGGGTGGAGGTGAGCACCGGGTTCGCCGTGGGGTCGCCGGGCACCGAAATGCCGTACTCGATCTCGGTGCCCATGATCCGCTTCATACTCACGAGCCTACGGTCCCGCGGCGACGTCCGTCGTCGCCGGACCCGGACCCCGGTCCGACGCTGTGTCACCGCTAGGTTCTGGGCTCATGAGCGCCACGACCGAGGTGACCGCCGCCCACGACGCCCGCGCCGCCCGGCTGCGCACCGCGTTCCACGTCGTCGCGATCGCGGAGGCGGTGTCCTGGGCCGGCCTGCTCATCGGGATGCTGTTCAAGTACGTGATCGCCGACAACGAGGTGGGCGTCACGGTCTTCGGCCCGGTCCACGGCGCGGTCTTCGTCGCCTACGTGATCGTCGTGCTGGTGGTGTTCCGGCCGCTGCGGTGGCGCTGGAGCACCACGGTGCTGGCGCTGGTCGCCAGCGTCCCTCCGCTGTGCACGCTGCTGTTCAGCCTGTGGGCGCGCCGCTCCGGCCGCCTGTAGCGCGCCCCCGGGCCAGCGTCTCGCATCCGTGTTGTCGTTGCGGAGCCCCGAGAACGTCGATACGGATGCGAGACGCCGCCCGGGCGGCGACCGAACGGGCGGCGACCGAACGGGCGGCGACCGAACGGGCGGCGACGAACGGGCGCCGACGAACGGGCCGCCGGCGTGCTGCCGACGGCCCGTTCCGGTGTGCGGTGGCCTAGAGGTACTGGCCCGTGTTCGTCGCGGTGTCTATGGCGCGGCCCGACTCGGCGTTCTTGCCGGTGACGAGGGTGCGGATGTACACGATCCGCTCCCCCTTCTTGCCCGAGATCCGTGCCCAGTCGTCCGGGTTGGTCGTGTTGGGCAGGTCCTCGTTCTCGGCGAACTCGTCGACGATGGCGTCCAGCAGGTGCTGCACCCGCAGCCCCGGCTGGCCGGTCTCCAGCACCGCCTTGATGGCCGACTTCTTCGACCGGTCGACGATGTTCTGGATCATGGCGCCGGAGTTGAAGTCGCGGAAGTAGAGCACCTCCTTGTCACCGTTGGCGTAGGTGACCTCCAGGAAGCGGTTCTCCTCCGTCTCCTCGTACATCCGCTCGACCGTGGTCTGGATCATCGCGTCCACGCACGCCGCCCGGTCCTGCGAGAACTCCGCCAGGTCGTCGGCGTGGATGGGCAGCGTCGGCACCAGGTACTTCGAGAAGATGTCCTTGGCCGCCTCGGCGTCCGGCCGCTCGATCTTGATCTTCACGTCGAGCCGGCCGGGGCGCAGGATGGCCGGGTCGATCATGTCCTCGCGGTTGGACGCGCCGATCACGATGACGTTCTCGAGACCCTCGACGCCGTCGATCTCGCTCAGCAGCTGCGGCACGATCGTCGTCTCGACGTCGGAGGACACCCCGGACCCGCGGGTACGGAAGATGGAGTCCATCTCGTCGAAGAACACGATGACCGGAGTGCCCTCGCTGGCCTTCTCACGGGCCCGCTGGAAGATCAGGCGGATGTGCCGCTCGGTCTCGCCGACGAACTTGTTGAGCAGCTCGGGGCCCTTGATGTTGAGGAAGTACGACTTCGCCTCGCCGTCGTTGGGCTCGCCGTTCTCCGCGGCGCGCACCTCGGCGACCTTCTTCGCCAGTGAGTTCGCCACCGCCTTGGCGATGAGGGTCTTGCCACAGCCGGGCGGGCCGTACAGCAGCACACCCTTCGGCGGCCGGAGCTGGTACTCGCGGAAGAGCTCCGCGTGCAGGAACGGCAGCTCGACGGCGTCGCGGATCTGTTCGATCTGCCGGCCGAGGCCACCGATGTCGAGGTAGTCGACGTCGGGCACCTCCTCCAGCACCAGGTCCTCGACCTCGGCCTTGGGCACCCGCTCGTAGGCGTACCCGGCCTTGCCGTCGACCAGCAGCGAGTCGCCTGGCTTGAGCGGCAGGTCGTTCAGCGGCTCGGCCAGCCACACCACCCGCTCCTCGTCGGCGTGCCCGACGACGAGCGCGCGGCTGCCGTCGGCGAGGATCTCGCGCAGCGAGCACACCTCGCCGATCGCCTCGTAGCTGCCGGCCTCGACGATCGTGAGCGCCTCGTTGAGCCGTACCGACTGGCCGCGTCGCAGCTCGCCGGCCTCGACCGTCGGCGACACCGCGACCCGCATCTTGCGGCCGGCGGTGAAGACGTCGACCGTGTTGTCCTCGTAGACCGAGAGGAACACGCCGTACCCGCTGGGCGGCTGCGCCAGCCGGTCGACCTCCTCCCGCAGCGCCATCAGCTGGTTGCGCGCGTCCTTCAGCGTGTCGATCAGCTTCGCGTTGCGTTCGGTCAGCTGCGCGAGACGCGTGGACGCCTCGGCCAGCCGCTCCTCCAGCAGTCGCACATGCCTGGGTGATTCGGTGAGCTTGCGGCGCAGTAGGGCAACCTCGTCCTCGAGGAACCCAATCTGACGGCGTAGTTCCGCAGCGCTGCGTTCCCGGTCCTCCTCGTCATCGGACCGGCCGCCGGGGCGGTCGTGCGGCATGTCGGCACCTCCTCCCGTTGGCTCTACCGGTTCCTCCACGGTACCGGCCGTTTACCACAACCGTGAGATTGCGAAACGCCAGGTTGTGTGCTGCCTTGCAGATCATCGAGTAGTGGAACTCCGCGGAAATCCGCGGGAATCCACTGTCACAGATCCTGGTAGAGCCTCAGTTGGGCCATGTCAGTGCCCCCGCAACCGATCACCGACTACGGTGCGTCCCGGAGCGTCGGCAGCACGCTCACCGATGATCCGGATCGGATGGGGGTACCACCAGCCATGACCTACCCGCCGCAGGAGCCGGGCCCCGGTGGTCCGCAGGGACCGTACGGACCGCCGGGCCAGCCGGGTCCGTATGGCGGTCAGCCGGGCGGTCCGCCGGGTGGCCAGCCGTACGGACAGCCAGGTCAGCAGCCCTACGGACAGCCCGGACCGCCCGGCCAGCCCCAGTACGGGCAGCCCGGCCAGTACGGTCCGCCGGGCCCGTACGGACAGCCGGCACCCGGCCAGGGACAGCCGGGTGAGTGGGGCCAGCAGCCCTACGGAGCCCCCCACCAGGGCCAACCGCCGTACGGCGGACCGCCGCCGGCGTTCGGCCAACCGGGTGGTTATGGGATTCCGCCCAAAAAAAGATCCCCGCTGCCGTGGATCCTCGCCGGCGGCGCGGTGATCGTCGTCGCGGTCGTCGCGGTGTTCTTCCTCACCAGCGGCGGCGGCGGCATCGTCGGGGGTGGCGGCGACGCCAGGTCGGTCGCCGAGAAGTACGCGAACGCCATCAACGACAAGAAGTCCGACACCAACCTCTACTGCGACGCCTTCAAGCAGCAGGCCGAGGAGCAGGCCGAGAACCTGCCGGAGGGCATGCCCACCGACTTCCCCGACCTGCCGGACCTCAAGCTGACCGCGTCCGTCGGCGACGTCACCGAGACCGGCGACACCGCGACCGCGGCGATCAAGGTCGACTCGGAGTTCGCCGGTCAGAAGGTCTCCGCGTCGCACAAGCTGGAGCTGGTCAAGGAGAGCGGCGACTGGAAGATCTGCGACATCACCTTCGACATCTAGTGCGGTGACCACGTGGCCACAAGCCACGGCCACCAGCTCCACCGTCCGTGAACTCGACATCAGCGTCGGCCGAGCACGATCGAACTACCGTGGTGTCGAGTTCACGGACGAGCGCCAGCACAACGGTGGCCGGCGTCCCGGCGCTCTTCGCCCTACCGGCGAGGCCAGGGCCGGCCGCCGACGCCCGACGAGGAGACCTCGTGTCACACCGGCCGCCGAGCCAGGACCCGCCGCCGTGGGGCGCGCGGTCCGCCGGCCCGCCGCCCGGCCGGTCTCCTGGCCCGCTGCCGCCCGGCCCGCCGCCTGGTCCGATCCAGTCGGGCCCGCCGCCGCCCGGCCCGATCCAATCCGGTCCGCTCCATCAACCCGGCACGGCCCGGCCGGGTCCGGTCCAGCCCGGTCCGGTCCGGCGGCCGGCGCGGCCCCCGGTCGAACCCCCGGTCGGCCCGCCGGTGGTACGGAGACCGCTTCTGCCGCCCGTCGACCTGCCCGAGGATCCGCCGTCCGAGGGGTCAGCCGGGGAGCGGATCGCGGCGCTGCTGCTGGTGGGGCTGGTGCTCGGCGGGCTCGGGATGGCCACCTGGGAGCTGCTGCGGATCGGCACCGCGACCCCGACCACCCCGGCGAACACGTCGGCGGACGCCCCGGACGGGGCGAGAGCCGTCGCCGACCGGTTCGCCGCGCTGCTGCAGCAGGCCGAGGACGAGGGCGAGCGGGCCGTGCCGCCGGACCTGCTGCGACCGGTCGTGTGCGACGTCGACATGATCGAGATCGAGCAGTCCTTCGCGGAGCTGCAGGTGGCGGAACCGCCTGCAGCTCCGAGCAAGGTCTTCGTCTACACGGTGCGGAGCGTGGAGACCGCGGCCGACGCCGGCGTGGTCGGCTTCGAGCGGCGCAACCGCAACTCCGGGGCGACCGAGACGCAGGACGCCACGCTCGTGATGGAGGGCGGGACGTGGCAGGTCTGCGGCCTGTCCATGGCGTCCGCGTCCGACCCGCCACCCACCCAATAATGTCGACTTGGCGACTTGTCGCTACAGGCGGTTGCCGGTGCGGCGCTGCGTCGGACGCTTCTGCTGCCGCGGCGGCGTGACCCCTTCGGCGAGGCGCCGCGCGGTCAGCAGGAACGCGGTGTGCGCGACCATCCGGTGCTCGGGGCGCACCGCGAGCCCGTCGACGTGCCACGGCCGCAGCAGCGTCTCCCACGACATCGGCTCGGTCCAGCACTGCTGCTCGCGCAGGGACTCGGTGACCCGCGACAGCTGAGTGGTGGTCGCCACGTACACCACCAGCACCCCGCCGGGCACGAGCGCGCCGGCCACGGTGTCCAGCAGCTCCCACGGCGCGAGCATGTCGAGGATGACCCGGTCGACCTGCTCGCCCTCCGACGCCGGGGCGGGGTGTGACGCCAGGTCGGCCACCCGCAGCGTCCAGTTCGGCGGCATCGCGCCGAAGAACCGCTCGACGTTGCGCAGGGCGTGCTCGGCGTGGTCGTCGCGTACCTCGTAGGACAGGACGCACCCCTCCGGCCCCACCGCCCGCAGCAGTGAGCAGGTGAGCGCGCCGGAGCCCGCGCCGGCCTCCAGCACCCGCGCCCCGGGGAAGATGTCGCCCCACATGACGATCTGCGCGGCGTCCTTGGGGTAGATGACCTGCGCACCCCGCGGCATCGACAGCACGTAGTCGGCCAGCAGCGGCCGCAGCGCCAGGTAGGCCGTGCCACCCGCGGAGGTGATCACCGAACCCTCCGGCCGGCCGATGATGTCGTCGTGGGTCATCCCGCCGCGGTGGGTGTGGTACTCCCCGCCCGGTTCGAGGACCAGGGTGTACCGCCGGCCCTTGGGGTCGGTCAGCTGGACCCGGTCACCCGGCCGGAACGGACCGGTGGTCCGGCGTGCGCTGTTCATGGGGCGAGATCGTGGCAGCCCTACTGTCGGCCGTGTTCGCCCAGGGCCGTGTAGACGTCCGCGCGGCGCAGGACCCCGCACGGACGGCCGTCCTCGTCGACCACCAGGAACTGCGGGTCGACGCCGGCGCGCACCCGCTCGACGGCCGCCGCCGGGTCGCCGCGCAGCTCGGAGTCGAGCAGGACGCTCTCCGGGCGGATCGGCTCGGCCGCCGCGCTCGCCGGGGCCAGCGGGGCGTGCCCGGCCAGCTCGACCGCCATCGCCTGGTCGAGCAGCCCGGCGGCGACCCCGTCGGCCCGCACCAGCAGCACCCCGCGCCCGGCGGCGGCGGACAGGGCGTCCGCGACCGGGCTCTCCGCCGGCAGCTGCAGCAGCGGCTGCACCAGGCCGATCAGCGGCATCGGCGCCCCGTCGCGGTCGCGGTCGCGTTCCCTGCTCAGCTCGGCCAGCGCCCCGGACAGCACGAACCACGCGGTCAGCACGGCGACGCCGAACCGCAGCCAGCCGCCGGTGTCGTTCGAGCCGATCGAGTACAGGCCCCACACGACCAGCGCCGCCCCGACGGCCAGCCCGGTGACCGCGGCCGCCCTGGTGCCGACGCCGCGGCGGCCGGTGAGCGCCCACACGCCGGCGCGCAGCACGACCCCGCCATCCAGCGGAAGGCCGGGCAGGAGGTTGAAGGCGGCCACCACGGCGTTGGCCACCGCCAACTGCAGCGCGAGCAGCCAGGGCGCCGTCCGGCCGTCGAACACCAGCGCGGCGCCACCGGCGACGGCCGCGACCACGATCGACACCGCCGGTCCGGCCGCCGCGATCAGGGCGTCGTCGCGGGGACGCAGCGGCGGGCGGGCGAGCTCGGACACGCCGCCCAGCAGGAACAGCCGCACCCGCTGCACCGGCACCCCGAGCCGCGACGCCGCCCAGCAGTGCCCCAGCTCGTGGGCCAGCACCGAGGCGCCCAGCAGCACCGACATGCCCAGCGCGAACCCCAGGTGGGCGAGGTCGGGCGTGTCCGGCAGCACGGCCCGCACCACCGGCACGTAGGCCACCGCGATCACCAACGCGCCGATCCACCAGGACGGCGTGATGAACACCGGCACGCCCATGATCCGCGCCAGCCGCACGTCGCCGTCCCCGGCGCCGCGCCGGTCGTGCGCAGCCAGTGACACGGCTCGGCACGCTACCCGCCGGGGTGTTGGCCGACCGTGACCTGCCCAGGAGTCGGGCGTGGCGCCCTCCGGCGGTCCTGTCGGTGCCCTCCCATAGCCTTGGGGCATGACGGTGGCGAGCGACGAGGTGGCTGCGGTGGCGCCGTCGGAGACACCGGTCCGCCGCCGGCCCGCGCTGTCGCCGTCGCGCGCCGGCGACTTCAAGCAGTGCCCGCTGCTGTACCGGTTCAGGGTGGTCGACCGGCTGCCCGAGGTGCCGAGCCCGGTGGCGGTGCGCGGCACCGTGGTGCACACCGTGCTGGAGCGGCTGTTCGCCCTGCCGGCGGCCGAGCGGGTGCCGGAGCGCGCCCAGGAGCTGCTGGAGCCGGCGTGGCAGGACCTGCAGGCCGCCGAGCCGGAGCTGGCCGCCCTCTTCGGTCCCGACGACGCCGATGGCGCGGCGGGGTGGCTCGACTCGGCGCGGTCGCTGCTGGATTCGTACTTCGCGCTGGAGGATCCGACGCGCCTGTCCCCCGAGGCGTGCGAGCTGTTCGTCGAAGCAGAGCTGGAACCGTCCGAGGACGCCGGCCCTGTGCTGCTGCGCGGGTACATCGACCGGCTCGACGTCGCGCCCACCGGCGAGATCCGGGTCGTGGACTACAAGACCGGCGCGGCGCCGCGCGAGATCGGCGAGGCCAGGGCGCTGTTCCAGATGAAGTTCTACGCGGTGGTCCTGTGGCGCCTGCGCGGGGTCGTGCCGCGGCAGCTGCGGCTGATCTACCTGGCCGACCAGCAGCTCCTCAGCTACGCCCCGGACGAGGCGGAGCTGCGCCGGTTCGAGCGCACCCTCGCGGCGATCTGGACAGCCATCCTCAAGGCGGGCCGCACCGGCGACTTCCGGCCGCATCGGAGCCGGATGTGCGACTACTGCAACCACCAGGCCCTGTGCCCCGAGTTCGGCGGAACACCGCCGCCGTACCCCGGGTGGCCGTCGGACGGCGAGGTGCCCGACGCCGGCCGGCAGACCCCGCAGGACCGGGCCGAGTAGGAGGGCCGCGCGGCGGTGACGGACGCCTACTACCTGCCGACAACGGGCGACAGGTTCCTGCCGACGATGCACACCGCCGGACCGTGGTCGGCCGACGCCCAGCACATGGGCCCACCGGCCGCCCTGCTGGCCAGGGCCATGCGGCTGTGCGAGCCGCGCGAGGACACCGTGCTGTCGAAGCTGACCGTCGACATCCTGGGGCCGTTGCCGCTGGCCGAGTTCGAGGTGAGGGCCACCGTGCTGCGCCCGGGACGCACGGTCGAGCTGGTCGGCGCCGAGCTGGCCTTCGACGGCAGGGTCACGGCCAGGGCCACCGGCTGGCGGCTGGTGCGGACCGACACGTCGGAACACGCGGTCGGCGCGCCGGACCCGATGGCCGGCCCGGAGCAGGGCCACGAGCGACCCATGCCGACCGGCTGGTACACCGACGGCTACCTCGACTCGGTCGAGTGGCGGTGGCTGTCCGGTTCGTGGGAGGAGCTCGGCCCTGCCCTCGTGTGGGGTCGGCCGAGGCACGAGCTGGTGGCCGGCGAGCCCACCGACGGCCTCGACTCCTTGCTGATCGTGACGGACTCGGCGAGCGGTCTGTCGGCGCGGCTGGACCCCGGCGCGGGGTGGTTGTTCCCCAACACCGACCTCACCGTGCACCTGTACCGACCGCCCACCGGCAGGTGGGCGGGTCTCGGCGCTCATACGACCTTGGGCCCTGGCGGAGCCGCGGTGGCCGGGGCAATCCTCCACGACGGACGTGGACCTGTCGGCGTCAGCGCGCAAATCCTCACTGTGCGCCACCGCTGACAACCGCATTCATCCGACATACTGAGCTGTCCAAAACTCGATCGAGTGAAGGGGCGTGGCGAGTCCGATGAGGGTCTTGATCGTCGGTGGTGGTGTCGGTGGGCTGGCGACAGCCCTGAGCCTGCACGAGCAGGGCATCGACTGCGAGGTGTTCGAGCGCTCCGATGCCATCCGCGAGCTCGGGGTCGGCATCAACACGCTGCCACACGCGATCAAGGCGCTGACCGAGTTGGGCCTGCTCCAGCGACTGGACGACGTGGCCATCCGCACCCACGAGCTGATCATGACCGACCGGCTGGGCAACGAGATCTGGCGCGAGCCGCGCGGCCTCGACGCGGGGTACGAGGTGCCCCAGTTCTCGATCCACCGCGGCCGCCTGCAGGGTGTGCTCGACGAGGCCGTCGTCGAGCGGCTCGGCGCCGGCGCCGTCCACACCGGGCACCGGCTGGTCTCCTACGAGCAGGACGCCGACGGCGTGGCCGCCCAGTTCGTGGACCGCGACGGCAACCCGGTGGCCACCGTGCGGGGCGATGCGCTGATCGGCGCCGACGGCATGCACTCGACGGTCCGCGCGTCGATGTACCCGGACGAGGGTCCGCCGCGATGGAGCGGCGTGATGATGTGGCGCGGCGCCACCGACTGGCCCACGTTCCTCACCGGGCAGTCGATGATCGTCGCGGGCGGCACCCTCGGCAAGCTCGTCCTCTACCCGATCGCGCCGGGGTCGACGCCGGAGCACCGCCTCACCAACTGGGTGGTGTGCTCCAAGATCGCCGAGCCGGGCAGCGCCCCGCCGCGCCGCGAGGACTGGTCGCGCCCCGGTGACCGCGCCGACGTGCAGCCGTTCATCGACCTGTTCACCGTGGAGCACGTCGACCTCAACGCCCTGGTCGACGCCACCCCGGAGTTCTTCGAGTACCCGATGTGCGACCGCGACCCGCTGCCGACCTGGACCAACGGCCGGGTGACGCTGCTCGGCGACGCCGCCCACCCGATGTACCCGATGGGCTCCAACGGTGGCAGCCAGGCCATCCTCGACGGCCGGTTCATCGCCCGCTGCCTGGCCACCGGCCCCACCGTCGAGTCGGCGCTGCAGCTCTACGAGGAGTCCCGCCTGCCGCTGACCACGCAGATCGTCCAGATGAACCGGACCGGCGGGCCGGAGGGTGTCATCGACGTCGTCGAGGACCTCGCCCCCAACGGGTTCGACCACATCGACGACGTGATCGGCCGCGGCGAGCTCGAGGCGATCCTCAAGGGGTACGCCACGGTCGCCGGCTTCACCAGGGAGCAGGTCAACCAGCGGTGGAGCTCCGAGGAGGAGACCGCGAAGAACGTCAAGGACCCCTCCAGCCGCTGACCGGCCTGTGGACAGGTCGTGAGTGGCGTGTGGTGTCAGAACACCACACGCCACTCACGACTCAGGCGTTGACGCTGCGCCAACAGGCGGCCTACCGTCGGACGTGAGCCGACCGACGGGAGGTCGCCGTCATGCGCGCCTCGCACCTGGCACCCCCGACCGACGGACACCTGCTCCCGGTTCCCGGTGAGGCCGGCCCGCCGGTGGTGGGCTGGACGTTCCGGATGATGCGCGACCCGCTGGGCACCGCACGGTACTTCTACGACCGGCACGGTCCGGTGGCCTGGACGAACATGTTCGGCATCCGGATCGTGTCGGCGTCAGGGCCGGACGCGGCCGAGCGGGTGCTGGTGAACCGCGACAAGGCCTTCTCCAACGGCCTCGGCTGGGAGCACTTCGTCGGCCCGTTCTTCCTGCGCGGCCTCATGCTCCTCGACTTCGACGAGCACCTGCGGCACCGGCGGATCATGCAGGGTGCCTTCACCGCCGACCGGCTCGCCACCTACCTCGACACCCTGAACCCGGCGATCGCGGACGCCGTCGGCGCGTGGCCGGAGCGCGGGCCGATGCGGCTGTACCCGGCGATGAAGCGGCTGACACTGGACCTGGCCACCCGGACCTTCATGGGCGGGCGCCTCGGACCGGAGGCCGAGCGGGTCAACCGGGCCTTCACCGACACGGTCCGCGCCGGGCTGGCGTTCGTCCGCTTCCCGGTGCCGGGGCTGCGGTGGTCACGGGGCCTGCGCGGCCGGCGGGTGTTGGAGCGGCTGCTCACCGAACAGCTCCCGGCCGCCCGCGCCGGCTCGGCCGGCACCCTGTTCGAGGCCCTGTGCCGCGCCACCGACGACGACGGCGCGCGGTTCACCGACGCCGACGTGGTCAACCACATGATCTTCCTGCTGATGGCCGCGCACGACACCACCACGATGACCATGACGACGATGAGCTACCACCTCGCCAAGCACCCGGCCTGGCAGGAGCGGGCGCTCGCCGAGTCCGTCGCGCTCGGCTCACCCGTGCTGCGGTACGCCGACCTCGACCGGCTACCCACCCTCGACCTCGTCATGAAGGAGAGCCTGCGACTGGTCGCCCCGCTGCAGGCGATGGCCCGACGGACCGTCAGGGACACCGAGATCCTCGGCCACTTCGTCCCGGCCGGCACCACGGTCATGGTGTCGCCACACTTCATCCACCACATGCCGGAGTACTGGCCGGAGCCGGCGCGGTTCGACCCCGAGCGGTTCGCCGAGCACCGACGCGAGGACCGGGTGCACAGCCACGCGTGGCTGCCGTTCGGCGGCGGGGTGCACAAGTGCATCGGGCTGCGCTTCGCCGCGCTGCAGGTCAAGGCCGTCATGCACCAGCTGCTGCTGCGCCACCGGTGGACCGTGCCTTCCGGGTACGAGATGCCGCTGGACTACACGTCCATGCCCACCCCGACGGACCGCCTCCCCGTCCACCTGCACCCGTACTGACCACTCGTCGGCCCGGGAGGGTCAGGGGCCCAGCGTCACGTCGGCCGGGACGGCGCCGAGCCGCGACGGGGGGTACACCCGCCACGCCACGGTTCCCCGCACCAGCCGGGACGGCGCCCACCCGAGCCGGCGCGAGTCCTCCGACGCGTCGGGGTTGTCGCCGAGCAGGAACAGCTCGCCGGGCGGCACCGTCGCCTCGGCGGTGGTGCTCGGGCGGGCCCACTGACCGCGCCACGCCGGGTTGTCCACCCGCTGCCACTGCCCCGTGCCGGCCGGGCGCACCAGGACGACCGGGCCGGGGTCGATCCGCACCGCGTCGCCCGGCAGGGCCACCACCCGCTTGACCACGGCGGGCGCCTGCTCGTCGAAGCGCACCACGACCAGGTCGAACCGCGCCACCTCGGCCGAGCCGCCGACGACCACGCGGTCCCCGTCGCGCAGCGTCGGCCCCATGCTCGGTCCGACCACCCGCACGCTCACCACGGCGCCGACCGCCACCACCGTGACCGCGACCACCAGCACGGCCACCAGCACGCCGACCAGCACCCGTCGCCACCTCGCCCCACCCACGGGCGACAGGTTATTACCCGGCCGCCGCGATTTGAGTCCAGGGGCGTGATGTCCAGGGGCGTGATGTCCAGGGGCGTGATGTCCAGGGGCGTGATGTTCAGGGCGGGCACCATAGTCATTGTTCGGAAGAACATCAACTCATCGTCGGCGTGTCCGGCATTTCCGAAGAAGTATTTCGGCGTTCCCGACCGCATCCTTGAGGCGTACTCGAGGAGGTCCGAATGTGGTCCCACCGCTGTCGAGATCATTATCCGGAACCCGCCGAGAGAACCGGTAGCAATGAGCTCGCGACGATCTGCCCGGCGAGCGTCGAGCTCATTGTCCCGGTGTTCAACGAGGAAAAGGCGCTACCCGGTTGCGTGTCCGTTCTGCACGCCCACCTCCATGAACGGTTCCCGTTCGACTGGACGATCACCCTCGTCGACAACGCGAGCACCGACAGCACGCCGCGGGTGGCCGAGGACATCGCCGCCTGGTGCCCGAGGGTCCGCACCATGCGCCTCGACCGCAAGGGCAAGGGACACGCCATCCGAACGGCGTGGGCCACCAGCCAGGCCGACATCGTCGCCTACATGGACGTCGATCTCTCCACCGGACTGGACGCGTTGCTGCCATTGATCGTCCCGCTGGCCAACGGCCATTCCGATATCGCGATCGGATCACGTCTCGCGCCCGGTTCGCGCACCGTTCGAGGGGCCAGGAGGGAATTGATCTCCCGCGCCTACAACGCCCTACTCCGAATGGCCCACGGCGCCCGCTTCAGCGACGCGCAGTGCGGATTCAAGGCCGCAAGGGCGGCCGTGATCCGCCCATTGCTGGAGCGTGTCGAGGACGATTCGTGGTTCTTCGACACCGAGCTTCTCCTGCTGGCCGAACACAACGGTCTGCGCGTCCACGAGGTGGCGGTCGACTGGGTGGAGGATCTCGACAGCCGCGTCCGCGTCGGGGGCGCGGCCGCCGTCAATCTACGCGGAACGGTCCGTCTCGCGGTGGCGAAGGCGTCCGGCCGCGCCGGCGTCGCCGGGCTGCCGACCCGGCCACCGCCGAGCCCGACCCACCCGGACGCCGTGCTCCCGCCCGGACGCCGGTCCGCTCACCCCGGGTTCCGGTTCCCCACGGTCGTCGCCGTCGGGGCACTCGGGCTGTACGCGCTACTGAGGCTGCGGTGGTCCCTCGCGGTCGCGGTCGCCGGTGCCGCGGCCTGGGGCCTCGCCCTGACCCGCGGTGGCCTGCTGCGCGGGCGGCCCCAACCCCGACCGCGGCCGCAGTCCGTTCCCGCGACGGCCGCCGGCCGCCGGATCACCCCCGCCACCGTGCCCGACCTACCAGAGGAGCTGTCGGCATGACCTCGTCCCCCGCCGCCGCCCCACCCACGCCGGACCGGCGGACCCTCGCCTGGGCGGCCGCCGCCGGGCTGCTGCTCGCCGTGCTCGTCGCCGCCTGGCCGCTCGTCATGGACGGCCGGTACTACGTCGGGGACGACTTCGTCGTCTACCACGCTGCCGGGTCCGCCCTGTTCGACGGGCGGTCGCCGTACGACTTCAGCCTCGACGGCTCCTTCATGTACATCTACACGCCGTTCGCGGCGATCCCGCTGGCCCCGCTGGCGCTGCTCGGCACGACGGCCGCCCTCGCGGTGTGGACGCTGATCTCGGTGCTCGCCATGCAGGCGCTCATCTGGATATCGCTGCGCCTCGCGGGCGTCACCTCACCGGGCCGCAGGGCCGTCCTGACGCTCGTACTGACGGTCGCTGCGCTGCCGCTCGGCCCCGTCGTGCAGAACTTCTGGCTCGGCCAGATCAACCTCGTGCTGGTGTTCCTCATCGTCGCCGACCTGGCCCGCCGCTCCGACCGGTTCCGCGGCGTCGGCATCGGGATCGCGGCCGGGATCAAGCTGACCCCGCTCATCTTCGTCGTCCACCTGCTCCTGACCGGGCAGTACCGGGCCGCCCGTACCGCGCTGCTGACCTTCCTCGCGACCGTGCTCGTCGGGTTCGTCGTGCTGCCGGGCGCGTCCGCGAAGTACTGGGGCGGCACCTTCATCGACACCTCACGGATGTACCCCACCGGGGCCGACGTGTCGTGGAACCACTCGCTGCGCGGCCTCATCGCCCCGCTGTCGGGCGCCGGCACGGGTGCGGTGGTGCTGTGGTTCGTCCTCGCCGCCGTGGTGGGGGTCGCCGGGCTGGCGGTGGCCAGGGCAGCGACCCTGCGCGGGAACGCCCTCGCCGGAATCGTCGCCTGCGGCGTCACCGGGGTGCTCGTGTCCCCGTTGTCGTGGGCGCCGCACTGGGTGTGGTGCGTCCCGCTGCTCGTCCTGGCCGTCACCGCCGCGTCGACCGTGTCCGGCGCGGTGACCCGCGCCGCGCTGGTGTGGGTGGCGTTCTTCTCGTCCACCTTCTACTGGGTGGCGTCGATCCTCGCCGGACGGCCGATCTGGCCGGACGTGCCGACGAAGGTGTTCGCCGTGATCACGGTCGCCGCGGGCCTGGCGGTGCTCGCGGTCCTCGCCCGGCCCGCGCGCCGGGATCACGAGGTGGCCGTCGGGTAGGCCGTCGGACATCACGGCCAGGGCGGTCACAGCCGGCAGGAGCGGATGTCGGACGCCAGGATGGCCTTCGCGCCGACGGCCGACAGCTCGTCCATGATCCGGTTGGCCTCCTTGCGCGGCACCATGGCGCGCACCGCGACCCAGTCCGGCGACGCGAGCGGCGCCACCGTCGGCGACTCCAGGCCGGGGGTCAGCTCGATCGCCTTGTCCAGCAGCTCACGGCGGCAGTCGTAGTCCAGCATCAGGTACTGCTGGGCGAACACGACGCCCTGCACCCGCGCGGCCAGCTGGGTCTTCTCCGCGGCCGTCGACCCGGAATCGGCGTCGGAGCCCGCGCCGGAGTCCACTTCGGTGTCCGTCGGGGCACGGTCGATCAGCACGGCCTCCGACCGGCAGATCGGATCGCCGAACGCCACCAACCCGTGCTGGCGCAGGGTGCGGCCGGAGCCGACGACGTCCGCGACCGCGTCGGCCACCCCGAGCTGCACCGAGATCTCCACCGCGCCGTCGAGCCGGATCACCTCGGCCTGGACGCCGTGCCCGGCGAGGTCGGCCGTCACCAGCCGCGGGTACGAGGTGGCGATGCGCCGCCCGGCGAGCGCGGCGACGTCCCACTCCCTGCCCTGCGGCGCCGCGTAGCGGAAGGTCGAGCCGCCGAACCCGAGCGCCAGCACCTCCCGCACCCCGGCGCCGGAGTCGAGCGCGAGATCACGCCCGGTGATGCCCAGGTCGAGCTCGCCGGACCCGACGTAGATCGCGATGTCCTTGGGCCGCAGGAAGAAGAACTCGACGTCGTTGACCGGGTCGAGCACCGTGAGGTCACGGCTCTCGTGCCGCTGCCGGTACCCGGCCTCGGTGAGGATCTCCGACGCCGGTCCGGCCAGCGTGCCCTTGTTCGGCACGGCCACGCGCAACATGTGCTTGGTTCTCCTACAGGTATCGGTAGACGTCGGCCAGGGTCAGCCCGCGGCCGAGCATGATCACCTGGGCCCGGTAGAGCAGCTGCGAGATCTCCTCCGCCAGCGCCTCGTCGGACTCGTGTTCGGCGGCCAGCCACACCTCGCCGGCCTCCTCCAGCAGCTTCTTGCCCTGCTCGTGCACCCCCGCGTCCAGCGCGGCGACCGTGCCCGACCCGGCCGGGCGCTCACCGGCCCGAGAGGTGAGCTCGGCGAACAGTTCGTCGAACGTCTTCACGGTGCGTCATCTTCGCACCCGCCCGTTAGCCTGGGTTCGGTGAGACCCCGTCGTACTGTCGTCCTGGGCGTCGCCGCCACCGTCGTGGTGCTGGCGATCGCCCTGATCGGCGCGTTGGTGCTGGGCCGCGACTCGCCGACCGACACCGGGGCCGCGTCCGCGTCGTCGGGTGGTCCGTCGACCCCCGTCGGCTCGTCGTCCGGCGCTCCGACGTCGGACCTCGCGCCGCCGACCGGGCCCGCCGTCGACCCGTCGGTCCCGGCCGGAGCTCTCGACCCGCGGACGCCGCAGGACCGCCTCGGCCCGGTGCTGCTGGTGCCCGGGTACGGCGGCGGCCAGGGCGGGCTGCTGGTGCTGGCCGACCTGATCAGGGCCACCGGCCGCGACGCCGAGGTGCTGACCCTGCCGGGCAACGGCACCGGCGACCTCGGCGAGCAGATGGCCGTGCTCGACCGGGCGGCCGACGACGCCGTCACGGCCGGGGCACCGTCGGTCGATGTGATCGGCTTCTCGGCGGGCGGGCTGGTGGCCGGGCTGTGGGTGGCGCGCTCCGACGGCGCCGACCACGCCCGGCGGGTGGTGAGCCTCGGTTCCCCGCTGCACGGCACCCACCTGGCCGCGGTGGGAGCCGAGAACCCCGACGCCTGCCCGGCGGCGTGCCGGCAGATGGTGCCGGGCAGCACCCTGCTCGCCGAACTGCACACTGCCGCCATCGGCACGCGGGTGCCGTGGCTGTCGCTGTGGACCGCGCGCGACGAGGTGGTGACCCCGCCGGAGTCGTCCCGGCTGGACGGCGCGCTCAACGTCGAGGTGCAGTCCCTGTGCCCCGGCTCGACCGTCACGCACGGCCTGCTGCCCACCGACCCGCTGGTGACCACGCTGGTCCTGCACGCCCTCACCTCGGGCCCCCTGATCGCTCCCCCCACCCCACCCGCGTGTCCGCCAACCCGGTAGCGCGTGTCCGCCAACTCGACAGCGCGTGTCCGCCGTCTCAACACACCGTGTCCGGCGTTCCAACAGCGCGTGTCCGCCGTCTCGACAGCGCGTGTCCGCCGTCTCGACACACCGTGTTGGGCGTTTCGACACACCGCCCGCCGCTCCGGAGTGCGCCGTCAGTCCGGTGCGGCCAGCCAGGCCGTGATCCCCGCATGCAGACGCGCCTTCGTCGACAGAGGCGCGAACGAGACGTCCACGGCGGCCGCGGCCAACGACGCCAGCGTCGCGTCGTCGTAGCCGAAGGCGTCGCGCACTGTGGCGTACTCGGCGGTGAGGCTGGTGCCAGTGACGGACGGGATGTCCGTGTTGACGGTGACGATCAGTCCGGCGGCGCGCAGCAACGGCAGCGGATGCGCCGCGATCGACCGCACCAGCCCGAGCGCGACGTTCGACGACGGGCACACCTCGAGGGCGATGCCGCGGTCCCTGACCTCGGCGACGAGGTCCGCGTCGTCGAGCACGCGGATTCCGTGGCCCAGCCGCTCGGCGCGGCCGTCGTCGACGGCATCCCGGATGCTCGCCGGGCCGCACATCTCGCCGGCGTGGTGCACGACGTGGACGCCGGCGGCGCGGGCGTCGTCGAACACCTCACGGAACGGCGCCACCGGGTGTCCCTCCTCGCCGGCGAGACCGATGGCGGCGACCGCGGGCCCGTGCTCTACGGCCAGCCGCAGCGTCTGCCTGGCCCGTTCCACCGAGCGTCGACGCGGGTGGTCGATGATCACCCGGCACTCGATGCCGTGGCGGGACCGGCCGAGTTCGAGGCCGTGCAGAACAGCCTCCAACGGCATGTCCGGCCGGCCCAGCCGCTCGCCGTGCGACGCGGCGGTGAAGGTCACCTCGGCGTACCGGGTGCCCTGCGCGGCCTCGTCCTCGCAGAACTCGACGGCGATCCTGGTGAAGTCCTCCGGCCGGCGCAGGCAGCCACGGACCACCGCGTTGTGATCGGCAAACCCGCGGAACCCATCAAAGAGCGCTGACAGGCCGGACACCGCGGCCGGCGGCTCGACCCCGGCCGCCGCGGTCAGGTCGGCGAGCGTCGACGGCCGCACGGCGCTCTCCAGGTGGACGTGCAGGTGCGCCTTGGGCAGCAACGCCAGGTCGCGCACCGTCAGCCGGTGGCCGGCGCCACCGCCGTGGTGACGAACATGGACATCGTCATGAGGAAGCGGCCGGTGCCGGAGCGTCGGTGCTGGTCGGCGAGCCAGGCCCGGGCATTGTGTGCGGACACCCTGCCGGTGCCGACCGCGAGGTCGACGGCGGGCGTCACGAACTCGGGCAGCACCGGCGCGAGGCTGTCGTACACCAGCGGGACCGGCCGCACCCGCACGTCGACGAACCCGGCGTCGACGAGCATCGCGACCGCGCGGGTGCCGGCCCGGCCGTTGGGTAGTGAGCCGGCGAAGCCGCGGACCAGGATCCGGGTCATGGTGGCGTCGTCGGCGTCCATCGCCCAGGTGTCGAAGTCGCGATCGGCCAGCAGCACGCGGCCGCCGGGGGCGACGACCCGCCGGGCCTCCCACAGCAGCCCGGCCGGGTCGGTCGCGTACTGGAACACCTGCTCCGCTCGGTACCAGCCGAGGGCGCCGTCATCGAACGGCAGGTGGGCGGCGTCAGCCATCTGGTAGCAGCAGTGCGGGAAGCGGCGGGCCGCCTCGTCCACGACCGCCTCACTCGCGTCCACGCCGACCGCCCGGACCCCGCGGTCCACGAGGTCCGCCACCACCGAGCCGGAGCCGCACCCGATGTCGACGCCGAGCCCCGCCGGAAGCCCGAGGATCCTCCTCGTGTGCTCCCGCACCGCCCGGTGCGGCGGGAGCGCGTCCACCAGGTCAAGGTCGTCGAAGGCGTCGAGGGCGTGGACATCCGCAACGGTGGCAGTCATAAATAGTCACCGTATGTGCTCGCGCGGGCATCCTCAACGCTGGGGCCGTTCACGCCCCGCAATGACCAACGCCCCGGCCTGTGGATAAGTCGTGAGTGGCGTTTGGTGTTCCAACACCAAACGCCACTCACGTGCGCGGCAGCGCCGAGGCGGTCAGGCCGATGAGGGAGTCGCGGTGGATGCGGCGTGGGCCGGTGGGTACGGGCATCACGCACGGCACCACCAGGACCGTGCAGCCGGCGGCCTCGGCCGCGGTGACGCCGGTGGGCGAGTCCTCCACCGCGACGCACCGCTCCGGCGGCACCCCCAGCAGGGCCGCGGCCCTCAGGTAGACGTCCGGTGCGGGCTTCGGCACCGGCACCTCGTCGCCGCACACCACGGCCTCGAAGTTGTCCCGCCCCAGGGTGTTCAGCCCCAGCTCGGTGATCGCCCGCTCGGTGTTGGTGACCAGGGCGCACGGGATGCCGGCGGCCCGGACGGCGGCGAGGGCCTCGGCGGCGCCGGGCCGCCACGGCAGCGGCTCCGAGTACAGCTGCGCGGCCCTGGCGGCCAGCCAGGCGAGCGCGTCCGCCTCGGCCGCGGGATCGATGGTGAGCCCGAGGTCGTCGAAGAGGACGCCGATGCTCACCCGCATGTTGGTGCCGACCACGGCCAGCCGGGCGGGATCGGACAGCGTGCCGCCCAGCCGGTGCGCGAGGCCGCTCAGCGCGACGTCCCACACCTTCTCCGAGTCGACCAGGGTGCCGTCCATGTCCCAGAGAACGGCCGACGGCACCCCGGTAGGAGCCGTCATACGTTGAAGTACTTCGCTTCCGGGTGGTGCGCCACGATCGCGTCGGTGGACTGCTCCGGGTGCAGCTGGAACTCCTCCGACAGCTTCACCCCGATGCGCTCCGGCTTCAGCAGGTCGACGATCTTGGCGCGGTCCTCCAGGTCGGGGCAGGCGCCGTAGCCGAAGGAGTAGCGGGCGCCGCGGTAGCCGAGCTTGAAGAAGTCCTCCAGCTTCTCGGGGTCCTGGTCGGCGTAGCGCAACTCCTCGCGGATGCGCCGGTGCCAGTACTCGGCGAGCGCCTCGGTGAGCTGCACGCTCAGGCCGTGCACCTCCAGGTAGTCGCGGTAGGCGTCCTTGGCGAACAGCTCGTTGGCGTAGTCGGCGATCGGCTGGCCCATGGTCACCAGGTGCACCGGCAGCACGTCCACCTCGCCGGCGGCCAGCGCCAGCTCGCGCGGCCGGTAGAAGTCGGCGAGGCACAGCCGCCGGTCCCGGCGCTGGCGGGGGAAGACGAACCGGCACACCTCCGGCGCGTCCGGCCGCGGCTCGGACAGCACGATCAGCGTGTCGGCGCCGTCGGAGACGCACGGGAAGTACCCGTACACCACGGCGGCGTGCGCCAGGATGCCCTCGCTGGCGAGGGTGTCGAGCCAGGCGCGCAGCCGCGGCCGACCCTCGGTCTCCACCAGGTCCTCGTAGCTCGGCCCGTTGCCGCTGCGGGCCCCGCGCAGCCCCCACTGGCCGAGGAAGGTGGCGCGCTCGTCGAGCATGGACGAGTAGTCGGCCAGCGGGATGCCCCTGACCACGCGGGTGCCCCAGAACGGCGGGGTGGGCAGTGACACGTCGGTCGCGACGTCGGAGCGTGCCGGTGGCGCGTCGTCCTCGTCGGTCGTGCCCGCCTTGGCCTTGCGCTCCTCGGCGATGCGCAGCGACCGCTCGCGGCGGACGCGCCGCTCGGCCACCTTGGCCTCGATCTCCCGGTCGATCAGGGGGGACTCGCCGCGCTTGGCGGCCATCACGGCGTCCATCAGCCGCAGCCCCTCGAACGCGTCGCGGGCGTACCTGACCTGCCCGAGGTACACCTCGGAGAGGTCGTTCTCGACGTAGGCACGGGTCAGGGCGGCGCCGCCGAGCAGCACCGGCCACTGGGTGGAGACCCCGCGGGAGTTCATCTCCTGCAGGTTCTCCTTCATGATCACGGTCGACTTCACGAGCAGCCCGGACATCCCGATGGCGTCGGCCCTGTGCTGTTCGGCGGCGTCGAGGATCGTGGAGATGGGCTGCTTGATGCCGAGGTTGACGACCTCGTAGCCATTGTTGGTGAGGATGATGTCGACGAGGTTCTTGCCGATGTCGTGCACGTCGCCCTTCACGGTGGCGAGCACGATGCGGCCCTTGCCGGCGTCGTCGGCCCGGTCCATGTGCGGTTCCAGGTAGGCGACGGCCGTCTTCATCACCTCGGCGGACGCGAGGACGAACGGCAGCTGCATCTGGCCGGAGCCGAACAGCTCGCCGACGGTCTTCATGCCGGCAAGCAGGGTGTCGTTGATGATCTCCAGCGCGGGCCGCTGGTCGAGCGCGGCCTCCAGGTCGGCGTCGAGGCCGATGCGCTCTCCGTCGACGATGCGCCGCTCCAGGCGTTCGAACAGCGGCAGCGCCGCCAGCTCCTCGGCCCGGGACTGCCGCGCCGACGCGGTCGACACGCCCTCGAACAGGTCCATGAACGCGGTCAGCGGGTCGAACCCCTCGCGGCGGCGGTCGTACACCAGGTCGAGTGCCGCGCCGCGCTGCTCGTCGGGGATGCGGGCCATCGGCAGGATCTTGGCCGCGCTCACGATGGCGGTGTCGAGCCCGGCCTGCACGCACTCGTGCAGGAACACCGAGTTCAGCACCTGCCGGGCCGCCGGGTTGAGGCCGAACGACACGTTGGAGATGCCGAGGGTGGTCTGCACCCCCGGGTAGCGGCGCTTGAGCTCGCGGATCGCCTCGATGGTCTCGATGGCGTCGCGGCGCACCTCGTCCTGGCCGGTGGAGATGGGGAACGTCAGGGTGTCGACGACGACGTCCTCGACCCGCATCCCGTGGTCGCGGACCAGGTCGTCGATGGTGCGGGAGGCCACCCGGACCTTCCAGTCCGCGGTCCGCGCCTGGCCCTCCTCGTCGATGCACATGACGACGACGGCCGAGCCGTGCTCGCGGACCAGGGCCATGGTCCTGGCGAACCGGGAGGTCGGGCCGTCGCCGTCCTCGTAGTTCACCGAGTTCACCACGCACCGGCCGCCGAGCCGCTCCAGCCCGGCCTGCAGCACCTCCGGCTCGGTGGAGTCGAGCATGATCGGCAGGGTGGACGCCGTGGCGAGGCGCCCGGCGAGCTCGGCCATGTCGGCGGCGCCGTCGCGGCCGACGTAGTCGATGCACAGGTCGATCAGGTGCGCGCCGTCGCGGGTCTGGTCACGGGCGATCTGCACACAGTCGTCCCACCGCTGCTCGAGCATCGCCTCCCGGAACGCCTTGGAGCCGTTGGCGTTGGTGCGCTCGCCGATCATGAGGACGCTGGTGTCCTGCCGGAACGGCACCGCCGAGTACAGCGACGCGACGCCGGGCTCGGACCGGGGGCGGCGGACCGCGGGGGTGATCTCGCGGACCGCGGCGACCACGGCCGAGATGTGCTCCGGGGTGGTGCCGCAGCAGCCGCCGACCAGGCGCACCCCGTACTCGCGCACGAAACCGGCGAGCGCGGCGGCCAGCTGGTCCGGGGTCAGCGGGTACACAGCCCCGTTCGGCCCCAGCTCGGGCAGCCCGGCGTTCGGCATCACCGACAGCGGAATGCGCGCGTGCTTCGACAGGTGGCGCAGGTGCTCGCTCATCTCGGCCGGCCCGGTGGCGCAGTTGAGGCCGATGAAGTCGATACCCAGCGGTTCGAGCGCGGTGAGCGCGGCGCCGATCTCGCTGCCGAGGAGCATGCTGCCGGTGGTCTCGACCGTCACGTGCGCGATGATCGGCACCACGATGCCGGCCCGCTCCATGGCGCGCTGCGCGCCGATGATGGCCGCCTTGCACTGCAGGAGGTCCTGGCACGTCTCGACGATGACCGCGTCGACGCCGCCGGCCAGCAGACCGTCGCACTGCTCGACGTAGGCATCGCGCAGTTGGGTGAACGGGGCGTGCCCCAGCGTCGGCAGTTTGGTGCCGGGGCCCACCGAGCCGAGCACGAACCGGGGTTCTTCCGCCGTGCTGAACTCGTCGGCGGCCTGGCGGGCGAGCCGCGCGCCGGCCTCGGCCAGCTCCCTGATGCGGTGCGGGATGTCGTACTCGGCGAGGTTCGGCAGGTTCGCGCCGAACGTGTTCGTCTGGATCAGGCCGGCCCCGGCCCGCAGGTAGGCGCGGTGCACGTCGAGCACCACATCGGGCCTGGTGACGTTGAGGATCTCGTTGCAGCCCTCGAGATCCTCGAAGTCGTCGAGGGTGAGATCGGCCTCCTGCAGCATCGTCCCCATCGCCCCATCGGCGACGAGGACACGCTCCGCGAGCGCCGTCAACAGTGGCGAGGTAGTGGGTGCAGGCATGTGCAACAGCGTAGTAGTGCGTGGTCGTACGCTGGTCGCGTGACTGTTGCCGCTCCTGGCCCCGCCGACGATGACGTCGACGCTGTCGACGCCGTCGACCCGGAGAGTTCACCCGAGCCGAACGGGATGCCCAAACTCACCGATCCGGTGATGGTGACCGCGTTCGAGGGTTGGAACGACGCCGGGGACGCGGCGAGCACCGCGATCGAGCATCTGCACCTGACCTGGGACGCGACGCCGCTGGCCGAGCTGGACCCGGACGAGTACTACGACTTCCAGGTGACCAGGCCCACAGTGCGGATGATCGACGGCATCACCCGCCGCATCGAGTGGCCGACCACCCGGCTGGCCGTGTGTCGCCCGCCGGGCGCCGACTTCGACGTGGTGCTGGTGCACGGCATCGAGCCCAACATGCGCTGGCGGGCGTTCTGCGGCGAGCTGCTGGCCTACGTCGAGGAGCTCGGCATCACCACCGTCGTCACCCTCGGTGCGCTGCTGGCCGACACGCCGCACACCCGGCCGGTGCCGGTCACCGGCACGTCCTACGACGCCGCGTCGGCCGCCCGGTTCGGGCTGGAGCGCTCCCGGTACGAGGGCCCCACCGGCATCGTCGGCACGTTCCAGGACTCGTGCGTGCAGGTGGGCGTCCCGGCCATCTCCTTCTGGGCCGCCGTCCCGCACTACGTGTCGCAGCCGCCGTCGCCGAAGGCCACCCTGGCGTTGCTGCACCGCGTCGAGGAGGTCCTCGACCTCGAGGTGCCGCTCGGCGCGCTGCCCGAGCAGGCCGAGGAGTGGGAGCGCACCGTCTCGGAGATGGCCGAGGAGGACGAGGACGTCACCAACTACGTCCGGTCGCTCGAGGAGCGCGGCGACGCAGAGCTGAACCTCACCGAGGCGTCCGGCGACGCCATCGCCGCCGAGTTCGAGCGGTACCTGCGTCGACGCGGCCCCGGCACCGGCGG
>Ga0190272_10000362_pt1 | contig 24958 bp, 20 predicted proteins | sample Popmic504T_FD_133746 | JGI IMG/M metagenome (GOLD analysis project Ga0190272, IMG submission 133746) | Populus adjacent soil microbial communities from riparian zone of Shoshone River, Wyoming, USA - 504 T | ecosystem: Environmental > Terrestrial > Soil > Riparian zone | place: USA: Wyoming... | reverse complement strand
GTCCGCGTCCATCAGCGAGCCGTAGATCGGGTTGATGCCCGTGTTGTTCACCAGGACGTCGAGCCGCCCGAACCGCTCGACCGTGCGGGCCACGGCCTCGGCGCGGTCCTCGGCCCGCCCCGCATTGCCCGCGACGGCGAGCACCCGGTCGGCCCCGTCGGGGACCAGGGCGGCCAGCTCGGCGGCGGCCGCGTCCAACGTCTCGGGCTTGCGGGCGGTGATCGTCACGCACGCCCCGCGGGTGAGCAGCTCGGCGGCGATCGCGTGCCCGATGCCGCGGCTGGCGCCCGTGATCAGGGCGGTTCGGTCGGCGAAATCGGCAACTGGTTGGCTCGGCTCCGTCATGGTGGCGGACGATACTTCCATGACCCACCAGCACACGCCCGACATCGACTTCGCCGAGCACGCCCACCATCTGGAGGACTCCGCCGCGCTGTGGGCCGCGGTCAACGCCCGGATCGTCGATCACCTGCCGGTGCCGCCAGGCGCCGTGGTGGCCGACGTCGGCTGCGGCGCCGGCGACATGACGCTGCGGCTGGCCGCCCGTGGGGCGCGTGTGCTGGCGGTCGACCGGGAACAGGTGCTACTGGACCTGGTCAGCCGCCGGGCCGAGCACGCCGGCGTCGCCGACACGGTCCGCACCGTCCGGGCCGACCTCGCCGACCTGCCGGGCGCGCTGCCGGAGCCGGTGCACCTGGCCTGGGCCGGACACGTGGTGCACCACGCCGGTGACCAGGTGGCCGCGCTGACCGCCCTGGCCGGCGCGCTGCTGCCCGGCGGCACCCTCGCGGTGGCCGAGGGCGGCCTCACCCCCAGGTGCCTGCCGTGGGACGTCGGTGTCGGCGCGCCGGGCATCGAGGCGCGCCTGGACGTGGCCAACGAACGGTGGTTCGCCGCGATGCGCGAGAGCCTGCCCGGCTGGGTGCGTGACCCGGGCGGCTGGCCGACGATGCTGCGGTCGGCCGGGCTGATGGACGTGACGGCCACCGGGTGGCTGCTGCACCGGCCGGCGCCGCTGTCCGGTGCCGACCGGAACATCCTGCTGCCCGGCCTGGTCAGCAAGGTGGAGCGGGCCCGGCCGTGGCTCGAACCGGACGACGCGGCGAGCTGGGCCCGGCTGCTCGACGAGGCCGACCCTGCGTGGCTCGGCCACCGCGACGACCTCGACCTGGTGGCTGTCGAGATGGTCCACACCGGCCGTCGCCCGGACTAGCGGAATCGGACGCCGGACCAGGCGTCGAACCGTCGGACCGCCGTACCGGACGCGGGGACCCGGCGCTGGGGTGGTGGCCGGAACAGCCGGACCGGGCGCGGGGACCCGGCGCCGGGCAGCGGGCGGCCGGACGTGGGTGCGCGGGCACCGGGTAGCCTGGACACGTGGTTCGCACGAGCTGAGAAGCGCAGCAGCCCGCCGGCGACGGCAGGTGGGCCGACCCCGGCTGCCCATCGAACCACCATCCACGGAGTAATCAGTGATCACTGCCACCGAGTTGGAGCTTCGCGCCGGCTCGCGCATCCTGCTGGCCGACGCCACCCTGCGCGTGCAGCCGGGCGACCGGATCGGCCTGGTCGGCCGCAACGGCGCGGGCAAGACCACCACGCTGCGCGTCCTGGCCGGCGAGGCGCAGCCCTACGGCGGCCAGCTGCGCCGGGCGGGCGACGTTGGCTACCTCCCGCAGGACCCGCGCGAGGGTGACCTGTCGGCGCTGGCGAAGGACCGCGTGCTGTCCGCCCGCGGCCTGGACGAGCTGCTGCGCGACATGGAGAAGGCGCAGACCGCCATGGCCGAGCTTGCCGACGACCGTGAGCGCGACGCCGCGGTGCGCCGGTACGGGCGGCTGGAGGAGCGGTTCAGCGCGCTCGGCGGGTACGCGGCCGAGAGCCAGGCCGCCCGGATCTGCGCGAACCTCGGCCTGCCCGACCGGGCGCTCGGGCAGTCGCTCGACACCCTGTCCGGCGGGCAGCGCCGCAGGGTGGAGCTCTCCCGCATCCTGTTCGCGGCAGCCGACCACGGGGTGAACGGCCGGTCGAACACCACGCTGCTGCTGGACGAGCCGACCAACCACCTCGACGCCGACTCGGTCGGCTGGCTGCGGACGTTCCTCACGTCCCACGACGGCGGGCTTGTGGTGATCAGCCACGACGTCGACCTGCTGGCCGCGGTGGTGAACAAGGTGTGGACGCTCGACGCCACCCGCGGCGAGGTCGACGTGTACAACGTCGGCTGGCAGCGCTACCTGGAGGCCAGGGCCGCCGACGAGCGCCGACGCCGCCGCGAGCGGGCGAACGCGGAGAAGAAGGCGGGCGCCCTCATGGCGCAGGCCGACAAGATGCGGGCCAAGGCCACCAAGGCCGTCGCCGCGCAGAACATGGCCCGGCGGGCCGAGCGGCTGCTGTCGGGCCTGTCGGAGGAGCGTCGGCGCGACAAGGTGGCGAGGATCCGCTTCCCCGAGCCCGCGCCGTGCGGGCGCACCCCGCTCACCGCGGAGGGGCTGGCCAAGTCGTACGGCTCGCTCGAGGTGTTCGCCGGTGTCGACCTGGCGGTCGACCGCGGCAGCCGGGTGGTCGTGCTCGGGCTCAACGGAGCGGGCAAGACGACGCTGTTGCGCATCCTGGCCGGGGTCGAGCAGGCCGAGGCGGGGGAGGTGCTGCCGGGCCACGGCCTGCGGGTCGGTTACTACGCCCAGGAGCACGAGACCCTCGACACCGACGCGACCGTGTGGGCCAACATCAGGCACGCCGCGCCGGACACCGGCGAGCAGCAGTTGCGGAACCTCCTCGGCGGCTTCCTGTTCACCGGGGAACAGCTCGACCAGCCGGCCGGGACGCTGTCCGGCGGCGAGAAGACACGCCTCGCGTTGGCCGGTCTGGTGTCGTCGGCCGCGAATGTTCTGCTGCTCGACGAGCCGACCAACAACCTCGACCCGGCCAGTCGGGAACGGGTGCTCGAAGCGCTGGGAACTTACTCGGGAGCGGTCGTTCTGGTGACCCATGATCCGGGCGCCGTCGAAGCCCTTTCGCCCGATCGGGTGATCGTGTTGCCGGATGGGACAGAGGATCACTGGTCACCCGATTACCTCGAGCTTGTACAGCTGGCCTGAGATCAAGTCTGTTCGGCTGAGCGTGGATTCGAGTTACGCCACTCGGGCGTCGCTCGGTCCGTTGGGCGACCGTTCGGCGATCAAGGGGGTTGATCGTCTGGCGTATCGTGACAGGGTGATCGATCATCGTGATCATGTCGGGCCGTAGCAGGGCCTGACTCGCGGCTCGAACCCAGACAGCGTTCTATTCGGAGGGTGGTACGACGTGGCCGACCTCAAAAAGGGCATGCGGATCACCGGTACCGCACGGGACAAACTCGCTGCGGACCTGAAGAAGAAGTACGAAAAAGGCGCCAGCATCAGGGCGCTGGCCGAGGCGACCGGTCGTTCCTACGGGTTCGTACACCGTGTCCTCAGTGAGTCGGGCGTGACCTTGCGCGGGCGTGGCGGCGCAACGCGTACGAAGAAGAAGTAGAAATCTCGGCCGGCTATTCGGCCGCGGGTGCACCGGTCCCGCGGCCGGCACCGGCGTTTTCCCCCAATTCGTTTCGCATGGCGAACGATCCGAGTGAACGCAACGCGATTGCGCTACCGGTCAACACCAAGGGGTACACGAGATAGCCGTATCTCGTCGACGGCATCAACAGCATCGCCACCACCAGCCCGGCCGCGGCCCGCTCGGCGGCCTCCGCGGCCGTGCGGGGTGGGCGTCGCAGCACCCACACCAGGATCGCGACGGCCGCCACCGCGAGGGCGGCCAGCGCCACCATCCGGCCCGCTTCGCCGGTCTGCGCGAGCAGGTACCCGGGTAGCGGACTGGCTGCGGGCGACTCCACCCCGGTGAGGCCCGCCGGGAACCCGATCACGTGCTCGACGAGCGCGGCCGGGGCCACCAGCAGCGACGGCAGCACCAGCGCGGCGGCCACCGCGACCACGGACCCGACGAACACCGCGACCCGGCGGCCACCGGCCCGGGCGGGGGAGCGGGCCATGGCGATCGCCAGCACCAGCAGCACCGGGGCGGCCGTGAGCTTCATCGCGAGCGCGACCCCACCGGCGACCCCGGCGAGCCCCGGCCGCCCCAGGTGGGACCCGGCGATCGCGAGCACGAGCAGGGCGAGCACCGGCAGGTCGTCGCCACCGGTGGCGAGGGTGAGGGTGGTGGCCGGCAGCACCGCGACCAGCTGGACGGCCCGCACCGGCAGCGGCGAGGTGGCACCGGAACCGCGTAGCAGGCGCAGGGTCAGCAGGACGAGCCCGGCGGCCACCGCGGCGAACACCAGCCGGGCGTCGGTGAGCGCGGCCGCCACCCCGGCGTCGCCGGTCAGCGCGCCGGGGATGCCGAGGACGGCCATCGCCGGCAGGTACGGCGCGTAGTCCCGGAAGTCGACCGCCCGCCCGAGCGCGTCGAGGTCCGCGTACGGGGTGCCGGTGTCCAGCAGCAGCCGGGCCATCCGCTCCACCACGTCGACCTCGGGCTGCGCGCTCCACGGCACGCCGTGCACCCGCTGCACCACCAGCACGACCACAGGGACCAGCGCCGACACCGCGAACACCCCGGCGGCGATCGCCATCCGGTTCCGGTGGGTGGCGGCGCCGCCGGCGCGGACCGCCAGCGTGGCCACCGCGCCGCCGAGGTAGGCCGCCACCGAGCACAGCCCCCACACCCGGTGCCCGTGGTAGATCGTCACGGCGGCGAGGCCGGCGGCCAGTACGGCGCTCGCCGCGTACAGCGCCACGTCCCCGACCGCGCCGCCGGCCCATCGGGGCAGCAGCCGGTCGGCGTCGTCGGCTGCCCGCACGGAACCGGCCCCCCGTCGTCGGATCGGGGCCCGGCGCCCCGACAGGTTGATCTCGCGCGGGCCAGGCTACTGGCCGACGGCGACGGCGGTCGGGCGCTCGGGGAATCGCGACTGTCGGTCCGGTGTTGTAGACCTTGGGTTACGCCGCATCGTCGCGGCGGCGCTGAAGGAGAGTGCATGCAGGGCAGCTGGGGGTTGATGCGGGGCGCGATGAAGCGCCGGGACGCGCCGCGGTCGATCGCGAAGGGGACGTTCCCGCGCATCGTCCGCTTCGCCAGGCCGCACTGGCGTCGCCTCGGGTTCTTCGGCGCGCTGACGGTGATCTCGGCGGCGCTCGCGGTCGCGGGGCCGGTCCTGGCCGGTCGGGTGGTCGACGCCATCGTGAAGGGGAAGCCGTCGTCGGTCGTCGTCATCCTCGCGCTGCTGATCGCGGGCCTGGCGGTCGCCGACGCGATCCTGGGCCTCGCGGAGCGGTGGTACTCGGCGCACATCGGCGAGGGGCTGATCTACGACCTGCGCCGCGCGGTGTTCGGGCACGTGCAGCGGATGCCGGTGGCGTTCTTCACCCGCACCCGTACCGGCGCGCTGGTCAGCCGGCTCAACAACGACGTCATCGGTGCCCAGCGCGCGTTGACGTCGACGCTGTCCGGCCTGGTGACCAACGTGATCCAGGTGGCGTTGACGCTGATCGTGATGCTCACCCTGTCCTGGCAGATCACCGCGCTGGCGTTGGTCCTGCTGCCGCTGTTCGTATTGCCCACCCGCTGGATGGGCGCCAGGATGGCCGACCTGTCGCACGAGGCGGCGCGGCTCAACGCCTCGATGACCACGCAGATGACGGAGCGGTTCTCCGCGCCGGGCGCCACCCTGGTGAAGCTGTTCGGCCGCCCCCGCGACGAGATGGACGACTTCGGCGAGCGGGCCGCCAGGGTCCGCGACATCGGCATCCGCACGTCGATGCTCACCAGGATCTTCATCACCGCACTCACCCTGGTGTCGGCGCTGGCGCTGGCGCTGGTGTACGGGCTGGGTGGCTGGTTCGCGCTGCGCGGCCAGCTGGAGGCCGGCACCGTCGTCACCCTCGCCCTGCTGATCACCCGCCTGTACTCGCCGCTCACCGCCCTGGCCAACGCCCGCGTCGACATCATGACCGCGCTGGTGTCCTTCGAGCGGGTGTTCGAGGTGCTGGACCTGCCGCCGCTGATCGCCGAACGCCCGGTCACGCGGCCGCTGCCGGCCGGTGGGGTGTCGGTCGAGTTCGACGCCGTCCGCTTCGCCTACCCGTCCGCCGAGCAGGTGTCGCTGGCCTCGCTGGAGGAGGTGGCGGTGCTCGACTCCCGCGGCGGCGAGGAGGTGCTGCACGGGGTGTCGTTCAGCGTCGAGCCGGGCCAACTCGTGGCGCTGGTCGGCCCGTCGGGTGCGGGCAAGTCGACGATCGCGTCCCTGGTGCCGCGGCTCTACGACGTGGACTCCGGCGTGGTGCGGCTGTCCGGCGTCGACGTGCGCGACCTCGCGTTCGACGACATCAAGACCGCGGTCGGGGTGGTGACCCAGGACGGGCACCTGTTCCACGACACGATCCGCGCGAACCTGCGCTACGCCGACCCGTCGGCCACCGACGGCGACCTGTGGCAGGCGCTGCGCCGGGCCCGGCTGGAGCCCATGGTGCGGTCGCTGCCCGACCTGCTCGACACCGTCGTGGGGGAGCGCGGCTACCGGCTGTCCGGCGGTGAGCGCCAGCGGCTGACCATCGCCCGGCTCCTGCTGGCGAGGCCACAGGTGGTGGTGCTCGACGAGGCGACGGCGCACCTGGACTCGGAGTCCGAGGCGGCCGTACAGGCGGCCCTCGCCGAGGCGCTGGCCGACCGCACGGCCATCGTGATCGCGCACCGGCTGTCCACCATCAGGGCGGCCGACCAGATCCTCGTCGTCGAGGACGGCCGCGTCGCCGAGCGCGGCACCCACGCCGAACTGCTGGCCGCCGACGGCCGGTACGCCGACCTGTACCGCACCCAGTTCGCCGACCCCGTCACGGTCTGAGCCCGGCGACACGCATCCGCGTTGTCGTTTTCAACGCCTCACGACGACAACACGGATGCGTGTTGCAGCAGGGGAGTGTGGCTGGACTAGAGGGACTGGGCGGTGTTGTAGAGGTTCTGGGCGTCGGTGCCGAAGTACGGTCCGAACATCCAGTTCGGGAAGAAGTTGATCTTGTAGCTGTTCACCGAGTTCTGGATGCCGGTGCCGGTGGCCTCGCTGAAGTTGGTGAACCAGGGGCCACCGCTGGAGCCGCCGGTCATGTTGCACGTCATGCCGACGCCGTTGCTGATGAACGCGCTGAACGTGCGGCCGCTGCAGTAGATCATCCGGGTGCCGTCGTAGGGCGCCGCCGCCGGCCAGCCGAACGCGTACATGTTCTGCGCGCGCGAGCCGTTGAACGAGATGCCCTGGGAGCCGACCACGTCGGTCAGCGACTGCCCGTTGAGGGTGTTCACCACGGCGGCGCCGACGTCGTAGTTGATGTCCTCGCTGGCCACCCACTGCGGGGTCGCCCTGGTGAGGCGCGCCGTCCAGGTGCCGTGCGGGGCGTTGCCGTTGTTGTACGCGGGCGCGAAGGCGAAGTTGGTGTGGAACGCGCCGTCGAGCTTCACGCAGTGCCCCGCCGTCATGACGGTGCTCTTGTTGGCGCTGGTGACCGCGTTGCCGCTGCACGACGCGGTGCGGCCCTGGTAGGTGAAGAACACCCGGCCGGCCGTGGTGACCACGGCGCCGCCGCCGGTCCAGGCCGCGCCGCCGTTCGGGAACGACTGCACGCCGGCCCTGGTGGGCTCGACGGTCGTCGGGACGCCGGCCGGCACCTGGGTCAGGTCGGACGCCGAGACGGTGAGCTGGTCGAGCGGCGTGGCCTGGCGCATCCGCTCCGGAGTCCAGTACTCGGTGACGGACCTGATCTGCTCGGCGGTGACCGCGCCAGTGTGCGACGTCGCCATGGGCGCGGCGTCGACGGAGGGGGCCGCGCCGGACGGCGCGGCGAACACGGTGATGGCCAGACCCGCGGTCAGGATGGCCGCCGGTGCTCGGTACAGGGTTCGCTTCATGGGCTACCTCGTAGGGGCGTGGCCGCGGTGCGGCCTACCTGCAGGGATGCCCGCACGCCAGCCCTGTGGTGACACAAAGTCAGCGAACGGACACGATCGAACGTACCCCCATCGTGTCGTCAAGAGCCAGACCCACCGTGACCGAGAACGTACTCCACGTGATCAACGGAGGACGAGGTCGCGCACCTCGTCGGCGCAGCCCCAGCTCAGGGTGAACCCGGCGCCGCCGTGGCCGTAGCAGTGCACGACGTCGCCGTCGCGGTCCAGACGCACCGACGGGCGGACCGGCCGCACCCCCACCCGGTGCCCGACCACCTCGGCGCCCGCGAGCTCCGGGACCACGTCGGCACACCGCGCCAGGATCGCCCTCGCCACCTCGGGGTCGGGCTCGGCCGGCCCGGTCGCGTGGTCGATGCCGCCGCACACCACGTCGTCGCGCCGCGGCACCACGTACACCGTGCCGTCCGGATGGTCCTCGTCGAGCACCCACCGCCGCACGGGCTGGTCGGCCCGTACCAGGACCACCTGCCCGTGTCCGCCGACCAGCCCGTCGTCGCCGGGCAGGGCGCGGGCGCCCAGGCCGGTGGCCAGCACCACCCGGTCCACCCCGTCGAGCGCCGCGTCCACCGACGGCACGTGACCGGTCGACACGGTGCCGCCCACCGTCGCCAGCCGCGCGGCCAGCCAGCCGAGGTACGCCGTGGTGTCGGCCACCGGGGCGTCGAAGGTCCAGGCCCCGACGTACGGCCCGGCGCCGCCGTGGGTCACGCGGAAACCCGGCACGTCGTCGGCCCACTCCGGCGGCTCGGCCGGCGTCCGCAGGTGTTGCACCCCGGGCCGCACCAGCACCCCGGTCGCCGGGTCGTCGGCCAGCCTGCGCAGCTCGTGGAACGTGGTGCGGCCCCACGCCCGCACCAGCTCCGGTGGGCCGACCCGGTACGGGTACCACAGGGCGGCCGCCGCGGCCGACGTGGTCGCGACGCCGTGCGCGTCCGCGATGACGTGCGCGTCGACCCCGGCCTCGCGCAGGCGCACCGCGCAGCTCAGCCCGATCACCCCGGCGCCGACCACGCGGACCCTCATCGGCGCACGCTGTCCTCGACCAGATCGAGCACCGGCTCGAGGTCGTCGGCCGGCAGGCCCATCGCCAGGTGCGACACCAGGCCCTCCAGCGCCAGTTCCAGGTACCGGGCCAGCACGTCGACCGGCACGTCGTCGCGCAGCTTCCCGGCGTCGGCCTGCCGGCGCAGCCGATCCCGGGTGGCGTCGGTCAGGGCGTTGGACTGCTCGACCCACGCGGTGCGGAACTCCGGGTCGGTGCGGAGCCGCCGTGACACCTCGAGCCGGGTGTCGAGCCAGTCCGGCCCGGCCGCCCGGTTCAGCAGCTCGCGCATCACCTGGACGAGCCCCTGCTCGGCGACGATGTCGGCCATCCGCTGGGCGTCGAGCCGGGCCAGCGCGAGGAACAGCGACTCCTTGTCCCTGAAGTGGTGGAAGATCGCGCCCCGGGAGAGGCCGGTCGAGTCCTCCAGGCGTCGCACGGTGGCGCCCTCGTACCCGTATCTGGCGAAACACTGTCGGGCCCCGTCGAGGATCTGTCGACGCCGCGCGTCGAGGCGATCCTGGCTCACCTTGGGCATGGGCCGAGCATAGGGCCGAGAACGCCACTGTCAGACCGTACGTACGGCTTGGGTGCGGCCGCATGAGCCGGGCGACTGTCGGACCCCTGGGGTAGCTTCGATGGCCGGAGCCCGAGAGGAGCCGGACATGACCGTCCACCTGCACGACCGAGCCGACGCCGAGGCCTACATCGCCTCGGTGTGCTTCAAGCACGGACCACCACGACGCGTCGGCGTCGAGCTGGAGTGGATCGTGCAGCACGCTCACGACCCCGGCAGACCGCTCGACGCGGGCCACCTCGCCGACGCGCTCGGCGTCCACGCCCCCACGACGATCCGCCCCGACAGTCCGAACACCGCACTACCCGCCGGCTCCACCCTCACCGTCGAGCCGGGTGGCCAGGTGGAGATCTCCACCCCGCCGTGCGAGAGCCTTTCCGAGCTGCTCGCCACCGCGACCCGCGACACCGCCGCCGTCACCGACCTGGTCACCGCGGCCGGCCTGCGGCTCGCCGACACCGGCACCGACCCGTACCGCCAGCCGAGACGTCTCGTGCACTCCCCGCGGTACGACGCGATGTACAACCACTACCAACGTGAAGGCCCCGGCGGCGCGCGCATGATGTGCGGCACCGCCGCCGTGCAGGTCTCGCTCGACGCGGGCACCCCGGCCCAGGTCGGCCGTCGCTGGGCCGCCCTGTACGCGCTGGGCCCGGTTCTCGTCGCCGCGTTCGCCAACTCCCCGCGGCTGGCCGGCGGGGCGACCGGCTGGGCGTCGACCAGGATGGCGCTGTGGGCCGGCATCGGCCGTGCCGCCGCCCCGCCCGTCCCGACCGACGGCGCCGATCCGGCGACGACCTACGCCAGGCACGCCCTTGGCCTGCCGCTGCTGTGCGTGCGCCGTGCCGGCGGCGGCTGGTACGAGCCGCCACCCGGCCTGACGTTCGCCGACTGGGTGGACGGCGCCCTGCCGGTGCGGCCGACGACCGACGACCTGGCCTACCACCTCACCACCCTGTTCCCGCCGGTGCGGCCGCAGGGTCACCTCGAGGTGCGCTACGTCGACGCCCAGCCCGCCGGGCGGTGGCCGCTGCCGGTGGCCGTCGTCGTGGCCCTGCTGGCCGACGACCTCACCACCGACGCCGCGCTCGACCTGGCCGCGCCGGTGGCCGGCCGGTGGGAGGCCGCGGCCCGCCACGGGCTCGCCGACCCGGGGCTCGCGGCCGCCGCCGCTGCCGTGTTCGACCTGGCCTGCCGGCGGCTGCCGGACGTGGGGGCACCCGGCTGGCTGCAGGCCGAGCTGGAGTCCGTCACCGAGCACCGGGTCCGTCGTGGCCTCGGCGCCGCGGTGGAGGGCGCTCTCGTGCCGGACGCCCTGGCCGGGGAGGTGAGCTGACCATGTGGCCCACCGACACCGAACGGCTGCGCGACCGGGTCGCCACCGAGCTCACCAGGAGCCGCGCCCGCAGCGCCGCCCTCACCGACGCGGTCGACGGCACCGACCTGGTCCGACAGCACTCCCCGCTGATGTCGCCGCTGGTCTGGGACCTGGCGCACGTCGGCAACCAGGAGGAGCTGTGGCTGGTCCGCGACGTGGGCGGTCGCCCACCCGTGCGCCAGGACATCGACGAGCTGTACGACGCGTTCCGGCACGCCCGCGGCGACCGGCCGGCCCTGCCGCTGCTCACTCCTGAGGAGACCCGCGGCTACGTGGCCACCGTGCGGGACAAGGTGTTCGACGTGCTGGCCGGCGCCCCGTTCGACAGCGGACGCCGCCTCACCGACGACGCGTTCGCCTTCGGGATGATCGTGCAGCACGAGCAGCAGCACGACGAGACCATGCTGGCCACCCACCAGCTGCGGTCCGGGGAACCGGTCCTGCACGCCCCGGCGCCGCCACCGGCCCCGGCCGACGCGGCCACCCTGCCGCCCGAGGTGGTCGTCCCGGCCGGGCCGTTCACCATGGGCACGTCGACCGAGCCATGGGCGCTGGACAACGAGCGGCCCGCCCACCAGGTGCACGTCGACGCCTTCGCCATCGACACCGTGCCGGTGAGCAACGGTGCCTACCGGGAGTTCGTCGACTCCGGCGGGTACGCCACCCGGCGCTGGTGGAGCGACGCCGGATGGCGCCACCGCACCGACGCCGGGCTGGTCGCGCCGCTGAACTGGCACCGCGACGCCGACGGCACGTGGTGGCGCACCCGCTTCGGCGTGGTGGAACCGGTGCCCGCCGACGAGCCCGTGTACCACGTGAGCCACCACGAGGCCACGGCCTACGCCCGCTGGGCCGGCCGGCGGCTGCCCACCGAGGCGGAGTGGGAGAAGGCGGCCCGCTTCGACCCGGCCACCGGGCGGTCGCGCCGCTACCCGTGGGGTGACGACGACCCGACGGTCGAGCACGCCAACCTGGGCCAGCGGCACCTGCGGCCGGCGCCGGTCGGCTCGTACCCGGCCGGGGCGTCGCCGCTCGGCGTGCGGCAGCTGATCGGCGACGTGTGGGAGTGGACGTCGTCGGACTTCGGCGGCTACCCGGGGTTCGCGGCGTTCCCCTACCGCGAGTACTCGGAGGTCTTCTTCGGCGCCGAGTACGCGGTGCTGCGCGGCGGCTCCTTCGGCACCGACGCGGCCGCGTGCCGTGGCACCTTCCGCAACTGGGACTACCCGATCCGGCGGCAGATCTTCGCCGGCTTCCGGTGCGCACGCGGCCTACGGGACGAGGAGGCCGGATAGGGCCGCCGCCGTGTGCCGTCACCTGGCCTACCTCGGCCCACCGCTGACCCTGGCGCAGCTGGTGCTCGCGCAGCCGCACTCGCTGCTGCGTCAGTCGTACGCGCCACGGGACATGCGCGGCGGGGGCACCGTCAACGCCGACGGGTTCGGCGTCGGCTGGTACCCAACCGGCGTCACCGACCCGGTCCGCTACCGCCGGTCGTGTCCACTGTGGACGGACGCGTCGTTCGCCGCGCTGGCCGCGAGCACCACCAGCGGCGCCGTGCTGGCCGCGGTCCGCTCGGCCAGCGTCGGCACGCCGGTGGTGGAGACCGCGTGCGCCCCGTTCGGCGGCGACGGCTGGCTGTTCAGCCTCAACGGGCGGCTGCCCGGCTGGCCGGGGTGCGGCGTGCCGCTGGCGGCCGGGCTCGACGTGGTCGACCTGCTGACCATGGAGGCGCCGATCGACTCGGCCCTGCTGTGGGCGATGGTGCGACACCGCCTCGCCGCCGGGGTGGAGCCGGGCGAGGCGGTGGCCCAGGTGGTCCGGGCCGCCGGTGCCGCCGTGCCGGGCGCTCGGTTGAACCTCCTGCTCACCGACGGCGCCGTCGTCGTCGCCACCACGTGGTGGCACTCCCTGTCGGTGCGCGCCACCGGTGACGCGCTGACCGTGACCTCCGAACCGACCGACGACGAGCCCGGCTGGACGGCCGTGCCCGACCGCGCCCTCGTCGTCGCCACCCCGTCCGCAGTGGACATCAGACCTCTGGAGCCCGCATGACCCGCACCATCCCGCTCGACGTCCACCTCACCGACGCCGACGCCGCGACGGCCCTGCGCGCCGACGTGCGCGCCGGGCTGACCGCCACCCCGAAGTGGTTGCCCCCCAAGTGGTTCTACGACGCCAGGGGCAGCGAGCTGTTCGAGGTCATCACCACGCTCCCCGAGTACTACCCGACGCGGGCAGAGCGGGAGATCCTCGCCGACCGGGCCGGCGAGTTCGCCGCCATCGCCCTCGCCGGCGGCGTCGACACCCTGGTCGAGCTGGGGTCCGGTTCGTCGGAGAAGACCCGGCTGCTGCTCGACGCCCTGCGTGCCGCGGGCACCCTGCGCCGGTTCGTGCCGCTGGACGTGTCGGAGTCGGCGCTCGCCGAGTCGGTCGCGGCCATCGCCGCGGACTACCCGGGCCTCGCGGTGCACGGTGTCGTCGCCGACTTCACCGAGCACCTCGATCTGCTGCCGACGGCGTCCGGGCGCCGCGCCGTCGCGTTCCTCGGCGGCACCATCGGCAACCTCGTCCCGGCCGAACGGGCCGAGTTCTTCCGCGGCCTGCGGGCCACCCTCGACCGCGGGGAGCTGCTGCTGCTCGGCGCCGGGCTGGTGATCGAGCCGGAGGTGCTGGTGCCGGCCTACGACGACGCGGCCGGGGTCACCGCCGAGTTCAACCGCAACGTCCTGCACGTGCTCAACCGCGAGCTGGACGCCGACTTCGACGTCGACGCCTTCGAGCACGTCGCCCTGTGGGACGCGGAGCGGGAGTGGATCGAGATGCGGCTGCGCGCCGCCCGCGACCTGCGGGTGCGGATCGCCGCGCTCGGCATGGAGGTGCACTTCGCCGCGGGGGAGGAGCTGCGCACCGAGGTGTCGGCGAAGTTCCGCCGCGCCGGCCTCACCGCGGAGCTCGGCGCCGCCGGCTTCGGCGTCGAACGCTGGTGGACCGACAGCACCGACCGCTTCGCCCTCACGGTCGCCATCGCCCGCTGACCCCCAGGGCGTCTCGCATCCGTGAGGACGGTTTCGGCCCGTCAGAACGTCAACACGGATGCGAGACGCCAGGCATCAGAGGGCGGCGCGGATCGTGGCGGCCCGCGCGTCCAGCTCGGAGCGGGCGGGGTTGCGCGCGTCGAAGCCCAGCCGGAAGCCGTCGCCGGGGTTGCGGGGCAGGACGTGCAGGTGCGCGTGGAACACCTCCTGGCCGGCGGCCACCCCGTCGGCCAGGAAGAGGTTGATCCCGGCCGACGGCAGGTCGCCCGCGCGGATCGCGGCGGCCAGCCGCTGCGCCGCTCGGAGCAGCGCCGCCCCGTCGTCCGGGTCGAGGTCGGCGAGCCCGACGGCGTGGCGGCGCGGCACCACCAGCAGGTGCCCGGTGACGACGGGCCGGATGTCCATGAAGGCCATCACCCGGTCGTCGGAGTACACGACGCTGGCCGGCGCCGCGCCGGCGACGATCGCGCAGAACACACAGTCCATGCGGGTATTACAGCGCCTGCGCGATGAGCAGGACCGCGCCGAGCGCGGACACGCCGAGCACACCGGGCCGCAGCCAGCGCAGGTCGAGCCGTCGCCGGGCCGGGCCGGACAGCGCGAACCCCACCAGCAAGAACGGCACGAGCGTCACGGCGGCGCGGAGCTCGTCGACGCCCACCCGGCCCGCGGTGCCCAGCGCGGCGATGGACATCGCGGAGCCGATGAGGAAGCACGCACCCAACGTGGCCCGCACCCGGGGGCCCTCGCTGTGCTGGTACACCAGCGCCAGCGGCGGGCCGCCGATCGTGGCCGAGGTGGCGGTGGCGCCGCTGACCGCCCCGGCCACCAGCAGCGCCCGCGCGGTGGGCAGCGGCCGCCACGACACCAGCGACAGCGCGACGCAGGCCAGCACCGACAGCCCGACCAGGATGCCGAACCAGCGGGCCGACAGCAGCAGCACGGCCGCCAGCCCGACGGCGGTGCCCGGCACCCGGCCGATGACCACCCACCCGACGCCGCGCCAGTCGGTGTGCCGGTGCTCCCTGACCACCGACAGCACCGAGGTGAGCGACGCGATCATCAGCAGCGGCACCGGCACCAGGCTCGGTTCCAGCAGCGCCAGCAGCGGCGCGGCGAAGAGCCCGAGGCCGAACCCGACGAACCCCTGCACCACCGCGCCGACCAGCACGACCAGCCCGGCCACCAGCAGGGCGCCGGTCACCCGGTCACCCGGTCACCCCGGTCACTCGCATCCGAGTGGCCGTTTCGCCGGCCCTGATTCGGCCACTCGGATGCGTGTGGCCGGGAGGGGCGTCAGGAGTTGACCATCTTGCGCAGGACGTACTGCATGATGCCGCCGTTGCGGTAGTAGTCGGCCTCGCCGGGGGTGTCGATACGCAGCACGGCGTCGAACTCGACGTCGTCCGCCTTCACCCGCACGGTCCGCGGGGTCGACCCGTCGTCGAGCGCCGTGACGCCGGTGATGTCGAACGTCTCGGTGCCGTCCAGCCCGAGCGACTCGGCCGTCTCCCCGTCGGGGAACTGCAGTGGCAGCACGCCCATCCCGATGAGGTTGGACCGGTGGATCCGCTCGAACGACTCGGCGATCACCGCCCGCACCCCGAGCAGGGACGTGCCCTTGGCCGCCCAGTCGCGCGACGACCCCGAGCCGTACTCCTTGCCGGCCAGCACCACCAGCGGCACCCCGGCCTCCGCGTAGGCCTGGGCCGCGTCGTAGATGGTGGTCTCCGCCCCGTCGGCCAGGAGGTTCCGCGTGACGCCGCCCTGGGCGCCGTCCGGTCCGAGTAGCAGGTTGCGCAGCCGGATGTTCGCGAAGGTGCCGCGGATCATCACCTCGTGGTTGCCGCGCCGCGAGCCGTAGGAGTTGAAGTCCTTGCGGTCGACGCCGTGCTCGGTGAGGTAGCGGCCGGCGGGGGAGTCGGCCTTGATCGACCCGGCCGGGGAGATGTGGTCGGTGGTCACCGAGTCGCCGAGCAGCGCCAGCACCCGCGCGCCGGAGACGTCCGTGACCGGCGACGGCTCCAGCTCCATGTCGTCGAAGTACGGCGCCTTGCGGACGTAGGTGGAGTCCTGGTCCCACTCGAACGTCGAGCCGGTCGGCGTCGGCAGCGACCGCCACCGCTCGTCCCCGGCGAACACGTCGGCGTAGTCCTTGGCGAACATCTCGGCCGAGATGGCGGTCGACACCACCTCCTGCACGTCGGCGGGCGCGGGCCAGATGTCACGCAGGAACACCGGGTCGCCGTTGCCGTCGGTGCCGAGCGGCTCGTTCTCGAAGTCGTGGTCCATGGTCCCGGCCAGCGCGTACGCCACGACCAGCGGCGGCGACGCCAGGTAGTTCATCTTGACGTCGGGGTTGATCCGGCCCTCGAAGTTACGGTTGCCGGACAGCACCGACACCACGGCGAGGTCATGCTCGTTGACCGCGGCCGAGATCTCGTCCTGCAGCGGCCCCGAGTTGCCGATGCACGTGGTGCACCCGTATCCGACGAGGTGGAAGCCCAGCTTCTCCAGGTAAGGAAGCAGCCCCGCCCGCTCGTAGTAGTCCATGACGACCTTGGACCCCGGCGCGAGGGTGGTCTTGACCCACGGCTTGCGGGACAGGCCGCGGTCGACCGCGTTGCGGGCCAGCAGCGCGGCGCCGAGCATCACCGACGGGTTGGACGTGTTGGTGCACGAGGTGATCGCGGCGATGACCACGGCGCCGTGGTCGAGCACGAACTCGGCGCCGTCCAGCGTCACCGGGGTGGGCTCGGACGCGCGACCCTGCGCCCCGGCCGCCGCCGACACGACGTGCGGCCGGCCGGCGTCGCCGTTCGCCTCGGCGCCGTGCTCACCGACCGCGGGCGGGTCGCTCGCGGGGAAGGACTCGGCCGAGCTCTCGTCCACCGTCGACTCGATGCCGTCGCCGTTCGTGCCGGCCGCGTAGTCCGGCAGGGCGCCGCGGAACGCGGTCTTCGCCTCGGTCAGCGAGATCCGGTCCTGCGGGCGCTTCGGCCCGGCGATCGACGGCACGACGGAGCCGAGGTCCAGCTCCAGCGTCTCGGAGAAGCGCGGCTCGACGTCGGGGTCGTGCCACAGGCCCTGTTCCTTGGCGTACGCCTCGACGAGCGCCACCTGGGCGGCGCCGCGGCCGGTGAACCGCAGGTAGTCGATGGTCTCGCCGTCGATCGGGAAGATGGCGCACGTCGAGCCGAACTCGGGGCTCATGTTGCCGATCGTGGCCCGGTTGGCCAGCGGCACCGCCGACACCCCCGACCCGTAGAACTCGACGAACTTCCCGACGACACCGTGGCGGCGCAGCATCTCGGTGATGGTGAGCACCAGGTCGGTCGCGGTGGCGCCGGCCGGCAGCTCGCCGTGCAGCTTGAACCCGACCACCCGGGGGATGAGCATCGACACCGGCTGGCCGAGCATCGCGGCCTCGGCCTCGATGCCGCCGACGCCCCACCCGAGGACGCCGAGGCCGTTGACCATCGTGGTGTGCGAGTCGGTGCCCACCACGGTGTCCGGGTACGCCTGCCCGCCACGGGTCATCACCACGCGCGCCAGGTGCTCGATGTTCACCTGGTGCACGATCCCGGTGCCCGGCGGCACGACCTTGAACTCGTCGAACGCGCTCTGCCCCCACCGCAGGAACTGGTAGCGCTCGCGGTTGCGCTCGTACTCGAGGTCGACGTTGCGCTCGAAGGCGTCCGGGCGGCCGAAGATGTCGGCGATCACCGAGTGGTCGATCACCAGCTCGGCCGGGGCCAGCGGGTTGACCTTCGACGGGTCACCGCCGAGCTTCGTGACGGCCTCGCGCATCGTGGCCAGGTCGACGACGCACGGCACCCCGGTGAAGTCCTGCATGATCACCCTGGCCGGGGTGAACTGGATCTCGGTGGAGGGCTCGGCGTCCGGGTCCCACCCGGCGAGGGCCCGCACGTGGTCGGCCGTGATGTTGGCGCCGTCCTCGGTGCGGAGCAGGTTCTCCAGCAGGATCTTGAGGCTGTACGGCAGCCGCTCGGCACCGTCCACCGCGGCCAGCCGGAACACCTCGTACGAGGCCTCCTCGGCGCCGTCGACGCCACTGCCGACGCTGAGCGTGCCACGGGCGCCGAAGCTGTCGTTGGTGTTCTCGCTGGCTGGTGGGGTCACGACGTCTCTCCTGTGTGGTGGGCGCGAACAACGATCTCGGGCCGGGGCCGAGTCTCGCGCACCCGGCCGTGGCACGCTCGGTCGGCCCGTCACCTTTAACAGTACGCCTGTCCTATTTGGCTTTCCACCCCACCCAGTGCCCACCCCCGGGGGTCACCCCGGAGGCCACTCGCATCCGTATGGCCGGTTGGGGCGGCCCGAAACCGGCCATACGGATGCGAGACGCCCGGGGTCGGACCGGGGACGGGACGGGAGAGGGCCCGGCAGCGGGAGGCTGCCGGGCCCTGTCGTCCGTGCGGTGTGCCGGGTCAGCCGACCAGGTCGAGCAGTGCCTCCAGGTCGCCGGGCTGCAGCTCGCGCAGGAAGCCGGTGCTGATGTCGCCGAAGCTACGGCTGGGGCTGACGTACCACTTGCCGTCGACCTCGGTGGTGACCAGGCCGGCGTGCAGGTAGCCGACCGTGATCCGCTCGATCGCGCCGAGCTGGGCGTCGGTCAGGTCGCTGCCGCCGAGCTCGGCGAGCTCGGCGATCGCCTCGGCGAGGTCCTTGCCGCACAGCTCCTCGGTCTCGTCGTTCTCCGAGAGCGTCACGCAGTCACCGTTCACCTCGGCCGAGAAGGTGTCGCCGTCCTCGTTCTCCGCCACCAGCTTGGTGAGCGACACCCGCTTGCCGCCGGTCACGTCCTGGACCTTGGTGGCGAGCTCCGTGATCTTGACCCCGGTCGGGCCCTCGCCCTCGGTCTCGTCGACCACCAGCTGGCCGACGTCGTGCAGGGCGGCCATCTCGTCCGGCGGGGTCAGCTCGATGAGGCGCTTGACGTCGGTGTCCAGCGCGGCGTCGGCCATGGCCCGCACGGCTGCCTCCGGTGAGTCAGCGCCGTTGGCCGCGATCGGCTGGGCGGGCCACTGCTTGCCCTCCTCCTGCAGGATGGCGTCGGCGATCGAGTAGAACAGGCTCGGGTACCACTGGCCGTCGACCTTCACGGTCGCGATGCGGACCGGCTTGCCGTCGTTGCCCTTGGCGATCTCGTCCCCGATGTCGTACGTCTCGGTCTCGTTCGCCGGCACGCCCTCAGGAAACGCCTTGTCCAGGAACTTCTGGGTCAGCGGCACCTTGCTCCAGTCCGAGCTGACGGTGATCGTGCCGTCGGTCAGCTTGGTGATGCTGAGGTGGTCGTTGACCTTCTCCTCGTTCGCGTCGTCGAAGACGAGGTTCTCGGCCTTGAACTCGACGCCGGTGATCTGCTCGGGCTTGGTGTCCTGCTTGACCACCTCGAGGCGCTTGAGCTCGGTGAGGGTCTCGGTCAGGTAGTCCTTGGCGATGGCGCCCTCGGCCGGGGCCAGCCCGTCGAGCAGGCCGATGACGTCGTTCTGGCTCAGCGCCGCGACCAGGTCGACGGCGGCGTCCTTGGGCGAGGCCGACCCGGCGGCGGAGCCCTGGAACGCGAAGAAGTAGGTGCCGATGCCCACCGCGACGAGGGCGATCACCGCGACCAGCGAGCCGACGAGCAGCCCGTTGCGCTTGCGCGGCGGCTGCTGCGGGCCGTACCCGGTCGGGTACTGGACGCCGGGCGGCTGCTGGCCGTAGGGGCTCTGGCCGTACTGCTGCTGGCCGTACGGGTCCTCGCCGTAGCCCTGCTGCGGCTGGAACTGCTGGGTCGGGTTCGGCCCCTGCTGCCAGCCGCCGGGGGGCGTCTGCGGCTGCCCGTACTGCTGGGTCGGCTGCGGGCCGGTGCCGGGGTACGGCTGCTGCCCGTACGGCTGTTGCTGGCCGGGCTGGCCGTACTGCTGCCCGCCGTAGGGCTGCTGGGGCTGCTGCTGCCACCCACCGGCGGGAGTCTGCGGCTGCTGGCCGTACTGCTGCTGGTACGGATCCTGCTGGTGGGGCTGGCCGTGATTGGGCTGGCCCTGCCAGCCCTGCTGGCCGTACGGGTCGTTGGGATGACTCACTGCGCTCCTCCTGCTCTCCTCGACGCCCTGTTCGCCGGCCAGGCGAGCGTCGTTACCGCCCCCACGATGGCGAGGACCGCTCCTGTCACCGTCACCACTGGACCGAGGGCAACCGCACGGACCGTGAAGTCGCCCATCGGAAGTAGGACCACCAATGCCGTAGCAACGGTTCCCGCCACCACGGCCAGTAATGAAATTGCAATCGCGGCCACCCGCCGCAGGCCCACTACGTAGAGCACCAGCGCCGCCGCCGTGATGCCCCCGAACGCCGGCCACGCGGTGAGCGCGGTGCCGACGACGCCGTCACCCAACGCGGTCAGCCGCCGGGCGACGGCCATCGCCTGGTAGCTGTTGCGCAGCGCCGACCCCGAGGCCAGCCACGGCAGGAACGTGCCGGTGACGAGCACCAGCACGCCGAGCCCTCCGAGGATCTCACCGGCGAGTCGACGCCGCGACTCGCGCGGCACCGGCCGGTGGTGCACCGCCGTCATGTCCCGATCCTCTCAGCGTCCGGCCCATCGTGTCGTCCGTTCGGCCCAGTCCGTGCCGGGTGTCGCGCCGTCGTGGCACCGTGGTGGACGTGCACGTGGCCGCCGAGGTTGTCCGTCTGATGACGGCGGCCGCGCGGATCACGGTGCTCACCGGCGCCGGCGTGTCCACCGAGTCGGGCATCCCCGACTTCCGCGGACCGAACGGACTGTGGACCACCCAGCCCGAGTCGAGGCGGCTGTCGAGCCTCGCCGCCTACCGCGACGACCCGGACCTGCGGGTCACCGCGTGGCGGCGGCGCGCCGAGCACCCGGTGTGGCATGCCGAACCCAACGACGCCCACCGGGCACTCGTGACGCTGCAGGAGCAGAACCGGTTGGTGGCGCTGCTGACGCAGAACATCGACGGGCTGCACCAGCTCGCCGGCTCCGACCCCGCGCTCGTCGTCGAGCTGCACGGCACCCTCACCGAGACACAGTGCCTGTCCTGCGACGTCCGCGGGCCGATGGCCGAGGCGCTGCGCCGGGTGCGCGACGGCGAGCCGGATCCGCCGTGCCTGGTGTGCGGCGGGGTGCTCAAGTCGGCGACCGTGTCGTTCGGCCAGCGGCTGGACCCCGACGTGCTGGCCCGCGCGGCCGCGGCCGCCACCGGCTGCGACGTGCTGCTCGCCGCCGGCACCTCGCTGCGGGTGCAGCCGGCGGCCGGGCTCGTCGGCCTCGCGGCGAAGGCCGGCGCCGCCGTGGTGATCTGCAACGCGGAGCCCACCCCGTACGACGGGCTCGCCAGCGCGGTGGTCCGCGGTCGGCTCGGCGAGGTGCTGCCCACCCTGTGTGCGCCGTGACAAGCTGCACCTCATGCGCGTACCGCTGACGATCTCGGACTTCACCGACCGGGCGCGGACGGTGTTCGCCGACACCACCGCGGTGGTCGACGAGCCCGACCAGCCCGCCCCGCCGGTCGCGACCACCACCTACCTCGACGTGGCGCGCCGGGTCGAGGCCTGGCAGGCCGGGCTCGACGTGCTCGGCGTCGGCGAGGGCGAGCGGGTGGCCGTGGTGAGCCACAACTCGGCGCGGCTGCTGGAGCTGCTGTACGCGGTGCCGACGTCAGGGCGGGTGTGCGTGCCGGTGAACTTCCGGCTGCGCCCCGACGAGATCCGCTACATCGTCGAGCACAGCGGCGCCTCGGTGCTGCTCGTCGACCCCGAGCTGGACCTGGCCGGCGTCACCGCGCCGCACCGATTCACCCTCGGCGAGCAGACCGAGTCCGAGCTCATGCGGTTCGACACCGAGCCGCGGCCGTGGGCCGAGCCGGACGAGGACGCCGCCGCCACCATCAACTACACCTCGGGGACGACGGCCCGGCCCAAGGGCGTGCAGCTGACCCACCGCAACGTGTGGGTCAACGCCACCACCTTCGCCCTGCACACCCGCGTCTGGGAGCAGGACGTCTACCTGCACACCCTGCCGATGTTCCACTGCAACGGCTGGGGCATGCCGTTCGCCATGGCCGGGCTCGGCGCGAAGCAGGTGGTGCTGCGCAAGGTCGACGGCGCCGAGATCCTGCGCCGGGTCGACGAGCACGGCGTGACGCTGATGTGCGGCGCCCCCGCGGTGTGGAGCATGGTGCTGGACGCCGCGGCCGAGTGGGACGGCGAGATCCCCGGCCGCGGGCGGGTACGGATCGTGTGCGCGGGCGCGCCGCCGCCGTCGCGCACCATCCAGCGGGTGGGGGAGGAGCTGGGCTGGGAGTTCCTGCAGATCTACGGCCTCACCGAGACGTCCCCGCTGCTCACGTTCAACCGCACCCGACCGGCCGACGTCGACCTGCCCGCCGACGAACGCGCCCGCAAGCTGTCGCGGGCCGGCGGCCCCGCACTCGGCGCCCGGCTGCGGATCTCCGACTCCGGCGAGGTGCTGGCCCGCTCCAACGTCGTGCTGGAGGGCTACTGGGACAACCCTTCCGCGTCGGCGGAGGCGCTGGAGGACGGGTGGTTCCACACCGGCGACGGCGGGACGCTGGACGACGAGGGGCACCTGACGATCTCGGACCGCAAGAAGGACGTGATCATCACCGGCGGCGAGAACGTGTCCTCCATCGAGGTGGAGGACTGCCTGTTCAGCCACCCCGCGGTCGCCGAGGTCGCGGTGATCGGGGTGCCGAGCGAGAAGTGGGGCGAGACCATCAAGGCCCTGGTGGTGCCGGCCGACGGCGCCACCGTGACCGAGGCCGAGCTGATCGCCCACTGCAAGCAGAAGCTGGCCGGGTACAAGGCGCCGACGTCGGTGGAGTTCCGCGAGGAGATCCCGCGCACTGCCACCGGCAAGGTCCAGAAGTTCAAGCTGCGCGAGCCGTACTGGGAGACGGCCGGCCGCCAGGTGAACTAGCGCCCGGCGTCGCCGAGCTGCGCGCGGCGAACCGTGCCAGGCTCTCCCGCCGCGTCCGGGCGGCGGTCTCCGGTGGGGCGGCCGTTCACGGTGCTGTTCACCGTGCTGTTCACGGTGCTGTTCACGGGGCGTGAGCGGAACCTACGGAACTGACGGTTGCCAAGCGGTGGTCATGATCGGAGGATTCGTCGATCTCGTCCACCACCGAGGAGGCCGTCATCATGGCTGATGTCGATCGTCGTGCAGTTCTACGCGGGGCGGCGGCAGCCGTCGTCGGCGGCCCGTTCCTGGGGTTCGTCAACCGCGGCGTCGCCGGCGCCGACCCGATCGACGTCGCGGGCCGCGGCCAGGGTGCCCGCGAGCTGAGGGCCATCCCGGACGAGCGCGACGGCATCGTACGGCTGCACCTGCCGGAGGGCTTCCGCTACCGGTCGTTCCACGACACCGAGACGCCGGTCGTGCTCGACGACGGCACCGCCCTGCCCGGCCGCCACGACGGCATGGGCGCGTTCACCGCGTGCCACGGCGGGCGGCGCGGCGGCCGGCCCAACGGCAACTACCTCCTGGTCCGCAACCACGAGGTGAACGGTCCCGGCACCGCCTTCGGCGACCCATCGCAGGCGTACGACCCGATGGCCCAGGGCGGCACCACCACCGTCGAGGTCACCAGGTACGGGCGGGTCGTCCGGTCGTACACCAGCCTCAACGGCACCCAGATGAACTGCTCCGGCGGCGAGATGCCGTGGGGGAGCTGGCTCACCTGCGAGGAGACCGTCAACGGCCCCGACGTCGGCGCCGACTTCACCGGCGCGCCCAACACGGCCCTCACCCAGCGGCACGGGTTCGTCTTCGAGGTGCCCATCGACGGTGCCTCCGACCGGGAGCCGATCACCCGCGCCGGCCGGTTCGCCCACGAGTCCGTTGCGTTCGACCCCCGTGACGGCATCCTCTACCTCACCGAGGACAACTTCGGCTTCCCGTCCGGTTTCTACCGGTACAAGCCCCGCCGCAACCCCATGCGCACCGGACGGCTCGACAACCAGGGCCGCCTCCAGATGCTCGCCGTCCGCGGCCGCCCGAACCTCGACCTGGCGGCCGCCCAGCCGCGGGGGGCGAGCTACCGCGTGCAGTGGGTGGACATCGACGACCCGGACCCGAGCTTCCCCTACACCCCCGGCCAGCCCGCCCCCACCGCCAACGACACCGCCATCACCCACGTCGGCCGGCAGGGCTGGGCGCAGGGCGCCGCGTACTTCTCCCGGCTCGAGGGCTCCGCCTACGATGACGGCGTCGTGTACTTCTGCTCCACCCAGGGCGGCGGCCCGGCCGAGACCTCCATCGGCCCGATCCTCGACGGCTACGGCAACGGCACCGGCCAGGTGTGGGCGTACCACATCAAGTCGTCCACGCTACGGCTCGTGTACGAGTCGCCCGGCGCCGACACCCTCGACTTCCCGGACAACGTCACCACCAGCCCGAACGGCACCCTCGTGGTCTGCGAGGACAACGTCAACGACAACTACCTGCGCGGCCTGACCCAGGGCGGACGGATCTTCGACATCGCGCTCAACCGCCTCGTCGGATCGAACGGCGCACCGCGCTTCAACGACGAGTTCGCCGGCTCCTGCTTCAGCCCCGACGGCCACACCCTGTTCGTCAACATCCAGGCGAGCCGCGGCCTCACCTTCGCCATCTGGGGCCCCTGGCGCCGCATCGGCGTGTAACCCCCGGTCCGCGGGGCGGCCGTCCCCTCCGGCCGGCCGCCCCGCCGCCGCCGCCCCGGCCGCCACCCCGCTGCCCCGGCTTGCCACCCCGCCGACCCGGCCGGTCGCGCCGCCACCCGGCTTGCCACCCCGCCGGCCGCGCCGCCACCCCGGCCGCCACCCCGCTGCCCCCGGCCTGCCGCGCCGCTACCCCGGGCCTGCCGTCCCGCCTACCGGGCTTGCCACCCCCG
>Ga0190272_10000361_pt1 | contig 24958 bp, 25 predicted proteins | sample Popmic504T_FD_133746 | JGI IMG/M metagenome (GOLD analysis project Ga0190272, IMG submission 133746) | Populus adjacent soil microbial communities from riparian zone of Shoshone River, Wyoming, USA - 504 T | ecosystem: Environmental > Terrestrial > Soil > Riparian zone | place: USA: Wyoming... | reverse complement strand
GCTGGTCTCGACGCGGCGACCGCCGTGCAAGCGTCCTTGCTCTTCAGGGCTGCCACGTTTTGGATCCCCGTGATTCCCGGCTGGATCAGCTTCCAACTACTCCAGCGAAAGGGCGTTCTGTAGCCGGACGCAGTCACAGAACTTGCGGTGTCAGCAGCTGTCAGTAGACGGGCCGGGCGGGCTCGATCTGGTTGACCCATGCGACGACTCCGCCGCCGACGTGCTGCGCATCTGCGAAACCGGCGCCCTTCAGAACGGCTAATACCTCAGCCGAACGCTGACCGACCTTGCAGTACAACACCACCGGCTTGTCCTGCGGCAAATTCTCTAGGGCATTGCCCATCAGGAACTGATTCTTGGGGATAAGCACTGACCCCGGAACCGCGACGATTTCGTACTCCGCTGGCTCACGAACATCGATGAGCAGGAAGTCTTCTTCGCCCCGTTCGCGGCGATCCAACATCTGCGCCAGGTCTCGCACACTGATGGTCGACTCGCGCGCTGCTTCCGCCGCTTCGTCGGAGATGACTCCGCAGAATGCTTCGTAGTCGATGAGTTCGGTGACGGTGGGGTTCTCGCCACACACTGCGCAGTTGGGGTCCTTGCGGATGCGTACCTTGCGGACGTTTGCCTCAAGGGCGTCGTAGATGACGAGCTGACCGATGAGTGACTCACCGATACCGGTGAGCAACTTGATGGCTTCGTTCGCTTGAAAGGTCCCGATGGTTCCGGCCATCACGCCGAGAACGCCGCCTTCTGCACAGGAAGGCACCATCCCCGGGGGCGGAGGCTCGGGATAGAGGCAGCGGTAGCAAGGGCCGTACTTGGCCCAGAAAACACTGGCCTGCCCGTCGAACCGATAAATCGAGCCCCACACGTAGGGCTTGCCCAGTAAAACAGCGGCGTCGTTGACGAGGTAACGCGTGGCGAAGTTGTCGGTGCCGTCGACGATGAGGTCGTACTGGCCGAAGATCTCCATGACATTGGATGAGTCGAGGCGCTCTTCGTGGAGCCGCACGTCGATGAAGGGGTTGATTTCCTTGATGGAGTCGCGCGCTGATTCTGCTTTGGAACGACCGACATCGCTTTGCCCATGAATGATTTGGCGTTGCAGGTTTGACTCATCGACGGTGTCGAACTCAACGATGCCGATCGTGCCGACCCCCGCCGCGGCGAGGTAGACCAACGTCGGGGAACCGAGTCCGCCAGCACCAATGGCGAGCACGCGAGCGTTCTTGAGACGCTTTTGCCCGGCCATCGCGACTTCCGGAATGATGATGTGGCGCGAGTAGCGCTTGACCTCATCGACCGTGAGAGCGTCGGCTGGTTCGACGAGGGGGGGCACGCTGGTCACAGAAACTCCTGCTGCTCTGGCTGGCGATGAACTGGGGGTACGGGGGAACCAGGACCTGGGTGATCTCGGTTTCCGCTCTCCTCAACTGTGCCTGACCCGTTCGCATTCCGAGCGCAGTGTCCGGTATGTGGACGCTCCCCTGAAGAACTCTATTTCTTGAGTGACTCTAGTCTGACTAGGGTGAGTCCGTGCCCACCCGCCAGGTCGAATCCCGCGAGGTCGAACCCAGCCAGGCCGATCTGCTGCGCGAACGCGGGCTTCGGGTCACCGCCCAGCGGCTGGCCATCTTGCGGGCCGTCGCCACCGAACCGCACGTGACGGCCGACGGTGTGGCCGAGACCGTGCGAGCCGAGATGGGCTCCATCTCCCTCCAGGCTGTCTACGACGCCCTGGGTGCGCTGGCCGATGTTGGCATGATCCGGCGTATCCAGCCAGCCGGTTCACCCGCACGCTTTGAGGCGCGCGTCAGTGACAACCACCACCATGTGATCTGCCGTTCGTGCGGTCGCGTGGCTGACGTCGACTGTGCACTCGGCTCCACACCCTGCCTGGAAACGGTCGACGACCTCGGCTTCGTGATCGACGAAGCCGAGGTTATTTACTGGGGTCAATGCCCTGAATGCAGCGCGACTACTGCCATGACTCAAGTCTTCGCGACCAAGGAAATTCAAGACCGATAGAGCACAGCCCCTACCGAAACAGCCCGACAGGAGAGCACCCGAAGTGTCTGACCACGCCAGCGAAAGTGAAAACCCAGTTATCCCCTCCCCGACGGCAAAGCCGGGCAAGCCGAGGACCAATCAGGACTGGTGGCCGAACCAACTGGACTTGCAGGTGCTGCACCGACACGCACCGCAGGCGAACCCACTGGGCGAAGATTTCGACTACGAGTCGGAGTTCAAGAGCCTCGACGTGGAAGAGTTGAAGCGAGACGTTATTGATGTGATGACGACCTCCCAAGACTGGTGGCCCGCCGACTACGGCCACTACGGTCCGCTCTTCATCCGCATGAGCTGGCACGCTGCCGGCACCTACCGCATCGAGGACGGCCGCGGCGGAGGTGGCGATGGGGCTCAGCGATTCGCCCCACTTAACAGTTGGCCAGACAATGCCAACCTCGACAAGGCGCGACGCCTGCTCTGGCCAATCAAACAGAAGTATGGACAGAAGATCTCCTGGGCCGATCTACTCGTGTTCGCCGGTGACTGTGCCTTGGAGTCGATGGGATTCAAGACATTCGGCTTTGGCTTTGGCCGCGAGGACGTCTGGGAGCCGGAGGAGATCTTTTGGGGCCCCGAGGACGCCTGGCTCGGTGACGAGCGGTACAGCGGCGACCGTGAACTGACCGGTCAGTTGGGCGCTGTCCAGATGGGCCTCATCTATGTCAATCCCGAGGGACCCAACGGCACCCCTGATCCATTGGCGTCAGCGAGAGATATCCGCGAGACCTTCCGCCGGATGGCCATGAACGACGAGGAAACAGTTGCGTTGATCGCGGGTGGCCACACGTTCGGCAAGACACATGGGGCCGCCTCCGCCGAGTATGTCGGTGCAGAGCCCGAGGGCTGCCCGGTACAGGCGGGCGGGCTCGGCTGGCACAACACCTACGGGACAGGCAAAGGCAAGGACACCATCACCAGCGGTCTGGAAGGCGCCTGGACGCCAACCCCAATCCAGTGGGACAACAGCTTCTTCGAAACGTTGTTCGGGTTCGACTGGGAACTCTCCGAAAGCCCCGCTGGTGCCAAGCAGTGGAGACCCAAAGGCGGCCAAGGTACCGACCTCGTGCCCGACGCGCACATAGCAACGGTGCGCCACGCGCCGATGATGGCCACCACAGATTTGGCGCTGCGGATGGACCCGATTTATGAACCAATTTCGCGACGCTTCATGGAAAATCCTGACCAGTTGGCGGATGCCTTCGCCAAAGCCTGGTACAAGTTGCTGCACCGCGATATGGGCCCAGTTTCGCGCTACCTCGGACCATGGGTGCCGGAGCCACAACTATGGCAGGACCCGGTTCCTTCCCCCCCACATGACCTCATCGGCACAGCAGACGTCGCCGCACTCAAGACCAAGCTCTTACAGTCCGGTCTCTCCCCCACCCAGTTAATCCTTGTCGCCTGGGCTTCCGCGGCCACCTTCCGAGGAACCGACATGCGCGGCGGAGCCAACGGCGCCCGCATTCGCCTGGCCCCGCAAAACGGCTGGGAGGTCAACAACCCGGACGAGCTGGCGACGATTTTGCAGACCCTTGAGACCATTCAGCAGGACTTCAACGATGCCTCTGCAGGCGGAAAGCAGGTCTCCCTGGCAGACCTGATCGTCCTGGGCGGATGCGCCGCCATCGAGCAAGCAGCGAAGGACGCTGGACATGAGGTTGAGGTGCCGTTCACACCAGGGCGCACGGACGCTTCCCAGGACCAGACCGATGTCGAGGCGTTCGCCGTTCTCGAACCTCGTGCCGACGGTTTCCGCAACTACTTACGAAGCGGAGAAAAGCTGCCACCAGAGACTCTGCTGCTCGATCGCGCCAACCTGTTGACGCTGACAGCTCCAGAGATGACTGTCCTCGTCGGCGGCCTAAGAGGATTGAACGTCGTTGTCGGACAGGCGCCCCACGGTGTTTTCACCGAACGGCCAGGGAAGCTCACCAACGACTTCTTCCAGAACTTGCTGGATACGCGGACCGAATGGACGACGTCTACGGCCACCGAGAATGTTTACGAGGGACGCGACGTCGCTACCGGCCAGGTGCGGTGGACAGCGACCGCCGTCGACCTCGTGTTCGGATCCAACTCTCAACTCCGGGCGATTTCGGAGGTTTACGCCAGTGACGACGCACGCGGCAAGTTCGTGAGCGACTTCGTGGCGGCCTGGGACAAGGTCATGAACCTCGATCGCTTCGAAGTGCGTTAATTCGACGTTCGGCTATTTTCCAAGCCAGTTGATGGCGCTCGGCGAGCGCGAGACCCCCCTGCTCCGAGGGGGGACGCAGAGCAGGGGGGCCGCTTGCGGACTCCCCGCTCTGCGAGCAGTCGTGACTACCGTGGCACGACTGCTCCGCCGATTCCACCTTCTCGATACGTAAGTTGCCGGCCGCGCTGGGAACCCGACCTTGAGCGACTACGCCTGGCGCGTTGTCATCCACATGTCTGCTCCGGAAAGCTGCCCTGGCCTGTCCGAATGAGCCTGGACGATCAGGAGCATCGAGTGCTGGAACGACGTCTTCACCTCAACGGTGCACGACGCCATGGGTGTGCCCGGGTCCAGGCAACCGGACTCAACTCGCTTCACCCCGGATGCGCGAAGACCTGCAACGAAGCCCTCAACAACCGACGTGGCGTCCTTCTTGCTGGTCGCGCAACGACTGTCCTGGTGCGCCCACGCCCAACTCACTTCCGAGCAAGGAACCTCGTCACCAGGCAGGGTCGTCTGTTGCGCGAGACGTGCCGCCTCACTCGCTCCGCGGTGTTCGTACAGGCGGTACGCGCCGTATCCACAGAAACCTAGCAGCACGACCACCACGACCACCGTGACCCGTGCCCGAAACCCAGTGCGCATGCCGGGGATATCGGCTGTCCGCAAGCTGCACATGAGCGGAACCCGAGTGCGCCGTTAAGGGGAGAGCCTGTCGGCCAAGAGTTCGAATTGCCGGCTCTGCAACCGCGACACCGCTCGTTCGTAACGCTGCTGCGCCCACCCGACAAAATCAAAATCCGCCGGTGAGGTGCGTTGTTGAATCGCGGCCCATGGCACCCACGCGAAGGTGGCCACCACCATCCACGCGCGCACCCGGGCCAGTCTGCGTTTTGCCTCTTGTGCGGCGGCGCTCCCCCAATACGCGGTGACCAACGCATCCACGGCATTGTCGGCAAGGGCCGAACTGAGAGCCAGGTTGGCGAGGTCGAAACTCGCTTCGTTCATAGCAGCGAACTCAAAGTCAACGAGCCACACTCGCTCGCCGTCGTCAATCATGTTCTCGGCCGCGAGGTCGTTGTGACAGGGCACAAGAACCTCAGGTGTAGCTGCCAGAAGGTGTTCGAGTGCCGCAACTTGCGGAAGATGCTTGTCGTAGTCGCTGGGTAAGGCAATGTCGAGTTCGCGAACGCGCTCCAGATAGTCAACACGAAACTGCACGACATTGAACGATCCCTGAAAACCCGACCCGGAGTGCAGCTGTCGCAAGGTCTTGGTCACCCGGCCGAGCGTGCGTTGATCCGCCAGGTGTTGCGGAGCCAGAGTGCGCCCCGAAACAAACTCCGACACCAACGCCCCCAGGTCCAGGTTCACCTCGAGAACGCCTGGCGCCACTCCCCAATGGGCCGCCGCCCTGGTGTTGGCGCACTCAAGTTCGCGATCAATGCCGAACAACTCCATGTCAGGTGCAAAGACACGAACCAGGAGATCGTGGCCATCAATCTGGACCCGAAACGACTGGTTGGTCAGCCCGCCAGTGATCGCAGTGACGACCCGCGGCCGACCCTGAGTGAGCGCAAGGTGATCGAGGACGTGATCGAGGCGTGGGTGAGAGTCGTCAGGCGAGGCGTCAAGTGGGTGGGAAGGGGACGGCATCTCGATGCCTACGCCCGCCTCTGGTCGTTCCAGAAGTCAGCGACCAAAGTGCCCACCAGGCGCGGTGCCTCAATTTGTGAAACGTGTCCGACGCTTGGCAAGACGACGACCCGCGCTGACGGCATGAGTTGGGCGGCCTTACGTGCTTTCTGCGGACGCACCAGCCGGTCGCGGCCGCCGTACATGACCAGCGTCGGACAAGAGATCTCAGCGGCCTGACGCCACAGGTTGTCAGTGCCAGCGGTGAAGAAGGAGCGGAGCAGCCCACGTGCTGTTCCAGAAAGGGCCTCCGCCGAATAATTCAAGAGGTACCTGCTCTGAAAGTCGGCTACGGCTTCTTGCCTGCGCATCGCGGAGACGACGGATGGATTGGCGTAGTTCAGCGCCACCATGGCATTTACTTGACGTTCTGCCGGCACCTTCGCCATGCGGCGCAGGACGTGCTCACCCACTCCCGGTAAGGCGACGAGCGGGACTCCCATCGTGTGCTGGCGCGGCACCAGATCCGGGAGTGCGGGCGATGTCAGCACCAGCGTGCGCACAAGCTCAGGTGACGTCGCGGCCAACCGCACCGCAATGGCGCCACCCAGTGAGTTACCGAGCAGGTGAACCGGTCCCCCTTCACGTTCCACCTCGTTGACGAGCACCTCACGGGCCGCCTGCGCCAGGGCAGGCAAGGAGTAGTCACCGTCCATCTGCGGCGGCGACTGACCAAAGCCGGGTAAGTCGAGGGCCGCCCCCGCCACCTGATCGCGCATCAGTCCCATGAAGTCGGTCCAGTTTGTACTTTGGCCGCCGAGGCCATGAATGAGCAGGGCGCGTCCAGCGGTCAGTTGGCGACCGCTACCCGTCGGGGCGGAGCGACGAACGAACAAACGATGCCCGTTGAACTCTTCGACCTCTCCTGGCCACGGTGGAGCTTCGCCGACCGGCCACGAGGGCGCGAGGGTGATCACGCCGTGAGCAGGAGCGATTCGATGCGGCGGTTCAAGGCGTCCAGCGTCGCCCGAATGACGGCCTGGCGAACGTCTTCGCGAATGACCGACACACCGGTGAGTCGTTCTGCACCCACGCGTGTCAGCATAGATATGACCACCACGACGGCGCGGTCCGGTCCGAGCTGGTTCATCTCCAGTTGCTCGAGCTCAAAGCGTGCCTTTCCTTCGACCACTCCCTCGACAGCACGCAACGTTGCCTGCGCCACACTGCGGTGAACACTGGTCGGGGTGGCGGCCGCTGACGCCTCACCTGGAAAAGTCTGAGAACGCCACGACAAGGTGACTTGCGTCGATACACCAAGGCCCGCAGAAACCAACTGCATCTTCTGGATCAGGATGCGTGAGCCGTGGACGGGAACGGCATCTGGGTCGTGTGCCTCATCGATGAGTGAGTCGCTGTCTGTTTCGTCGATGACGACCGCGGACGCAGGCTCGTCGCGGAATCCAGGCACGGCAGTGAGCACGGGACGCACCGGCTCGCTTTCCGCTTCTTCTTCTCCTTCTTGATGGCGCTGCTCTTCGGCGATCAGCGTCGTCTGATGGGGCGGCGTCCCAGGCTCATCGGATGCAACGGACTCGGCGGCCAAGGGAGTAAGTGTGGGAATCGATTCCTCGACCACCTGCACACGGTTGGCATCGACGGCCAATCCGAACTGCTCCCGCAACACCCGGTTGACCGAAGTTGCGACGGCAATCTCGTCAGCGCCCGGCGACAACTGCAAGCGCAGAGTTCCCGCGCCATCGCTGCGGTCGTCCGGCTCAATGTCGGCCGCGGCAACACCTGGGACCGCGCGCAGCGCATCAAGCAAGGTTGCCTCGCTATTCACCCGCGCCCCTCGTCCCTAGTCCCTCGTCATCAACGAATCGACTGCCTTCGTACCCAATGGCAGTGTGACAAACGAAATCGATACATGGAGGCATATGGGGTCACGAACCACCGACCAGGTCACCCAGATGCCGTACTTCCCTGTCGGCGCGTGCTTGATCAGGCCTGAAGGGGCACAGTGATCTTTAGGCCAAACGGGTGACCCACGCGGTTACCCAGGAGTAGGCTGCCGCGCCATGACCTCGGCCGCGTCTTCGCGCACTTCTTCTGGAACTGCGAGGTTGCCGCGTTCCCAGCGTCGACAGATGCTGCTCGATGCCGCCCGCGAGGTCTTCGTCTCTTGCGGGTATCACGCCGCTGCCATGGATGACATCGCCGCTCGTGCCGGTGTCAGCAAGCCGGTGCTCTACCAGCACTTCCCAGGAAAGCTTCCGTTGTATCTCGCACTGCTCGATGCGAGCGCCGATGCGCTTGTCGAGTCCATCGCCGTCGCGCTGGCTTCCACGACCGACAACCAGTTGCGCGTTGAGGCCACCGTTCGTGCGTACTTCGACTACATCAGCGACGAGCACGGCGCGTTTCGGTTGGTGTTCGAGTCCGATCTCACGTCTGAGCCATCAGTGCGAGAGCGGGTCGACCGCGTCAATCTCGCCTGTGCCGAAGCCGTCAGCGATGTCATCGCCGAGGACACTGGCTTTGACACCGATGCGGCCATGCTGCTGGCAGCCGGACTCACTGGCTCGGCGCACGTCGCAGCACGTTGGTGGCTCACCCACTCTGGTCGGGTCAGCCGCACCGACGCTGAAGACTTGGTGAGTGCCTTGTCGTGGCGCGGAATCTCCGGCTTCCCACGATCTGAGGATGGGTCTGCCCACGTGGTCGGCGGAGTCGGCAACTAGGCTGCACGAAACCAAGTCGTTCGCACTGATCGCTGGTCCAAACCTGTGTCGAAGGGGTCGCCGTGGAGGTCAAAATTGGAATCAAGGGCGCACCTCGGGAGATCTTGCTGGAGACCGACCTCACCCCCAATGACGTGATTGAGGCAGTCCGCGGATGTTTGTCCGAACCAGGAGGCCTGCTCGACCTCGCTGATGCGCGCGGACGCCGCGTGCTGGTCCCTGCCGACAAGCTGGCCTATGTAGAGGTGGGCGAACAGGAAGCGCGCCGCGTCGGTTTTGGCGCGATGTAGCGACCTACCCGTCGCTAAGAGGCCAGCCCCAAGGCCGACATCCGCTTGGCGTGACCCTCCGTCAGCCGGGTGAACATCCGACTGAGTTCGACGAGGTCGACCCCCGGCATACCTGGCGCACCGGCTAACAAACCCACGAGTTGATCGCGCTCAGCGGCTACCCGCTGGGCCTGACTCAGCGCCTCGCCCATCAGCCGGCGCCCCCACAGGGCGAGCCGGCCACCTACGCGCGGATCCGCAGCGATGGCATCACGCACCTTGGCGACAACAAAGTCTGAATGACCGGTGTCCTCGAAAACCGCCAACACCAAGTCCTTGGTCCCTTGGTCCAAGTGCTGCGCAATTTCCCGGTAGAAGTCAGCCGCGATGTTGTCCCCCACATAGGCCTTGACGAGTCCTTCGAGCCAGTCGGCGGGAGCGGTGGAGGCATGGAACGCATCGAGAGGGGCAACGAAAGGCTGCATGGCGGATTCGGGGTCGGCCCCCAGTTCAGTGAGTCGCCGGCAGAGGAGTTGAAAGTGGCCAAACTCAGCACACGCCATGGTCGCGATCTCTGCCTTGTCCGACAGGGTCGGCGCCAAGGCAGCGTCGTCGCAAAGGCGCTCGAAGGCGGAAAGCTCGCCGTAGGCCAACACCGCGAGCAGGTCGACAACCGCCGCCTGATACCCGGGATCGAGATCCAGACCGGAGTTGGAGGAAGTCACCATGGCCGAAGGGTAACTGGGCCCGGATCGGGCTGCCGGTAGCATGGAGGGGCCATGGCCCGGAGAGAGTCCGCGGCCTGGCGCCCCCGACTGTGGGGCCACTCACAGCTGGAGACAAAACGGCGGACAGCGTTCCGTCTAACCTGAGGCGGATTTCCCTGACTACGTTTGCAGAATTGGGCATACGGCCCGAGACCGTGGCCGACCTGACCGCGATTGGCATTAGTGAAGCCTTCCCCATCCAAGAGATGACCTTGCCGGTCGCTCTTGCTGGCCACGACGTCATTGGCCAAGCCAAGACCGGAACCGGCAAGACGCTCGGATTCGCGCTGCCGTTGCTTGAGAAGATCGTGGCGCCTGGTGATCCCCTGCATGTCGACCACGAACCCTCGGCTGCACCGCAGGCGCTGGTTGTCGTGCCTACCCGAGAACTTGCCACCCAGGTGGCCGGCGAAATTCGCCACGCCAGCAAGTCACGTGGTGTCCGTGTTCTCACTGTCTACGGCGGCCGCTCCTATGAACCTCAGATCGAGGCGCTCGAGACCGGCGTGGACATCGTCGTCGGCACTCCAGGCAGGCTTTTGGATTTGGTCGAGAAGCAGCACCTCCACCTGGGTGCCGCCAAGGTGCTCGTCCTTGACGAAGCCGACGAGATGCTCGACATGGGATTCCTTCCCGATGTCGAACGACTCATTGCCCTCACACCTGCTGACCGCCAGACCATGCTGTTCTCGGCCACCATGCCCGGTGACGTAGTTACGTTGGCCCGTCGGTACATGGATCAGCCCACGCATATTCGTGCGGTCGACCCCGATGAAGACGGCTCTCAGCTCGTCAAGCAGGTCGAACAACACGTGTACCGCACCCATCCCCTCGACAAGCCGGAAATTGTTGCCAGGATTCTGCAGTCTGTAGGACGTGGGCACACCGTCATCTTCTGTCGCACCAAGCGCCAAGCTGCACGGCTCACCGACGAGCTCACTGAACGTGGATTCGCTGTCGGGTCCGTTCACGGCGACCTCGGACAGGGAGCACGCGAACAAGCGATGCGAGCCTTCCGCAATGGCAAGGTTGATGTCTTGGTGGCCACCGACGTGGCGGCACGAGGAATTGACGTCGAGGGCATCACCCACGTCATCAACCACAACTGTCCCGAAGATGAGAAGGCGTACGTGCACAGGATCGGTCGCACCGCTCGCGCTGGGGCGTCGGGAGTCGCCGTGACCTTCGTCGACTGGGAAGACCTACCGCGCTGGAGCCTCATCAACAAGGCCCTCGACCTGTCCTTCGACAGTCCGAAGGAGACCTACTCCACCTCCGAGCACCTCTACCAAGAACTCAACATCGGAACCGATGCCACCGGCGTACTCCCCAACGCGAACCGAACCCTGGCGGGGCTATCGGCCGAGCAAGTCGAAGACCTGGGCGAGACCGGCAAACGAGGAAAGCCGAGTGCGGATCGCTCTCGGTCTGACAACCGACCCTCCTCCAGTAGTGGCCGTGCCAGCAGAAGTGCCAGCGGAAGTGGTCACCGAGGGGGCAGCGGAAGTGGGAGCCGTCGAAAGTCTCCAGACCGCTCTCGCGGTGGGCAGACCAGCAGCCCCAGCGCCACCAGCGGCCCTAGCGCCCCTAGCGCTACAGGGGCAAAAGCGACAGGAGATGCGGCGCCAAAACGTACTCCGCGCAAGCGCCGGCGGACGCGCGGTGGCAACCAGTCCGATGGCGCCACGGGGGATTAAGCGGTGAGCACGCCGCTGTCACTGGATCTGCCGCAGGGAGTCGCAAAGAAGGCTATTGACACCCCTCGAGGATCCTTCTCCGTCCTCACCAACGAAGATGCCCTGACGGGCACACTGACGGGCACACTGACGGGGACACAGACAGGCACACAGACAGGCACGCCGACTATCAGAGGTGGAGGCGAAGTCGCGCTGCTGCTGCCCGGGTTCATGGGCAGCAAGGAAGACTTCCTCGCCGTGCTTGCGCCCCTGGCCGAGCATGGCATTCACGCCATAGCTGTGGACCTCCGCGGGCAGTTTGAGTCACCGCTACCAGATGAGGGGAACGCAGCGGACGGCGAAGGCGGCGAGAAATACTCGCTCGACCTCTTCGCGGCCGATGTCGCCAGCGTCATCGCGGCGCTACCAGGTAAGCCACATCTGGTCGGGCATTCCTTTGGTGGTCTTGTCGCTCGCGAGGTGGTGTTGGCAGACCCGCTGTCGGTGACCACCATCACTTTGATGAATTCTGGACCAGGGGCATTGCCCATCGACCAACAGCCGCTTCTCCAGCTCTTTGCCCAGGTCCTTGAAGCCAACGGACTCGAAGCTGTTTGGGCCGCAAAGCAGGCCCTTGAAGAGGCACAAGGGACCCAACAACCAAACGACCCGGAGATTCGCGACTTCCTCACGCGGCGGTTCATCGCGAACTCCCCTCGGTCCCTATTGGGCATCGTTGATGCGCTGTGTACCGCCAACGACCGCACCGAAGAACTTGCATCCGTGAGCCCACCAACACTGGTGCTTTTCGGCAGTGAGGACGACGCATGGCTCCCGGAAATCCAGCGAGCCATGGGTGACGTGCTTGATGCGGCAATCGTGGAGCTGCCCGGCTTGGGGCACTCGATAGCCGTCGATGACCCAAAGCTCACAGCCGAAACGCTCGCCGATTTCTGGCGCGAACATCGCTAGCAAGCGTGGTCAGGGAACCGCTAGCCGCTAGCCGCTAGCTAAACCATCCCAAGGCTGTCGCTGAACCGACGCCTGTTCCCCTTCGGGACACACCGAACGGAAGTCGCACCAACTGCACTGGGCGCTGGGCCGCGCCGGAAAGTCTGTGTCTGGGTCGCCTTCACCCCCAAGCAAGCGCGACGTGGCGATGCCAGCTTCCGCACCGATCTGATCAGCCCGCTCGATGTGCCTGTTCACCGACGCGTCGTCGTGCTCCCAGCGAGCGACAGTTCCGGAAGGCAAATGGTGTAGCTCCACAATCCGACAACGTCGGTGAAACAGACGTTGAGCCGCTTCTGCGTAAAGCGCCAGAGCGGCTGACGCCCGCGCGTCCGTGTGACTGGGCGTCTGTCTGCCGGTCTTGTAGTCGATGATGACAAGTTCCAGACGTTCTTCGTCGATGCCCTCGCCAGCTGAAGCGAAGGGGACCTCGTCGATGCGGTCAACCCGGCCACTGAAGGTAAGCCGGGGAGTCTTCATCGCCACGAGCCTTTCCAGGCCACGTGGTTCGTGGGCCGGATCCAGGCGCTCTGCATAGCTACCGACTTGCTGGGCTGCCCGCTCGCACCACTGCGACGACTGTTCTTCGTCGCGGAATCCATCGCTCGCCCAAACATCGCGCACGAGATGTCCGGCAGCCTCAGACGAACGGTCTTCGACAGGCAGATCCCACCAAGCGCGCAGGGCCAGATGTGCACTACTTCCGTACGAAAGGTGTGCCCACGCCCCTCCTCGGGATGGGGTCGGGCGGTCGAGGTAGGTGAAACGAAATCGGCGCGGGCAGCTGACCCATGTCGCAAGCTTGGTCGGCGAACAACTGAAGAGTCGACGCACCGGGCCTATTGGAAGCGGTCGCTGCTCTGACGCGGCGGGCATCTCACTTGGTGGTTGAGTCGACACAGGTCCATTGTGTCGCGGATGGCTGACACCGGAGCGCTATTGGCCGGGGCGCCACCGCGGCGACATCGCTCCCAGGGGGACGTCAAGGATGAGTCCAGGGTCGCGCAGGTCGACCAAACGCAACGAGTCGTAGAGCAACAACCCAGCTTCCATCGGCCATGCCACGGCCCAGAGCCAACAACCCTCTGCCTCACCGACGTAGATGGAGCGATCGCCGCCATTTGAGCGCGCAGGTCCGTCTTGATCCACCTCCCATAAAGGGACCTCGTGCCCGTTCGCTACCACCCTGGTCGCTGGCGCCCCCGTGGGAAGCGAGGATCCCGCGTCCGGACCTTGCAAGCCGGCATACCCGGCTCCCAACCCGACGCCGGGCTCTTCCGACACCAGCACGAGTTCGGCTGGCCCGGAGCGTGCACCTGGCCCGGTGCACACCAGCGCGGTTGCGGCCCCCGGTGGAGGTGCAAGGCCAGGTGTGTCGCTGGTCGCCACCGCACCTGTCACCGTCCACCCGGTGGGCAGTGGCCAAGGCATCCACAAAGGCACAGCGGACGTCTTAGCGATGTGTGCCACCCACTGGGATGTGAGGTGCGTCATCGCCATCAAGGGCGCGACGGCACCATGCAACTCGCAGCGCCAGCCCGTCGTCATCAGGCCGGGCTCCTGCAACGTCGTGCCGCACCTTGGGCACAACGGCGACTCGCTCACAGTGGCACGCTTTCGCGGAAAGGCGCCACCGTCAAGAGAAAGTCCCGGCTGGATCGCCGGACTACGGCGACTGCGCCTTGCGCACCTCGGCCACTACCGCGGGCAGCACAGTGTGGAGGTCGCCAATGATGGCGTAGTCGGCGTGCGCCATGATCGAGGCTTCTGGGTCGTTGTTGATGACGAGCATCGTTTTGCTCGTGCGACATCCGGCAAGGTGTTGCGTCGCCCCACTGATGCCACATGCGATGTACAGATCAGGCGCCACTTTTGTGCCTGTCTGACCCACCTGATCGGTGTGCGGACGCCAGCCGGCGCTGGTGACCACGCGTGAACATCCCACCGCGCCACCCAACAGATCCGCAAGCTCCTCCAGCACGGCGAAGCCTTCGGTGCTTCCGACGCCACGACCACCCGAAACCACAACTTTGGCATCCGCGAGGTTGATGGAACTACTGCCCTCACCCTGAACCTTCGAGGCCACCACCACAGCATCAAGAGGCCTGAGGGTGACTTCGAAGTCCAGCACTGCAAGCTCAGCGGGCGAAACCTCTGCTACTTCAACACTGTGCGCTGCCAACGTGACCAGGAGCGGTTCACCCATGACCTCTGCATGCTCAATAAGGCTCCCACCCCAACGTGCTCGGGCTACGGTGGCCGGCGCCCCGAGGGTGAGCGAAAGCACGTCAGTGGCGAGCGGCTGATCCAAGATCGCGGCTGTGTGCGCCATGACTTCGTTGCCGTGGTCGCTGCTAGGGGCCATCACAACGGCAGCAGCTCGTTGTTGAGCAAGCTCTGCCACGCCGCGCGCAAGGGCGGCAGGTGCGTACCCATCGATGTCAGCGGTCCGCAACACATGCAGCGTGGAGACGCCCTGACGACGCAACGACTCAAGTGCGGCATCGCCGAGTACCTCTGCGGTCACCGCTTCAGTGAGAGTGGCGGTCGGACCGGCAACACTTCGCGCGAACGTCAAGGCTTGCAACGACAGGTCGTCAATCCCGCTGTCGCTCTGCTCGATATACACCAGCGTCACGAGATGACTCCAATCTTGCGGAACATCCCGACGACCTCAGGTGCGGCTTCCACTCCATGGCCCAGAATCTCTACGCGCTTTCCCTGATCTGCAGGCAGTTCGAGGCGTACCTTGTTTAGCCGCGCCGGCGGGCGTGAGACTTCGTGAACCACAATCGGCTTCTTCTTTGCTCGTATCCGTCCAGGAACTGACGGATACCTCGGCAAGTTGAGCCCCTCACGAACAGTGACGACTGCGGGCAGTGGTACCTCGAACACTTCCTTGCCAGTCCCAGCGGGTCGTTCGGCACGGACAACGCCGTCGGTGACGCTCACCGACTTCAACCCGGCCACAACGGGTAGTCCAAGTTGGTGAGCGACGCGGATTCCGACCTGATACCCGCTAGAGTCCGCTGACTCATTTCCGAACATCACCAAGTCAAAAAAGGTTTCGTCTCGCTGCACGGCCGAAGCAATGGCGTCAGCGGTCGCCTGTGGATCCCATTCGGCGCCGTCGGTTTCCAGGACGATTCCACGATCGGCACCAATGGCCATCTGCTCACGGATCTGTTCGGCAGACTCGGAAACTCCCAGCGCCAAGACGGTGACGGTTCCTCCATTGGCCTCCACGAGACGAACGGCTTCCTCAACCGCGCACTCTTCGTGGGGGCTGATCGTGAATCCTAACCGTTTGGTCTCGATGTCTCGACCATCTTCGGTCAGAACAAAGCGTCCGCCGCTCATGGGCACGCGCTTAACGCACACCAGGATGTCCATTACGAAAGTATCCGTTCGTTTTTGGGATCAAACAGTGGTTGCGCCCCCACGGTGGCAACCGTGACTGGATACGTGTGTCCGAGATACTCCACCATGAGTTCGCCACCCACGACGGCTTGCTCCGAAGGGAGGTAGCTCATCAGTAAGTGCTTGCCCACCGAAGGGCCAGAGCCAGCACTCGTGACGTAGGAACGTCGGCCGTGGCTGTCAATCAGCGAACTACCGTCCTTAGCCACGATCGGTTCACCACCCATCATGTACCGCAACTGCCCGCCCGGCCCCTGGTGGTCTTCCACAGTGAGAGTGCACAAGATGGCTGCCGGGTCTTCGTCGCGATGGCGTAAATACGCTTCCTTGCCTATGAAGTCAGCCGACTTCACCTTGGGCGGTGACATCCCCGCCTCGACAACAGTGAACTCGCTTTCGAGTTCGGCGCCATATGCGCGGTAGCCCTTTTCCAGACGTCCAGTGGTGCCGTACACACCAATCCCCACCGGCACCGCTCCGTGCGGTGTTGCCGCTTCCCACAGCAGATCCCAGAGCCTGGCTCCTTGCTCCATCGGGACGTACAACTCCCAACCCAGCTCACCTACATACGAGATACGAGAAGCGAGCACTTCGAGGGGCCCCATTTCTACGCGACGACAGGTTCCGAACCCGAAGCCATCATGGGAAACATCAGCCGACGTCAGGGTGCTCACGATGTCGCGTGCACGCGGGCCCCAGATACCGATAGTCGTCAGTGCCGAGGTCAGATCAGTGAGCACTGCCGAACCGTCAGCGGGCATCCGGTCCGCGAACCACTTCTTGTCGGCCATCCCGTGCGCGCCACCTGTGACCACTCTGAACTGCTCATCACCCAAGCGCATAATGGTGAGGTCGGACTTGAAACCGCCGTTCGCACCGAGCACCGGCGTATACACGACCTTGCCAACGTTGACGTCCATCTGTCGAAGCGCGATCTGTTGCAACGCGTCGAGTGCACCTGGACCGACAACATCGAAGACAGCAAAAGCAGTGAGGTCGACGATTCCGGCTCGATCCCGCATGGCAAGGTGCTCTGCGTTGATAATCGGAGACCACCATCGCGACTCCCACTCAGCAGGTCGCGGCATCACTCGATCGCCGTACTCCGTCAAGAGCGATTCGTTACTGCTATACCACTGCGGCCTTTCCCAACCCACGGCTTCGTAGAACTGTGCACCTAACTCCTGTTGCCGGGAGTAGTACGGTGAAACTCTCACTCCACGGTTCGATGCCCACTGCTCGCCGGGGTGGACGATTCCGTACGTTTTGTTGAAGCCTTCAGCGGTTCTCTGCTTGATATGCTCGCGGGTCTTTTGGTGATCGTAGAAACGGGCAATGTCTGACGCGTGCAGATCGATTTCAGACTGCCCAAGTGCCATCCACTCGGCGACGGCGCGCCCAATTCCCGGGCCTTCCTTAATCCACACTGCGGCGACCGACCAAAGCCCTTGCACTTCGGGCGCCTCGCCGAGAATCGGCATACCGTCTGGAGTTAGCGAGAGCAGACCGTTGATGGCGTACTTCTGTCCTACCGTTTCGTCACCGACGATTTCCGGCATCAGCTCCAGAGATTGTTCCAGCTGCAACTCGAAGTCGTCCGGGGTGAACGGGAACTCGGTCGGTGACAGCGATGCCTCCTCGACCGACGGCAGATCGTCGGGGTCATACAGAATGGGACGGTGCGCGTAAGAGCCGATTTCTAATCCGGTGCCGTGCTGACGTTCGTACATGTTGGTGTCCATGTCACGCACGATTGGAAACTCGATATCTCCTTTGGCGTCGGCGAATCGTGGCGTCGGGCCGATATCCATCATCTGGTGAACGGCGGGGGTGAGTGGAATCTTGGCTCCGGCCATCTCCGCAAGATGCGGGCTCCAGACCCCACAAGCGATGACGACGTACTCCGTATCGATATCCCCCGAGTTGGTATGAACTGTCTTGATCCGGCCGTCTTCTACGGTCATCCCGGTTACTTCCACATTGGCACCAACGGTGAGGGCGCCCATCTCTTGCGCTTTCTCCCGCATCAAAGTTCCCGCGCGAAGTGAGTCGACCACTCCCACACCTTTGGTGTAGAAGCCGCCGACAATCACAGACTCATCGATGTAAGGGACCAACTCCTTGACTTCGGCGGGACTGACAATCGATACGTCCCCGACCCCCCACGACTTCGCCGAAGTCATGCGGCGCTGGAGCTCTTGCATGCGTTCCTGAGTGCGGGCCACCTCAATGCCACCACATTCAGTGAACACACCGAGGTCCTTGTATTGCGCGACGCTGTCGAAGGTGAGGGCGGCCATCTCTTTTGAGTGGTCGACGGGAAAGATGAAGTTGGACGCGTGTCCGGTGGACCCGCCCGGATTCGGCAAGGGGCCCTTGTCTATCTGCACCAGGTTGGTCCAACCCAGCCGCGCCAGGTGGTAAGCCATGGAGTTACCAACAATCCCGGCGCCAATGATGACTGCCTTGGCGGTGCTGGGTAGTGCGCTCATGGTGCTACCTGGTCCCTTCTACAAGTGTGGCAACCTTGCGATGAGGCGTAGTCGCCGCCAATAGGTCTTCCAGCTCCCTGGTGAGCCCGTTGAGTCCCGCGTCATGAATTTCCAACGCCAGTCCCATAGCCAACGCAGCGTCGTGCGCCGCCTGCGCAAGCAGGGGTGTCTGTCGCTGCGTCACCCAGATGGCCTTGCGGTAGTTCCCGAAATAGTCGTCCCGCAGTTCGGGATAGCGATCGAGGCCTAGCTCAACGACGACGCTGCGGTGGAAGGTCGCTACGAGGTAGTCGGTGAGCAGGTAGGTGCCGGGTTCGCGCGCGAGCCATCCTGATATTTCGGCTGCTCCGGCGTAGACGTCGTAGCAATGCTGCCCACCGAGGTGGGCAATACCCCATCGATCACAGACCTCGTCGAGCGCGCCGTACGTCCCGCAGTCGGCGTACGCCACCGCCAGGCACTCATGCTTGCCAGCTGCAACAACCAAAGCATCCTCAACCGCCGCGGCAATCTTCTGCGGGCGGTTGTGGAGCAGCGGAGGTAGTGGGTAGACGCGGACCGACCAATCTCGATCGAGACAGATTCCCGCAATATCTTGGGCGAGCGCACCGCACGCCACCACACCCACGCGGGCATCAGCTGTGGATTGATCCGCTGCCACGTTCATGCCGGAAACCCCAACTGGTCGATGAAGCGGTCGTTGAAGTCTGTTCTGTCTGACAATTCGACGTACTCGATTTCACTCACGAGCGTGCGTGCGCCTTGCCGCTCCTGGGCAGACAGCAACACCATCTTTGCGCCTTCGCCAGCCACGTTGCCTGCGCTAACAATGCGAAGTACCGGCAGTTTTGGCACTAACCCGATGCGGACTGCGCTGGCAGCGGACAGGTATGTACCGAAAGACCCGGCAAGGAGCACCTGCTGGATGTCAGCTTCGACGATGCCGAACTCTTCAAGCAACAACCGCCACCCGGTGCTGATGGCGGCCTTCGCAAACTGCAACTCACGCACGTCACGCTGGGAAAGGTAGACCACGTCTCCGTCAGCGTCCCCATCAGCGTTAGGGTCAGCGTTAGGGTCAGCGGCTGGATCGGACAGGAGAAAGACCCGCTCTTTGTCGATGGTCGTGAATCGGTGCGCCAGGTTTCCATGGGTGGCCGCGGCTGACTCCTCACTGACAAATCGACCAGAACCATCAATAAGCCCCGCCTTCACAAGCTCGCTGACCGCATCAACCAGTCCGGAGCCACACATCCCTACCGGCTTAACGTCACCGATGACCTGAAGCTCGAGTGCGTCATCGACGACGCGGACTACCTCGATGGCCCCTGGCGCGGCCCTCATGCCACATCGAATCGACGCCGCCTCGAAAGCTGGACCAGCTGGCGCCGCCGTGGCTAACAGCCGTTCGCCATCGCTGACGACGATCTCGCAGTTGGTGCCGATGTCGATGAACAGCCTGATTCGTTTGTCGCGATCCATCCCGGTGGCAAGTACTCCCGCCACAATGTCCCCGCCGACGTAAGCACCTAGGGCACTGATGATGGTGGCCCGCGCGGCGGGGTGAATCTCCACGCCCAGATCGCTGGCCAACACATCGGAGTACTCGTTAGCCGCGAGAATGAAAGGGGCTACGCCCAGGGGCTCAGGGTCGATACCCAACGCGAGTTGAACCATGGTCGCGTTGCCGGCAAGAGCCACATCGTAGATCTCTTCCGGCCGTACATCAGCCTCGGCGCAGGCTTCCATAGCCAACTCGTTGAGGGTGGCGTGCGCCAGGGATTGCAACCGAGGCAAAGCGTCCGGGTCGAGCATCGTGGCACTGATACGAGTGATGACGTCTGCCCCGAAAGGCTGCTGCCGATTGAGCATCGACGCAACCGCGATCGGAGTACCGGTGGAAATATCCATCAAGTTTGCGACCACGGTGGTGGTGCCGAGGTCGAAGGCCAGGCCAAAGAGTCGATCGGTGGTGTCACCCGGCTCCACTGCGACCAACTCGTCGTCGACCACCACCACGGTCACTTGAAAGTCTGCGGACCGCAGCAGCTTTCCCAACATGCGATGAACTGCGGGGTCGACTCGAAGCTGAAGGTCGTCCACGGCATCAAGGACACGCTGGATGTCGGTGCGTTGGTCGGTGAGGGTTGGTTCGTCGAGTTCGACGTACCGCTTCTGCAGGGCCGGCCGAAGAATCACCTGACGTCCAACGCCGACGGTCGCTGCCTTGGGACGGGTAGTCAGCGGCGGGACCTCAATGGTGAGATCTGAGTACGCGAGGGCGAGGCAGGCCAATCTCCATCCATCGGCGACCTGCGCTTCGTCGAATGCACCCAGGTCGCGACTCTGGACGGGCACGTCACCCTCACGGATGCGAACCTTGCACTTCTTGCATGTGCCGTGCCCACCGCACGTGGAGTCGATGGGGATGCCATTCCAACTGGCAGCGTCAAACACCGCGACGCCGGGCGGCACCCGCACCTGCTTACCGGACGGTGAGAAGTTGAGGTTCACCCGGCTCGGCGTTGCCTCGGGATCGTCCGGCGAGGCACCTTGGGTGGTGCGAACAGGTTCGGTTGCGGTCACTGAACACCGGCTGCAATACGGGCGCGATGGAGCGAGATCCACCGCGCGCCCCAGTCGTCACGCCCGAGCAGGAGGTCGGCCGCCTTCACCGACGACCCAATCTGCTCGGAGCGGGCATCCATGATGGCGCTAGTCAATCCAGCAGTCATCGCCATAGGCAGGAATGCCGCACCCAGCGCGTGGCGATCGGGCATTCCGAAAGAGACGTTTGAAGCACCCAACGTGGTGTTGAGGCCGTACTGCTCCTTGATGAGGGAGATAGTTTCCAAGGTCTTGGCAACCAACGTGGTATCCGCGCCCACCGGCATAGCCAGCGGATCGATGACGATGTCCTCGAGCGGTATCTGATACTTGCCATGCGCGACGTCGACAATCTTGCCAACAAGCTCAAGTCGTCGTTTTGGGTCTTCGGGGATTTCTTCTTCGTCGTTCGGGAGAGCGATGATGGCCGCCCCATGGCGCTTGACGATGGGCAATATGGCGTCGAGCCTCTCGTCCTCGGCAGTGACCGAGTTGACGAGCGCCTTACCTTCGTAGGCGGCGAGCCCTGCCTCCAGCGCTTCGACCACTGATGAGTCAATACAAATCGGTAGGTCAGAAACGCTCTGTACCAACCGCACCGAGCGAGCTAAGAGGTCTGCTTCATCGACAAGTGGCGCCCCCATGTTGACGTCAAGGACCATGGCCCCGCCGGCAACTTGGGTCGCGACGTCGACCTCTATCGCTGATAGGTCGTCGTTGCGCAGTTGCTGTTGAAATGCCTTGCGTCCCGTTGGATTGATGCGCTCACCGATGATGCAGAACGGCTGGTCGTCGCCAATGATGACCTCTTTAGCCGGCGAGCTGAGAACCGTGTGCATGCTTCTCCTCATAGTGGGGGCTAGCCGACGATGGGGGCGACTCACGCGCGTTCAACCCCAACTCGTGGGTCAATCGAGCAACCGCGTCGTCATGACGGAAGTCAGCCAGATGCAGTCCAGCCACACCCGGCATTTCCAGATAGGTGCGAGCGAGGTCGAGGGACAGTTGGAAGGACGCCTCGGCTTGATGCGAGGCACCCCTTACGCGCCGGATGACATCGTCCGGGACGTAGATTCCGGGGACCTTGTCGTTCATGAACTCCAGCGCTTTGGCGCTTTTCGTCAAGCAGATTGTGGGGAGCAAAGCCGTACGGTCGGTGATTCCCTCACCTACACATCCGCGGATGAACTCATCCATTCGCGCCACCACATAGCAAATCTGCAACTGGAGAAACTTCGCGCCAATTTCGCTCTTCTTCTTCGCCCTCACGACTCGATGTGCGAACGGCGGAGCACCGGGGTTCTCAACCGCTCCAATAAAAAGGCGGGGGGGCGGATCAATGGGCCGCCCCGATAGGTATCGCCCTTCGGAGAGACCCGTAGCCACCTGGATGAGTTGCGGCCCATCAAGGTCGAAGACCCGCCGAGCCTCCGGCTCGTCGCCGGCCGTCACATCATCACCAGTCAAAGCGCAGATATTCTCCACGCCGAAGAGCGCAGCCCCCACAATGTCAGCTTGAATGGCCAAGCGGTTCTTGTCGCGACAGACCACCTGAAGCACCGGTTCGGCACCGGACTGAATGATGGCGATGGCGACGGCGACGTTGGACGCATGAGCGTGCGCAGCCGGATTGTCTGTCGCGTTAACAGCATCGACGTAAGGGGAAAGTCTTCCGAGCAGCTCGGCTACTTTTGCGACACCGCCGGTATTGATGGCCGGCAGTTCCGCCGTCACGACCGGACGGTCGCGGGAATGCAAAAGGGTGGACAAGGTGGACATCAGACTTGCTCGCCTTGCCAACCGGCTGGCGTCTGCTTGTCGCGTCCGCTGATCAGGTTGATCCAAGATGACGTGCCCTGCAGCGTGTTATCAACAGGGGGACGTAGGTGCTCCAGCCCTTGCTTCCAGTGCGTCGGCATGGGCAGTGTTCGAGCTCGACGCTCAGCTTTCAGCCACACGCACTGCATCTCAGGGACAACCTCGCACCCACCATCTTCACGGACGCCGCCGCACGGACCGTTGCGAAGCGTCTTAGGACAGGTCATCGGACACGTCATGCCCGTGGAGTGAAGGACACACTGCCCACACATCCGGCAGTCAAAGACGGGCTTTTTGATCCCATCCTCAATAAGCGCAAGGAGCCCTGGCACGGTGCGGCCGACTCCTAGACCGACGCCAGTGCGCGCTTGTCGGCCAACAAATCCTTCGCCCTGCGTACCGCCGTGGAGGCATCTGCCGCGTAGCCGTCTGCACCAACAGCGTCGGCGTACTCCTGAGTCACCGGCGCGCCACCCACCATGACGATGACCTCATCGCGTAGGCCGGCCTTTTCGAGCGCATTGATGTTGGCCTTGAACATCGGCATGGTGGTAGTGAGGAAGGCGGAGAAGCCAACAATCTGCGGCTTATGCTCCTGGATGGCCTCAACAAACTTCTCGGGAGCAACTTGAACGCCTAGATCGATGACCTCAAATCCAGCGCCCTCAAGCATGATGTTCACCAGATTCTTACCGATGTCATGGACGTCACCTTTGACCGTGCCCATGAGGAACTTGCCGATGCTCTCGGCCCCCGTTAGCGCGAGAAGCGGGCGAAGCACCTCAAGAGCACCCGCCATCGCCTTGCCTGCAATCAGCATTTCCGGAACAAAGAAATCGCCACGCTCGAATCGCGCACCTACCTCCTCGAGCGAGGGAATCAGCGCCTCGTACAACAAAGTCTCGGGGTCTACGCCGTCGGCGATCCCAGCGTTGGTGAGGTCGAGCACTGCTGGCGCATTGCCCGTGAGCGTTTCGTCGTACAACTGCTTAAGGAGCTCTTCATGACTCATCGGGCACGCAGCCTCCTTGAACGGTCGGCGCGCGGTGCGCCTAACTCATGACTGATTTGACTGACTTCTTCGACGAGCAACTGCCCTACCTCAGGAATTCGTTCGCGGTTGAGACGAGCCGAGGGACCTGAGACAGATATGGCAGCCACCACCGAACCGGAGTGGTTGAAGATGGGTGCGGCGACCGCCACTAGCCCCGGCTCTAGTTCTGAGTCAGCAACCGCGTAGCTGCGTTGCCGCACCATCTGCAGGTCGAACTCCAACCGCTCCCTCGTAGTGATCGTGCGCTCGGCGCGACGCTCGAGCCGCCCAGGGGGGAGATCGGCGACGCCGTAAGCCAAGAACACCTTGCCGAGCGCCGAGCAGTGGAACGGCACCGCCTGCCCGATCCAGTTGACCGAACCCAACAGGAACTTCGAGTCGACCTGACTAATCTGCTCGACCGCATGGACGCCCGGGAGCGCAAGGTTCACGGTCTCGCGAGTGAGTTCACCCAGGCGGTCTAAGTGTGGCTGCGCGATGCGGGCAAGCCGATCGCCGCGACCCGAGGTTGCATAGCGGGTGATGACCGGCCCGGGCCGAACGGCTGCATTCTTGCCGCGACGCACCAGGCCGTGAGCCTCAAGACTCTTCAGCATCCGCGACACGGTGCTCTTGGGCAGTCCGACGGTCTGGACGAGTTCGGCAAAGGCGACGTCGTCGCCCGCGTCGAGCACCGCCACCAGCAGCGAGGACGCCCGATCGATCGCTTGCGTCCCGGTAGCTGGGGCAGCGACCACCGGCGGTGACGACTTGTCGTTAGCTCTGGTCATCCGATCCGTTCATTCGTCATCGCGGCCCTCGCCCGTCGTGTTTCCACAATATGGAACGGCTATTCCATAGACGAGCGTAAGGTGCCAGTCTCGGGGCCGTCAAGGATTGTGACGGGTGACTCGGCAGGAGGATCTGTGTTCGTCAACAAGATGCCGCACTACGAAATCTTGTCGGAGGACGCAATCGCCACGCTCGACCGTGGCTGGCGCCGGATCGTCTCGGAGATCGGCATTGAGTTCGTCAAGCCAGAGGCGGTCAAGCTCTTCGAGGCTGCCGGGCAACGCGTCGATGGTGACAACGTCTTCCTCGATCCAGACTTCATTTTGGAGCAGGTGGCGAAAGCGCCACGCGAGTTCGACGTCCAGGCCCGCAACCCCAAACACAACGTTCACATCGGTGGCCAGCACATGGCGTTCTCAAG
>Ga0190272_10000360_pt1 | contig 25007 bp, 18 predicted proteins | sample Popmic504T_FD_133746 | JGI IMG/M metagenome (GOLD analysis project Ga0190272, IMG submission 133746) | Populus adjacent soil microbial communities from riparian zone of Shoshone River, Wyoming, USA - 504 T | ecosystem: Environmental > Terrestrial > Soil > Riparian zone | place: USA: Wyoming... | reverse complement strand
GGTGACGGGAAAACCGATATCGCGGTTTTCCGCGACGGAATGTGGTACTGGCTTCAAAGCTCGGACGGCGGCTTCAGGGCCGTGCATTTCGGCCAGACAGGGGACATCCCGGTGTGCGCCGATTATACGGGCGACGGTCGCGCCGACCCGGCAGTTTACCGCGGCGGCACCTGGTTCACCTTGAACATGGTGAACGACCAATTCCAGGGCATGCAATTCGGCCTTGCTTCGGACAGGCCGGTACCCGCCGATTTCGACGGCGACGGCAAAACGGATATCGCCGTTTATCGTGATGGCACCTGGTTCTGGCTCAAGAGCTCTGACGGCGCCTTCCAGGCGGTCCAATTCGGCCTCGCCGCTGATATCCCCACTGTGGGCGACTACGACGGTGATTCCAAGGCCGACCAAGCCGTCTATCGCGGCGGCGATTGGTTTGTTCTGGGCAGCACGCAGGGCTTTTACGGCACGCATTTTGGCATAGCCGCGGATATACCGGTGGCCGCTGATTATGACGGCGACGGCAAGACGGATTTCGCCGTTTATCGTGAAGGCGTGTGGTACATGCTCGGAACGCAAGCCGGGTTTTCGGCGATACAGTTTGGTATGGCGGAGGACAAGCCTGCGCCGGCGGCGTTTGTGCGATAAAAGATGGGAACGCAATAGATAACAGAATCAGGCTATAGAAATGTATTTTAAATTGCCCCTGGCTTTAGCCAAGGGTTAGCTAACCAAAATCGCCCGGCTTTAGCCGAATAATTGGGCTAAATCCCGGACCTTTCGACCTCTTTGGAACCCCCAGCTAAAGCTGGGGGCAATTTATAAGCCTTTTTGAGGCAAAGCCGTAACAACCCCTCAGTCATTTCGCGTCGTGAAAGATTATGCCAAGCGTGAAGCGCGTGCCCGTATGAACTGTGCTGACGCCGTGTTTTATGTTCGCGCGGTAAAATCCGCGAGTTCCCTGAACCGGGCGCCAGCGGGTGGTGATAACGATAGCTTCGCCTTTTCCGGGGAGCAGAACATGACCGATCGACTGGGCACGCGGGCGCTGCTCGACCAGCAGCAGTTCCCCGCCGGTGTAATCGTCCTGCACCTCGTCGAGCGCGAAGATCACCTGGAACGGAAAGACAATATCCCCGTAAATGTCCTGGTGCAAGCAGTTATAACCGCCCGCGGTATACCGGAGCAGGAGCGGTGTAGGGCGGGCCTGGCCGGAGGAATGACAGGTCTTTAGGAACCCTTCGTGTGTTCCGGGGTAGCCGCCGGGCAGGTTCAGGGCCTCCATCCAGCGGTTGGCGATCGGCGCGAGGCTCGAATAGAGAGATTCTCTTAAGGATGAAACGATGTCCGGCAGCGGGTATGCGAAATACTGGTATTCGCCCCGGCCGAAGCGGTAGCGCTCCATATTTATCCGACTTCGAAAGTGTTTTTCATCTGGGTAAAGAGAGGTCAATTCATCGCATTCGTTACGGGTGAGAACCTCGCCGAGGGATGCAAATCCGCTTGTCCAGAGAGTGTCTTCTACGAGTGGCCAATCGATCGATACGGTGTTCATTTGAATAATCGTATCGTTAATTAGCGTGGATTTTCTATCCGATTGTTGCGGGATAATTACCCAATCGACTAAAACAGGCGGGTCGAAAATTTCCAATTTACAGCAGGAATAGGAACCTCTTCTCCCAGCTGTATTATCTCAGCTTCGGAAAAGTTCTCCTCGACCTTTGTTACGGTTGCCGATTCTGAAATCCGTTCCGGTGAGGTTACGTGAAATCCCATTCCGACCTTAATCCCTTTCAGGCTGCCGGCATCAAATCTGACTCGCGTGGTCCTCCAGAGCATCGTCGGAATATCAGTATGTTTCTTAATGGTGCTTTCGCCCACCGAAACAATTCCCACTTTTATTGGTTTCTTAATCAAATAGCTCAAAAATTCATCCGGAATATTAGGCCCGCCGCTAACCTTCTTTTTCTTATCACCTTCTTTCAACAGAAAACTGCTGCAAAACATTGTGCAGGGCTCAAATCCGGCATTCACCGCGTTCGTAAATTCCACCATTTTGTCGGAGGGAATCAGATAGTGTCGTTCTCCCCATAAAACCGGGATAAGTTCGGAGGCAATTCCCTGAAAGCCTTCGCGCTTATTCGGATGCTCGAAGAGCAGTTTTATTCTGCCGTTGCTTTCGTTGATCTCGCCGTAATTCAAATCGTAAAGGCCCATACACCCCGACCACGTGAAGGCGAAACCCGATTTTGGAGCAATTGTTAGCCGAACGTTAACCCCGAGCCCGTCACCGTAATAGTACTCGCCCGCCCACGGATGATCCTTCAAACCTTCGAGCTCTTTTTTGATTCTATCTTCGCGCGCTGAGGATGCCTCTATCGAACCGGTGGAAACCTTGGCGTCACGTTCGGGGCCTTCAATTTGGGCGTTTATTTTCATACAAACGCCGGCCAAGAAAATTACCAAAAGGAAAATCAGCGTTTTTAGATTTCTCATTTACGCTGCTATGTATAATCGAAACACTTCTTGGTTGCCTCAGAGGATCGGATATTCTATTAAATTAAGACGTTGTTCATCAGCGAAGCAAGCTCCTCGACCCGCGGCAGCGACGTTCTTGCCCCGATCGCTCGGCATTTGAGCGCGGCCACGGCGTTCGCCATCCGGGCGCTTTCCTCGATGCTTTCTCCTTTTAAAAGGCCATAGAGCAGCCCGACGCGGTAGGAATCGCCGGCGCCGGTAGTGTCCTTGCAGCCGCCCGGCACTGCAAAGCCGGGGGTCTCGATAAAAGTATCGCCGCACAGCAGGAGCGAGCCCTCCTCGCCCAGCGTAATCCCGGCCACAGCGCATCCATAGCGCGCGGTCATCTCGCGCAGGGCTCCCCGCGTATCGCTTATCTCAAGCAGCCGCTCGGGAAACTCCGCGGACGTAATGAGTATGTCCACATAGTGGAGCAGTTCATCGACGCCCTCAAAAACATTATCGATATCTATCGAGACGATAGTGCCGGCCTCTCTCGCCCGCCTTGCCAACCGCAAACAGGCGCGCGCATCATGCGGGGTAAAATGGAGCACCCGGGCACGCTCAGCCGATTCGACCGGCGCCTCGTCCTCCGAGAAAGCAAGCTTCTCGTCGCGCTGCCAGATAACGGTGCGCTCGCCGTTTCGAACGTCTATCACGATAAACGCTATCTGCGTACGCGCCCCCTCGACCCTCTCCGCCCAGGTCAAATCGACCCCCTCGTCCGCCAAAGTTTTCCACCCGAGATCTCCCGCTGCGTCCGAGCCGAAGCGCCCGATATACGACGTTTTCAGCCCCAGCCGCTGCAGGCCCGCCATCGTCGTCGCAACCTCGCCGCCCGCGGCCTGTACATAATCTTGGAGCTCAACCTTCGAATTAAACGACGGGTAATGAGGGACCTGTATCAGGTAATCGACCGCGTTGGTGCCGAAGCCGACCACGTCGAACTCCCTGTTTTCTATAGGTTTAAGAGGAAATTGCATTTAGGACCCGTCAAAATCCGCCCCACGGTAAATAAAATTTTATTAATTCCGGTAAAAAGTTTTGCCCTACCTTGCGGATTATGGTTAAACTGAAACTATATAGATTTTCCGTAACGCTACGTCTAACGTTAACTTAATTTATATAATTTTTGGAGAAAAGAAAAAATGCCGACAGCGATTTGCCCCGAATGTGATGAAGAAGTGTACGTAGATGCCGAATGCGAGCAGGGTGATGTGGTTTCGTGTGACGAGTGCGGTTCGAACCTGGCGGTGGTCGGTCTCGACCCTATCGAGCTGGACCTGCACGAAGATCACGAAATGGACGATTTTGACGAAGAGGAATATTAGGCGCCGCTTTATGTCCGGTCCACACCGTTTACGGTTTCATCCGGTATCCGTTCCGATTCTGTTTTACCACGGATCTCCCAGCCTCTATCCTGACCTCATGAAATTTCCCGTCTGTGCGGTTTTTCTCGTCCGGGTAAAAGGCCAGCGCGTATGAGGCCGTGATCTCCTCGGCCAGCGCCTTAAACAACGGTTCGTAGGATTTCTCATTCGCGTAAAAGCTCTTTCCCCCGGTTTTGTCTATCAGGCCGCTGACCTCGAGCGGAGTAAGCAGCGGCTTACCATTTCCCTGCAGCCGCGAATACGACGGCAGTATCACCGCATACACACTTGTTTCAGCTTCATTGGCGCGCTCGATAACGGTTTTCGGCGAGACCGTATCGCCCACCGGGAAACCGTCGGTTATCACCACGACGGTGCGCTTGGGCAGCTGGTCCTTTATCCGCGGAGGCGACTTTTTCCGCAGCATCCGGATCGCGTCGTCGACCGCGTCATAGGCATGGGTCGAGAGCCCGTCGCCCTCCCGCAGGAGCCGGTCGAGCGTCTTCTCCAGTTTGTCGGGCCGGTTTGTAAGTGATTGCAGCGTCTTGACTTCCATCCCGAAAGCCATCACCGAAAAATAGGAGTTATAATCCGCCAGCCGCAGTATAAAACTGCGCAGTGCCGTTTGCAGTTTTTGCATTTCCACCGCGGTCATACTGCCCGAAACATCGACTGCAAAAACCACCGAGAGCGGGCGGTTCTCGTCGTGTTTTCTGATCGGCTGGAAGAAATCCACTGTGCGCTCCACACCATCCTCGAAAACCCGGAAATCGCCAGCCTTAAGATCGCGAATAGGACGCCCGTCGCGGTCAGTCACCGTCACCTCGAAGGCGGCCAACTCGGTATCGACCCGGATCACATCATCCTTTTCCTGCGCCTGGGCGGCCGGAAACAAAACCGTTAAGCAGAGAATGGCCCCGAAAAGGACCGGTCGTCCTTTTCTAAAAACGAAAGCATGTGCCGCACTGGTAAACTTCATCAATTTCGAGATGCTTATCGAGTATTTTTCGATGCTAAGTGAATTAATTATACGAGAATCAGGACCGGGATGCATAGTTTTTTCCGCTGCCCATCTCATGGCTTAAACGCAGAGACCGCGGAGAGCGCAGAGAGAGGAAGGCCTTCCCTGTGGTTTCGTGGTTGCGGTATTGGTCCTTCCTCTCGGCGTACCCCGCGACCTCTGCGTTTAAATCCCCCTTGGCTGCTACAAGCCAAAAAGAACGAAAATTGTCATTTTGACCTGTCAGTTTGAACGAACTTTTGTCACTTTTGTTCCTCCTCGTTATCAAAACCGCTTAAATCCGCCATATTTTAAATAACGCGTTCTGGCACGCTATTTGTATGATTTTATTACCCAATACCCGTGCAAAAACGGGTAACTTAGTTCACCTGATGGCCGAAAGGCCTAAAAATTTTAAACTCTCCCCAAGTTTGCGATGCTCCCCAAGGTTTGGAGACCGTGTGTGAATGAAAAATTTCGATCTCTCTGAATATAACTGGCGGGCCAGAATATTTTGGTGCTTACTACTCGGAGCGGCGCTTGCCGTGCTGGGTATTTCCGCGTTTAAGGCTTCTTACTTCACATTTTCACAGCATTTTATCCTCGCGATGGCGCTCGTTATATCCGGGCTGATCAATCAATACCAGCTAAAAATACCGGATACGAGGATCGAGATATCGGCCCGCGAGCTGATCGTTTTTTGGGGGACCATCTGGCTCGGAATCCCGGCGGCGGCGCTGATCGCTGCTTCGGCATCGCTAATCACCATCGGAAAGGCGGGGCGGGACAAAAAGATCTGGTCCTTCGGAGTTTTTACAAACATCGCCGCGGCCTTCGTCTCGGCCAACGTGTTTTACCTGGTGTTGGGCTACGTAGCGCCGAATTTCGCCGACAAGGCGGTAGCGGGCAATGTGTTCATCGCCGACAAGGTCATCCTTTCGGCGGGCGCGATGGCTTTGACGCACCTGCTCTTTAACTCGCTGGTCAACGCCGTTTTCAGCGCGATGGCGAACGAATACTCGGCGCCGCGCTTCTCGCGGCAGGATTTCCCCGGTAAGGTCCTCGGCTATATGCTGAGCCTGGCCGCAACCATTCTTCTTTATTACGCTTTTATCCGTTTCGGGATCGAGTTCGGGCTGGTGCTGCTGCCGGCGGCCATACTCGGTAATCTCGGTTTTACGATCCATACGCGGCGACTGGCGCAAAAGACCCGCGAGATCTCCGAGGCAAGCCGTGTCCATTTGGCAACGGTCGAAGCCCTCGCGACCGCCATAGACGCGCGCGACCAGGTAGGTATCGGCCACGTTCGCCGGGCGCAGATCTATGCTATCGGCGTAGGCGAGATACTCGGGCTCTCGGAAGAGGATATCGACGCGCTCCGGACCGGCGCATTGTTGCACGATATCGGCAAACTTGCGGTACCGGACCATATTTTGAACAAGCCGGGCAGGTTGACACCGGCCGAGATTGAAAAAACAAAAATTCATTCCTCGGTCGGTGCCTCCATCCTCGAAAAGGTCGGCTTTTCGACGCCCGTAGTTCCTACCGTTAAATATCACCACGAATGCTGGGACGGCAGCGGTTACCCGGACGGTCTCGAAGGCGAGGCAATTCCACTGACGGCGCGTATCCTGTCCATTGCCGATGCCTACGACACGCTGCGCGGCGCGCGGCCCTACCGTCCGGCGGTCTCGCGTGACGAGGCGCGGCGTTTTCTGATCAATGGCGCGGGCACCCAGTTCGACCCCAAGATCGTGGATGTTTTCTTACGGAACCTGCGCCAATTCGAGAACGAAGTGGACTCGCAGGGCCTATCGTACGCCTATGACCAGCCCGCCCGGGATACGGCCAATGGAGCCCATACCACCGACGATTTTGGCGGCCAGAGCTATGTCGAGCAGATCAAGCGCGCCAACCGCGAGGTCTTCACTCTTTATGAGCTCGCGCGGGTTTTCAGTTCGTCGCTGAATTTGAATGAAACTCTCTCCCTGTTTGCGAAAAAGGTCGGCGATTTCGTGCCCTACGACACCTGCGCCATATATCTTTTCGATGAAGCGACGCAAGTAGCAAAAGCGGCCTATGTTAAAGGAAAGCACAGCGAGGCCTTGAGCAATAAGGAAGTAAAGGCCGGCGAGGGCGCAACCGGGTATGTATTGAAAAAGCACCAGCCCGTCAGAAATATCAAGCCGGGCCTCGATTTCTCGTTCTCGCATCTTGAATTCGTCCAGGAATACCGGTCGATGGCGTCGCTGCCGCTGATCGCCGATGAAAAGTTTATCGGCGCGGTTTCGCTCTACTCCTGCGGCCTCGAAATATACGAGGAAGAACATCTTCGCATTCTGGAAACGGTCACGCGCATTGCCGCGGACGCTATCTGCAAATCCATCCAGCACGCCGAAACGGAGAGCCACGCGCTGACCGATCCGATGACCGGCCTGCCAAATGCGCGCAGCCTGCATATCCAGTTCGATAAGGAAGTCGCCCGCGCCAACCGCACGGACCGTGGCTTCCAGGTCCTGATGCTCGATCTCGACGGTTTCAAGCTGGTCAACGACACATTCGGCCACAAGGCCGGCGACTCGCTCCTGCGCGGTGTATCACGCGCTATGAGCGCCCAGCTCAGGGATTATGATTTCCTATCGCGGTACGCCGGTGACGAGTTCGTTGCGATAATTCCCGATACCGGCCGGGCCGAGATCGCCGAGCTCTGCGGTAGGCTTGAAAAGGCCGTGGCGGATTTCCAACTGGAGATCGAGGGCGGCAAGATAGCGAGCGTGGGCGTCAGCCTTGGCGCTGCCAGCTACCCGGAGTCCGGCAGAACGTTCGATCAGGTGGTGGTCGCGGCGGATAAGGCAATGTACGCCGAGAAATCGATACGCAAGCAAAAGGCCCGCGCCCTTGAATTGGAGAATGATCACGGTGAAATACTAGAGGCGACCGAGGTACGACCTGTGGACGAACGCCATATGGTCCACGACGTGGATGAAAACGATTTAGTTTCCGAGGGTGCCGAGGACGGATTCATCGTGGAGCTTGACGAAAGTCACGTGATCTCGACCGCGATCAACTAAGTTCCGGTGTAGGCCCCGGTAAGGATTTCAACGCGGAGAACGCGGGGAGCGCAGAGAAAAGAGAAAATCTTTTCAGTTACTCTCTGCGTTCCCCCCGTTCTCTGCGTTTAAAGAATATTCGGGCTTCTGTCTTCTCACTTAACAGGCTGCGGGCTGAATATCAGCCGGTGCCAGCGCAGGTAGCTCCTAACGCTGTCCGCTTCCTTTTTCAAAAGCTTTACATAACCCGTCTCGAAATACAGAATGTCGGGTGAGGTCCATTCGAGCTCGATGATCGGGTTATAGGAAACGAGCATCTTCTCGTCCGGCAGGACCGGCGAAGCCTGGTTCGAAACGGCGACAGTATTGTCGGCCTGTCCCTTGCGCTGCTGCTCGAGGTCGTATGCCTGGGCCGAAAGAAGCAGTTGATTGTGAAGCGGAATGGCCGCTTGCGTCGGAGCGGTGCCTATCGCGTCATATACCCTTACCTGGTCCATAAAGCCGCAGGCGACCTTGGCCGAATCGGGCGACCACACCGGGTGGACCTTCGTAAGGGCGTCGTCGAGCCGGCGTTCGCGCCCGTTCTTTTCCACTACGCGGGGGCGTCCCATCGGGACAAATGCCTCGCCCGACTTGTCCGCCATAAACTGCACATACTCCCATTCGCGGGAGGTCAGCGCCATCGCCGCCAGCGCCGTGCTGTCCGGCGACCAGACATAATAAAAATATATATATCCCTCGTTTTGAGTAAGCGGTTTCAGGCCCTCGCCTTCCGCGTTGCAGGTATATATCTGCTCGGTACGAAAGGTCAGCACATTCGGCGGTGAGGTCGGCGTCGGCTCGGGCGGCGCCGTCGTTTCGGGCGTTGGCTCGATCACCTGGGTATTAGTGTTTGCAGCGGTATTCGTATTGGCCGCAGTAGGAGAGGTCCCGGGGGGCGGGGTTAGCGCGTTCGCTTCTTCCTGGCCCGCGCGCACCATGGCGACAAATGCGACCGCTCCCGAATCGGGTGACCAGACGATCGTTTCCGAAAAATGGACCGCCATCGAGTCAGGGGTTATTTTCCTGACCAGCTTGCCCTCGGGCGAATACATATCCAGCCTGAATTCGGACGGCGCGTCGTTTACCCGTGTATACACCGCCAGTATCTTTTTCTTGTCGGGTGACGAAATAGTGGCGGCAAGCTGCTCCTGCAGGCGATTCTGGTCGAAATCGGCCTGGACCGCGGCATTCCGCTCTTCCGCGGTTTTGCCGGCAACCTCTGGTCCGGGCACGTCCGGTTCATACCTGTAATTCAGGCGCACCGAGGGCACGTCCTTCAGGGCCGCGGGCAGGCCCCCGGTTGTCTGGACCGATTCCTTCTGGCAGGCCGTCAAGGCCAACAGGCAGGCCGCCAGGATAAATTTCCTTTTTCTTAAAAACATACGAAGCTATTTCAGATCGGCCCGCAGGTAATCCTTGTAAAGTCTTTTCTGGTCCTCGGTCAGGTCCGCTGCCGGCTCGAATGCGTAATCGATCCTCTTGTCCTCGCCGAGGGTAAATTCGACATCGCGCAGCTTATCGAAACGGAAGATTGTAAATTTTATCTTGTCGCCCGGCTTCCTGTCTCCCGCATAAGTTTGGAGAAACGTCGAATTGGCGCGATACCCGTCGACCGCCACGATCTGGTCGCCGGTATTGAGCCCCTGCTCGTAGGCCGGGGTGCCCGCCGGGATAAATCGAATACTCAGGATCCCGTTCTGCTCGGTCGTATCGGCGCCGATATAGCCCCTTCCGGCATTCATCGGTTTCGCGGTCACATGCAGGCCTATGCCCTTAACGATCGAATCGAAATCGATATCGTCGGTCCCGCGAACGTATTTCGAGAAGAAATCCTCCAGGCTCTTTCCGGCCATCGTCTCGGCCGTTTTCTGGTAATCCTGGGGCGTGAAATTTTTGCCTTTTTTGAAGTGCTCCTCGTAAAGATAACGCATTACATCATCCAGCGATTTAGCGCCGTTCGACGAGGTGCGGATCGTGATGTCCAGGAGCATGTTAACGATCTCGCCCTTGTCGTAATAGGATATCTGGTTGTTTACGGCGTTCTCGTCGGGGCGGTAATACTTGATCCACGCGTCGAAGCTGGCTTCTTCCAGGCTCGTCTCCAACCTTCCGGGGCGCGACATCAGCGCGTCGATGCCGTTGGCCTTTGTTTCAAGGTATTCCCTGTCGGTGATCAGCCCGGCCCGCCGCATCAGCACACCCTCATAATAAGCGGTAGCGCCTTCGGCCACCCACAGCAGCTTTGTGTAGTTTTCGTTCTCGTAGTCGAACGGGCCGAGCGCGTCCGGCCGGATCCGTTTGACATTCCAGAGATGAAAATACTCGTGGGCCACCAGCCCGAGAAATCCCTTGTAGCGGGCCTCGGGTTTGAAGCCGAAGCGGTTTGTCTGCAGCGCCGTCGAATTCAGATGCTCGAGGCCGCCACCGCCCTTCAGATTAACGATAAACGTGTAATCGTTATAGGGCAGCTCGCCGAATATCTTGTACGATTCCTCGATGATCTTCGTAGTGTCCTCGACCAGCCTTTTCGGGTCGTAATTCCCCTCGCCCTCGATCACATATCGATGCGGCTTGCCCTGGACGGTAAACGGTATCTCGGTAAAATTTCCGACCTCGAATGGCGAATCGTACAGGACGTCGTAATTTTCGGCCCGGAAGGTGTTCGTCTTCCCCTCGGCTTTCGGAAGGCCGGTTGCGATCTTCCAGCCGGTGTAAGGCTCGACCGTAACGGTCGAAGGGGCTTTCAGCTGGTCTTTCGGAAACATCAGTAACGCCGCGTTATTCCAGAAGGCGTGCTCGTCGTTAAGCTCGTTGGTGCGCACGGTCAGCTCGTTTGCGTAGACCTTGTAGGTCGCCACCAGTTCCTTCGCGCCTTTCGAATCGACCTGCCACGTGTTCTTGTTTATCTTCCGCCACCCGAGAGCGCCCCCGGCGCCGTCTTTTACCGCAAAATCCTGGACATGACGCGCGAATTCGCGAACCAGATAGCTTCCCGGCGTCCAGACCGGCATCTTGAGCTCGGCCTTGTCCGACATCTGCGTCCAGGCGAGGCGCATTTCCACTTCGAGCAGGTGCGTCCACGGTTTCGACATCGAAACCTTGTAACCTGTCTCAGGCGGGACGGGTTTCGCCTCGGCCGCCGTCACCGCTTTTGTTTTTTTCGAACCCTTTTTCTGGGCGGGTGTTTCCTGGTACATAGAAAAAATAAGTGCAAAGGCCAACATGGCCGTTAATTTTGTTTTTGTGATCAAATGCATTGCTTTTGCAAACCCCATTAAAATGGTATGTTTTATTCTCTGCTATCTTACTATAAATTAGAGCAATTGAGCAGTAGACGCCTCGCGCCAAGTATCGAATGAACCCAGAAAAGATCACAGCCGAAACGGCCGAAAAAATAGAAGGCGCGGGCGCGGAAAAGTTTTTTACGGCCCCGCTCGTAATTATTTTCATAACCGTTTTTATCGACCTGATCGGTTTCGGAATGGTTATCCCGATCCTGCCTTTTTACGCGAACACCGAACCCTTTAACGCGACCCCGGTCGAGATCGGATTTCTCGTTTCGATCTATTCGTGGATGCAGTTTTTCTTCTCGCCCATACTGGGACGGCTCTCGGATAAATACGGGCGGCGGCCGGTTTTGTTTGTCAGCCTGCTCGGTTCGGCGGTCGGTTATTTTGTGATCGGGCTCGCCGGCACCCTCTTTCTCGTTTTTGTCGGCCGCATTATCGGCGGGATAACCGGCGGAAATATTTCGACGGCGCTGGCGTACATCGCCGATATAACCACCCGGGAGAACCGCGCGAAAGGGATGGGCCTGTTCGGCGCCGCGTTCGGGCTGGGGTTCATTATCGGCCCGGCGCTGGCCGGTGTTTTGAGTAAGTACGGCGTGCACGTGCCGTTTTACTGCGCGGCCGCCCTTTCCCTCGTAAATGCGATCGCGCTCTATTTTATCCTGCCCGAATCGCTAAAGCCGGGAGAGAGGGCCGACCTGCCGGAGAGAAAAAACCAGTTCGTTGAGCTGGTCGCTTCCTTCGCCGACCCCCGCTTTTCGATCATCAACCTGGTCTATTTTCTGCTCGTCACGGCGTTTTCGATAATGACCTATGCGTTCGTTCTGTACACGGCTTTCCGGTTCGGTTACAACGCCGAGCAGAACGGTTACCTGTTCGCGTTCGTCGGGCTTATCTCGATCGTCGCGCAGGGCGTTCTTTTTAGTATATTTGTGAAGCGGTTCGGCGAGTCGAAACTGATCATTTCGGGCTGTTTGGTGATGGCCGTTAGCCTCTTTGCGGTGCCGTTTGTAGGCCCGGCGTACGGCGGGTTGCTCGGCCTGCTGACGGGTATCGGCGCTTTGTCGATCGGCAACGCCTTTGCATCGCCCTCGCTGACCAGCCTGACATCGAAGATCGCGCATGAACACGAGCAGGGCAGAAGCTTAGGCGTAATGCAGTCGAGCGCCAGTTTGGCCCGCGCCGTGGGCCCGACGATCGGCGGGTTTTTATTGAACAACCGCGTCAACGCGATCGACAATTTCACCGTCTTCCGCACCTTCTGGACAGCCGCCGGGATAATGCTTCTTGCGTGTTTTATGGCCGGTTATTTTGCATGGACGGGGCAGAACCGAGAGGTTTAATTCCTTAAAAACCTTAGAAATCTTCAAATCTCAACAAAGTAGGGTGCATGGTAAAAGTGGCAATTGAATTTTTAGCCTATTTAGCTAATCCTGATCACGGCGCAAGATTCCGACTGCGAATTTCGGATTTGGATCGACTCTATGAACGCTGTGAACTCTACAAACGCTATGAACTCAACGAACTCGGTCAACTCGGCAAACTCGGTCAACTCGGTGAACTATCCCCGACATGAAACTCATCGTCAGGATCTATCTCGACCTCCGGCATCGGCTCAAACTTCGACTCGTCGAACGGCGGCATCTCCGGCGGCGGCGCTTCCAATTCTTCGAGATGCTTCTGCGCCTTGATCAGCCCCCAGTGATAGGCATACGGCGGCCCGTCACACCAGGAGAGTTCGTAAGCCTTCGTCGCGGCCTCGATAGCCTCTTCCGTATTCCCCGCATCCCGCTCGATCTGCGCCAGCACATTCAACGCATCGGCGTGCAATAACGGGTACGGCCCCCGCTCCGCAAATTCCCAAATGTCATCGAGAAACTCCCGTGCGGCTTTTTCATCTCCCTGCCGACGTCTTAATTCGGCCAGCGCGATAAGCGAGGGCAACTCTTCCTCGACCAGGTTTACAGCCCTTACCCGTGTCAGCGCGTGATGCAGCCGTTCTTCCGATTTTGGAAGATCATCCAACCCTAGGGCTGCCTCACCCTGCATTCGCGCTGCCCGGATGAAGTCACCCTCGTATTTTTCCAAATTGGCCAATTCCCACCCTCGATCAGCACATGAGAGCGCCTCGGAGTGTTCCCGGAACCAAATTTTCCGCTGTGCGAGAAATGAATTGATCACTCCCTCATACTGGCGATGTTCCGTAGCTCTATGAATATTTAAAGACCGTTGGAGGGCCGCTTCCGATCTCTCCGCATCTCCTCGCATCGTTAGTACGAGACCATACATATGCAGGCTGACTGCGTCCCGGAAATGGTCCCCCCGCCCGCGACCAATCTCCAGCGCCCGAAGCGCGACGTGCTCCGATTCCCGGAGTTGGCCCGTCAATTTCAATATGTAGGAAAGGTTGCACAAGCCTATGGATAGACCCTCGTTATTGCTGATATCTGAACGAATCAAATTCGAGCGGCGAAGCGAGGTGACCGCCCGCCCCGGCTGCCCGCTAAATTGATATCCTAATGCAAGTGACTCGAAAATCACTGCTTGCGAAGCTTGGTCGCTCAACTGGGGAAGTTTTTCTAACCCGGCCGGGAAAAGCATCTCCAACATCTCAACCCGCTGCCGCCCCGCACTCAGACGGTATAGTGTAGCTCTACTTAGTCGTTCATAAAATAAATCGCAGGCATCGTCATAGCGTCCCATCCCAATCAGCGTGTTATACATCTCAATTGCCGGCGTCAAATCCTCGAGACGGTTAACCTTATCCTCATCAATCATCGGCACAGCCTCGAAATGCGCGTGCAGGCTGCTATAAACAACTTGTTTTGCGTCATCGCCAAGGCCGCTCCATACCACACCCCGGACAATTGGGTGTAGGTCATAGCGGTTTGCGCGCTTGTCCCAGCCGACCAGTCCACGGTCTTCCAACTCGGCCAGCGCCGCATCGAGTTCACCTGCGTTCTCGCAGGGTTTTCCTTCGCCGGTCAATACCGCCGATAGTGTGTCATAGCCTGTCGGCATCCTGAACCCGGAGATTGTTTGCAGGACCTTTCGCTGCTCGTTGCCCAGCCCTCTCAATGCATATTCCAGCACATGCCCCATGGCGTCCTGCAGATGCGGGTATTTCGCCGGATCGAAATCCGGGTTGGCCTCTCGCCATTTCTCGAAATTCCCCGGAGCGGGGCGGTAGTTGGCAATCTCGCTGGCCAATGCCTGTATCAGTAGGGGATGATTTCCAAAGCTGTTAAAGAGACGAAGGAGTTGATCGTGCGAACCCGAGACACCGAATGATCGCCATAGATTCAAAGCGTCGTCATTCGATAGGCCCCCAAGGAAAACCGCCTCACACCCGGGCAGCGGAAACCCGTCTATTCGCTGCAGATCGAAGGGATAGAGCCGCGTGCTCATTAGTATTCTCGCTGCTCGCACCTTACTCAGTTTCCGTAAAAATGCCCCCGCGCGCGGGTCGGCGGTTTTGCGCACCAGGTGCTGGACGGTGAAGGATTGCGCCGCTTCTGGCGGCAGCCCGTAGGCGTTCGCAACGTAATTCGCGACCTCCCGATCGTAATCGCTATCGGACAGATATGCGGCGTCCATCCGGGCATAAGCAATGAGCATCCTTTCAAGTCCGTCGAGCACAATCAGAAACGGTTCCTTATCGAGAATAAAAAGCAACTCGGCTTCCCTGTCCTGCGGATAGAGCTTCTGAACTTCCTCGATCGACCGCTTCGAAACATATGCCAATGCCCGGATAATAAAATTCTCGAATGACGCATCCGATTCATAAAAACTCCACCACATCCGCCCGGCGAGGAGTTTCATTTCCTGCAGCGCAATTTCTTCGAACCATTTCCATGTCAGCGCACTTTTGCCCATCCCGCCGATAGCAACAATACTCAGGATATGTGCCTGGTAGATATCCGATTTAGGTTTGGCTACCCAGTCGGTGAGGAGATTGAGTTCCGGTTGACGGCCAACCAGCCCATGGGTTTGAAGCAGTGTGTAAGGATGCGCGATATATGCTTCGGGCGGCGCCGGTATATTGCTGACATAATGAAATTCATCGTGGTTGTGTTTTGTTTGTTCGGATCGCCTCTTCGCCTTCCAATCTTCTTTGGCTTGTGCCAGGCTGCTGACAACGAGAGTTCGCAGATCTTCGGGTGAATTGAAGAAATTGACAAAATTGTTCGTCTTTACACGGTCGAGAAATGCCTTGAGCTTGACGGCGCCTACCCCTTGTTCCATATCTTCGAAATTGACCGCGTGTTTTTTGTCCATCACGAAGATCATCTTTGGAATGCCCCGTTCCACAGCGCGGTCGTATTCCATCTCAGTTATCGAGATCTGCTCTGGATTTCCATCAGTTGGCACATAGCCGTACCGCGAACCGTAAACCCCTACGTAGATGTCCGCTTCATCTACCAGCCCAATAGAAAATGCGATGGCGTCTTTATCGACCGGCGGCCTGTGCTCCATCATCGAAGGAAACATCCCCTGGCGCAGGCACGCGTCTTTTACCTGTTCACGATGTTGGGGCAAATCGGTGATCGTACTGCTGATCATTGCCTTGAGTACGTCTTTTCGTGGTTCGTCTTCTTTTTCAGCCATACCTATGTGGGTGCCTCGATATAACTCTATTCGCAGGCGTGGGTTATCGTCCGGCAATTATCGCCGAGGTTGTGGGAATTTACAAGAATTTACAGCGACCCCTCGATTGCGGACTTTGAATCTGTTTAAGTTGCCGTTGGCTTTAGCCAACGGACTGTAGATGGTGAGGCATTCGGCTTTAGCCGAATTGATTGGGCTAAAGCCCGAGTGTTTTGTTGCCCTAACCCCCGGCTAAAGCCGGGGGCAATTTAAAAGAAAAGATTTTGGGATTATGGACAGGAAATCGAACCACCCACTCAATTTGGGATTTGGGATTGCGGATTTGGGATTGGGAATCGAACCACCCCGTCAGCCAAAGCGGCTGCCACCCCTCCTTTTCCAAGGAGGGGAGCTTTATGACTCAACGAACTCAATAAACTCTATGAACTATATACTTACCAATCCGGATCCAAAGGCTGTAGGTTCTTCTCGGTGCCAATCGGGCATTCCGAATATCATGATCGAACCGCCTTATTAAAAAATTCCTTTTTCCCGAATAAAACTCGATCCGCGCCAGTTCGAACCGGGCAGCGTCCCGCGCCGCCCCAAGCCCTTCCCGTTCGAGATACCGGCAAAATTCCAGGGCATCTTCCCGACGGTCCATCTCGCTTGAGCCAGGCGTAGCGTCGACGTACTTAATAAAATGGGGCCCAAAACTCTCCTGCAAAGCGCTTCGGGTCAACGGCAGCATCTTCCCTACCTCATGCATGCGTTTTTTCAACAGCGAGTCCGCAAAAGAACCGATCTCCTCCGGCACGACAAGAGCGATCTCAGCTATTTCCTCGTTGGAGAGCCCAAACGGCCCGGCCACCGCCGCCGGGTCCGACAAAAAGGCTCGGCGCAGTTTCTCGTCCAGATAAAGCCGGGCCATTAAATTTTGCTGTTCGAGCAGGCTCATTCGAGTTTTCGGGTTTTAAGGCAATTAAACACAAAGTACACAAAGGGAAGACACAAAGTGCACGAAGGAAAGAGTGTTCCGGCTAATTTTGTGCAAAGCCATACATCTTAAGGCCGCCCCGCTTTACCGTTAACCCGGGCAGATCTCATTATCTCCCGCGCGATCCGCAGTTCGCCCAGTAATTCCGTAAAATCGGGGAAATTCTCGTCCCGCTCGAGTATCGCCCCTTTTATATTGGTCCTTAGGCAAACTTCCCTGAAGACGTCCCAGATCTCGTCCTGGGTCGCGTCGGCATGCGCGTCGATCAGGCCGCCGCCATGAGCGTGCGAGCCCACGAAATGCAGCTGCACAACCCGTTCCATGGGCAACGCGTCCAGAAATCGCCGCCAATCAAACCCGAAATTCCTCGAATTTATATAAAGATTCGTTACATCCAGCAGCAGCCCGCAATCCGTCTCATCGAGAAGGCGGCCAATAAACTCGGCCTCGGTCATTTCCGAGGACGGGAACCGCATCATATACGTAATATTTTCGAGGATCAGCGGCGTCTTTATTCGATCTTTCACCTCCCTGATATTCCGCACGAACACCTTAAGCGCCTCCCGCGTATAGGGAACGGGCGCGAGATGACCGATCTTCGCGCCGCCCGAGCGCGTGAAACAAATGTGATCGCTAAACCAGACGGGCTGGACCATATCGACCAGCGCCGCAAGCTTTTCCAGGTATTCCCGATCGACCCCTTCGGCGCTCCCCAGCGAAAGATCGAGCGAATGGGGAATCAGCGGAAAATGGTCCATCAGGAGTTTTAGCTCCTCGAGTTTTCGCGGGTTAGCGTCCAGGTAATGATCGGATGTGATCTCCAGGAAATCGACTTGGCTCCGGTGCAGAAACAGGTCGGACCGAAACGGTTCGCGATACCCTATCCCGACACCCGCGCTTTTGATCTGTTTTTTTGCCGCTCCTTCCATACGATTTTTAGGATCCGCCGCAGCCTCCTCCACCACAACCCCCGCCGCCTCCGCAGCCGGAACTGCAGCCTGAAGAACTGCAGGAGCTTCCGCCCGACGAGCAGGAACTGCCCCCTGCCGAGCAGGCGCTTCCGCATCCCCCGCTGCCGCCATCCGCCGTGCCATTCTCTTTGCGCGATTTCGCGAAAATATCATCATGAGCACCGTAGGCCGTGCCAACCAATACGCCGCTTCCAAAGATACCCACCGATAGAAGCATGGGGTCAAAGGCGGGCCCGCCGACCGCCGCAGGTGTTTGTTGACCGGCCATCCCGGGCTTTTCGGCCTCGTTCAGATAACGCAGCTTCTCAAACGCGGTCCGCAGCCTGTCCAGGTATGCCTTTCCAAGCTTGGTTAGCCAGGGCAGCCGTCCGATGTAATATACCGCTATCACGCCTATTATCGCGATGCCGAGTATTCCGAGCAGGTTAAAATACCCGTGTACGATCGAGGCAAAGGCTTTATACCCGCCGAGCGCTAATATGACGGCATACGCCGGCAGCCTCCATGCTGAAAGGCGTTTCTGCATCTCAGTCCCGGCGATCAATTGTTGGCGTCCGAGCCTTCTCAGGTATTCGTCTGCGTAGGGTTCGAGTACTTCGGTCAACCCGCCGCTCGCAAAAACCGCTTTTGGTTCGCGGGAGACCACAAACCAGTTCAACGCGGCGTCTTCGACGGTCGCCATACCCCTCCACTGGGAGACGGACGTCCGCGTTATAATGGGCCGCTTTCCATCTTTTTTGAGCTCCAGCAGCCCCTTCCGGTGCAGCGAAAAGACCGCCGTACGCGCCATTTCGTTGACACCGCCGCGAAGGTACGCGATCTCGTATGGATCGATATCGGAAGGTATGGATGGAAGCGGAAGCCGGTCGCTTTGATCTAACCGACTTCTGAAAAGGCCAAAAAATAGAATTGTGAAAAGTGTTGTGAATCCGTAAAGGATCAAAAAATACGGGCCGTACAAATTAGTGAGCGGATTATCAAGCAGAATGTCCATAAAATGAATTTCTCCTCGTCACCTGCAATCTAGTCACATACTATAACGAAAATTACAGTGTCGCCGTTCCGGATGTAACAACAATTTAACATAAGGCGGTTCGATTTTGGATTTTGGATTTTGGGTTTTGGATTTTTCCTGTCAGAACCGGGAGCGGTAGCGACTGGGTTCTTCTCTACGAACTCTATGAACTCTATGAACTCTATGAACACGGTTAGCTCCTGCGGTAGAATCGGATATATGAAACTGATCATTTTTGGCGCGTCGGGAAAGACGGGGCTGGAGCTTGTAAAGCAGGGCTTAGCTCAGGGGCATGAAATAACCGCGTTTGTGAGGGACCCCGGTAAGTTCGACATCAGCGATGATCGCTTAAAGGTCGTCGAGGGCGATATTACCAAATACATCGAGGTCGGGGCGGCGGTCGAGGGGCATGACGCGGCGATTTCCGCGCTCGGCCCGCACACGCTTTTGAAGCGCGTTCCGGCGCTTACCGTGGGGATAGAGAATATCGTTCGGGCGATGGAAAAGAAGGGCGTCCGGCGCATTGTGTATTTGTCCGCCCTTGGGGTGGGTGAAAGCAATAACGACCAGAATGCGTTTTTTCGATGGGTGATCCGCCCGGTACTGCTGGGGAGGGACTACGCCGATCACGAGGCTAACGAGAAGACTATACGCGGCAGCAGTCTTGAATGGGTCATTGTCCGACCGGCACGGCTGGAGGATTCGCCGCATACTGGTAAGGTCACGGTGGATTTACGTCTTGACGGGGGTCTGCCGTTCGGACGGATCGGTCGGGCAGATGTGGCTGATTTTATCCTAAAACAACTCGGGGAGACCTCATACTTGCGGAAAGCGCCAGGAATATTGTCGTTTAAGGCCTTTTGGGCCTGATCTTATCTGGGATTGCGGATTTGGGATTTCTCAATGACTCAATGAACTCAACGAACTCAACAAACTCAATGAACTAACTAACAGCTCTTTGCTGTCTCTTCCCGGCCGCCGGAAAGACTAATCTAAACGTGGTGCCGTCGCCCTTCTCGCTGCGGGCGTCGATCGAACCGCCGTGGTCCTGGACGATCCCGTACGAGACCGCGAGACCGAGGCCCGTGCCGTTGCCTACGCCCTTGGTGGTAAAGAACGGGTCGAAGACCTTCTTCAGATTCTCGGGCTCGATGCCCACGCCGGTATCATGCACCTCGACCGCGATCTGGCTGTCGTCGCTGGTGTCCGTGGTGAGCGTGATCGTTCCGCCCTCAAACATCGCATCGCGAGCGTTCATGATCAGGTTGGTAAATACCTGCTGGAGCTTACCGCCGTCGCCATAGACCTTGGGCGGTGTCTCGGCGTAATTTTTGACCACTACTACCTGCGATTTTCTAAGCTGGGGTTCGAGAAGCTGGAGCGTGTCGTCAAGCAGCTTGTTGATATCGATATCGCCAAAATCGGATGTGCTGCCGGTCCGGGAGAAGTTCAGCAGGTTGCCGACGATGTTCGAAGCGCGGTCGGTTTGCCGCTGCATCTTTTGCAGCAGCGCGTGTTTCGGGTCGGTCTCGGGGATCATGCCGAGCAGCATCTGCGTGTAGCTGGAAACGCCCGTCAGCGGTGTATTGACCTCATGGGCCACCCCGGCGGCCAACAGGCCGATACTCGAGAGTTTTTCGCTCTGCTGCAGGGTTTCTTCGAGCTTTACGCGCGACGAGACATTTTCGAGCACGATGATTGCCCCTGTCTGCTGGCTTGAGATCGAGCGAAGCGGGGCGACCGCGACGTTCAATATCAACGACCTGCCGCTGGTGTCGTAGGTGTGCAGCTTATAGGCGTTGCGGATCTCGGTCAGGTGCCATTTAGACTGCCCAAGGATATTTTCGAGGTTCAGCGCAAAGCTCTCGTCGAAAACTTCTTCCACCCGTTTGCCTACCGCCTGTTCACGCGGCAGCGCCATCATTTCTTCGAAAGTGGAATTGCAGCGGGTAATTTTTCCGGTCTCGTCTACCGCCAACAGGCCCACGTTGACCGATTCCACGATCGATTCGTTAAATTCCTTGAGCAGCGCCAGCTCGTCCGTGTATTGCTGCTGTTCCTGATAGAGACGGCTGTTTTCGATGGCGACCGCGATATATCCGGAAACCGTTTTCAGGATGTCGAGGTCTTCCGATGAAAGCAGCGACCCATCGGCCGCGCGGCCCAAACCGATCACCGCAACCATTTTGCTGCGCACCACGCACGGCACAAAATAGTGAAGCTCCTGCCGGACAATTGCCGGTTTGCCGTTGCCGTTTCCGTTGGTCTCGAGAATATCGATATCGCTGAAATCCAGCTCGTCCGCCCTGACCACGCCTTTTTCAGCGGATTTTTGCCGGATCATATCGCGGAAATCGGCGGGCACCTTGTAGGTATCGCTGAGGCCGATCGCCCGGGCGGTCATATATTGCCCAGGGTTGTTCACGTCCTCGATAAATACGGCCACCTTTTCGACATCGAGCACCTGACGCAGCCTTTCGCAAAGCGCCCTGAGAAGCGGGTCGAGCCCCGTTGTGGCGGAAAGCGTCTTGCCGAAATCGAGCAGGCCCTGCCGCATATCATAGCGCTCACCGTAGAAGAACCGGTCGGCGCGCTCCTGCAGAAATGCCTTTATCGGATCGCTCAAAAGTACGATCACCGCCATCGCCACGACCGCTATCAGGGCCCGCAGCGTGATCTCGGTGGTCGAAAGATTATTGCCTACCGCCAGGAACACCAGACCGAGGGCCACCGCGCCGATCATCATCGCGATCGCGACCGTCGTCATGGCGTAAACCATCGCGCGGCGCACAACCACATCGACATCCATCAGGCGGTAGCGCACAACCGAATGGCCGAAGCTTAAGGGGATCAATGCCAGCGGCAGCGTGGTCAGCGCCGTGTTCCAGTTATCATCCGGGAGATAAACGAAGCGTCTCGCGATCTGAACCAGTACTATTGGCACGATCGCGGCGATGGTCCCCCAAACCGCCCATTTCAGGCGCTGGCGGACGACCGGCTGCTTGTTCTTGAAAAATCTCCACAAAAGAAAGATCGCACCGGCAGATACGCCGCCGATAAAATGATAAAAGATCGCGGCGTAAAGGGTGCCGTAGAGGCTGATCGCATCGTCGAGACGAGCGATCCAGCCGGCGATCGACGATTGCGGTAAGAATTGCGGCAGCACCGATACGAAGACCAAAACCGCCGAAAGCACCGCGGCCGGCGCGTAAAGTATATATGTCTTCCAGGGCTTGTCGTCAAAAACCTCGCTCCGCACCGGGTAGCGCACGCAGAAATGCAGAAACAGCGGCACAAAGAATGCGAACGCGATATCGTCCATCAGGCTGATGCCGAGGTCGAGGTCCTGGCCGAGCCCGATCGGGTTATATGTGTGAAAAACGAATGCCGCCAGGCAGACCGTCGCGAAATGCAGTACGAACGGCGAGCGGCTGCCCTGCTTGAAAAGCACGAAAAGCCCGATCCCGAGCCATATCAGCCCGACCAGGCCCAGAAAGATCACCTTCGGCGTCCACCGCGGAAGGGTGTCGATATGTTTTAGATCGGCAAAATAGAAACTGTTTAAGGTGGAATAGGAGGTCTTTTGGTAGTAGTAGCTCAGGTTTCCGTCAACGCCCGCCGCTTCCAGGTAAAGCTGGACCTCGCCGGGCGAGATAATCTCGTCGTAGGTCACACCGTCGAGGCTCGCGGTCAGTAATTTATCGCCCGAGGAGATGCCCGCTCGCGACGCGGCCATACCGGGTTCTACCTTCGCGGCATATACGCCGCCGTCAGCCCGCTGGACCCAATTAACACCATCGGTCGGGGGTAGTGCATGAGAGGCGCGCTGCGAGAGATTTAGTGCCGCTCCGGCAACCAGAAAAACGGTCGCCATCAGCCACATCATACTCCAACTTGTGAGCACTTTTCCTTTCATTAAATTAAGGCACAGTTCGCCGACCGATTTTCACGCAAAATGCGTTCCAATCATCCGCTTCGGCTAAACCGTTTCTTTACCTACGATTTATGCCATAAATCACGATAACCCCCGTGATCTTTATGCTGCCCGCCCCCTTTCGATATTCAGTTTTTTGCTTGATAATCCGAGAATTTGGAAAAAAAATAACCGCACGTTAAAGCAGCAGCCCAGGGTAATTCCCGATCCCAGCGCTAAAGCCGCCCCTCCTGCGGTTATTATTCTCCTAAAATCTTACTAAAATTCCGCCACGCAGAGCCCTCTGCTGCGATGTGATCCTGATGCCGCCATCCTCGCCGGCAACGCCCGTCTGAAAATCGAAAAGATTGCGCGCATCGACGATGGCTTCCGCGCGGAACGGGAGGCCAAGGGTCGGCAGGCTCTGGGTTATTACCACGCTCAGGCTCGGGTCGTAGATCGCCAACCTACCCTGGAAGGGGTCGATGGCAAATACGGTGGCCTGCGGCGAAAGCCGGAAGACCGTTTTAACATGCGTCCCGGTTTTCAGCTGGGCGTCAAACTGCCCGAAGAAGCTCTGGAAGTAATCGTTCTCGAATATCTCGCTAGGCGTCGTCATCGCACTTTCCGACAATTTCTGCCCGTTACCGAAAGAGTAGCCCGCCGAGGTGCTGAAAATCCCGTTCAGCCGGCGCGTATATACCACTCTCAGGCCCTGCGAGCCGCCCTGCTGGTTGGCCATGAACTCAGTGAAACTTTCGCCGCCCAGCGCGTTTATGGGCATATTCAGCAGGCCCACCCCGCGTCCTACCGTCGTATCGAAAAAGACATTTGCCTCGATGCTCGAGCGGTTGTCCAGCACGCGTTCGATGCCGAATTCAAACCGGCTGCTCCTGTTCATCTGCGGCTTGCCGCCTTCGACAAAGACATCTTCAACCGAGGCCGGTTCGCGGAACAATACCTCGGTATTTTCGAGCTCGATGGCGTGCGACCACGTGCGGTCTTCGGTCTGGGTCGTGTAGGCGCTGCGAAAACGCGTCTTCGAGTTTATATCGAACTGCAGCCCCAGTCTCGGGCTCAGAGAGTAATCGTTTCCCGCTCCTAAAAAGCGCGAATAATCGAATCCGAGAACGAGGATCGCGCCCGTGTGCGTCCGCCATTCGTCCAGGGCCTGGAATGAAAATTGGCCGAGCGATCTTTCCTGCCCATCGACCTTGACGTCGCTGAGACGGCCGATCGCGCCCTTTATCCTGACCTGGTGATTTTCGTTCGGACGGAATTTGATGTTTGTTTCGAATCTCTGCGGCGCCTGGCCCGTGCCCGTCTGCCCGGCAAAAACTATCTCGGCTTTTCCACCGACCGGCATCAGCGTGGCAAAATTTATCCCTGAAAATGCTCCGGCGTTCGAGCCGGCGGCATAAGTTTCGATCACCGTCTGGCCGCGTCTGCGGCTGGCATCGTCCGCTTCGGTGTCGGTATCGCCGGCTGTTTCGAAAACGTCGGCGCCGGTTTCCGCCGTCGTCGCGGTTTCATCGACCGGCGTTTCGCCTTCCGTATTCTGGTAGATCGAGCGCTGGGATTGGGCCGCGCGGATGCGCCATTTTGAATTGTTCCGGTCTAATTTTTTCTCGGGAAGGGTGTTGCCGCCGCCGGCCCTCTCCAGCTTGAACCCGTAATTGACCAGCGTCGTGCTGCTGACTTCCACGCTGGGCACGGTCGAGGGATTGAATCCTTCAGCCACCGCCAGCACGGTATACGTGCCGGGCAGGACCTTTGCAAGAAAACTGCCGTCCGCAGCGGATTTGACCTGTTTGAGCAGCTTCGCGGTCCCTACGCGGAATATTGCGACCGTAGCATCGGCTATCGGGCTGCCGCCGTTATCGCGGACCATACCCCTGATCGTACCGAGCCCGCCTTTACCGTTCGTGGTGGTCAGTGTAGCGGCCTGTGAATCGGGCACGAGAACAAATCCCGCGCAGATCATTGCGATCAGGATAAATACGGGCTGAATAATTTTGTTCGGAAAGCGCAAAAACCCCATCTGTAACTAATCTCCCGAAAAACAACCAGGGGAGAAACCTGTCGATGCAGCGAACCTTTTTCTGATTTTCTAATAAAACAGGGCTGATTCAAGCAACTCTCGTATTTTCTTGCGAAAAATCAAATGTGTCAAGCTCAAAAGGCACCTGTCTGTGGAGTGTGTGATGCCTGAAACTTGACAAAGTTTGTCTGACGGCTAGAATTAAACCTTGCTTTTT
>Ga0190272_10000359_pt1 | contig 25017 bp, 27 predicted proteins | sample Popmic504T_FD_133746 | JGI IMG/M metagenome (GOLD analysis project Ga0190272, IMG submission 133746) | Populus adjacent soil microbial communities from riparian zone of Shoshone River, Wyoming, USA - 504 T | ecosystem: Environmental > Terrestrial > Soil > Riparian zone | place: USA: Wyoming... | reverse complement strand
GCCGAGCTTGCCGCCCGCCTCGGCGCTGGCGCGATCGAGCACGAGCGCTTCTCCACCGCCAAGGTCCAGCTCGACGACCACGAGGTCGACATCGCCAGCGCCCGTGCCGAGACCTACCCGCACCCAGGCGCGCTGCCCGCGGTCGAGCCCGCCACCGACCTCGAGGCCGACCTCGCCCGCCGTGACTTCACGATCAACGCGATGGCGATCCCGCTGCAGGGAGCCGCCCAGCTGGTCGACCCGCACGGGGGACAGGCCGACCTCGAGGACGGCCTGCTGCGGATCCTCCATTCCGGCTCCTTCGAGGACGACCCGACGCGGGCGCTTCGCGCCGCCCGCTACTCCGCCCGTTTCGGCTTCCAGCCCGAGCCCGAGACCCTGGAGCTGCTGCGCACCGCCGATCTGGACACAGTCTCCGCCGATCGTCGCGAAGCCGACCTGCTGCGGCTCGCTGCTGAGCCCAACGCGGCACGGGGCTTCGAGCTGCTCTCCGAGTGGGAGCTGGCGAAACCACGCAGCGGCGGTGTCGAGCTTGCGGCGCGGGTCGGCGATCTGCTCTCCGCGCCTCCCTGGAGAGACGTGGCGCCGCGTGCCCAGACCGTGCTGCGGGCGGCGCTGGGACCCGCCGGCCGGGAGGAGGAGCTGGTCGCCGCCGCGCCCTCGCGGCCCTCGGAAGCCGTCGAGCAGGCGCAGGGCCACGACTCGGCCGAACTGGCGCTTGCCCGGGCGCTGGGAGCCGAATGGCTCGATCACTACCTGCTCGAGTGGCACCTCGTCGGCCTCGAGATCGACGGCGAGGACCTAATCGCCGCCGGGATCTCCCAGGGCCCGGCGGTCGGGCGCGGGCTCGCCGAGGCGCTGCGTCGCAAGCTGGACGGGGAGATTGAGGGCCGCGAGCGCGAGCTGGAGGTCGCCCTCGCCGCTGCCAGGGGGAATGATGGAGTGGCGTGAGGCGAACGAAGTCCGCTGGCTCGAGGCGGACCTGCCCGGCGCCAGGGCCGCCTTCACGACCCGCACGGCCGGATCGCTGAAGGAGAGCCATCAGCCTGCCCTCACTGCACTCGGCATTGCCTCCGCGCCGGTCTTCAGCGGCAAGCAGGTGCACGGCGCTGAGCTCGCCTTCCATGGAGATGGCGAGGACTCTCAAGCACCAGCTGAGGTCGACGGACAGGTGATCCGCTCACCGGGCCCGGTCGGCCTGGTCTACACAGCCGACTGCCTGCCGGTCGCCGTCGCCGGACCCGGGGGCGTCGCGATTCTCCACTGCGGTTGGCGCGGCCTGGCGGCGGGGATCATCGCCCGCGGCGCCCAAGCGGTCAGCGCCACCGCGGCAGCCATCGGCCCCGGCATCGGCCCCTGCTGCTACGAGGTCGGCGACGAGGTGCTGACGGCGCTAAAAGTCCCAACCCCCCCGCCGACGGGCCGAAAAGACGAGCCCAGTGGGACTTTTCGGCCCGTCGGCACGGTCGACCTGTCGGAAGTGGCCCGTCGGCAGTTGCGGCAGGCTGGCGTCGAAGAGATCGAGCTCGCCGGGCTCTGCACGCGTTGCGAGGAGGGGCTCTTCTTCTCCCATCGCCGCGACGGCGGCCTGGGCCGCCAGGGTGGCCTCGTCTGGCTTGACGGAGAAGGGCCCTGATGCCCGGCCTGATCCACGGCCTCGAGCCGGCGAAGATCGCCGCCAACTTGGAGCGGGTGCGCGCCGTCGCCGGCGACGGCGTCGAGCTCCTCGCCGCCAGCAAGTACGTTCCCGCGGAGGAGATGGGCGCCCTCGCCGAGGCCGGCGTGCGGCTGGTGGGGGAGAACCGCCAGCAGGACCTCGCAGCGAAGCAGGAGCGTTGGGGAGAGCGCTTCGAGTGGGACTTCATCGGCAACCTGCAGAGCCGCAAGGTGAGGCAGCTGCTGCCGGCCTGCCGCCTGATCCACTCGGTCGCCACCGAGTCGGCCCTGGGGCAGCTGGGCCGTCACGCCGGTCCCAGTACAGAGGTCCTGGTCGAGGTCAACGTCGCCGGCGAGGAGGGCAAGGGGGGAGTCCCGCCCGCCGAGCTCGGCGCCTTCCTCGAGCGCTGCCCGGTGCGCGTCTCGGGCCTGATGACGATGCCGCCCTTCAGTCAGGACCCGGAGGACTCGCGGCCACACTTCGCCCGCCTCGCCGAGCTTGCCGCCGAGCACGGGCTTGAACGGCTCTCGATGGGCACATCGCAGGACTGGCAGGTCGCAGTCGAGGAGGGAGCGACGATCGTGCGGCTCGGCGCCGCCCTCTACATGTGACGATTGAGCCATAATCCCTGGAGGAATCGATCGGTTAGAGCCGAAAAGAGCGAAAACCAATGGCACTCCGCGACACATGGCATAGAGCGCTGGTCTACTTCGGCTTGGCCGAGGACCACGATCACGGTCCCGAGTACGAAGAAGACTTCGACCTCGGTGACGACGAGATCGAAGCGCGCCGCGAGTCGGCGCAGGTGCGCCGCCTGCCCACCTCAAGACGCTCTCGCCGCGACGAGATCGACGAGATCTTCGCCGACGACGAGCCGATCTCGGCTACCCGCACGCGCACGCTGCGCCCGGTCGGCAACGGCGACTCCGAGGTCCAGGTCCACCTCGTCATCCCCCGCAACTTCAACGACGCCCAGCAGGTCGCCGACCAGTTCAAACGCTCGGTGCCGGTGATCCTCAACCTGCAGACGACAGACCACGAGCTCTCGAAGCGGATGATCGACTTCTGCTCCGGTCTCACCTACGCCCTCGACGGCGGCATGCAGCGAATCGCCGAGAAGATCTTCCTGCTCTCCCCGCGCAACGTCGAGGTCTCGGCGGAGGAGAAGGCGCGCCTGATCGACAAGGGGTTCTTCAACCAGTCCTAGCAGTGCCGGCCGCGGATAGTCTGCGGCCATGGTCATCGGCTTCTGCGGAGCGGGCAACATGGCTGCAGCAATGGCTCGCGGCTGGGTCGGCGAGGCGGAGCTGCTGTTCACCGATTCCGGCTCTGGGCGGGCCGCGGGGCTAGCCGACGAGGTCGACGGAGAAGCGCTTGACTCGAATGCGGAGCTGGCCGAGAGGGCGGACCTGCTTGTCCTCGCGGTCAAGCCCGCGAGGCTGGGGGAAGTCGCGGAGGAGCTCCAGGGGGCGAAAGCGGTGCTCTCGCTGCTCGGTGCCACCTCGCTGGAGTTGGTCGAAGCCGTGTTCCCAGCCTCGGACACAAGCCGGGTGATGCCCAACGTGGCGGTCGAGGTGCGCAAGGGAGTGCTGTGCCTCGCCGGTGCCGCCTCGTCAGAGGTGCGGGCACTGCTCGATCTGCTCGGGCACGTGGTGGAGCTGCCCGACGAGCAGTTTGATGCCGCCACCGCCGTGATGGGGTGTGCGCCGGCCTACCTGGCGCTGGCCGTCGAGGCGCTGGCCGATGCCGGGGCCGACGCGGGCCTGGACGAGGAGCTGGCGAGAGAGCTGGTGGTCGAGACGACCGCTGGGACGGCGGAGCTGCTGCGGATCAAGCACCCGGCTCACGTGCGCGAGGCAGTGGCTTCTCCGGGCGGCAGCACCGAGGCCGGCCTCGAGGCGCTCGACCTGGAAGGAGCACGGGAGGCCTTCGAAGCGGCCGTGCGCGCCTCGCTTGAGAGGATGCGCGGGTGATCCTCCTTGCTCTGAGCCGCTACGACGTCGCCGATTACGTCAGCGCGCTCTTCCTCGTCTACATCGTCCTGATCTTCATCAACGTGCTGATCTCGTGGGTGCCGCGGATGCCCTACAACCGCTGGCTGCGCGCCTTCCTCGACTTCGTCACCGATACCACCAACCCCTATCTCAACCTCTTCCGCCGCATCCTGCCGCCGGTCGGCGGTGGCGGCTTCGCCCTCGACCTCAGCCCGATCATCGGCGTGATCGTGCTCTTCGTCCTCCAGGGCCTGGTCGTCGGCCTGATTCAGGGGTGAGTCGAGAGGCGAAGCGCGCCTGGCTCCTCGTCGGAGCCCTCGCCGCCATCGTTGTCGCGCTCGACCAGGTCGCCAAGGCCCTGGTTGAGGCCAACCTGGTCACCGGCGAGCAGGTCGAGGTGCTCGGCCCCCTAGAGCTGACCCTCTCCCACAACCGCGGTGTCGCCTTCGGCCTGGCCAGCGGCGGGGGGGCGGTGCTGATCCTGTTCACGGTCGCCGCGCTGACCCTGGTTGGCTTCCTCTTCGCCCGCGACCCCGCCCGTCCCGGGATGTGGGTAGCGGTCGGGCTGCTGACCGGCGGTGCGCTCGGCAACCTCGCCGACCGAGTGATTGAGGGCGCGGTCACCGACTACGTCGACTTCCTCGCCTGGCCGCCCTTCAACCTCGCCGACGTGGCGATCGTCGTCGGCGTCATCCTGCTCGCCCTCCTCTACGCGACCAAGCCGCAGGGCAATCCAAATGAGTGAGGGCGAGTTGCGCATAGTCCACATCGACGAGGCCCTCGCCGTCGTCGACAAGCCGGCCGGGCTGGTCGTCCACCCGGCGCCCTCGCACCAGGGCCCGACCCTGGTCTCGGAGCTGGCCGAGATCCTCGGCGGAGGGGAGGATCCGGAGCGTCCGGGGATCGTCCACCGCCTCGACAAGGAGACCAGCGGCCTAATGGTCGTCGCGCGCAGCGATTCCGCTCTCACCGCTCTGCAGACCCAGGTCCGTGAGCGCGAGGTCGAGCGCGCCTACCTGGCGCTGGCTCGCGGCCGGCTCGCGTCCCGTACCGGCACGATCGACGCGCCGATCGGCCGCGCGGCGCGGCAGCGCCACCGGATGGCAGTCTCAGGCGCCGCCTCGCGCCACGCTCGCACCCATTTCGAGGTCCTCGACGTGCTGATTCACGAGACTTACCTGGAGGCGCGCCTGGAGACCGGCCGTACGCACCAGATCCGCGCTCACTTCGCCGCGATCGGCCACCCGTTGATCGGCGACGCCACTTATGGCGGCGAGGCCAAGTACGGACTGGACCGCCAGTTCCTACACGCGCACCGCCTCGCCTTCGCCCATCCCGTGAGCGGCGAGCGGCTTTCCTTCACCGCCGAGCTGCCGCCTGACCTGGCGGCGGCGCTGGCGGCGGCGCGAGCGGCCTGATCGGGCCTCGCGCTCTACAATCGGCTGACAGTCAACTACCCCCATCGCACCGACCCGGATCCTGACCGGCACAAACGCCGGGCCCCGGCTAGGGCGGTGGGAAGAGCAACTTCACAAACAAGGAGATCACCGCATGGCAGAGGCAGGCCTCAGGGAACTGCTGGAGGCCGGAGTTCACTTCGGCCACCAGACGCGTCGCTGGAACCCGAACATGCGCCGCTACATCTTCGGCGAGCTGGACGGGATCCACATCATCGACCTGATCCAGACCGAGGAGCTACTGGAGGAGGCGCGACGCTTCGCCGGCGAGCTGGCGAGCGGCGGCGGCACCGTGCTCTTCGTCGGCACCAAGAAGCAGGCCCGCGGCCCGGTCGAAGAATGGGCCGCCCGCTGCAAGATGCCCTTCGTCAGCCAGCGCTGGCTCGGCGGCCTCCTGACCAACTTCAACACGATGTCGGCGCGGATCGCCCGCCTGCACGAGCTCAACGGCTGGAAGGAAGAGGGCAAGCTCGAGCTGCTGCCGACCAAGGAGCGGATGGGGATGCAGGCCGAGCTGGCGAAGCTCGAGTACAACCTCGGCGGGGTACGGGATATGGAGCGCCTCCCCGATGCCGTCTTCGTCACCGACCTGAAAACCGAGGAGATTGCTGTTCGCGAGGCGGCCCGCCTGCGGATCCCGATCATCGGCCTGGTCGACACCAACTGCGACCCGAAGCCGGTCGACTACGTGATCCCGGGCAACGACGACGCGATCCGCTCCTGCGAGCTGGTGATCGGCACCGTCGGCTCGGCGATCGAGGAGGGCGCCGGCTCCTGGCGGGTGAAGGAGGAGCGCCGCCTCGCCGAGGAGATGGAGCGCCGCAAGAAGGAGGAAGAAGAGCGGAAGAAGCGCGAGGAAGAAGAGAAAGAGCGGGTGGCGGCCCAGGAGGCGGCTAAAAAAGCGGCCGAAATGCAGGCCGCGAAAGCAGCGGCTGAAAAAGCAGCCACGCAGGCTGCTCCGGCTGCGGGACAGGGCGCTCAGTCCGCAGGTCCTGTCACTACAGGGAACCCACCGCCCCCTCCGGTAGCTAAAGCTTCCTCAGGGGCGGTTCCCCCTACAGCGCCACCCGCGGGCGGGACGGCTCCGGTTAAAGCCGCGCAGGCCCCAGCCGCGACCGAGAAAGCCCCAGCGGCTGAGAAAGCACCGGCGAAAAGCCCTGAGGCTCCGGCTGCCGAGGAGAAAGCTCCCGCGCCTGTTGCTGCCGAGGGGGAGGGGAAATGAGCATTACGGCTGCTGATGTGAAGGCGCTGCGGGATCAGACGGGGGCGGCGATGATGGACTGCAAGGCCGCGCTTACCGAGTCCGAGGGGGATGTGGATCGGGCGATCGAGATCCTGCGCGTCAAGGGGCAGGCCTCGGCAGCGAAGCGCGAAGGCCGTGGCACCGACGAGGGCGTCGTCGCTGCCTACATCCACGCCAACGACAGGGTCGGGGCGATGGTCGAAGTCCAGTGCGAGACCGATTTCGTCGCCCGCAACGAGGACTTCAGGGTCTTCGCCTACGAGGTCGCGCTGCACGTCGCCGCCACCTCGCCGCGCTACGTCTCCTCTGAGGAGATCCCGACGGAGGAGCGCGAGGCGGAAAAGCGGGTCTTCGAAGAGAAGGCGCGTGAGGACGGCAAGCCCGACAACGTGGTCGAGAAGATCGTCGAAGGACAGCTCTCGAAGTGGGCGAGCGAGGTGGCGTTGCTCGATCAGGCACACGTCAATGCCGACAAGCACGACTCGAAGTCGATCGAGGAGCTGCGCCAGGAGTTGGCGGCGAAGACGGGGGAGAACATCCGCATCGCCCGCTTCTCCTATTTCCGCGTCGGTGGATGAGCCAGCCTAAGTTCACCCGCATCCTGCTCAAGCTGTCCGGCGAGGCGCTGATGGGCGACCTCGACTACGGCACCGACGGCGCCGCGGTGGAGGGGATCGCGCGCCAGGTGGCGGCGCTCCGCGAGCGCGGGGTGGAAGTGGCGATCGTAGTCGGCGCCGGCAACATCTACCGCGGCCTCGAGGCGGCGGCGAAAGGGATGGATCGCGCCACCGGCGACTACATGGGGATGATGGCGACCGTCCTCAACGCGCTGACGCTGCAGGACGCGCTGGAGAGGGTGGGCGCCCACACCCGGGTGCTCTCGGCGATCGATGTCAAGGAGGTGGCCGAGCCCTACATCCGCCGCCGCGCGATCCGCCATCTGGAGAAGGAGCGGGTGGTGATCTTCGCCGCCGGCACCGGCAACCCGTTCTTTACCACCGACACGGCGGCGGCTCTGCGCGCGCTCGAGATCCACGCGGAAGCGATCCTGATGGCCAAGAACGGGGTCGAGGGCGTCTACGACGCCGATCCGGCGATCGAGCCGAGCGCGAAGTTCATCCCGGCGATCGGCCACCGCGAAGCGATCGAGCGCGGCCTCAAGGTGATGGACTCGACCGCGCTCTCTCTCTGCATGGACAACGACCTGCCGATCTACGTCTTCAACATGGCGGGCGAGGGCAACATAGATAGGATCGTCAGCGGCGAGAAGGTGGGCACGCTGGTCTCCAGCGATCCCGCGAGCTGACCGGAACGGGGGCGAGAGTGGAGCTGATCGACGAACTTCTCGACGACGCGCAGGGGCGGATGCGGAAGTCAGTCGAGTCGAGCCGTGGCGAGCTCGCCACAGTCCGAACCGGGCGCGCCTCCCCGCACCTGCTGGACCGCATCGTGGTCGATTACTACGGCGCCTCGACCCCGCTCAAGCAGCTCGCCAACGTGGCCGCCTCAGACGCCCGCCTGCTCACCGTCTCCCCGTTCGACAAGTCCGCGCTGGGCGCGATCGAGAAGTCGATCCAGGAGTCCGACGTGGGGCTGACGCCGAGCAACGACGGCAACGTGATCCGCCTGCAGATCCCGGAGCTGACCGAGGAGCGCCGGCGCGAGATGGTGAAAGTCGTCCACGGCGTCGCCGAGGAGGGCCGGGTCGCCGTCCGCAACGTGCGCCGCGACGTGATGCACGACCTGCGTGAGCTGAAGAAGGAGGGCGAAGCCGGCGAGGACGACGAGCGCCGCGCCGAGACCGCGCTGCAGAAGGAGACCGACGAGGCGATCGCCGAGATCGACACCCTGCTGAAGAGCAAGGAAGAGGAGATCATGGAGGTGTGAGCACCTCCGCGCGGTACGTAGCGATCATCACTGACGGCAACGGGCGCTGGGCGCAGCAGAGGGGCCTTCCCGTCATCGAGGGACACCGGGCGGGAGCCGACACGGTCAAGGCACGCCTGCGCGACGCGGTCGAGCTGGGAATCGAGGAGCTGACTGTCTTCTCCTTCTCGACCGAGAACTGGTCGCGGTCGGCCGAGGAGGTCGAGGGCCTGATGGCGATGTTCGGCGAGCGGATCGACGCCGAGACGCCCGAGCTCGACGCCGAGGGGGTGCGGATGCGCTTCGTCGGCCGCCGTGAGGGAGTCGCGCCGGCGCTGGTCGAGAAGATGACCTGGGCCGAAGAGAAGACCGAGTCCAACGATCGCATCGTTCTCTACGTCGCCTTCAACTACGGCGGCAGGGCGGAGATCGTCGATGCGGCGCGAGGCTTCGAGGGCGACTCCGAGGAGGAGTTCCGCCGCCGCCTCTACGCGCCTGAGATGCACGACCCCGACCTGCTGATCCGGACCAGCGGCGAGCGCCGCATCTCCAACTACCTGCTCTGGCAGTGTGCCTACTCCGAGCTGGTCTTCCGCGACGAGCTCTGGCCCGACTTCGGGCGCGAGGCGCTGGAGGAGTCCCTGGAGGAGTTCGCGGCACGGCAGCGGCGCTTCGGAGCGAGGGTTTGACGGGCATGAACGAGACGCCGGAGGAACACCCGGCCGAGCCCGGCCGCAGGCGCGAGTACGACGAGGTCGCCGATCTCTTCGGCCGCCTCGACGACCCGCTGGGGGAGGAGGCGCCACGGAAACCGGCGCCGCGCCCGCCCCGGCGCCGCAGCCGCCTGCGCGGCGAGACGGCGAAGCGCATCCTCTTCGCGCTTCCCTGGATCGCCTTCGCGATCGCGATCATCGTCGCCGGCGGCCCCGCCTTCGCCCTGGCGATGGTCGTGATCGGGGCGCTCTGCCTGCGCGAGTACTTCACGATGACCGAGTCGCTGCGGCCGATCCAGCTCGCCGCCTACCTGACGATCGCCGGCCTGATCGCCGCCGCCTACTTCGGCACCGCCTTCAACGTCCTGCTCGTCCTCGCCGCCTCCTTCCCGCTGCTCTTTGCCTTCGGCGCCGACCGCAAGCACCGCGACGGGATCACGATCTCGATGGGGGTGACGCTGCTCGGCATCGTCTGGATCGGCGTGCCGCTCGTGCACGCGGTGCTGCTGCGCGAGCTGCCCGACCACGGCGCCGCCCTGATGGTCGACGTCCTCGTCGGCACCTTCGCCGCCGACACCGGCGCCTACGCCACCGGTCGCATGTTCGGCGCGCACAAGATCGCTCCCAGCCTCTCGCCGAACAAGACGCTCGAGGGCCTGATCGGCGGCTTCTTGATCGGCACCATGGGCTTCTGGTTCGCCGGCCTCTACCAGGACTGGCTCTCCGGGGTGGACGCGCTGATCCTCGGCGCCGCCGTGGCCGCGATCGCCCCCGTCGGCGACCTCTTCGCCTCGATGATCAAGCGCGACCTCGGCACCAAGGACACCGGCAAGCTCTTCGGCCCCCACGGCGGCATCCTCGACCGCCTCGACGCGGTCTTCTTCACCGTCGTCGTCGGTTACTACCTGTCCCTCCAGCTGGTCTACTGACCCACCTACACTGAGCAAGATGCGGAAGCTGGTCATCCTCGGCAGCACCGGCTCGATCGGGACGCAGGCGCTGCAGATCGTCGCCGCCTCCGAAGAGCTGCAGGTCGTCGGCCTGGCGGCCGGATCGAACTGGGAGCAAGCGGTCGAGCAGGCGCGCCAGCACGGCGTCCCGACCGTGGCCCTGGCCGATGCCGATGCCGCAGAGCGGGCGCGCTCGGCCTGGGACGGCCGGGTCCTCGCCGGCGAGGAGGGGATCCGCGAGCTGACCGGCTCCTCCGAGGCCGACCTCGTCCTCAACGGGATCGTCGGCGCGGCTGGGCTGGGGCCGACCGTGGTCGCGCTCGGCGCCGGGATCGACGTCGCCCTCGCCAACAAGGAGAGCCTGGTGATCGGCGGCGAGCTGACGATGGCGCTGGCCGAGGCGACCGGGGCGCGGCTGCTCCCGGTCGACTCCGAGCACTCAGCGCTCTTCCAGCTGATTCGCTCCGAGCCCCCGGGGACCGTCGAGCGGCTCGTCCTCACCGCCTCCGGCGGCCCCTTCCGCGGCCGCACCGACCTCTCCGGGGTGACGATCGAGCAGGCGCTGGCACACCCGACCTGGCGGATGGGGGGGCGGATCACAATCGACTCCGCGACGCTCGCCAACAAGGGCTTCGAGATGATCGAGGCCCACCATCTCTTCGGCGTCCCCTACGAGCGAATCGAGATCGTGGTCCACCCACAGTCGATCGTCCACTCGCTGATCGACCTCAACGACGGCGCCACGCTGGCCCATCTCGGCCACCCGGACATGCGGGTGCCGATCTCCTACGCGCTGAACTTTCCCGAGCGCGCCGACGTCGACGTCGAGCGCCTCGACCTCGCAGCGCTGGGCGAGCTCAGCTTCGAGCGGCCCGACCCAGAGACCTTCCCCTGCCTGCGGCTGGCGCGGGAGGCGGGCGAGGCGGGGGGGACGGCCCCCTGCGTCCTCAATGCCGCCGACGAGGTCGCCGTCGCCGCCTTCCTCGAGGGCCGGATCGGGTTCACCGCGATCGCGGCCGCGATCGAGCGGGTGCTGGCGGAGATGCCAGCGCAGCAGCCCACCCACTTCGAGGATCTCTTCGCCGTCGACGCCGAGGCCCGCCGCCGCACCGAAGAGCAGGTCGGGGGGTTGGCGAGGGTATGAACTGGGTCCTGATCTTCATCGGCTTCTCGCTGCTGATCGTCCTGCACGAGGCCGGCCACTTCTTCGCCGCCAAGGCGACCGGGATGCGGGTCGAGCGCTTCTTCCTCTTCTTCCCGCCGAAGCTGGTCTCGATCAAACGAGGCGAGACCGAGTATGGGATCGGCGCGATCCCGGCGGGGGGCTTCGTGAAGATCACCGGCATGAATCCCGACGAGGAGCTGCCGCCGGAGGTGGCCGCCCGGGGCTACTACAAACAGCCGGTCTGGAAGCGGATCGTCGTGATCGGCGCCGGGCCGGCGGTCAACATCGTGCTCGCCTTCGCGATCCTTTATTTCCTCGCCCTGGGTGGTGAGCAGCCGAGCCAGACGGTCGAAAAGGTGTTCGCGAAAACCCCGGCAGCTGCAGCGGGCCTGAAGCCAGGCGACAAAGTCCTCGCCATCGATAGGAGCCGCTACCTGAACCGCGACGGCGAAACCCGCGTCGAAGGCTTTCGGAACGAGGTCGCCTCGCATCGCTGCGCTGGGAAGCAGGTAAATGGGTGCCGTGCCGCGACACCGGCGATCTTCACCATCAAGCGGGACGGCGAGACCCGCGAGATTGCCGTCATTCCCAGGTATGACGCCGCGGAAGGACAGGCGCTGGTAGGCCTCCGCTACGGCACCGAGCCGGCGCACAGAGGGGCGGGGGAAGCGGCCAGCCGCTCCGCCGACCTGATGTGGCTGGTGGCCAGCCGCACCGTCACCGTCTTCTCCAGGCTCTTTGAAGAGGAGCGCCGCAAGGAAGTCTCCGGGGTCGTCGGCGTCAGCGCCGTCGCCAACGAGACGATCGACCTCAGCACCGAGCGCTCGCTCGCTCTGCTCGCCGTCGTCAGCCTCTCGCTCGGCCTGATCAACCTCTTCCCGTTCCTGCCGCTCGACGGCGGCCACATCTTCTGGAGCCTGGTCGAGAAGGTGCGCGGCAGGCCCGTTCCGTTTCGCGTGATGGAGCGAGCCGGCGCACTCGGCTTCGCGCTGGTGATCATGCTCTTCTTCATCGGGCTGACCAACGACATCGGCCGCATCACCGGCGAAGGGTTCGGCGTCCGCTAGCCGCGACGTCGCCGGGATACCCTTCTGATCATGGCTTCGAAGCGGCAGATATTCGTCGGCAACGTGCCGATCGGGGGCGGCGCCCCGGTCGCGGTGCAGACGATGACCAAGACCGAGACCGCCAACCTGGCGGCGACGATGGAGCAGATCCGCAAGGTCGCCGATGCCGGCGCGGACCTGGTGCGCTGCGCCGTGCCCCGCGACGAGGACGTCGAGGCGCTGAAGACGATCGTCCGCGAATCGCCGATCCCGGTGATCGCCGACATCCACTTCAACCACACGCTGGCGCTGAAGGCGATCGACGCCGGCGCCCACTGCATCCGCCTCAACCCGGGCAACATCGGCGGGCGCGAGAAGGTCGCCGAGGTGGTCGCGAAGGCGACGGCCGCCGGGGTGCCGATGCGGATCGGGGTCAACTCCGGCTCGCTACCCAAGCACCTGCACGAGCTCGAGCGCGAGAGCCCGGTCGAGGCGCTGGTCGCCGCTGCGGTCGAGTTCGTCGAGCTCATGGAGGGCCTCGAGTTCGAGAACTTCAAGGTCTCGATCAAGTCGACCAACGTGCCGAACACGATCGCCGCCAACCGGCTGCTGGCAGAGCGGATCCCCTACCCGCTGCACCTCGGCATCACCGAGGCGGGGACGAAGTGGTCGGGCTCGCTGAAGTCCTCGGTCGGGCTTGGCACCCTGCTCGCCGATGGAATCGGCGACACGATCCGGATCAGCCTCTCGACCTTCCACGCCGAGGAGGAGGTCAAGGTCGCCTGGGAGATCCTCAAGGCGCTGCAACTGCGCGAGCGCGGCCCGGTGCTGATCGCCTGTCCGACCTGCGGCCGGCTCCAGTTCGACATGGACTCGGTGGTCGCCGAGATCGAGCAGCGGCTGGAAAGCTACGCGGAGCCGATCGAGGTCGCGGTACTTGGCTGCGCTGTGAACGGGATCGGCGAGGCGAGCCACGCCGACTTCGGCATCGCCGGCGCCAAGAATGAGGGCCTGATCTTCGCCGGCGGCAAGCCCCTGCGCAAGGTGCCGCAGGCGCAACTGGTCGACACCCTGTTCGCTGAGATCGACAAGTCGCTCAACCGTGGCGGCGAGGTTGAGTTCGACGAGACCGAGTCCCGCGAGGGCGCCGAGTGGGTGGCCAGGATCGAGCAGGAAAACGCCGGTGACCTGACGCCGGAGAAGATCGCCCAGCTCGAGCACGAAGCAGCCGAACGGGGCGAGTCGGACAGGGTCCTGCTCGACGAGGAGGCCTCGCCGACCGCGAGCCGCCGCTTCACCCGCGCCTGAGCCGGATAGGTTTCCGGCATGACCCGTCTCTCGCAGACGTTCCTGCCCACGCTCAAGGACGCACCAGCCGATGCGGAGGCCGTCTCGCACAAGCTGATGGTTCGGGCGGGGCTGATCCGGCAGCTGGGGGCGGGGCTCTGGACGTACTTGCCGGCTGGCTGGCGGGCGCACCGCAAGGTGGAAGCGATCCTGCGCGATGAGATGGAGGGGATCGGCTGCCAGGAGATGCTGATGCCGGTGCTGCAGCCGGCCGAGAACTGGGAGAAGACCGGCCGCTACGGGATCGAGGAGCTGTTCAAGCTCGAGGATCGCAAGGGCGCGCCGATGGTGCTGGCGATGACCCACGAGGAGTGCGTCACCTACCACGTGGCGCGCGAGGTGCGCTCCTACCGCGACCTGCCGCTGATGCTCTACCACCTGCAGACCAAGGAGCGCGATGAGCCGCGGCCGCGGGCCGGCGTGCTGCGCACGCGCGAGTTCACGATGAAGGACGCCTACTCCTTCGACCGCGACGAGGGGGGGCTGGAGAGCTCCTACCAGCTGCAGAGCGACGCCTACGAGCGGATCTTCGACCGCTGCGGGCTGCGCTGGTACCGGGTCGAGTCCGACGTCGGGATGATGGGCGGCTCCGGCGCCCACGAGTTCATGGCGCCCTGTGCTGCGGGGGAGAACGAGGTGGCGCTGGCGCCGGGCTACGCCGCCAACGTCGAGGTCGCCTCGGCCACGGCGCAGCCGGTCGAGCTGCCGCCGGCGCTGGATGCTCCGGAGGAGGTCGACACGCCCGGGCTGGGCAAGGTGGAGGAGGTCGCGCCGCACCTCGACCTGCCGCACGGCGCCTTCATCAAGACGCTGCCGGTGATCATCGAGGGGCGGGGGATGGTGGTCGTCCTGCTGCGCGGCGACCACCGCCTCAACGAGATCAAGCTGCGCAACGCGCTCGGCGCCGACTTCCGCCAGGCGCGGGCGGAGGAGATCGAGGCCGAGCTGGGCCCGGTCGGCTACATCGGCCCGGTCAGGATCGACCTGCCGATCGTCAAGGACTCGGCGATCGACGGCGACTCCTACGTCAGCGGCGCCAACCGCCCGGACACGCATCTGCGCGGCATCCAGCCGGGCCGCGACTTCGAGTTCGAGGAGCTCGACGTGCGCTCGGTCGAGGCCGGCGACACCGCGCCCGGCGGCGGCACGATCGAGATCGAGCCGGCGATCGAGATCGGCAACATCTTCAAGCTCGGCACCCGCTACTCGGAGCCGCTCGGGGCGACCTACCTTGATGAAGAGGGCAAGGAGAGGGCGATCGTGATGGGCAGCTACGGGATCGGCCCGGCCCGCATCGTCGCCGCCGCGATTGAGCAACGCGCCGACGAGCGCGGGATCGTCTGGCCGAAGTCGATCGCGCCCTGGGGGATCCAGCTCGTCTCGCTCGCCAAGGCCGGCGAGGAGGAGCGAGCCGCGGCCGACCGCCTCTACGAGGAGCTGCGCGAGGCCGGGGCCGAGGTCCTCTATGACGAGCGCGACGCCGGGCCGGGGGAGAAGCTGACCGACGCCGAGCTGCTCGGCTGCCCGCTGCGGCTGGTGGTCGGCCGGCGCGGCCTGGCCAAGGGCGTGGTCGAGGCGAGCGAGCGAGCTTCAGGCACCGAGCACGAGCTGCCTGTGGAGGAGGCCGCCGAGCGCGCGCTGGCACTCCTCCGCGAGGCCGATGCCTGAGAGCGCGCCGTTCGGCCGTGGCCGGCTGCGCCGCCTCCTCGGCCTCGACCGCAGCGGCCCGCCGCCAAGTCAGACGCGCAGCGGCGAGCCGCTCAACCCCTGGACGCTCCCCAACCTGGTCGGCTTCGTCCGCCTTGCCGCGATCCCGGTCTTCCTCTACCTCGCGCTCGAATCCGGCGACGGGCGCGATGCCGCCGCTGCGGCGCTCTTCTGGCTGATCTCCGCCGGCGACTACCTCGACGGCTTCCTCGCCCGCGTCACCGGCCAGTACAGCCGCCTCGGCGCGATGCTCGACCCGCTGGTCGACCGCCTCACGATCCTCGCCGGTGCCGTCGTCTGCTGGCACTTCGAGCTGCTGCCACGCTGGGCGCTGGCACTGCTCGCCGCGCGCGAGCTGGCGATGCTGGTCCTCGCCCAGTACGGGCTGCGGCACGGGGTCGAGCTGAAGGTCAACTGGCCGGGGCGGATCTCGGTCTTTCCGATCATGGGCGGGATCTTCTTCGCGATGGTCTTCGCCGGCTGGGTCCCGGCAGCGCTGCTGATCTTCGGCCTCGCCCTGGCGCTGATCGCCACCGCGATGTACGCGCAGACCGGCCTGCGCGAAGTGCGCGCTGCACGCAAACCTTCAACCTTCAGTTGAACCTTTGCCCCACGCGGACCTATAATCGGCGGTGACCGCACCAACCGGTGGAACACTCAGCAAGGAGCCCCATGGAGGAGACCTTTCCCGATCTCGGTTCGCTCAGCGATGAGGAGCTGAAGGACGTGATCGACAAGCTCACCGAGGAGGAGAACGAGATCTCCTACAAGCGGCGCGTCCTGCACGGCAAGATCGACATCATGCGCGCCGAGCTGGTCAACCGCCTGCGCCAGAAGCGCGAGGGTGGAGAGGCGCTGATCTCCGGCGACGACGTCAGCAAGCTGACCGAGATCCTCGCCGGCAAAGCCGCCGGCTCCCCTGAGGACAAGCCGGCCGCCTGACGGAGGCTCGACTCGATGGCCGTCCACTGTTCCGAATGCGGCTTCGTCAACCCCGAGGGCGCCAACTACTGCCAGAAGTGCGGCGCCTACGTGGGCAGCCCCGCCGAGGGGGAGAGCGACGAGCCGACGACGATGACCTACACCGTCGACGACACCGGCGAGATGCAGCCGATCGACATCGACGAGGCGGTGGCTCGCAGTGGCGCCGCCCTCGTGATCCGCTCCGGCGGGCGCGCGGGGGAGAGCTTCACGATCACCGAGGACCGGGTCAGCATCGGGCGCAGCCCCGACGCCGGCGTCTTCCTCGACGACGTCACCGTCTCCCGTAACCACGCGCTGCTCGTGCGCCGCCGCGACGGCCTCTACATCGACGACCTCGGCTCGCTCAACGGCACCTACGTCAACCGGCGCCGGATCGAGTCGCACCTGCTCGCCGACGGCGACGAGATCCAGGTCGGCAAGTACAAGCTCAGCTATCTGGAGAAGTAGGCAGGCGATGGCAGTCTCCGAGCAACAGGCCCGCCAGCAGCGCGACTCGCGCCCGCGCAAGGCGCTGACGATCGGCGCCGTCTGCAAGATCCTGCAGAGCGAGTTCGACGACGTCTCGATCTCGAAGATCCGCTACCTGGAGGACCAGAAGCTGCTTACCCCGCGGCGCACCGCCGGCGGCTACCGGCTCTACAGCCAGTCCGACGTCGAACGGCTGCGCACGATTCTCCGCCTCCAGCGCGACGAGTTCCTGCCCCTGCGGGTGATCCGCCAGGAGCTAGCCTCGGGCGGCGACCTCGTCCCCGCCGGCTCTGACCGGCGCCCCTCCGGCGCCGGGGTGCGGCGGGCGATCCTGGTCAACACCTCGCACGCCTACCTCACCCTCGACGAGGTGATCGAGGAGACCGGCGCCCGCGAGGAGCTGATCGCCGAGCTCGAGAACTTCGGCATCGTGCAGCCCGAGAAGCGCGACGGCAAGACCGTCTACGACGAGACCGATCGCGAAATCGTCCGCGCCGCCAACGAGCTCTCGCGCTTCGGGGTAGGGGCGCGCAACCTGCGCATCTTCCGCTCCTCGGCCGATCGCGAGGCCAACCTGCTGGAGGCGATGCTCGGCTCGGCGCTGCGCTCGCGCAACCCCGAGCGGCGCAAAGAAGCACTGGAGAGCCTCGAGAGCCTGGCTGCCACGGTCAGCCACCTGAAGCACCTGCTGCTGGTGCGGGACCTGCGCCAGCTCGCCGGCGACTGAGCCCCAGTGCCGGGCGCGACTCGCAGCCGGGTGATCGCCGCCCCGCCGGAGGAGGTCTGGGCGCTGGTCTCCGATCCCTACAACCTGCCGCGCTGGTGGCCACGGACGATGCGGGTCGAGGGCGTCGAGGGCAGTGGGGTCGGGGCACAGTGGACGAACGTGCTCGGCACCGCGGAGGGGCGCGGGGTGCGCGCCGACTACCGCTGCACTGACTCGGCCGAGGGCGAGCGGTACCGCTGGGAGCAGCAGGTGGAGGGAACCCCATTCGAACGGCATCTACGCGGCTCCAGCGCCCAAGTGCTGCTGCGCGCCAGCAGCGACGGCACCGAGGTCGAGCTGCGCTCCAGCCAGTCCCTGCGCGGGCTCTCACGACTCGGCTCGCCGATGATGCGGCGGGGCCAGGCGGCGACGCTCGTAGAGGCGCTGGACGGGATCGAGCAGGCGCTGACATGAGCGGCCCACGGCGCGACTCGAAGTGGTGGGGGTGGGGCGACCCGGCGGTCTCGCCGGAGCTCGACGGCGAGGCGCTGGCGACGCTGCGCGAGCGGGTCGGCGAGCTGCAGCCCTCGCCGCGGGCGGCGGAGCTCGAGGGCTTCGCTCTGCCCGACCCCGCGCCGCTGCCCCCGACACTGGTCGAGGCAGTTGGCGCCGAGAACGTCTTCACCTCGACCGAGGACCGCATCCGCCACGCGACCGGGTGCGGCTACGTCGACCTCGCCCGCCTGCGCGGCGGCGCCCTGGAGGCGGCGCCGGACGCGGTCCTGGCGCCCGCCGACGCCGACGCTGTACGACGCGCCCTTGTTGTCTGCGCCGAGGAGGGTGTCGCGGTCGTCCCCTTCGGCGGCGGCACCAGTGTCGTCGGCGGGATTGAGCCGCTGCGCGGCCGGCACGAGCGCCTCGTCAGCCTCGACCTGGCACAACTGCGCGAGGTCGAGGTCGACCGCCGCTCGCTGACCGCTCGCCTCGGCGCCGGCCTGCGCGGTCCCGAGGCGGAGGCGGCGCTGGCGGCGCAGGGCGTCACCCTCGGTCACTTCCCGCAGTCCTACGAGTACGCGACGATCGGCGGCTTCGCCGCCACCCGTTCCGCCGGCCAGGCCTCGAGCGGGTACGGGCGCTTCGATGCTCTGGTCAGCTCAGTACGCCTGATCGCCCCTGCCGGCGACCTGCGCACGTTGGAGACGTCGCACACCGCCGCCGGCCCGGCGCTGCGCGAGCTGGTCATCGGCTCCGAGGGCGTCCTCGGGGTGATCCCGGAGGTGACGGTCAGGGTGCGCCCGCAACCCTCCGTACGCCGCTACGAGGCCTGGATCGCCGAGAGCTTCGAGGCGGGAACGGAGATCGTGCGGGCTCTGGCACAGGGCCCGGGGCTACCCGACGTGATCCGCGTCTCCGACGAGGAGGAGACCGAGGTCTCGCTTGCCCTCTCCGGCCCGCGCGGCGTCGCCGGCAGGCTCTTCGACGGCTACCTGGGGCTGCGCGGCAAGCGCGGCGGCTGCCTGATCGTCGTCGGCTTCGAGGGAGATGAGGAGGCGGCCGCCCGCCGCCGCGCCCTCACCACGCGTGCCCTGCGCTCCGGCGGGGTCGCCTCCCTGGGCCAATCGGCGGGGAAGTCTTGGGAGCACGGCCGCTTCCAAGGGCCATACCTGCGCGACACGTTGATGGATATGGGGGCGATGGTCGAGACCCTGGAGACCTCACACACCTGGTCGCGCCTGCACGAGCTGCGTCGCGCGGTGGGCGAGGCGATCTCGGGCTCGCTCGCCGAGCAGGGGACGCCGGGGCTGGTCTTCTGCCACCTCTCACACGCCTACGCCGACGGTGCCTCGCTCTACTTCACCTTCATCGCCCGCTCGCGCCAGGAGGCGGAGGTCGAGCAGTGGCGGGCGGTCAAGCAGGCGGCCTCGGAGGCGATCGTCGCCGCGGCCGGCACGATCACCCACCACCACGCCGTCGGCCGCGACCACGCCCCCTACATGGAGGCGGAGGTGGGGCGGACCGGGCTGGACGTCCTGCGCGCGGTCAAGGACCAGCTCGACCCGGCGGGGATCATGAACCCCGGCAAGCTGCTGCCTTAGTTCTCGCCTTCTTCTTCGGCGATGTTGACGATCGGGCCCGTAACCTCGCCACTGAGCACGTCCTCGCCGTCGTAGGCGGGCGCTTTCTGCTCTTTCCCCGCCTGCGCCAGCGCCGCCTGCAACTCCGAGTTGGAGACCAGCGAGAGTTCCATCTGGTCGAAGCCGTTGGCGAGTAGGCCAAGTGATTCGGAGGGGACCGGGTACTGCGCTTCTACTTTCCCCGACTCCGGAACCCGGGTGACGGCGATCGGGATCCTTTCGTCCGCCGAGCGGGCGAGGGAGACCGCGTAAGCCTGGTCTTTGCCGGAGGGCGCGAGGCCCTCGGCCTGGAGCAGCAGCCGTACCCCGTTTTTGTTCGCGCGGGCAAACACCGCCAGCCCCTCGGCATCGCTGCCGTCGACCGGCCGCAGAATCGCCTGCGTCAGGTTGGCCGACCCTTTCGCCGGCGTCTCGGCGACAGGGGAATCGTCCGAATCCGAATCATCCCCACCCCCAATATCAATCGCCCCCGTAGCGAAGAGCACCACAAGGAGCACCACAACAGCTCCCCCCACCAACTCCGCGAGCCGCCGCCGGTCTTTGGGCGGAGTCAGGCGCGGTTTCGTCCCTGCCTGGCGAGAGCTGGGCGCGGCCTGAGCCTTGGCCGCCGCTGGCGCAGGCTGTTCCTCCGCGGGTGGCGGGGATGTGGAGGGGTCGAGAACGGGGGCGGAGCCCCCGCCCGCAGGCTCCTCCGCAGCCGCGACAGGACCCGCGGCCGGAGCTCTCTGGTCTCTCGTCGTTGAAGATTCCTCGCCCAACCCAGCCAGCGCATCCTTGACACGCCGCCGCACCTCATCGACGCTCAGCCCCATCAAGGCCGCAATGTCCTCGTAGCCCTCTTCGCGCTGCGCAAGCAGCCGCAACAGCGCCCTCTGATCGTCGCTCATCCCCACCGTGTCCGAAGCCTACGACAGCAGCCGCATGGGTAGGGTCTGGCCCGATGGCGGAGGATCCCCGTGGCCTGCTCTCTCACTTTGACGCTCTGCTCGGCACCGAGTGGCTGGACGACGACCCCGAGCACGCCCGCGTCCGGGTCGAGATGCGCGACGAGCTGCGCCAGCCGGTCGGCCTCCTGCACGGCGGCGTGATGTCGTCTCTGGTCGAGAGCGTCTGCTCGCGCGCCACCGCGCTCACGGTGCTGAACGAAGGGATGGCAGCAATGGGCCAGTCGATCAGCGTCAACTTCCTCCGCCCGATCACCGAGGGCCACGCCGAAGTCCATGCCAAGGCCCGCCACCGCGGCCGCACCACCTGGGTCTGGGACGCTGAAGTAAAGAACGCGGACGGGAAACTCTGCGCCTTGGCACAGATGACTATCGCTGTTAGGCCGTTGCCTGACCAAGGCTGACAAGGACGCAGGGAGCGTGGCGTGCTCTGCACGCGAGCGACGAGGACGCCGTCAGGCGCCGGTCCGGCAACGGCCTAACCGCCGAAGCGGTTGGTGATCGGCAAGCGCCGGTCGCGACCGAAGGCCTTCGGCGTGATCCGGATCCCAGGCGGCGCTTGGCGGCGCTTGTACTCGGCACGGTCGACCAGTCTCATCACCTCGTCGACGACATCAGCGGGCAGGCCGCCCGCGACCATCTCCTCGCGGCCCTGATCGCGCTCGACGTAGGCCTCGAGCACCCGGTCAAGCAGCTCGTAGGGCGGCAGCGAGTCGCTGTCGCGCTGGTCCGGACGCAGCTCGGCCGAGGGCGCGCGCTCCAGCACCGAGGCGGGGACCAGCTCGCGCCCCGCCGTTTCGTTGCGGTGGCGGACCAGCTCGTAGACGAGCGTCTTCGGCACATCCTTGATCACAGCGAAGCCGCCCGCCATGTCGCCGTAGAGGGTGGCGTAGCCGACCGACATCTCGCTCTTATTGCCCGTGGTCAGGACCAGCCAGCCGTGCCGGTTGGAGAGCGCCATCATCAGGTTCCCCCGGATCCTCGCCTGCAGGTTCTCGGCGGCGAGGTCGGGCTCGGACGGGCCATCGAGCAGCCTCTCGTACTCGCCCATCGCCCCCTCGATCGGGATCTCGATTGCCTCACAGCCGAGGTTGGCGGCGATAGTCCGCGCGTCCTGTTGTGTTTCCTTGCTCGAATGGGGGGAGGGCATGACCACGCAGCTAACGCGCTCGGGGCCGAGCGCGTCGACGGCGAGCTGGGCGACAAGGGCGGAATCGATTCCGCCCGAGAGCCCGATGCCGACATGGCCGAAGCCGTTCTTGGCGACGTAGTCACGCAGGCCGAGGACAAGCGCGCCGTAGACCTCGGCGAGGTCGGGGAGCGGCTCGGCCAGCGAGCCGGGCGAGGGCGAGGGGACATCGCAGATGAGCAGCTCCTCCTCGAACTGAGCGGCGCGGGCGATCGGCTCGCCGCTAGGGTCGAGCACGAAGCTGTCGCCGTCGAAGACCAGCTCGTCCTGACCTCCGACCAGGTTGCAGAAGGCGAAATAGGTGCCGTAAGCGCGCGCTCTCTCGGCGAACATCGCCTCGCGCTCGCGGCCCTTGCCGCGGTGGTAGGGCGAGCCGGAAGGGTTTGCGATCAGCTCCGCGCCCTGCGCCGCCTCGACCGAGGCCGGCGGGCCCTCGACCCAACAGTCCTCGCAGATCGTCAGCCCGACTTGCATTTCGGCGACCTCGATCGTGGTCGGGTCATCCTCGGGAATGAAGTAGCGCTGCTCGTCGAAGACGGAGTAGTTGGGCAGCCGCGCCTTGCGGTAAACGGCTCGCAGCTCGCCACCGGAGAGGACCGCGAGCGAGTTGTAGGCGTGGCGGAGATCACCCTCGGCGGCGGCGGGCTCGGCGAACCCGACCAGGGCCGTGAGACCAGGGCTGACCCCTCGCGCCAGCTCCTCGACCGCGCGCCGGTTGGCCTCGACGAAGTGGCGCTTCAGGTAGAGATCCTCTGCCGGGTAGCCGGGCAGGCAGAGCTCAGGGAAGATCGCCAGGTCGGCGCCGGCGCCGGCGGCGCGCTCGATCCACTCGGCGATCTTCGCCGCGTTGCCCTCGATGTCGCCCACCGTGGGGTTGATCTGGGCAAGCGCTACGCGCAAGGGAGGCTCCGGAGCAGGGGGCCGGTCACGGCAGAAGTATCGCCGTCGCGGCGGGCGGGAAGCGCCTGGACCATCTGTAGATTGCGGCGAGTGCAGGCGAGCAGGCGGCTGATCGGAGCTTCGCTCGCCTCCCTGGCCATAGTCGGCGTTGTGCCCGCGACCTCCTCCGCCGGCGACCAGTGGGTCTTCCGTGCCCCGCTCGCCCGGCCGACGGACCAGCCCGACCCCAACCGCAACGCCTACACCGTGCCCGAGGCGCCGCGCTCTCCTGCTTGCACGCGCCACTTCTGCATCCACTGGGTTGCCGAGGGACTCGACGCGCCGAAGCTGGTCGACGCCGACGGGAACCGCGACGCCGACGGCATCCCCGACTTCGTCGAGCGGGTACAGGAGGTCGCCGAGCACGTCCACTCGATTGAGAACGTCAAGCTCGGCTGGCGCGAGCCGAAGTCGGATGGGCGCCAGGGGGGAAGTAGGGGCAAGACCGACGTCTACCTGTCCCAGGTCGGCGGCGTCCTCTTCGGCTACGCCGCCCCCGACCGCGGCCAGGCGACCAAAGAGCACCGCCTGCCGCGCCGGCTGCACGGCTACCTGGTGCTCGACAACGACTACGACCCACGCGAGTTCCCGGGTACGAAGCCACTCGAGAACCTCAAGGTCACCTTCGCCCACGAGTACAACCACATCCTCCAGTTCGGCTACGACGCCTACCAAGACGCCTGGTTCGCCGAGTCGACCGCAGTCTGGATGGAGGACCAGGTCTACGACGACCTCGACGACTACCTGCGCTACGTGCGCCGCTGGGTGCGCCGCTACGACACGCCGCTGACCGCGAACTCGATCAAGGAGTACGGCTCAGCAGTCTGGAACCAGTGGCTCGCCCACCGCTACGGCCGCGAGATCATCCGCGAGGCCTGGGCCCGTGCCCTGAGTACGAGGCCAGGCGGCTTCTCCGTCTCCGCCTACGGCGCGGCGATCCGCGCTGCCCGCGGGGGCAGCTTCGGGCGCGACTTCGCCCGCTTCTCACGCGACCTGGCCGAGTGGCGAACCGGCGGCGTCTTCCCCGAGGCGCGGAGCTACCGCGACGTCTCGCGCCAGGGGAGCCTGCCGACGAACGGGCGCCCGCTTATGCGGCAGCTGAACCACACCACCGCGCAGCTGCTGCGCATCCACGCCCGCGACGGTCAGGCGGTGATCGTCGACGCGATGGCGCCGGCCGGGACCGAAGCCGGCCTTGCCCTGGTTGGGCGAGTCGGCGGCGAGCGCCGCGGCCAGGTGATCTCGAAGCTGCGCTTTAAGCAGAACGGGGGGCGGATGTCGGTGCGCCTGCGACGGCCCGGGCGCTTCAACCGGATCACCGCGGTGCTGGTCAACGCCGACGCCAGCACGGTCGGCTACAGCGCCCGCCTGCTCGACTGGAGCTACTTGCGCGACGCGGTGCCGTTCACCATCAGCGCCCGTTTGGTGCGCTGAGTCACGCCCCCGGCGCCATCACTGCGAGTGCCGCCCGGGTCGATCGCTTCGGCCAGCGCCTGCTCGAGGTCGAGGCCGAAACTCTCCAGGTCCGACATCGCGTCGTAGTCGCCGACCAGGCCGAAGTTGACCTGGCCGTCGTAGGACATGATCCCGACACAGAGCGCCTGGCGGCGGGCCAGCGGGACGAGCGGGAAGATCGCCTCCATCCTGCGTCCCAGGACGTAGAGCGGGAGCTGCGGCCCCGGCACGTTGGTGACCACGAGGTTGAAGAAGCGCTGCGCCGGTTGTAGCCGCGCCGCCTGCGAGGCGATCGTCGGCGGGGCGAAGTCGGTGATCCGGGTGATTATTTCCGCCCCCACGGCCTGCCCCGAGCCCTTCAGGTCACCCATCGTCTCGGTGATCAGGCGCAGCCGCTCGACCGGGTCCTCGCACCAGACGGGCAGCGGCGCCATCATCGCCGCGATCCGGTTGCCGAGCACGCCGCGCTCCTCCTCGGTGCGGACGCTAACCGGCACCAAAGCCTTCATCTCCAGCTCCTCGGTGTCGTGGCCCCGAGCGCGCAGGTAGTTGCCGAGCGCCCCGGTGACGACCGAGAGAACGACGTCGTTGACGGTCCCGCCGTGCTCGTTCTTAACCCGCTTCAGGTCAGCGAGGTCGGCGCGGACGAAGGCGATGCGCCGGTGGGGGCCGATCTCGACGTTGAAGGGAGTGGACGGAGCCGCCATCCCCGCCCCGATCATCTTGCTGGTGGCGCCAATGCCCTCCAGGACCTGACGCGGGCCGCGCAGCGTGGCGCGGATGCCGCGAGCGATCTCACGCGGGCTGGTGGCCCGCTCGCGCAGCGCCTCGGCGAGCAGGTGCAGGTCGGTCGGCTCCGGCCGCGGAGCCCATTTCGGTGGGCGCACGGGGGCCGACTCCGGCTCCCGCTCGAGGTCGAAGAGGACGGTGGTGATGTCGACGCCCGAGATGCCGTCGACGAGCGCGTGGTGGCTCTTGCCGACTATCCCGAAGCGGTCGCCGTCGAGGCCCTCGACCAGCCACAGCTCCCAGAGCGGCTTGCTGCGGTCGAG
>Ga0190272_10000358_pt1 | contig 25080 bp, 13 predicted proteins | sample Popmic504T_FD_133746 | JGI IMG/M metagenome (GOLD analysis project Ga0190272, IMG submission 133746) | Populus adjacent soil microbial communities from riparian zone of Shoshone River, Wyoming, USA - 504 T | ecosystem: Environmental > Terrestrial > Soil > Riparian zone | place: USA: Wyoming... | reverse complement strand
CGCGTGAGCAGGGCCGCGCCGACACGGCGGACTTTCTCCAGCGTCTGCGCATAGGTGATGCGGCGCCAGCTTCCGTCCGCGCCGCGATCAGCCATGAAGATGCGGTCGGGCGCGGTGTCCGCCCAGTGCACGAGGCGATCGGTCAGCTTGTCGGGATATGCCGCCAGAGCGCGGCCTGACTTCAGATAGGTCGCGCCGTCCGGCCGGCGATCAACGAGAACCTCCGGCGCGCAAAGCCTCACCGCGCGCACGCGGCGCGTTTCCTTGCGGGCTGTCTGCGGGCTCGCCATTCCTACTTGCGTTCCACCTTCGCGGCGCGCTTCTCAAGGAAATCCTTGATGCGCTTCTTGGCTTCATCGTTGCCCTGCGCGATGGCCGCGGTGAGCGACTCCATCACGTAGCCGCTGGCGCGATCCTGCTCGGCGATGCGCGGCAGCACGTTGAGAATAGCGAAATTCGTGGTCGGTGAATTGGTGGCGATGCGCCTAGCGATCTCGATCCCCTTGGCGAGGCCCTCGCCGTCGCCGACAAGATAGTGCGAGATGCCGAGCGCCTGCCCCTCCTCGGCGCCGTAGGTGCGGCCGGTGAGCATCAGGTCCATCATGCGCGACACGCCGATCAGGCGCGGCAGGCGCACCGAGCCGCCGCCGCCGACGAAGATGCCGCGCGAGCCCTCGGGCAGCGCGTAATAGGCCGAGCGCTCCGCGATGCGGATGTGCGTCGCCGCCGCAAGCTCCAGCCCGCCGCCGACCACCGCGCCGTGCATCACGGTGACGACGGGCACGCGGCCGAACTCGATTTTGTCGAAGATGCCGTGCCACATGCGCGAATGCGCGATGCCCTCTTCGGTGCTCAGCACTTTCAGCTCGGAGAGATCGAGGCCGGCGGAGAAATGCTTGCCTTCGGCGTTGAGCACCACGGCCTTCACGCCCGCCGGGAGCATCGCAAAAAATGTCTCAAGCCCGAGCACGGTCGCGTCGTTGAGCGCATTGCGCTTCTCGGGCCGCGCGAGGGTCAGGATCGCGATCGCGCCGCGCCGCTCGGCCTTCAGGGATTTCGGCAGCTTGCGCCGCTGCGCCATCGTTTCCTGCCCGTTCATGTGAGATTGTTATGGTACATCACATTTCAGCGAAAACGGGTCAACTGTGTCCCGGGCGCCGAGGGCAGTTGATGCGCCCTCTCCCCTTGAGTTCTCGGACTCGAGATTCCTCAAGATGGATTGTTGTTCCTGGCGGTTCATATCGCGTTGAATTGCCTTGCGTAAATGCGGACTGCGTATCACCGTCGATCTCATCGTTTCACTTGGACCGCTACCTATTTGGCTTGCAGGTAGCACCGCTCGCGATGGGATACCGCCGATGCCGCGCGTTAGATTGACCAAGACTACGCTGGACTCTCTGCCAGTCCCAAACACTGACGTCGTTTATTGGGATGCAGGATGCCCAGGCTTTGGTGTGAAGGTCACGCCAAAGGGACGTAAGGTGTTCATTGTCCTTTATCGCACCGGCGGCTCCGGATCGCGGGTGCGCAAGTACACGATAGGTCCATACGGCAGAGTCACTCTTCATCAGGCGCGCATCGCTGCCCAAAAGATCTTCGCGGCCAAGCTTGAAGGGCGCGATCCGGCCGCCGAGAAGCGCGAGGCGAGACGGCGGATCGTAGCTGATCAGGTCGAGGACCTCCTCGAATCCTTCATCGCTCAACGTCTGTCTCAAAATCGCTCCGGCGACGAAGTGGCCCGGCTGCTTCGGCGAGAAGTTGGAAGGCCATGGAGCGGCAAGAGCGTTCATGAACTCACGAAGCGAGACGTGGTCGAACTGATCGGCGGTATTGAGCAGCGCGGCGCTCCGGCTGCTGCCAACAAGGCACTCAAGTCACTCAAGACATTCTTGCGCTGGTGTGTTGGGCGTGCCGTCTTTGATCAGTCTCCAGCGGATGGCGTGCCTTTGCCCGCGAAGGCCGTTGCCCGGGACCGCCTGCTCGATGACCTCGAGCTTGCCAAAATCATTTTGGCGGCACGGCAGATTGGTGATCCCTACAGCGCCATCGTCGAACTGCTGGCACTGACCGGTCAGCGCCGGGAAGAGGTCGCCGGTATCGCATGGGAAGAAATAGACCTTACGCAGCGGACGTGGACCATTCCCGGGGCGCGAACCAAGAACGCCAAAGCGCATGTCGTGCATCTCTCAAACCAATCGATAGCCGTGCTGAAACGAGTAAGCCGACTTGGTTCGCTGGTGTTCTCCTTGGGGCGAGCCAAGCCGTTTCAAACGTTCAGCAGGTCCAAACGAACGCTGGATCACCTGTGCGGAGTCACTCAATGGCGCTTGCACGACCTGCGCCGCACCTGCGTATCCGGCATGGCCCGTCTCGGCATTGCCCCGCATGTGGCCGACAAGGTTCTCAATCACCAATCCGGCACGATCGCGGGCGTGGCCGCAGTCTATCAGCGCCATGAGTTTTTCACCGAGCGGAAGGAGGCCTTGGAGCGATGGGGCGCTCATGTCGCAACGATCGTGGCCAAAACAGCCAGAGAATACAGCACTCTCCGAGACTCACGACCGGGATCAGCGATCGAATTCGAATCAGCTACATCTACACGATCAAGCGCCATTAGAGTGGGTCAACGCGGCAAAGGACGCGTCGAGATCACGGCGCGGCTAGGCGATGGGACTGCTGGCAATGAGCGACGTCCCGTTACATGAGGGCTTTATGCTCTTCTCGGGCGCCGTGGAGCAGTTGGCCACAGGCATGTGGGGCGGACTGCCGCAAGCAGAACCTCTTCGAGCGATCAAAAGACTAGCAAAAAAGGCGTCAGTTGGGTTTGGCCCGTGGCGGGAGCAAGCGGGAAAGCGCCTCACAGCAGCCGTGAGACGGGGCGAGTTAAGCGTCTATGTGGCTGTCGATCCTGAGCGCTCATTAGAGCATCTAGTATCGCCGCCGGACGTACTGAGCGCACCTGTGACCGTGCCTACAGGCGTGCTCAACCAACTGATAACCTCGCGGGGTAGTCTCCAGGATCACCCGATACGACCTTCGATAGTTGCCGCCGAGGGGGATCAAAGGCTGCTCAGGTTGCTTGATGTCGGCATGCTTCTCCTACGGGAAGGAGATTTTAAAGTTTGGTATCAGTCCGAACACGCCAAGGGCAAATGGCCGTCGCAACGCTCTAAAGCGAAAAGCGGACGTGGAAGGCCGACAAAGCAAACCGACACACTCCGGAATGCAGCACTCGGGCTGGTTCGTGAAGAGAGGTGGAGTGGAAACATGGGTGTCACAAAGCTGCGCCGCCTTCTTATCGCCTCCGGCCGAGATGACGTGCCTAGCGTCGATACTCTTGCTCGCTTGGTCGATCAGCTGCATCGCGAAACCGGTGCGCCAGCACTGTTCCGAAAAACACGCCGCAAGCAGGCGAAGAAAGCTTTGTCCAAATAGATCGGTTAGGTCGCGCAATGCGGTGCATAACGGACTCCGATCAACATTTTGGAAATGTCCGCTTCGGGTCAAAAGCAGACTTCGAAGATTGAACGTCCCATGTCTGCTTTTGACCCGAAGCAGACTCCCTGGATTGCAATCTGCTAGCGCCCGTCAATGACAAGTGCATCGCCGGGCGCCTTAACCTGGGTGCTATTTCTTACGCGGATCGTCCGCCGGGTTGACGTACGCGACGCCCCAAGGTCCGACGCCGTGGAGTGGCGCGTCGAAATATGATTGACGACCATGGTCTGATTGTTGACTTGGATCTGACCGCTGATCATGCGAGCGCGTTTGCCCTGCCCCAAAGCATCAGTTCAGGATGGCATCGGCAATCTTTTCCGCCGTCATCAGCGTCGGGAAGTTCGTGTTGGCGCACGGCACAAGTGGGAAGATCGAGGCATCGACCACACGCAAGGCCTCCACGCCCCGCACGCGCCCCTGGTTGTCAGTGACTGCCATAGGGTCGCCGTCGGCGCCCATTCGGCAGCTGCAGGAGGCATGCCAGGTCCCGATCGCTGCTTTGCGCACGAACGCCTCCAAGGCTTCATCGTCGCTCATCAGGTGTGCAAACGTAAAGCCTTCGGTGATGATGTTACGGATGAGGTAGCTTCTTAGTGCAGCGGGGCCGTCAAGAAGCATCCCGATGCCTGCTGTCATGAGCCTGTTTCTGGTATTGACGACGCCAACCTTCCGGACGCGCTCGGTGTAACTCGCGGGGAAGGGGTCGGAACTGACGGCCTGCATGACCGGTGTCGCGTAGAGTCTCCCCATCATGCGGAATGCCTGCATGAGCCGTTCCAGATCGCGCCGGTCTGAAAGAAGATTGAATTCGGCCAGCGGCTCTTCGCGCCAATCGGAAGACGTAAGCTTGACCTGCCCGCGCTCCGAGTAAGTGTGGTAAACGGCGATTAGGAAAGAGGCGATGCGCTCCCCAACCGCGTGCCAGGCAGATTTCGAGATGGCCACGACAAACATGTCGCCTTCATGTGTGTCCGCCAACCTGGACGAGTAGCGGAGGCCGACCTGGATGTGTCGGCGAGTGAGCTCGTTGACGCGCGCGTGCGGCTTGACATAGGCCGAGACTGAGATTGAGGGGTGGTCCATGAGACCTTGACCCACACCGGCAAGCGCGGAGCGGACCTCTATTCCGAGCTCCTTGAGATGTCCGGCCGGTCCAATGCCCGAGCGAAGGAGATGGGCCGGGGAATGGATTGCGCCACAGGACAGGATCACCTCACGAGCGCGGAACTCGATGCGCGTCGCCTTGACATGCGCGGCCACGCCGACGCACCGCTTGTCTTCGAACAGCAGCTCGCTCACCTGTGCGTCAGTCAGGATCGTAAGATTGCTGCGTTGGCGGGTGGCAGGATCAAGGTAGCCAATGGCTGCGGAAACGCGCCGCTCATAGGCGTTGGAAATCGTGATGGGGTGGTAGCCGTCCTTCCATTCTCCATTCTGGTCGGGCAGATAGTCGAAACCCGCGCCCTTGAACGCCTCAGCTGCTGCCTTGGCGTGCTCATTCCATAGGTCGGGGAAGATGCGCCGCACGGGAATGCGCCCTTCCTTACCGTGCAATTCCCCATCGAAATCCATGTCGCGCTCGACCTTCTTGTAATACGGGAGCACGTCCTTCCAGCCCCAGCCTTTCGCGCCGCGCGACACCCACTCCTCGAAGTCGGCGGGTGAGCCACGGTTTGCGAGCTGGCCATTGATTGAGGAGCCTCCGCCCAAAATGCGTGCCTGTTCGTACTTGCGTAGCGGTGGCGGGCTTTCGTCAGGATTGTTGTGGGGAACGATCTCGGTGCGGACCTTAAGCTGAGACCAATGGAAGCGAGGATCGAAGTAAGCCGTGCCGGGGTAGCTATCGAGCACTTCTGGCGGGATTTTGCCGTGTGGCGTGTCCTGGCCCGCCTCGAGCAGGAGCACCTTGGTGGCGCTCCTGCTCGACAACCGGTTGGCCAACACTGACCCGGCCGAACCACCACCGACGATGATGAAGTCGTAATGCACCGCTGCCCTCCCGTCGGCGTCGCTATTTTTGCGCAAGTATGGGCCTGCGATGAACATCCGTCGAGCGGGCAGCCGTTCCGCGTCCTGAGACGCGTTCAGTGGCGCGGAGTCATGTGGCTGCCGGCGCCCCAGCCAGCGGCACGAATCTCGTGCTAGGTGCTTAATGCAACTCGGTACAAAACACGTCTTTCTTAGTCAGTGCACCCTCGGACGTGCGAGGTCGGCTCCGGACGAGACGTTCAACTGGCACGCCTTGGGTGACGATGGATCGCTAGGGCCATTTGTTCGCTCACCCGCCCACATCGGCGATGCCGTGTTCAGGGCCAAAATCGAAGCACCCTTGCCACCCGTGAATGCCGCATCGACCGAGGACGGCGAGCCAACGCCTTGAACGCATAGACGCGTGATTTGGAATGGCTATCTGGATCGGAGTCGAAGTTTGGTCTCGGCATCCAGTGACCGTTGAGGCTCGTGAACCTCGCGCTCTCAGCTTCAACGCTCAGAGACGGTTCGATGACAAGGGAGTGAAGCTCACGCCCGGTCGCTCGGTGTGGATGCGCGGGCTGGCGTCCCGGCAGGTTCAACCCAGACGACCTCGCCGCGGGTCATGAACACGAGCGCACCACGTAGGGCCCCGGTAGCCGCAACGTAGTCGCTCAGCTGCGCTGCATAGCCCGCGCGAGTCGGCGGCGTGGGGTTGACATCGGATTTCCAGTCGATCGCGATCGTGATCTCTCCATTGTTTATCGCCAGCGCATCTGCGCGCCCGGCGAGCAGATACGCATCCCGCGCCGCCCATACCGCTACTTCGGGAACAAGCGAGGATCTGAGGGCACCGATCTCTGGCAAGGCGAGCGCCCGCAAGGCGGTCTCAGCTATTTCGGCGGGCGCGGGACCCGGCCGTGCTCCTTCCGCATCACTGTTCAATTGCGCCAGGAGAATCTCCGCGCGCGCCGTCACGACGTCTTCGCCACCCGCGAGCTCCCCGGTGAGGAGCTCTTCGATCAGCTTGTGCAGGATCACCCCGCGTATCGCTCCGGCCCCCACTACATCAGGATGCTCGGCCATCGCCTCCGCGACGACCACGCCATCCAGCGGATCGCCAAGACGGTCCAAGTCGTGATCACTGGGGCGGCGCCAGACGACGGGTGTTGCGCTCGCGTCCAGGCGCTGCCGCTCGGCCGCGAAGACCTCGGCCGTCTGCCCGTTGCGGTCGCGCGGGGCGGGGCGGACCGTGGGCGCGGGCAGGCGTGAGACATCAAGCTCCGGAAGCTCGCTCTGCCGAAGATCAATCGAGCTGAACCAGGAATTCTTCGCCGCCTGAGGGATGTGGGGGAGGATGAGAAGGTCGCGCGCACGCGTGCATGCGACATACCAAATGCGCCCCCGCTGATCGGCTTCTTCCTCATTTTCCTCGGCGCGCGCCGCTGCCAAGTCAGGCGGCGCGACGCCGCCAAGCATCCAGTGCAGGGTGTTATCGGACTGGCGGTGAACAAATTGATCCCCGCGGTACAACTCCGTCGTCGAATTGATCGGGATTACGACGGGCCACTCGAGCCCCTTCGCGCTGTGGATGGTGCAGATTTCAATCGCGTTCTCGGCCGCATCGATCCGGCCTTCGGGCACCCGAACGTTTCGCTCCCAATCAAGCTGCAGGTCGCGGACGAAGGCGCGCAGGCCCGCGACGCCGTAGCGGCGGGCGCGCTCGACCAGTGCGTCGAGGTTCGCGAGCGCCCGCGCGTTGCGGTTCTTGTGCCGCGCCGCCATGACGACGCGCGTGTTTAACCGCTCTAGCGCGGTCGCCAGCACCATGCTCGGCGCCCACACGGCCGCCTGCTTTCGCAACGCCTGCAGCTCCCGGAGAATGGCGCTGGCCAGCGGATGTTGCACGAGGGCGGGATCGGTCCTGACCGTGAAATACGCCGGCTGGCCGGCGTCGCTTGCGGGAAGGGCGGCGGTGATGTCGAGCAGTTCTTGCTCGCTCAGGCCCACGAGGGGGCCACGCATCAACGCGCCGAAGGCCAGCGTGTCCGAGGAGTCCGCGAGCACGCGAAGGAGTGCGAGCGCGTCCTGCGTCTCTTGCCGTCGCATCAAGGTCTGGCCTGCTTGCGAGGCGACCGCAAAGCCTCGCCGCTCGAGCGCGCGTTCGTATCGCCACAGCTCGGTATGCCCCGGCGACAACAAGGCTATATCTCCCGGTTGAAGCGGGGTGCGCGACCGATCCGCGCGCGTGATCATCACGTTGCCGACCAAGCGCGCGCAGATCTCCGCCACCCGGTCGGCTTCGGCTTCCCGGAACGTCTCGGCGAAGATGCGCCCCTCCGTGTCGACCGTGATCGTGAAACGGCTCACACAAGGGACCGGGTACTCGAAATCGGGGATCGTTGGCGCGAGCGGCACGTACCACGGCTGCGACGGCTTGGAGAATACGGCCTCGAAGCACTTGTTGACGTGCGTGATAATCGCGCGCTGCGACCGGAAGTTCGCGGTGACTTCGAGGATTGCGCTACCGCTTTGCGCCGCGATGATTTCGCAGCAATGCTGGTAGGCTTCGATGTCGGCGCCGCGGAAGCGGTAGATCGCCTGCTTTGGGTCCCCGACGAGGAAGAGCGAGCCTGGACGGAGACGCGCGTCCTGCCAGCGTCCCTCATGTCCCGGCTCGGCGGCGATCGAAAATAGAATCTCGTTTTGAACCCGGTCGGTGTCCTGAAATTCATCGACCAAGATCGACCGGTACCGTCGCGCGATCGCCTCACGTACTTCTCTGTGTTCCCGGACCAGGTCACGCACGTGAAGGAGTAGATCATCGAAATCGAGGATCGCGGCCGCGCGTTTGCGATCCTTGTACCCGGACAACAGCTGGTCCAATGAGGCAGAGAGCGCGCAAACAAGGCAGCTTGCAATGTGGCCGACCAGCGCGTTCCACGTTTCTCGGACGGCTTCGTAGCGCGCGATGGTGTCCGCGCCCGCGGTCTCCTCGTGGTAAGCGCCAAAACCCTGTGCAGCTTCGTCATACGGGACAAGCTCAAGTCCTTTCCCTTTGCCGAAGAGGCGCGAACGTCCGGCGTCGCACAGCGACCACAGCCCGGCAAAATCAGGCGTGGTGAGGAACGCATCCGTGTATTGCGCCGCAAGTTTTCGGAGCTCTTGCGCGACGGCGCGCGCCCATTGGTCCGGCGCGGCGCTGGCCTGCCGTCGGTCGAAGTCATCAACGGCCTGGACGAAATCGATGTCCGGACGCCGCCCCGGCGCGGGCAGCGCGGGTACCGCCTCCGGGTGTTTGCGGCGCAGGAGCGCGAGCTCGCGAATGAGCGCGACGACCTGCAGCGGGGTCTGCCGCGCGAGGACGACAATCGGGTCCCCGGCCGCCGCGTCGGACGCGAGCCGCCGCGAAAACCACGCCGAGAGCTCCGACTGGAACAGGGCGTCGGCGACGGGCGCATCGGCGACACGCGCGCCCGGATCGAGGCCTGCTTGCACGCCATGGGTATGCAGGATGGCCTGGCAAAACCCGTGGATCGTGGTGGCCGTGAGGTCGTCAAGCCGACTTGCCGTTCCCTGCAGGGCCAGCCGTTGCGCCTCGTTGAGCCGGCCGTCCGGCAAAACCGCCTTGATAAAATCGGGAACGTCGTTCCGCAGCAGTGCGTCAACCGTACTTCTTATCCGGCGCGCCAACTCGCTTGCGGCAAGTTCGGTGAACGTGATGGCGGCGATTGCGCCCGGTTCGTCGCCGTCGGCGAGCATCAGGGCGATCCGCCCGGCCATCAGCGATGTCTTGCCCGTCCCGGCCGCGGCCTCGACGAGGAGCACCGAGTTGAAATCGGTCATCGCCCTGCGGCGATTTTCCTGGTCAACGAGCGTCATGACGGGGCGCTCCAGAGCTTGCTCAGCGCCTGGTTGGCGGTCCGGAACCTCGCGGTCTTCCTCCTCAAGTAACTTTCGCGATCGGCCGGCAAAGCGATGCGCATATCGTCGTACTGCGTGTCCGTTTCCCAGCGTGGCGCGATGCGCCCGCCGCGGAGGATGTCCGCAGCTGCGGCGACATACGCCACGGCGTCGCCGATCGCGCGATCAAGCTCCTCGTCGCGCAACTCGAACGTCGCCGGGTCATCGGCAAGGTAGATCAGCCGGGCGACGATCGTCCTGACCTCCGGAAGGAGGGCGCGCACCGCGACGGCGTAGAGCACACGCTGCAGCTCGCGGCCCTGCCCAAGGACGATCCGTTGATGCTTGGGCGGAGGCTTGACGCTCTTGTAGTCAGTAATCTGCGCGCCATCGCCGGACGCGCGGATATCGAGCCGGTCGATGCGCCCGCCGTAGGTCAGCCCGGTCTCCGCGATCGGGATCGTGGCGGTGGCATCCCACGGCCAAGCGTGCGAACCGGGCGCTTCGGCGCCAAACGGCACCTCGCTCCAGCTGCGCGTGTCGGCGTGGGTCGGGTTGTCGGAGCCCAGTCCCTTCAAGGTGCGCCGCGCGGCCTCGCGAACTGTCTCCTGCCACAAGACCGGCGGTGGCACCGAGCGCTGCAACGGCCAGCCCCGTACGATCAGCGCCGAGCCCTGGTCGATCGCCTCCGCGATCTCAGCCTCGGTCGCGCGGGCAAATCCCGGCGTCGGCTCAAGCGCCCTGATGGCGCAGCTGATGAGTTCATGGACCAGCTCTCCGAACGCGAAGGGATCGAGCTGGAGCGGCTCGGGCTCAAGGCGGATAGCGCGCCATCCCAAGGCGTGCCGCCACACGAATCCGAGAGGGTCGCGCAACAGCCGTTGGAGCGTCGTCGTCGATTGCGTCCGTTTGAGCGCCGCGATGATGGCGGGATGATCCGCAGCGACGGCCCCGTCATGCGCCGTATGCGCGTCGTCTTGATGCCAGTCTCGCCAGCACAACTGCGCCTGGCGGACGTGCGGTAGCCGCCCGGCATCCTGCGAACGCGCCAGAAGGCGATCCGACTCGCTGTAGGCGTGCTCGGGAATACGGTCGCGCTTGCGCACGATTTCCTTGGCCGGCCAAAGGGCGCTGGGCGACTGCATTCCTCCCTTTGCATTCCGCTCGGAGCGCGACAGGACCAGGACCTGCCGCGTTTCGGCTTGAATGACTTCGAAGTGCAACCGGTCGCGCTCCGCTATCGTGACCGGACGGAGCGTGCGTCTGCTAAGAACGTGGTCGGGGATCAGCGGGTCATCATTCTCAGATCGGGGCCAAGACCGACTCGTCAGCCCGAGAAGGCGGGCAAACGGCCGCGGGCTCGCGGCAAGGTGCGAGGCGGGGCACCACACGACGTGATCGGCCGGGTCGCGTCCGTCGGTCACCTTCAAGCTCTGCAGCGAAAGAGCGATTGCGTGTGGCGGTGCGCTTCGCAGCGCCTCGCTCCACATCGCCAGAGTTGCCCCGCTAAACATGCACTGTCCGAGTTCGTGCCCCGCGGCAGGTCCTTGCGCGAGGAGTTGAATCATTGGGAGAAGAACCCGCTCCGTGAGATCGCCACCGGCCCGGCCCGACCGGGCTGCGGCCAACGCTTGTTGCCAGTGATCGACGGCCCGAAGGCCGGCGCCGCGCGGAACGCCCAAGAACCAGTCGTCTGGCAGCGCGCTGAGAAACGGCTGGCGCGGCAGCCTGCGGATGAGACGCCAAACGCGCTCCTGGCTGAGACCGTTCGTCAAAATGTCAGCCAGGGCGGCGCACGCCTGTCCTTCGGGCCGGCTGAGGGCCGGAACACCGTGGGCGAAGTGCACCGGGAGATTGGCGCTGTGCGCATAGGCGAGGAAGTGATCGTCCCAATCTTCCGGTGAGGTCGCTGCAATCGCGATCTCTTCCGCCTTAGCCTGGCCAGACGCCAGCAGCTTGCGTACCCACCGCAACGCTTCGGTCACTTCCGACTTTGGGTCGGCGCAAGCTTCAGCTGTGATCTCGGGCGTAAGGGACGCGCGCGGGCGGATGATCCCCCGAAACCACGCGTGATCGCTCCCGTTTGGCAATTCCCAGATCACTTCCGTCGTGCGTGCCAGCTCATTCAACAGCGGGCGCCAAACAGGGTCCACGGACACAACGCCCGCCAACGTGATGGAGCCGAGGAGCGTCTTTGCCCGCGACACGTTGACCAGCGCCGCGTCCCGCAGATTGCGGGGCAGCAGCCGCGATGCCGGGAGGATTCGTCGAATGTGAGATTCAATCCGATGCAGATCGTCGAGCCGGCCGTTGCCGTCAGGATGCGATGCCAGATCGAGATCGGCTCGCCACACGGCGTCGAGCGACTGAAGCACCGCGCGCGGCATTCCGGGCAACCCCGCGACCTGCGCGATGTTCGTGAAATCGCCCGCCGCTAGGGCGACTTGGATCGCCGGGAAAAGTACGTCCGTGCCGACGGGGGCGGTGAAGCCTCCAGCAAGGCGCGCGGCCATGAGCGGGAAGGTGAGGATGTCACGGCCGATCGCGCTTTCGCGCGCGGCGACGAGCCGCTGGCTGCGAAGCGCCAGCGGGCCGTCAACGATGAATGTCGACCGCACGAACAACCGCCGCCTCCAATACTGCCGTCATATCCTTCGAGTGCGGGACCCGTAGACGGTCCGGCGCGCCCTTTTTGATCTCATGGCCTCGCGCGGGCTACGAGTCTCCACGATCCTTTTCCAGGAGTACGCGGCGGATATCGAACCCGAACTCGCCGAGTCCTTCAGGTCCTCCGTGATGGGGGCACACAGCGGGAAGCAGCCAGCGGCCGTTATGTCACCTCTCCACGCTTTGCAGTTCCAGCCTGGCAATGCCGCGGCGGCTAACCCGGTGGCTAGGCCGCGCCCTTTACGATCTTCTCAACGATAGCTGGGCGGACATAACTCCCTACCAGGACTTCAACCTCGTCTCCCTCCTCGGCCCCGAGCAATGCTTGCGCGACGGGTGTCTCGAAGTGAATGACACCACGGGACGGGTCGGACTTTGCGCGGCTGATTGTGATATGAAGCGTCTTGCGGTCGTCCGTTAGGTATTTTACCCGGACCGTATCCCCAATTGCTATGCGGGATTGGTCGACCTCGACCGAGGCCACTGATTCTTGCACGCGGGATTGCGGAGCCCGCTCGCCGCGACTGAACAGCGGAAGTACCTCGACGGCTACTGTCGGTGTGGGTTGCGGCGCAGAGGACTTCGCTGGTGCGGCGTACTCAAACTCGCGCTTCTTCAGCTCTTCAAGGCGGGCAAGAACAGCGGCGCGAATTCGCTCAGCTTCGCGTTGCGGATTGTTGAACCAATCGGTGGACCAGATTCGGTGAAGTCTCCAGCCGAGTCCTTCCAGCACTTCTTGCCGGAGACGATCCCTATCGCGGGCACTCTTGGCGGAGTGATAGCTCGCACCGTCACACTCGACACCAAGAACAAAGCCATGCGGCCATTCTGGATGACGCACGCCAATATCAACGAAATACCCGGCCACGCCGACTTGCGGCACGGGTACGAACCCCATGGATCGAATTTGGTTGATAACGAACACCTCGAATTCGGAGTCAGGTTCTCGCTCGGTTCGTTCGCCGCCATCGAGAACGCCGCTCGCGCTGTATTCCAGCCAGCGCTTGAGCATGTATGAACCGGGATTCGTGTGCTCTTCAGCCGTGATGTCCGCAGCCGTCATGGATGAAAACGTGACGATCTTCTGCTTGGCTCTGGTGAAAAGCACGTTGAGCCGCCGCTTCCCGGCTAGACCGTTGATCGGACCGAAACGCTGCATCACGCGAGCACCGGGCTCTTCAGCTCCATAGACTGTCCCGATGAAGATTACATCGCGCTCATCGCCCTGAACGTTTTCAAGGTTCTTGACGAAAAACTCTTCTAGACCGTCGTTCTTCTCCTTCCACGTCTCGACGTATTTGAGCGCTTGGGGGTTGTTTGCGAGCGCGTATTCCAGCTCCTCGCCGATGAGATCGCGCTGCTTCTGGTTCAGTGTCACGAGCCCCAAAGACCGATTGGGATCGACCCGCATGAATTCCAGCGCCGCCTCGACCATGGCCTTAGCTTCTGCCGGATTAGTACCAGCCTTGTATCGGCCACTGACGGGCCTGAACGCCACACCCATCCTGGACATCGATTCCGTAGCAGCAGGGAATACGATCAGGTCGTCGTCATAGACCAGCCTGTTCGAAAACTTGATGAGGCCCGAGTGCCGCGAACGATAGTGCCACCGCAGACGGCGCACGGGCCTGAATGTGGCGTTAGCCATCTCCAGGATGGATTCATTCAGGATCGTTTCGTCCTCGTCCGCATCCTCGTCATCGACGACTGTCTTGAAGAAGTTGCTGGGCGGAAGCTGGTTCGTATCACCGACAACCACGGTCTGATTGCACCTGAGCAGAGCCCCAATCGCGGACTCAGGAGGCATCTGCGATGCCTCGTCGATGATGCACAGATCGAAATGAATCGATCCCTTGGGAACGTATTGCGCGACGGCCAAGGGCGACATCATCCAACAAGGCTTGAGCTCAAGCAATGCGCGGCCCGCTCGCTGGGTCAGGTCCCGGACGGAGATGAATCTTTGCTTCTTGCTCGTCTCGTTCTCGATCAACGCCATTTCGGTCCAAGTCGACTTGCGGCCTATACCGTTGCCGTGCGGCGGACGCGCGGACGCGCATAACTTGGTCCGCAACTGCCTTCGGGAAAGCCGAATGATCTCCCGATCTTGTTCAGCGAGCATCTTGCGCAACTCGTCAAGCTTGCTGCCGCGAAACTTCGTGAGGCTCTGGCCTTCCGCAGCATAGACGGCTTTCGCGAGCTGACGTACCCCGACTGCCTCGAACTGTTCACCGAGACCATCGAGGGACCCGCCCTGGCGTTGCCGCTCCTCGACTAGCCGCATTAACCCGGTCGGTCGGACATCCTCCAGCACGGTCGCGAACGTGGCATGAATGAACAGTCCCTCCGCATCGTGAGACGCTTCTTCGAGATACGTGGCGAGGGCAGCCCGAGTCCTACCTTCCGTGAAATGGCGGGCATCGATTTTCGCGGTCGTGCACAGCCTCTTCAGAAGATCATCCGCAAGGCGCTCAGCAGCCAGTACGCGCGTAGCGCGTTCTCTAGCGTTGGTCGCCTTGCTATTGGACAAAAGGGCCGAGAGCGGCTGGCCACTGGGTTGCACGCCGGCGCTCCAGTCCAGAAGCCCAGTCAATGCATCAATCGCTGTCTCGGCACCGCTAAATGCGTCGCCCAGCAGCTCTTTGATGTCGTGGCTCTGATTGAGCGCCTGTTCTTCACCGAGATAAGACCGTACCTGATCGACCAGTCCCCGAAGGTCAGCCGGGTTGATTGAAGAGGTGTCAGCGAAGACATGTACGCACGGACGCAGGGATGTGATTGCATCCTCCAGACTCGCAATATCCGCCCGAGCCTTCTCGATGCGCTCTTGAACCTGATCGTATGTGAGCGGGACCTGTATTAGTGGCAAGGCTGGTATCAGGGCGAGGTCCATCGGATCTGCATCGCGCAGAAACATGCGCAAGCCTCGCTTATCCGGTTGCCCAAAGTTCTCGTCCACACTCCTGTAGTATGAAGCCACCCTCTCGAAATGCCCGAAATCGGTGTCGAGGCCGCGAAACTCGACTCCAAAAATAGTGCTAACGTGAGGTTGACGACTGAACTCTGTCTCGCGCCGCCGGAAGGCGATCAGTGCTTCAAGAGTGTCGACCGCACTTCGCCGGTCATACGTTTCCGTGCGGGAAATTGAGAGAAATGTGCGTTTGGCTCGGTGGTAGCGAGGAGAGCAGAACCTGAATATGCCGCCAACACGTAGAACGGAAACGCAGTCGACCAGACCATCAACAGACGACTCAACGGCGAACGACACTCTTTCCACCAGTTCAGTCTTCTTATCGAACAGTTGCCTTCCTTCAACGCACAGTCTTTGCAGCAAGATCACCGCATCGGGCTCAGCCAGGCGCGGATTCCGGCTGAGAACCGCCTCTCGGCCAGCATCCTTAAGCAACGCATGGGCCTTCGCGATATCTCCGAGTTGCCAGGCGCGGCTTTGCGGGTGGCGTTCGACGAGCGGCTCCAGCACGTGTGAGATCGTTTGGGCGGTCTTCAGAGCCTTTCGCCGATCTTCCAATTGCTCGTTGAGCACACGTAAATCGATCGACGAGACCTTAAGCCGCTCCCAAACCTGTGCAGCGGCCCGAATGGGCTCAAGACAGTCAGCACTAGGACGGTTGGCCAGGAGGCCGCCAAGTTCCTTGCGCTTTTGCTGGTAGGCCTCGCAGCGCGCACCGAAACGGCGGGCGTTTTCGGCGCTGCCACTGCGCAGCAGGTTCAACACAGTGCGCATGCCGTGACGCTGCACGTATTGTTGCGCCTCGCCGAGTTGGGCATCCAGCCGCTCAAGTTCGGCATTGGGTGTGTCGATCGATACACCTACATCCGAAAGCGTGGCACGCGACAGCACTACATCTGCGAAGGCGCCACCTCCGCGCATCGCCAAATCACATGCCTCCTCTATGGTGAATCGTTCGGGATGAAGGAGTCTGCTGGGTTTCCAGATCGTTTTGGCCGTCGAGGCTTCCCGATGGGCATCGGCGATACGGGTGCCGAGCTGACGGATCAGCGCGAGCCCTGAGACCGTCAGTGACGATTGGGGAGTTCGGCATTGTTCGAGGACTTCGGGCGAGATGCCATTCAGAGCCGGGTTGGATGCAATGCTCCGACCCAGGACGTCCCGCACCGTGAGACCGGTGTCTTCGAATGGCCGGTTCATTAACTCGAGGTAGTCGCCCAGCTGCTTTCGGGTCCGCCGGAAGTCTTCGAGCTTAGCGTCGAAGTCGCGGACCGCGGACCCAGCCTTGGCTTCGATGCGCTCGCGCACCGATGACATCACCTGTTCGCGGGTCGATCTCTCGGCTTGCAACGGAAGGAGGAATTCGCCGAGGCCGGCGGCTTCGAGACGTGATTTGACTACGTTGAGCGCGGCAAGCTTCTCGGCGACGAACAGCACCTTCTTGCCGTCAGCCAGAGCGGCAGCAATTGCGTTGACGATGGTTTGCGACTTCCCAGTGCCGGGCGGGCCTTCGACAGCCAGGTTCTTGCCGTCGGCGACATCAACGAGCGTGCTGAACTGCGAGGAGTCAGCATCCATGACAAGGCACGGGACCTTGCGTTCTATCTCGGGTTTGTCGACCTCATACTCGTCAGCGAACGGCGAGGCGCTGTCGGAGTTGCTGCCACCAAGTAAGTCGTGAACGATGCCGACTTGGGGAAAGCCAGGCTGCCGCACGTCGAGATCGTGGTACATCGCCATGCGCGCGGAGGGGAAGACGCCGATAGCGACCTGTCGGCGAACTCGCCACGTGATGTTTCTTGGCGAGAGCTTTGCGACTTCGGCGAAGTACTCCTCGACCGACGCTCCAGTCAGCTTCGGCAGTTCTATTCCAAAATCCAGTCGAAGTTTTTCCGCCAGGACGGCATTGGTTTCCGGGTCGTCGCCCGTACCTCCCATCAGAAACTCAACGCCCTCCGGCGTACGACGCTTGTCTATCTGCGCCTCACATAAAATGAGCGGCGCGAAAGATGTCTCGCTTTGAGTGTTGTCAGACCATTCAAGGAAGCCGTAGGCCACTTGCAAGACGTTCATGCCGGTCTCTTGCATCCAAGTCCGGCATTTCGAGACAACTGAGTTCAGCTTCCGTTCGAGGTCGTTGGGTAGCAGCAGTGTCTGGATGTCGTTGTCGGTGTGCCGACCGTCAGTGTGCTCCTCTTTAGGCTTTGGAAGTTCGTAAGATGGCGTGATGCCGTTTATCTTAGCGTGGTTTATCAAGTTGACTTCAGTCTTATCGGTCCGCGGCGGCATTCCCATCGATGCGCGAATACGATCCTTAAGAGCGCGCTCAATCTGACGGGTACGGTCGAGATAGTCGTCAGCGTCGCGCTGCACCGCTTCCATTTCAGAGAGGTACTGATCGTCGGTAAGGCGGGCGTTGATCAGAGCATCCCTGAAAATACCCGTTCGTTCGTCACGCGGATCGTCTTCAATCGCTGGCAGCGGCACCAGCCGCATCGTCTGCCCGTTGTTGAGCTTGTAGAAAAGTATGTCTGGGAGCTCATCAACCGCGCGAATGTGAGAATTGGACCGTGGCCCGAGCTTGGTTGCGATCAGCGGATTGCGCCTGCTCAGGTCGAGCAGTTTCGGCCGAAGATTGTCGATCTTCTGCCTCACCAAGTCTGCAAGATCATTCGCCTTCTTTGCCATATTAGATCGTATTCAAGCTCAATTGGCGCTCCATCAATCACATTTATTAGGCAAGACGATTCATCTTGTATGTTCAGACACATGGTCTCCCACTGGAGCGGTTGAAGTGTGCCGATGGAGCGACCCGCAGTCAAATTTAGAGGTTGGCGCAGGGTCGGTTAATAATGCGCCGCACGGGTGCGGGGGCCGAGCCCAACGCCGCCGCCGAGAGCAACCGCAAAATGTGGTGTTCGATCTTGATCGGCGCGGGAATGAACAGGCGCTCGTCTTGGCTGGGATGATGAGCATCAACCTCGATGCCCATTATCGACAAGATCGGCTTGACGCGTTTCTGAGCGTGGGGATCGTGCTAAAAGTCTACGCCTACGCTTCCATGGGATTGTGCTGCTCCGCGTGCATCCAATCGTATGAAGCGGAACTCGCAATGAAATCTCACAAACATATCGAGTTGAAGTCGGCTAACGGATGCGGAGCGGGCGTCTATCGCGCTCCGATCCACGTCTGCTTTGGGGAGAATAGCGGACATCCCTAGTCGGAGCCCACGTGTCCCCTAATGACCCAAAGCGGTCCTCAGTCCTGTGGCAACAACGCCGGCGTCTGGCCACTTCGGAACGTGAACCAGCTCACACACGGCTGATGTCCGATGCCGCGCAGTCGCCCGTACCGCCTTGCTTCACCATGGCGGCCGTTTCCCCGGCGGAGGCAAGCAGGTTGTCCACCGCCAGCACCTTCGCGCCTTCTTGCGCGAAGCGCAGGCACACGGCGCGGCCATTGCCCATGCCCTCGCCGGGCGATTGCCCGGCGCCGATCATGACGGCGGTCTTGTCCTTGAGACGCATGCGGGCGGCTTTGAGATTGGCCGGTCCCGGCCAGTCTAGCCCGCGCCCCCCCTGTCCTTCTGGCAAATCGCCCTTTCTGTGACGCCCGTCACAACCCCTTCGCCCTCCTGGCCCGTCTAATGGGGCATGGGGAAGGCGCAGCCCGCCTTCTGAAAATTTCAGGTTCCAGCCAACTGAGGGAGGGTTCAATGGCCACCATCCGCGGAACGCAGGGCATCGACCGCCTGCGGGGCAACAGCCAGAACGACACCATTTACGGAAACGGCCAGAACGGCTTCCCGGAGGACGACCTCGAGGACGACATCGGCGGCGGCGCCGGCAACGACCACATCTACGGCGGCGGCGGCAACGATACCATCGACGGCGGCGCCGACGACGACTGGCTGTTCGGTCAGACCGGCAACGACACCATCACCGGCGGCACCGGCAACGACTACATCGACGGCGGCGAGCAGAACGACACGATCTCCGCCGGCGCCGGCAACGACGAGATCGTGAGCCATCACGGCAACGACACCATCGACGGCGGCACCGGCACGGACAAGCTCACTTACACCCGCGCGGCGAACGCACCGGCCGTCTTCTTCGACGTCACCGACACCGCGATCCCAGCATGGATCGGCGGCACGAGCGTGGTCGATGTCGAACAGTTCAATCTGACGCTCGGCTCCGGCGCCGACTACGTGAACCTCGCTCATTCCAGCTTCGGGAACGACACTATCCGCGCCGGCGGCGGCGCCGACATCGTGAACGCGGGACACGGCGACGACACCCTCTATGGCGACGACGGGGCGGACACCCTCGACGGCGGCGAAGGCAACGACACGCTGTGGGGCGGCCGGCAGGGCGACACGCTGCGCGGCGGCGGCGGCATCGACACCCTCAACGGCGAAGACGGCAACGACACGCTCTACGGCGGCGGCAATGTAGACACCATGAGCGGCGGCCAGGGCGCCGACACGCTCTATGGCGACGACGGCGACGATACCATGAGCGGCGGGACCGAGAACGACCGCCTCTACGGCGGCGAAGGCATCGACCATATCCACGGCAACGACGGCAACGATACGATCTACGGCGATAACGGCATGGACTACCTCTACGGTGGCGCCAACGACGACCGCATCTGGGGCGGCGCCGAAGGCGACTGGATCGAAGGCGGCGCCAACAACGACACGCTCCGCGGCGAGGACGGCGACGACGACCTCTATGGCGACGGAGGCGACGACACGCTGCGCGGCGATACCGGCGAAGACTATCTCGACGGCGGCCTCGGCACCGACTCGATGTTCGGCGGCGCCAACAACGACACGCTGAACGCAACCGCGGGCGGCGTCGACACGCTCGACGGCGGAACGCACGACGATCTCTTTCTGCTCGCCTTCGTCAATGCCAGCGGCCTCGACGCCGCCGACACCGTCGATGGCGGCGACGGCTACGACCGTCTCGTGTACGCGCGCGGAGCCGACAATCCGGTTGCCGCTCCGGCCATCAGCTTCGTCCTCACCGACACAACCATTCCAACAGCGTTCGTCGGAATCGGCACCACCGTGGTCAACGTGGAAGAATTCTCACTGCACCTGTTCGGACAGGACGACGTCGTGACGCTCCTTGGAGGCAACGACTACATCCACGGCGGCGGCGGCGCCGACACCATCGACGCCGGCGGCGGCTACGACGAGTTCGTGTTCGGCGATCCCAACACCAGCGCCGACATCACCTTCAACCTGACCGACACCACGGCGGTGACGACTTTCGTCGGCAACGGCACCACCGTGGTCAATGTCGAGAAATTCAGCGTCATCACCGGCGGCGGCGACGACCAGATCACGCTGCTCGATGGCAACGACGTCATCAACTCCGGCCGCGGCAACGACGTCCTCAACGCCGGCGGCGGCGACGATCGCCTGATCGGCGAGGCAGGTGTCGACACGCTCACAGGCGGCGCCGGCAACGACATCTTCGTCTTTGCGGACCTCACCGACTCCGGCGGCACCCTCGCCACCGCCGACCTCATCACGGATTTCGGCGACGTTGCCGGCAACGAGGACGTGATCGACCTGTCTGGCATCGACGCCGACTCCCGCGCCGTTGCCGTTGCCGCCGGCAACCAGGCCTTCTTCCTGGACAACGGCATCAACGGCGCGGAGCTCGGCGAGTTGATGATCCACAATGACGTCGCCGACGCCGCCCAGAACGGCGCCATCGTCACCTTCCTCACCGCCGACACCAACGGCGACGGCCTGTTTGACATCGGCATCCGCTTCGACCGGGTGGTCACGACCTGGGACGCGGGCGACTTCCTGCTGTAAGCGCGGCGGCGCGGCGGATCACCGCGCCACGGACAACGACGGCGCCTGTTGCACACGTGCAGCGGGCGCCGTATCGCCAGGATGACGCAGCAAGCGTAGCCCGGATGGAGCCTTAAGCGCGGCCTCGACGTGCCGGCGACCGTGCTAGCGCGGGCGGACGAGGTGATCGAATAAGCAACCCATTAGCGTTGCTGCGGTGCATGAGTCTGAAATTGGCCCATAGCGGTCATGCGACCTGAAATGAACGATGTCTGCTTTTCGGGGTGAGGCGGACTCGGTGCGGACAGGCAACTTGCGCCCCGACACCGGACTTGTCAGAGGGCCGGTCTTTTGCCCGTGAGGTTGGCCCGGGTGAGTTCAGCGTCTTAGGCGCGGCCAGGGCCCTTACCGCAAAAAGCCCTTCGGAATTTTGCGACGAAACAAGCGTCGCGGTAGCGTCAAGCCACTGTATTTACAATGTTTTCTGAATATAGCAGGCATTGTGGTGACCCAGAGCGCTTAGGGGGAGGTCCGCCCGTTGAGCGGTTGTGATGATTAGTGGGCATCCACAACGCGCAACCGGAAACCTGCAAGATGAACTCCCGTCCTACCCTCGAGACCCGAACATCGTCGGAGAGACCTTCGACAATTATTCCCGTGATGCTGACGCCAAAGGAAGCGGCGGTTCGCCTCAAGCTCAGCACGTCATGTCTGGCGAAAATGAGAATGCGAGGCGACGGCGCGCCATACATCCTCATGGGCCGCGCTGTTCGTTACAGCGAGACCGCGCTGCTTCAGTGGCTGAAGTCGCGGCAGCGGCTATCGACTAGTGAGCAGTAGTCGTGGCCGACATTGCGCGCCGTGAGGAACGGCTGAACAGGAGTCATCAAGTTTTATCGCCTGTCCGAGTTGCGGTAGTAATAATGGTCCATCTCGGTACATCGATATACTTCAACAGGAATGAAGTAGAACTAAGATTAGGATAAAATATAGATGTCTATGCGGGCAGTGATTAAGTGATGTATTCCTAATCTGAACCTGTTTCTACCTGCGTCCATCCCAATCCATCTCCCTGCCTGTAGCTGGTGTCCTAATGAGCCAAGATGAGACCCTGATCGAAACGTCCTTCGCAGACGCGATCGCAATGATCACGCAGGCGAAAGAGCTGCCGGAGCAGAAGAGGCGCCATTGGACGTGCTCGCTGCGAGGGATCGCAAAGGCGCTAGACCGCCCGGAAGCCACTATACCGTCACGGTACAGCGCAATCCGGACGGTGCTTGGCCAGCTGCATCATGTGCCTTTGGGGCTCACGGCCAAGACGCTGGCGAACCACAAGGCCAATACCAAGGCCGCACTGCTGTGGCTGACCCGCGAGAAGGATGTGCCTAAACACGGAGCCCGCCTGCGGCCGGAATGGGAGAGATTGAGGTCCGCGGTGAGGGACAGCGTTGCTCGGTCGAGACTCTCGCCCTTGATGCGGTACTGCTCGGTCAAGGGCATTCCTCCGAATGGCGTCAACGAGCAGGTCGTCGATGGCTTCACGGAGTACCGCGCGCAATCAACGGCGCGGCCCGTGAACGACGCGGTCCGGCGGCTTCTGGCCCGGGCATGGAATGCGAATATTGGCAGGATCGATTGGTGGCCGGCCTTGCGGCTTGTGGAGCCTCCCATTCGCGTCCGCGCCACGACGCCCTGGACAGAGTTCCCGGCCGGATTGCGCGATGATGTCGAGCGATATCTCGAGCGATTGAAGCAAAAGCGGCGCAGTCGGCGAGGTCAGCGCATTCGGCCTCTCAAGCCGTCTACCATCCAGAACCGACGCAACGAACTCATGATCGCGGCCCGGATGGCTGTCCGGCTTGGGGTACCGATCGAAACCCTGACGTCGCTGGGAGCGCTGCTAGCCCCCTCTGTGGCCCAAAAGATCCTCGACGCCTTCTGGGAGAAGAATGGCGAAACGCCGAAGACATTCACCATCGATCTGGCAATGCGATTCCTCTCAATCGCCCGAGAGACCGGCTGCTTGGACGAGGCAGGGTGCGAAGAACTCCAAGGGATGTGGGAGGCGATGGAGGGGCACCGCCGGAGGGGATTATCCGACAAGAACATCGATCTGATTCGGAAGGTGCTCACCGACGGGGTCTGGGACAGGGTGGTGAACCTCCCGAGGAAGCTAATGAGGGAAGCACGCTCCAAGCTGGATCACGCTCCCAACCGAGCGGCCGTATTGGGTCAGATGGCGGTCGCGATCGCGATCCTGACGGTCGCGCCAATACGGCTCATCAACCTGACGAGCATCAGGCTCGACCACAATCTGATCAAACCCGGAGGCCCCGAGTCGAACTACCGCCTCGTGTTCCCGGACTATGACGTCAAGAACCGCGTGAGGCTCGACTTTCCGCTAAATCGCGAGCTGACCGACCTGATCGATGAGTATGTGCACACCATGCGGCCCATCCTGCTCCGAGGTCGAAATGAGAATTGGCTCTTCCCGGGTCAAGCCGCAGGCGCAAAGCGCAAGACAGGCTTCAGCGGACAGATCACCACAAGGATCCTGAAGGAGACAGGGCTTCGCATTACGGTGCATCAGTTCCGGCATGCCGCGGGTGCAATCATCCTCAAGCACCGGCCCGGAGACTATCAGCTGGTCCGGCTGATCTTGGGCCACGTCAGTATCGAAACCACGCTCAAGTCCTACGTTGGTTTGGAGAGCATTCAGGCGAGTGAGGTGTTCGGGCAGATCATCCAGGGCAGGCTTGAGTCCGAGGACGAGCTGGTTTCATGAGCACCGCCCCACGGTCGCTGCCGATACCGGAATGGCCGCGGGATGATCGCGAGGCCTGGGAAGAGGCTTGCCGGCCAGCCCGCCGGTTTACGCCGGGCGGCGCCGCAAGTCGTCTCGCACTCGAAAGCCGCACCGATTACGCAAACCGATATGGCGCATTCCTCGGATTCCTGCAGCGAGCGGGACGTTTGAGACAAAACGACCGCGCCGGCCAACAGATTAATTCGGACAACGTGGAGGCCTATCTCGCCGACCTGCAGGCTAGAGTGACCATCGTCACTGTCTACAACGCAATCTCCAAGCTCCGCCGCGTCGGACAGATTGTCGCGCCGTCAATTGATCTGAAGTGGCTCTATGAGATTGAGGCGGACCTGCGACTGATCGCGACACCCCGATCAAAGTTCGATCGTCTGGTGATGACCGATCGCCTGGCCGAAGCTGGTCTGACGCTGATCGTCGAGTCGAAAACATTCGCACGCAGTCGTCTCCGCCGCGCTAAAGGCATCCGTAACGGCCTTATGATCGCCATGCTGGCGCTTTGTCCGATCCGACTGAAGAACTTTGCCTCGCTGGCGATCGGCGTAACATTCCGTGAAATCGAGGGCTCCTGGTGGATTGTTTTGCCGGCAGCAGACACGAAGTCGCGTAGAGCCGATGAACGCAGGCTGCCTGACTTCCTCAAACCATACGTCGACTTATACGTATCTGACGCCCGCGTGGTGCTGCTCGATCCAGACACGCCAACCAATGCGCTATGGCTCTCGACAGTCGGCGCTCCCATGACCAAGAAATCGATCGGTGGTCTGGTGTCGCATATCACGCTCGAAACGCTCGGCGTCGATGTGTCGCCGCATCTCTTCCGAACAGCCGCAGCCTCAACAGCGGCCACATACGGAAGTGCCACGCCACACCTTGCCAGCGCGTTGCTCAATCACACAGATCCGCGCATTACTGAAGAACACTATAACCGAGCAACCAGCATGAGCGCCGCGGAGACTTACGCAGACCTCATCGGGCAGTACACAGCCAGTGACTGAAAATCACGGTGTCGGTGGTTCGATCCCGCCCCTGCGCATAGCGACACATGTTCGATCATCTTGATGTGGAAGCCTGCTTGTCAGAGACCAATCTTCTAGTCTCAGCAATGATAACCTGGAATTATCGACTGGATCACGCGGCATCCTCGGCTCGTCGGTAACGCGATGCGCGTGAGGGCACCGCGGTCTGGCGCCACCAGACGCACTGGCGGCACTTGAACCAGTAGTTGACGTGCGATCCCAATTGCCTTCAAAATAGAATGGAAAACAGCCTACCCGCAGGAGGCTGTTGCTGGGGCTCGTCCGATCAATAACTCAGAATTATGAGTTCAGCTGCCGGCGACATTGAGTTTCGCAATCGCGAGCAGGAGCTCGATCATCTGCTGGGTCGGCTGCCGCCACAGGCCCGCCACTCAACGATTACGTTCTTGCG
>Ga0190272_10000357_pt1 | contig 25167 bp, 21 predicted proteins | sample Popmic504T_FD_133746 | JGI IMG/M metagenome (GOLD analysis project Ga0190272, IMG submission 133746) | Populus adjacent soil microbial communities from riparian zone of Shoshone River, Wyoming, USA - 504 T | ecosystem: Environmental > Terrestrial > Soil > Riparian zone | place: USA: Wyoming... | reverse complement strand
CGACCGGCCATCTGCTTCGTTGCCGCTCCTCGCCGATGGCCCCGCATCGCCTCGTCGCGGCGCCTCGCAGCTGGCCGGCCGGCGCTCGCAAATGCTGGACACCTATTTCCGGGGAGCTGTACTTGCCGCCGCTTTCTAACCTAATTTGGTAGATCCGACGAACGGATCGTCATTTCTCCGCGGAGCTCGTGGGACGCGCTCGCTTTGCGGTCCCGTTCGAGACGTCGGCTGAAAACTTTTCATGGACGTGCTTGCCTCTCAAAAGCGTCTTTGGTTATATTGACACCCCTCAACCCATGACGAAGGAACGCCAGCCGGAGGGCCCGAAGGCTGTGGAGGCGGACCTGCTCGCCGCGCGAGTGACGGTCGCCAGCCACGTTCGATGTACCGGCGACGGGGAAGGGTACGTCCTCCTCGACCTCGAACGGGGGCTCTACCACAGCATCGACGGCGTCTCCGCCGTCATCTGGACCGGCCTTCTGGCCGGCGTCCCTCCCAGACAAACCGCGACCGAGATCTCTCAGCTCTGCAACGTGCCGTTCGAGCGCGTGGGCCGCGACGCCTCTCGCTTCATCCAGTCGCTCCATGCGAAAGGTCTGGTGACGATCGATGTCTGAAACGATCGCCGAAGCCCCGCACGGAACGATGCGCCGCTGCTGCGACGCCGACTGCGCCCGCCGCAGCGGGATCTTCCTGACCGGCTTCGCCTATCTCGTGCTGGTCGTCATCGACGGCCTGATGAAAGTCGGCGGGTTCCGCCGCCTGCATCGCATGGTCCAGCGGTTCCCGGTGCCGCGCCGCACCCGCGAGGAGATCACGCGCGCGCACCGCATCTGCGGCGCCGTCGACCGGGCCGCCTCGTACTACGTGAAGCGCGCCTGGTGCCTGCAGCGCTCGGCCGCGGCGGTCTGCCTGCTTCGCCTGGCGGGATATCCGGCGGAGCTGGTGATCGGCGCCCGCCGCACTCCGTTTTACGCGCACGCCTGGGCCGAGATCGGCCGGCAGGTCGTGAATGACGAAGCTGCAGTGCAGACCTACTACGGGACCCTGGAGCGCTGTTGACCCTGACCTGAGGAGGCGATTGTCGAATGAGCGGAATCGCAGGATGTAGTCAGCTGGACGGCACCGCAACTTCGGCAGAAGTCATTGCGGTTCTGTCACGCGGCATCGCCCCCTGCGGCCCCGACGGCAACGCCCACCTCGACCACGGCTCCACGGTTCTCCTCCAGCGGGCCTTCCACACCGGCCGCCGTCCCGAGCCCGCCCAGCACTTCGAGCGCGACGGCATCAGCATCGTCTGGGACGGCCGCATCGACAACCGCGGCACGGGCCGCTCGGACATCGAGCACGTCTACGAGCTCTATCGCCGCGATCCGGACGGCGCGTTCATGGCCCCGGTGACGGGCGACTTTGCCTTCGCCCTCTACGACGCGCCGCGGCACACGCTGATTCTCGGGCGCGACGCCTTCGGCATCCGCCCGCTCTTCTACGCCGCCTCGCCCCGCCGCGTGGTCTGGTCGACGCGGATCGATCCGCTGCTCGATCCGGCCCTCGACATCGACCTGGCCATCGACGAGGAGTACATCGGCGGTTATGTGACGGACGGCGCGCGCGGCGAGGAAACGCCGTACCGCAACATCCGGGTCGTGCCGCCGGGAGCGATGCTGGTCTTCACCCCCGAGGGGATGAAGACGCGGCGCTTCTGGAGCGTGCATTCCATCGAGGACGTGGTCCTGGGCAGCGATCGCGCCTACGAAGAGCGCCTGCTCGAGCTGCTCACGGAGTCGGTGGCCGTGCGCATGCAGTCGGACCATCCGGTGGCCGCGGAGCTGAGCGGCGGACTCGACTCGTCGGCCATCGTCTGTCTGGCCGACCGCCTCCTGCGCGAGCGGAAGGTGCCGGCGCCGGAGCTGGTCACGATCTCGTACGTCTTCGACGAGGCCAGGACTTCCGACGAGCGTACGTACATCCACGAGGTGGAGCAGGCCACCGGCCGGCGCGGCGTCCATCTCCGCGAAGAAGACCATCGGCTGCTCTCCACCCTCGGCGACAGCGAGTCGCCACTCTACCCCACGCCCGAGATCTGCTTCCTGGCCCGCCATCGCCAGGTGCAGAAGACGATGGAGGCGGCCGGGGCGCGCGTGCTGATGCGCGGCATCGGCGGCGACCAGGTGCTGTGGGGGGAGGCGGACCAGCTCTACGAGCCGCTCGATCACGCCAAAGCCCGGCGCTTCCTGTCGATGCACCGCAGCCTGAAGAAGTGGGCCCCGGTGCTGCGCACGTCGTACTTCGAGTTGCTGCGCCGCTCGGTGCTCCAGCCGCTCTTCGGCAAGGGGGGCGGGCATGACGGCCACGATCACCGCATGCCGGCCTGGATCTCTCACGAGTTCGTGGAGCGGTCGAAGCTGCACGAGCGCCTGCATCACGTCCCCGAGGCGGCGCGCCAGCGCCCGTCGTCATGGCTGGCGCAGGTGCAGATGATCGGAGACCTGATGGCGCACTTTTCCCTCGGGTACTACCTCGAGAAGGGGGCCATCGACGTGACGTACCCGTTCATGCATCGCCCTCTGGTGGAGTTCTGCCTCGGCATTCCGCTCGAGCAGAAGCTGCGTCCCGGCGAGACGCGCTCGGTCCTGCGCCGGGCGCTGGGAGACGTGCTTCCGCCGGCCATCGCCCAGCGGAAGAACAAGCAGGGACCCGACGAGGCGATCGTCCGGGCCCTGGCCCGCGAGTGGCCGGTGCTGCAGGAGATGTTCTCCAGCTCCCGCGCCGCGTCCCTCGGAGTCATCGAACAGGAAACGTTCTTGACGGCGCTCACCCGGGCCCGTCACGGAGTGAACATCAACCTGCCCGCTTTGCTGCGCATCATTTCGATCGAGTGCTGGCTTCGTTCGCTGGAACAACGTCGACTTCGTTACGCGGCATGACGAGCGAATTCAAACCGAAAGGAGGTGAAAGACACCATGCGTTACGAGACTCCTGAAGTGTTCGAGATTGGCGCTGCCGAAGAGCTCACGCTGGGCGGCTGTGGCTGCTGCTGCGATTGTGAGTGCGGCCGGCGTTGCTGCTGCGGCGGAGAAGAGGTCCTGACCCTCTCATAAACACGAAGGACTCTGCCTGGCATCCAGACAGAGTCCCCCTGCCCGCCGGAGGATCGTTTTGACCGACACCCTCCGGCGGGCACTGCAGAGGATACAACACGGCCCATGCGCAAAACGTTCGCACCCGAGCTGAAATGGCTGCTTCGTCAGGCCCACTCCGTGCGGAGCCTGTACCTCTACACGCTCTTCTGTTTCGGCGTGACGGGCGTGCTCTCGCTCATCGACCCGCTCATCATCAAGTGGCTGATCGACGAGATCATCCCCCGCCGGGACATGGGCATGATTCCGGTGGCGGCCCTCGGTTTTTTTTTACCTTCTTGTTCCGGCTGAGTCTGAACGGACTCTCGACGATCCTCTCCACCTACGCCGGCCAGCGCATCGTTTTCCGCACCCGCCTCGACCTGTTGCGCCACGTCGAGCGGCTCTCGGCGGACTTTCATAAGAAGACTCCCGTCGGCGACCTGATCCACCGCATCGAGCAGGACGTCCAGCAGATCGAAGACCTCGGCGGGACGATGGTCGTCTCGGTGGTGCGCATCTCCGTCACCACCAGTCTCACCCTGGCCATCATGTTCATCCTGAACTGGAAGCTGACGCTGCTCGTGCTTCCGCTGCTCGGGGTGGCCGTCTGGACGCGGCGTTTCGGACAGCCGCGCCTGCGCAAGCTCTCCGACGACGTGCAGAAGACCGGCGCCGAGCGCACCTCGCTGCTGCAGGAAGTGCTGAGCAGCATCCTGCAGATCCAGTTGCTGCGGCGTGAGACGGCCGAGGCCCGGCGGTTCGCCAGAGTGGCCCGCAGCGGTATCGATTTCAACGTGCGGCGCCGGGGGGCCGAGCTGCTGCTCGGCCTGACGAACATCCTCGTGACGGTGGCCGGCACGGCCCTGGTGCTCGGCTACGGCGGCTATCAGGCCGCGACGGGCGCGCTCACGATCGGCGGCCTGGTGGCGTTCTACACCTTCCTCAGCCGCCTCTTCGACCCGATCGAGAACATCACCAGCATGTACTCGCAGTACCAGCGCGCCAGCGCCAGCATCCGCCGGGTGCAGGCCGTCCTGCGCGAGAAGCCGCTCATCCAGGACGACGAGGATGCCCAGCCGCTGGCGATCACGGCGCACGGCACGGTGGAGCTGCGCAACGTGACATTCCACTACGAGCCGGAGCGGCCGATCCTGAAGGACGTCAGCCTGACCGTGGAGCCGGGGGAATCGCTGGCCATCCTCGGCCCGACCGGCAGCGGGAAGTCGACCATCGCCGGTCTGCTGACCCGCTTCTACGACCCGCAGTCGGGGGCGGTGCTGCTGGACGGGCGCGACGTGCGCCGTCTGCTGCTGCGCGACCTGCGCACGGCGGTGGCGGTGGTGCCGCAGGAGCCGCTGCTCTTCAATGCCACGCTGCGCGAGAACCTGCTCCTGGCCCGCCGCCGGGCCACGGCCGCGGAGATCGACGAGGCAGTGCAGATGGCCCAGTTGGACGAGACGCTGGGGCGCCTGCAGCTCGGCCTGGAACAGCCGGTCGGTCCGCGCGGGGGACTGCTCTCCGGCGGCGAGCGGCAGCGCGTGGCCATCGCCCGGGCCATCCTGCAGCGTCCGCGGGTGCTGGTCCTCGATGAGGCCACGTCGGCGCTGGACGGCCCGACCGAACAGCGCCTGCTGGCGGCGCTGCGGGAGTTTGGGCGCGACCGGACGATCCTCATCGTGGCCCACCGGCTGGCGCCGATTCTCTGGGCCGACCGCTCGCTCTATCTGGACAACGGCGCCATCGTGGCGCTCGGGCCTCACGATGAGCTCTTCGCGACCTCGACGCGCTATCGCGAGTTCCTCGAACAACAGATCTGGCGGGACCGCACGGCGGCCGTGGTGGCCAAGCCGATGGCGGAGGAAGTGGCATGATGTGGATTGGCAGGGTGATCCGCTGGACGCGCCTGACCCTCGGCGCGGTGCTCGTGGTGGGAGCGGGCTTCCTCATCTTCGCCCGCGTGGCCATCACCAAGCGCGCGCCGGGGGAGATCGAGATCGCCTCGTACCAGAAGGTGCGCCCGGAGGTGGGGGGGATCATCGCCAGCGTCTCGGTGCGCAACGGCGAGACCATCGCCGCGGGGATCCCGCTCTTCGCCGTCGCCGACGCGCAGCGCGAGATGGCCAATCAGCAGACGTTGCGCGAGCTGGAGGAGACGCGCATTTCGCTGAGCGCCGCGCTGCGGGAGCGCGAGGCGCTGCTGAACCGCATCCATCCTCTGGAGCGCTCGCGGCAGGTCAACACGAACGCCCAGGTGCAGCTCGAGATCGCCCGTTCGCGCGCCCGCGTCGAAGAGCTGCGCTCGTCGGCCTCGGTGCTGGCGTCGAAGCATGCACGCACGCGCGAGCTGCACGAGCAGGGCGTGGTCAGCAAGGCGGAGCTGGATCAGGCGAAGGAAAGCGCCGACCAGGCCAACTGGCAGCTCAAGCAGGTCGAGATCGAGCACCAGAAGTCGCAGCTCGCCGCGGCGTCGTCGACCACGGACGTCGATCTGACGACGCGGCAGCAGGAGGCGGCGCTCGCGGAAACGGCACAGGAGATCGAACAGTTGCGGGCCCGGGCCGCGGTGCTCGGACGCTCGATGGCCGAGGCCGAGCGGCTGCGGCGGCTGGAGACGGTGCGCTCGAACATCCCCGGCGTGGTCATCGGCTCGGAGGCGCGGGAGCTGGTCGGCAAGCGCGTCGAGCCGGGGGAGATCGTCTTCAGCGTCGTGGACCCGACGGCGATCCGCTTCCGCGCGCTCGTCCCCGAGGAAGACGTCGTCCCGGTCCGCCCCGGACAGCAGGCCATCATCGAGCTGGCGGGCCTGCCGAAGACGAAGTACCGCGTCTTCCGCGGCCGCGTCCTGACGGTGGACCGCCAGCCGGTCCGCAGCGCCCCAGGCGAGCAGGGCGTGTACGCGGTGCTCATCGCCGTCGACGAGCCGTGGGTGACGACGAGCGCGGGGAACACGATGTACCTCCCGATCGGGATGCGCGGTACAGCGCGCATCATCTCCCGCCCGCACGTGGGACTGATCGAAGCGGTCCGTGAGTGGATCACGGGCTGAGTCAACGCCGTCGTTGCATCCGCGCAGACGTCTGTCGGGAGACAGATCGGCGGCGCGAACGGGGCGTGACCCGCTTAAAATGGCGCCCGCTCATGCGCTCATCCAGGACTGCCCTCGTTCTCCTCGCCCTTCTCTCGTTTCCCGTATTGGCCGAGACGCCCAGTCTGGCCGGCTTTTTCCACCAGCAGGGCTCCGGGACGTCGCTGATGCCGGCCGGGGCGCCGATGGAGATGCGGATGTTCTCGGCCGGGTCGTGGCACATGATGGTGCACGGGGTGGCGTTCGGCGTGGACATGCAGCAGAGCGGTCCGCGCGGGGGCGACGAGCAGTTCTCGACGAACTGGGTCATGGCCTCGGCCACGAAGCCGATGTGGGGCGGGGCGCTGATGCTCCGGACGATGCTCAGCCTGGAGCCGGCCACGATCGGCGATCAGCGCTATCCGCTGCTCTTCCAGACCGGCGAGACGGCGAACGGGCGGGCCATCATCGACGGACAGCATCCGCACGATTTCTTCATGGAGCTGGCCGTCGAGTACGCGCGGCCCATCGGCGGCGGCATCGGCTACGTCTACCTGGCGCCGCACGGCGACGCGGCGCTCGGGCCGGTGGCGTTCCCGCACCGTCCCTCGGCCGCGGAGATCCCGCAGGCCGTGCTCAGTCATCACAATCAGGACTCGACGCACATCGCCTCGACGGTCGTCACGACCGGCTATCGGCGCGGTCCGCTGGCGCTGGAGGTGAGCGGCTTCCACGGCGCGGAGCCGGACGAGGGACGCTGGGACATCGACCTCGGCCCGATCGATTCGTGGTCGACGCGCCTGAGCTGGGCGCCGACGCAGAATCTCGTGGCGCAGGTTTCGTACGGGGCGCTGAAGAAGCCGGAGGCGCTGGAGCCGGGCGACGTGGCGCGGACGACGGCCTCGATCGCGTACGAGCAGCCGTTCTCGCGCGGCCATCTGTCGACGTCGCTGGTCTACGGCATCAATCACAAGAAGTGGTACAACCAGCACCTCGACGCCTATCTCGGCGAGGCCCTCCTGCACCTCGGCGAGCGCCACTGGATCTCGACGCGGCTCGAGCGCGTGGAGAAGGACGAGCTGTTCCCCCACACGCACTCGCCGATCCGCCCGGTCGTCCCGCCGGTCATCCCGACGTTCCGCATCGACTCGCTCCTGGTCGGCTACACCTTCGATTTCTGGCTCCGCCCCCCGGTGCGCATCGGCGTCGGCGCGAACTGGACGACGCACTCGACACCGGACGCACTCGATCCGTTCTATGACGAGGATCCGCAGGGGCGCGCGTTGTTTCTGCGGTTGCGGTTGATCGGGGGGTGAGGGAGGGGTGACCGGGGGGGCCTCCGGCGGGCCGGTGCGACCGGCAGCGCTGGCCGGCCAAGCCTGAACTGACGCTTCTCGCGGGAATGTGTTCTGCGCGAAAGACGTGGATCAAGCAGCGCCGCCGGTCACACCGGCCGCCAGAGAAGCTGAGTCGGTGTTCCTCAAAATGGGCCGCTGTGTCGGAGAAGATGTCAGATCGAGCAGGTGAGTTTGCAAGAAGGCATGCGGCGACGCTTTCTCCGACCTGAACCGGAGTCAGAGTTGCCAGGGGAATTCGCCCGGACTCGTTTTCGGAGGCGGCGGGGGCGACGAAGCCGCATTGTTTGGAATCCGCTCGACGAAATACACCGACGCCAGTAGAGCGATCAGAATCACATATCGCATGGGAAGCTCCTTTGTGAACCACTGTAGATCGTGGTGCCCGGACAAACGTGACGCGGACGCAAACTAAGCAGAACGCTTTCATTGCGCCCACGCAAAGAAAGACGACCGGGGGGCCCTCGTCGTCTCCCTTTCGTGGCTCCAAAGCGAGCATCCTGCTTAGCCGAGGATAAGACCTTGTTTACTGCCTCGCGGCGCGGCGTTTGGGGGCGGCGATGGAGACGGCAGCGCACGCGGTGCCGCCGATTGCGGCATTGGGGAGCTAGAAGTCAGTTCGCGTTATTGAAGTCGGCGTCGCTGACCTTTGGCCAGCGGCGGACTTCGTCCCGATACTGGAGTAACCCGCGAATCAAGAACGCAAGCTCGCGAGGCTGCGTCGCTTTCCGCACGAAAATCTCCGCCCATTTGGGACTTTCGGTAGACGACCAATCTTCTGCACCTGAGGTGACAGCAATGGTGAGCAGATTCGAATCGACGAGGACCGTCTGAAATGCCTCGTCCAGTAGTTGTGACCAGTCAAGGGATAGTTGAACGACGACACTGCGATACACGTGGTGACCAAGCTGAATCAGAGCTTCGTCTAAATCGGCCACTGTATCGGAAAAGACGTTCATATCGAGCAGGCCTGACCGTAACTGATCGCGGAATCCGGGGTGGTGCGCGACGATGAGCGTGTCGCGCGTACCGTCCATCTGTCGGAGCTTGGCGATCGCCGCAAAGGCCGCTGCCGTTACATCGGCGGTCACGAAATCAGGCCCTTCTCCGAACGCCGCGTATTCATCGGCTACGCCGAAACCCTGCGAGGGACGCCACTCGATGATGGCGATTGCACCATTCCACTCTACATCGAGAAACCAACTCCCGGTGTCGGTGTGAGGCGAATCCAATTTCGCACGCGCTGTCGGCAACTCGCGCGCGATAATGCGTTGCAGCGTCTGGAGGGGTGTCAAATCTGCCATACGTGCCTTCCGTCCGCTCCGGCTTTTTGAAGCAGCACATCGCCTCGGATTGTCTGAATCTCGATTGCACCGTTCGAACCGATGAACATGTTATGAGCGACGCTGCGGTACCGGGTCACCAGCGGATGGCCGAGAACCAGATGCTTATTATCTTCCTGCGGCGGATACAACCGACCATCGGTTTTCCAGTTACTCGGGTCGTACGGAACACTGCTAAGCTCGTCTTCCACTTGGTTCAACGCGTCCACCATGAGTGCATATGCCTGATCGGCCGAAGCGCTTGCATTTGCACGAGCGAGTCGATCCATGAAAATCGCGAGTCTTTCCGTTTTCGAATACGCCACGTCGACTAGCGCATCTTAGCTGACGGGCGGTACGTACCGCCCGTCATCGGAGGCCTTCGGTCGTTCGCTGCTCAGTTGCGCGCCGCGCGGCGTTTGGGGGCGGCGATGGAGGCGGTGAGGCGGCGGAGGGTGCCGTTGCCGCGGTCGGCGAGCCAGATGACGCCGTTGGGGTCGACGACGAGGAAGGCGGGGCGGTTGAATGCGGCGTTCGTGCCGGCGCCGTCCGCGTTGCCGGAGGTGCCGGGGGTGCCGGCGATCGTGGTCACGCGGCCGTTGGGAGCGATTTTGCGGATCGTGTGATTCGACTCTTCGGAGACGATGACGTTGCCCCAGGGATCGACGCCGATGCCGAACGGGTGGTGGAAGAGGGTTTGCGCGGCGTCGCCGTCGCGGTGGCCGGACTGGCCGGGGACGCCGGCGATGGTGGTGACGACGCCGGAGGGGGTGACGCGGCGGATGACGTGGTTGCCGCGGTCGGCGACGTAGAGATTGCCGTCGGCATCGAGCGCGAGTCCGGCCGGGCCGTTCAGGCCGGCGGAGGCGTTGACGAAGGTCGTGACGGCGAACTCGCCTTTGGGGGCGTCGAAGACGACGCGGCGGATGGTGTTGTTGCCGCTGTCGGCGACGAAGACGACGGAGCGGGCATCGCTGACCGCGCCGAGGGGGGCGCGGAGACGGGCCGCTTTGCCGAGACCGTCGCTCGAGCCGGGCGTGTTGCCGGTGCCGGCGGCGCCGAAGACGGCGCGGGGATTCGGATAGACGTAGCGGAACAGATGCGTGCTGGGCTCGACGATGTAGAGAAAGCGTCCCGGGCCGATGGCCAGACCGCCGTCGAGGGTGAGGGGCGGGTCGTTGGTCTCGCCGAGCATCGGCTCGTCGAACACGCTGCCGCTGGGGATGTGATACGAGCGCAGCGCGCGCCGGCCGGCATCGGTGACGAGGACGTAGTCGCCGTCGAGTGCAACGGCCACCGGCTCGGCGAAGAGCGGCGAGGCGATCGAGGTCGCGGCGAAGCGCGCGGACGCACCGGCGCTGGCGAACGTCGACGTGGCGCTGTCGACCGCGGGGCAGTTCTCGAAGTTGGCGCGGACGAACCAGGTCACGTCGCCGCCGCCGGGGAGGCGCGTGCTGGCGTCGGTGTCCCCGGCCGAGGCCACGCGGCGCGGGGTCTCGCCGTCGAGTCCCGCGAAGACTTCGTACGACGTGGCGCCGTCGACGGCGGACCAGCTCAGCGTCGTCACTCCGTCGGACGTCGCGGCGGAAACGAGGGCCGGTGCCTGGGCGTTGCACGCGGAGGCCGCGTACACGCGCGCCGTGAAGTTCTGCAGGTTGTTCGAAGGGACCGGATCGCCGCCGAAGAGGGAAGTGATCGAGGCCGAGACGCGCATCGTGCCGCTGGCGGGCGTAGTCACGTCGAGGAGCATCGTGTGCGGCCCGGCCGCGGCTTCCGAGGCGTGGCAACGTACGCGTTTCGCTTCGCGGGTGCATTGCCACTGCGAGCCCATGCTGGCGGCGGTGAACGTGCCGGCATCGATCTCCACCGTCAACGTGAGGGCCGAGCCGGGGTCGAAGGCGAGGACGTCCGCGTGGACCTCGATGCGCTCGGTGGTGGAGGCGCGGAGGAAGGGCGGAACGGAGAGGCGCGCGCCGAAGTCCATGTTGGCGTGCCCGTGGGCGAGGGGCGCCACGGTGAGGGCGGCCACGAGGAGGACCGCGGACAGCGCGGCGAAACGGATTCGAACGAGGGTCATGAGTCTGATTTTCCTAGCCTTCCACGAGCAGGAGGCGATGTCCTTCCGCCGCCGCGAACCACGAGAGATACAAACCGTCGCCGGCCTCGACGAGCAGCGGATGATCGGACATTCCGCCGGTCGTCGCGAGCGGACGCGGCGGTCCGAACGTCGCGCCGCCGTCGGTCGAGACGGAGGCCACGATGGACGAACCGTTCTGGGCGCCGTTCTCTTTCCAGAGGACCGTCACACGAGGGCCACGCACGTGGACGACGGCGTGGCTCTTCATCCCCTGGGTGAGCTTCTTCGGCGTGCCGAGGGGACGGCCGTCGCGGGAGAGGCGCCCGTAGAACGTGCCCGGGCCGGCCGGTCCGGCGCCGGTGAACCAGACCATGTGCGTGACGTCGCCGGGACCGATGGCGACGGCGGGACCCTGATGGGGACAGGCGTTGATCTTCCAGCCGTCGGTCGTGGCGCGCTGCACCTTCCCGGCGATGGCGCCGTTGGCGGCGACGCGCACGAGTACGTGATCCCGGATGTTGCCGCTGGCGTCGCGCCAGAGGAAGACGAGCTGGCCCTGCGAGTCGAGCGCGGAAGCGACACGGCAGCACTCGCAGACGTTGTCCTTGATCTTGCTGTTCTTCGTGAACGTCGCGCCGCGGTCGCGGCTGACGGAGTGATAGAGCGCCGCGCCCTCGTACTGCTGCTTCGCGGCCTTGGCGCGATCCAGGTCGCGCTTGTCGATCCAGGCCAGGTGCACGGTGCCGTCGCTGGTGACGGCGAGGGCGTCGAAGCGGTGGCCGGTCTCGACGCCGTCGTCGTTGATGGTGCGCGGCGCGTCGAACGTCCTGCCGCCGTCGAGCGAGCGGGCGAAGCGGATGTCGCCGGTGTAGGGCTTCTTGCCGCTGCGCGTCCAGGAGACGTAGACCTCGCCCTTGCGTCCGAGGGCGATCTTGGGACGGCTCTCGCCATTGGCGTCGATCGTTTCGGGCGCGGGCGTCACGTGCGTGGCGGCGCGCCACGTCTTGCCGCGGTCGGGGGAGGAGCTGACGAGGACGTGGCCGTCGTCGATCCAGACGCGCCAGGTCTGCTTCGCGTCGATGGCGACGGTCGGGGTGCGCATCCCTTTCGGCGGCGCGGCCGCGTGTTGGTGGGTGGCCGCGAGCAGCACGGCCGAGAGTAGGGCAACGATCAACGAGTCCTCCAGGCGAATTCGATTCCGGCAAAGAAGGTACGCGGGCGGCCGGGCGCGAACTCGCGGCCTCGGGCGATCGTGTACGACGCGCTTTCGGCATACAGCGCGTCGAAGACGTTCAACACCTTGACGAAGCCGCGAATGCCGCCGGGGAAGTCGTGCTGCACGCGGACGTTGGCCAGGGCGTGGCCGTCGTACTTTTGCGTGTTCGCGGCGTCCATGAAGTAGGAGCCGAGCCACTGCGTCTCGAGGGCGGCGGTGGTGTTGTAGACCGGTCCGAGGCGGAGCATGGCCGAGCCGAGGTGGCGGGGGGCGACTTCCTGCTCGCGTCCGCTGAAGTCGATGTTGGCCACCGGGTCGACGACCCATTCCTCGTACAGGTGCTTGGCGTACGAGTAGCTCATGGCCACGCTGGCCCAGCGGGTCGGCGTGATCTTCGCGGCCAGCTCGACGCCGGTGTGGCTGGTGTGGCCGGCGTTGACCGCCTCGGTCGACCCGTCGAGGGGGTTCTGGTACGAGAGGATGTCGTCGCGCTTATCGAGGCGGTAGACGGAGAAGTCGAGCGACAGGCCGCTGCGCGGCATGAAGCGCAGTCCGGCCTCGATGTTCTCCGCTTTCACGGGATCGAGGTCGAACGTGTTGCGGGCGCTGCCCTGGCGGAAGAGCTGGCCCTCGGAGGGCGCGCGGAAGGCGTGGCGGTACGAGGCGAAGGCGCTGAGGTCGTTCGTGAGCTGGTAGGTGAGGCCGAGCTTCGGGCTGAGATGGGAGAAGCTGCGCGACCCATCCTCGGAGCGCCGGTGGCGGGCGGTCGGTGCGGTGGTGAGCAGATCGTCGTAGTCGTACGACATGTTGTCGAAGCGCAGGCCGGCGCTGACGTGCAGGCGCGCCGTCGGCGCGAGCTCGAGCTGCGCGTACGGCGAGGTGGCCAGAAAGTCGACGTCGTAGTCGTACACGGTGGCGCCGGGGGTGAACGAGGTGAAGGCGGCGCGATTGCTCGGCAGTCCGGAGGGAGACGTCTGCGGGCGGATGACGTACTCGAAGCGGCTGCCGGGGCTGTAATCGGTGTCGACGCCGGCGACGAGGCGGCCCTGCCAGTACGGCAGCTCGCGCTCGACCTTGGCCATGACGCCGAAGGAGGTGTTCTGCGACTCGGAGACGGTCGGGTCGAAGGTGAGCGTCCAGTTGGGGAGCAGGTCCATGGAGTTGTAGCGGACGTACGGGATGACATTGAGGGCCGTCTTCCCGGCCAGGAGGTGGTAGTCGGTGGAGATGCGCAGCGCTTCCACGGCGCGGAACGAAATCGGCGTCAGGTTGGCCGCGGCATCGCTGCGATAGTCGGCTTCCGGCAGGGCGGAGCTGCCGGCGGTCTGCTGGTCGATGCGGCTCGCGGCGATGAGAGTCTTGAAGAGCGAGTCGTCGCGGACGAAGTCCCAGCGCAGCGTGCCGCTCTGGCGGTTGTACTGCGTCGCGGCACGCCATCCCTCGCTATCCGTGGCGTTGAGCGTGACGCGCACGCCGTGCCGGCCGCGCGAGAAGTTGACGTCGGCCAGTCCGCGCCGCCAGCCGGCGCTGCCGCTCTCGAGGCTGACCGTGGCTCCCGGCTGCTCCAGCGACGACCGGGTCAGCACGTTGACGACGCCGCCGATGGCGTCGCTGCCGTACAGCGCGGAGCCGGGGCCTTTCGTGACCTCGACTCCCTCGGCGCCGGGGAGGTTCACCTCGTACAGCGCGTTGTGGTTGAAGAAGCCGGTGGAGCGCGTGGGGATGCCGTCTTCGAGATAGAGGTAGACGGGGTTGGTGTTGAGCGGCTGGCGGATGGCGGTCTGATGCCCCTCGCCGCCGGTGACGTTGACCCAGACGCCGGCGACGTTGCCCATCACTTCGCCCGGGTGCGAGGGGCGCGCCTCGGCGATGGTCTCCGCGGTGACGCTGCCGACGCTGGCCGGCGTCTCGCTCTTGAGGCGCGCGCCTCGCGACTCCGTAACGGTGACGGACTCGGAAAACTGCAGATCGAGATCGAAATCGGCGCGGACGGGGTTGCCCGCGGTGACGCGTACGCTGCGCCGCGTCCGCTCGCGGCCATCGGCGTCGCGCACGGTGAGGACGTACGTCGCGGGCTCGAGCGAGGGGATGCTGAATGTTCCGTCTGTGTTGACGGGGATGGCCACCGGTTTCGCGGCCAGGCCGGGGCGATGAATCTCGACAGTCGTTCCGGCGGCGAGCTGTCCTGCCGCGTCGGCGACGCGTCCTGCGATGGTTCCGGGCGTTGCGGTCTCGCGCGTTGCGGTCTGCGCGTGCGCGAATGCGGCGCATGCGAGGACCGTGAAGATGACGAACGGTTTCGTCCAGTTCACTGGTCGGGCTCCTCAGTCGTCCGGCATGAATGGCCGGCGGCGCTCGGGCGGGCGAGGAGTCAGGCGCGGGGAGGGGGTGCTTCGGCCGGGGAGACGTAGACGGGCTGATGTGCGAGGTCGTGCTCAAGCTCCGCGACGACGCCGGGCGTGGACAGCGGGGCGACGCTCACGAGGACGCCGGTGGTGCCGAACAACAGCGATGCGATGCGCTCGTCGCTGCTGGAACAGGAGCGCAGCGTCTCGCCCTCCGCGTCGTGCTCGTGGACGGCGGCTTTCTTCATCAGCGGGCACGAATGCCCTTTGCCCTTGCAGCAATCGGGAGTGGCGGCGGAGGCGGACGCGCGGGGGCAGCAGAAAGCCGGGGCGACCGCGACGATGGCGAAGACGCAGAGTTGCGCGAGCAGGACGCCCGCCGCAAACGCCGAGGAACCTCGCCGGAAGATGGTCATGAAGGAAGAGACAGTGTACTCACGAAGAAGGGGCGGGCCGAGGCCCGCCCCTTCGGAGAAAAGGCCGGGAGCGTGTTACTGACGGCGTCCGTCGCGGTTGCCGCCGAAGCCACCTTCGTTGGTGTCGGCGAACGGATCGACCGGAGCCCAGAAGACGTGCGTGATCTCGCCGTCGGTCATCTTGCCGTCATCGTTGTGGTTGGTGCCGGTCTTCAGGAAGAAGACGGTCGGACGGCCTTCCGCGTCGAAGCGGATCGGCGTGCCCCACTGCTCGGCGCTCGCCATGACTTCTTCGAATTTGCGCGGGCGGGTGGCATCGTCAACCATCGCGTCGAAGGGCAGCGTCGCATCGCTGTGGTTGTAGATGGCCACGAGCTGGTCGTAGTCGTGCGCGTTCGGGTAGAGGTTGGCCAGCCCGTAGTTGAACCCATTCAGCACGCCGCCCTGCGGGGCGTTCGTGTAGTCCATGCAGCTGCCGACGTTGACGTTGGTGAAGATCTCGTTCTGGTGGCCGAGGCCGTAGTCGTGGCCGACTTCCTGGCAGAACACCATCTGGCGCCACGCCGGGGTGTTGTACTGGGCCATGTTGTAGTAGGTGTCGTTGAGCTTCGTGTAGCCCTTGACGATGTGGCCGCCGCTGAGGGAGATGCCGGCGATGCCGAGCCAGCCGTTCTGGCCGTAGGTGTTGTTGCAGACCTCGATCTTGCCGGTGGCGGAGGTGCAGCGCTTGGTGCTCGAGATCGCGCCGTAGCTCCACGGGCTGTTGATCTCGCTCGACGCGTTCCAGTCAGACATGACGCGCGAGGCGTAGCTCGGCCACTGGCCGCTGATGTTCATCGTGACCGGGACCGTGACTTCCGCGCTGGCCGCCTTGGCCCAATGATACGTACCCCAGGCGTGAGCGCCGAACATCGGGACGGCTGCAACAACGAGGACCAGGAGAACCAATGACAGATAGCGACGATGCATGCAGAAGCTCCTTTTCTTTTCTCTCGACTCTCCGGCCTTTGGCCGAAGCGGCGGTACGGCAGCGCGTGATTCCTGTGCCGTTCGCTATGGCAATACCGCGACCAATCCGTAACAAATTGATAAGTCGATGGAAGTGCAGGAGTTAGTCTGGAGTGCTCATCTGTAGCGGTGGGTCAGAGATTGGGCCGAATGGCGAGGATTGACCCACCTGTGGCGCAAAAGATGACGGGGTAGAGCGGAGGGCGCGGGGCGCAGGAGACGCGGTCACCCTTTGTGTCATCCCGAGCGTGAGTCGAGGGATGACAGCTTGGATGATGTCGTGGATGACAGCTCCTGCGCTCTGCCCACCTGCGCCCTCCGCAGGCCGGCCTCACCGCCCCTTGATCTTGGCCTTCTCCTGGTCCTTGCGGTCGCGGACGATCGTGGAGAGGACGAGGTAGAAGCCGGCGGCGCTGGCGAGGAGGTAGCCGAGGACGGCCAGACCGGGGTAGCCGAAGATGGTGAAGCTGGACGGGACGCGCATGATCAGCGACGAGGAGATCAGCAGCGCGGCGATGACGACGCCCACGGTGATGCGGTTGGCAATCTTGTGGATCCCGCCGAGGAACTCCTCGGCCTGGGTCAGCTTGATGCCGAAGGAAAGGTGCCCGGTCGCGGTCTGGTCGACGATCTCACGCGCCCGGTGCGGGAGGTCGAGCATGAACTGGTTGAGGTCGAGCAGGGCCGGATAGAAGTTGCGCGGGTGGAACTTCTGCGCGAGCTTCTGGCTCATCAACTGTTCCGCGTAGTCGCGGATGACGGCCTGCGGGTCGTAGTCGCGATCGAGCGTCTTGGTGATGGCGTCGAGATGGAGCAGCGTTTTGGCCAGCATCGTCAGCTCGGCCGGCGCTTTCAGCTCGTTGTTCTGGGCGATGGTGATGACGTTGAAGATCAACTGGCCGGTGTTGATCTCGTTCGCGCTCACGCCCTGCACCGCGGAGACGATGGTGGAGATGTCGTGGGTGAACTTGATCGGCTCGAACCGCTCCTGCACCTCGGACATCCGCACGCAGGCCTCGGCCACCTCGGCGCCGCGGTTGTTGGAGATGGCCAGCAGCAGCTTGATGACTTCGTCCTGGAACTCGTGGCTGATGCGGCTGACCATGCCGAAGTCGAGCAGCACGAGCTGCGTGGCGCCGTCGATTTCGCGGACGAAGATGTTCCCCGGGTGCGGGTCGCTGTGCCAGATGCCGTCGACACAGATCTGCTTGAGGTACGCCTTCGTGAGGACGCCTGCCAGCTCGGCGTAGTCGCCTTCGATGAGCGCCAGCGGCGTGAGCTTGGAGACTTTCGTCCCCTTGACGAGCTCCGTGGTGAGCACGCGCGGCGAGGTGAAGTCCTGGACGACGGCGGGGATGTAGATCTGGGGGAACTGGGCCAGGTTCTCGCGGATGATCTCGGTGTTGCGCGCTTCCTGGAGGTAATTGAGCTCGCTGAACATCACCAGCTTGGCCTGCTCGATGGCGCCGACGAGGCTCATCTTCCGCCCGAGGTCGGTGTGTTTCTCCATCTCCTCGGCGATCTCGGCGAAGACCTCCAGGTCCTTGCGCACCTGCTCGCGCACGTTGGGCCGCTGGATCTTGACCACGACCTCGCGGCCGTCACGCAAGACCGCGCGGTGCACCTGGCCGAGGGAGGCGGCGGCGAGGGGAGTGGACTCGAAGGACTGGAACGCCTTGGAGATGCGGACGCCGAGCTCTTCCTCGACGATGCGCTCCACGTCGGCGAAGGAGAACGGTTCGAGGTCGTCCTGCAGCGACTCGAGGGCGATGATGTACTCGTGCGGGACAATGTCGGGCCGGGTGGAGAGGAGCTGCCCGAATTTGACGTAGGTCGGCCCCATTTTCCGCAGGGCCGCGGCGAAGGCCTCGGCCCGCGCCTTGACGTCCGGCTCGATCACCTCAGTCTCGGCCTCGGGGACGAGCAGATCCTCGGGCGAGACGTTCAGCCGAAAGTCTTTCCGGCCGTAGCGGGTGAAGAGGAGGAGAAGGTCGCGATACGCGCCGATGTTGCGAGTCTTGAGCATCGGAGCCGAACTGTGCAACGCGCGCGCCGTGGGACGGGCTGAAGCGCCGTCCTACGTATGCTAGGATTCGTCCAATTCTTCAGCAGTCCTTCAAGGAGCACTTCTCATCATGGCGAATTACAGGACCCTATTCACGTCGGAGTCTGTGACCGAAGGTCATCCCGACAAAATCGCGGACCAGATCTCCGATGCGATTCTGGACGCCGTGCTCGCCGAGGATCCGGTGGGCCGCGTGGCGTGCGAAACGCTCGTCACGACCGGTCTGGCGATGATCTCGGGAGAGATCACGACCAAGACTTACGTGGACTTCCCGTCGATCGTGCGGAACACGATCCGCGAGATCGGCTACACGCGCGCCAAGTACGGTTTCGACAGCGAGACCTGCGCGGTCATCTCCTCGATCGACCCGCAGTCGCCCGACATCGCGCAGGGCGTCGACACCGGCGGCGCCGGCGACCAGGGTCTCATGTTCGGATTCGCGGTCCGCGAGACGCCGGAGCTGATGCCGCTGCCGATCATGCTGGCGCACAAGCTGGTGCGCCGCCTGACGGACGTGCGCAAGTCGAACGAGCTCGACTTTCTCCGCCCGGACGGCAAGTCGCAGGTGACGGTGGAGTACGACGGGAAGCGCCCGGTGCGCATCGAGGCGGTGGTCATCTCGACGCAGCACTCGCCGAACGTCAGCCACCGCGATCTGTCGGATGCGGTGATCGAGAAGGTGATCAAGCCGGTGGTCCCGGCCGAACTGCTCGACAAGAACACGAAGTACCACATCAACCCGACCGGCAAGTTCGTGATCGGCGGACCGCAGGGCGATACGGGCCTGACGGGCCGTAAGATCATCGTCGACACGTACGGCGGCCGCGGCCGTCACGGCGGCGGCGCGTTCTCGGGCAAGGACCCCACGAAGGTGGACCGCTCGGCGTGCTACATGGCCCGCTACATCGCCAAGAACATCGTGGCGGCGGGCTTGGCCGACGAGTGCGAGGTGCAGCTGGCCTACGCGATCGGCGTGGCGGATCCGGTGTCGATCTACGTCGACACGTTCGGCACGGGCAGGATCGAGCAGTCGAAGATGGTGGAGCTGGTGCGCGAGCATTTCCAGATGACGCCGCGCGGCATCATCGAGTCGCTGCAGCTCCGCCGCCCGATCTTCAAGAAGACCGCCGCCTACGGACACTTCGGCCGCACGGAGCCGGAGTTCACCTGGGAAGCGACGGACAAGGCCGAGGCGCTGGGCGCCGCGGCAGGGATCGAAGCCGCCGTCGCGGTGTAGGTTGTCATTTCAGCGAATCCTTTCGAGCGGCGGGCCACACAGCCCGCCGCTTTTGCGTTGTGCTGAGAAAGACGACGAGGGGCCTCCGGCGGGCCGGTGCGACCGGCAGCGCTGGTTGAGCCCATGCCGTCGCGCAAACGCGTGTTTCGTCGACAGGCGTGCGTTCAGGCTAGGCCATGAAGCGCTGCCGGTCGCACCGGCCCGCCGGAGGCCTCCCGTCGTTCCCTCTCGCCCACGCGCTAGCGCAAAGTGAACAGGATCGTGGGGCCGTGGGTGGTGACATTCACGGCGTAGCGGTCCAGCGTGGCGGCGAGCATCCTCTGTGCGCCGGGTGACAGCGTCGTCTGTCGCTCTTCCGCCTTCTGGTCGACCCTCGTCGGCGCCGGCAACTGCAGCAGGGCCACGTGCGTGATGCCGTCGCGGCGCAACCGCTCCCGCAGCGCCTCCGGGGCCGGGACGTCGAGATAGCTCGACACGCGCGGCCCGTCGAAGTTGCCGCCACCGCGCACGGGCCGCGTGAACCAGTACGTCTCGTTCGTGCCGACGACCAGCGTGCGCGCGCCGGCCGGCAGCGTCTTGTTCAGCCACTCGATCGACGCGTAGGAGACGCGCTGCTTGCGCAGGTACTCGACCTCGCTCACGCCGCCGGCCAGCAGCGAGAACGCGCCGCTGCGCGCGGTGAACCAGATCACGAGGAACGTCTGCACCACGACCGCGATCGCGATCAGCACGGCGAACCAGCGCTTCTTCAGCGCGGCCGCACCGCTCAGGGACGGCACGACCAGGAACGGTACCAGGATGCGTGACGACGGCGCCAGGAAGAAGAGCGCGATGGCGATGAAGGCGCTGCCCGCTGCCACCGCGCCGGCCGCGAACGCCGGCAGGGCCACGATCGACGCGCCGAGGGCCTCGTCGATGAAGGAGCCCTCGAAGACATAGTCCGCCAGCGCGAGCGCGCGATAGCCGGAGACGGCCGGCGTGTCGGCGCGGAAGAACGGCGCGAACGGGTTGAACGTCAGGATCAGATTGCGGACAAAGAAGACGCAGCCGGCGAGCACGATCCAGTGCGGACGCCTGCGCTTGACCGCCCACGCCAGCAGCGCGAAGGGGAGGAAGGTGTACTTCGTCAGCATCCCCGCGGCCGTGGCCGCGCTGGCGGCGCGGAGGTCGTCTTTCTCCAGCGCGACATACGTCACGACGAAGAGACCGATGAGCGGCCAGTCGACGAGCGACCAGCCGGCGGTGATGGCCAGCGCGGGCGTCGTGACGATGGCCGCCGTCGCCAGCCAGGACTCGGTGCGCCGGGCGATGACGAGCGACACGGCGATGGCTGCGAACAGATGGAGAAAGTGCGAGGCGACGCCGCCGTCCGAGGGGCCGAGGAGGAGCAGCGCCGGCAGGTCGGCGGACTCGATCCCCAGCGGAAAGTACGACTGCGAGTTGAGGGGCAGGTCGATGGCGCGCCCTTCCAGCACCCACGCCTGCGGCACCGCCAGGTGATAGGCCAGCTCGTCGAGCGAAGAGGGAGGGGCCTGGGCCGCCACGAAGCCGCATCCGATCACCACCGCCACGGCCAGCGCGCCGGCGCCAACATGGCGCCGGCTTTCCGGGGGCTTCCAGCCTGCCAGGATCAGCAGCACGCCGACCGCCGCCGCGATCACCACGAGCGGCACCAGCGTCCAGGTCGAGATCTTGATCGCGCCGACGAGAAAACAGGCCGCGCCGAACAACGGGAAGCCGATCAGGAAATCGACCGGCGCATCGGCCTCGTCGGTCCTCCGCGCCAAGGCTCCCACGCCCACGCACGCCACCGCCACGAGGAACGCCACGAGCAGCGGGACGCCGGTGCGGCGCAGCAGCATCTCGACGAGGACGAAGCGGTCGACCAGCGTCAGTAGCGCGAAGAGGGCGAGGAGCGTGGCGAGGACGTAGCGGACTCTCACGTCAGATCGGCTCGAGCGCTTCGCGGATCCGGAGCACGTCTTCGATGATGGCGCGGGCGTGGTCCGGCACGATCTGCGTCGTGCGGTCGGACAGCGCGGCGGACGGGTTGTCGTGCACTTCCATGAAGAAGCCGTCCGAGCCCGCTGCCGCCGCCGCGCGCGCGAGCGGCCGCGCGAACTGCGGCGTGCCGCCGGTCTGCTTCCCTTCGCCGCCGGGACGCTGCATGGAGTGGGTGATGTCGTAGACGACCGGCGATCCCATGGCCCGGACGACCGGGAAGGAGCGCATGTCGACGACGAGGTTCTGGTAGCCGAAGGACGTGCCGCGCTCGGTGATGAACATTTTCTCGTTCCCGACTTCCACTCCTTTCTCGAGGATGTTCTTCGTCTCCTCGGGCGAAAGGAACTGGCCCTTCTTCACGCCGACCGCGCGGCCGGTGCGCGCCGCGGCGGCGATGAGGTCCGTCTGCCGGCAGAGGAAGGCGGGGATCTGCAGGATGTCGACGACGGCGGCCACGGGCTCGGCCTGCCACGGCTCGTGAATGTCCGTCAGCAGCGGCAAGCCCGTTTCTTCCCTGACGGCCCTCAGCACTTCCATGCCCTTCTCCACTCCCGGTCCGCGGAACGATTCGATCGACGAGCGGTTCGCTTTGTCGAACGATGATTTGTAGACGAGCTGGATCTGCAATTCGTCACGGAGGCGGACGAGGATGCGCGCCATCTTGAGGGCGTGGTCGAGGCCTTCGATGACGCACGGGCCGGCGATGAAGAGCGGCGGCTGGTCGCCGCCGAAGCGGATCTGCGGGGTGATCTCGATGGTGCGGGTGGTCGTTGCCATTGCCGCGCGATCGTATCGCGAAACAAATCCGGGGCGGGCTGTGTCAGCCCGCCCCGTGGTCCGCGGAATGGTCCGCGCGTACGATCAACGGCGGCGATTGCGATCGCGTCCGCTGTCGACGTCGTCGATGCGCCACGCCTCGAACACGCCGCCGCGCTTCCAGTCCCCGATGAAGGTGACGGTGTCGCCGCGACGGATGTCATTGAGATCGACGCCGCGGGTGTTGCGGCGCACCATCTCGACGGCGATGGACCGTCCGCCGCGCCGGTCGCGCAGGAAGGCCACTCCGCGTCGATGGTCGACGCGCTCGACGACGCCGGTCAGCACGTCGCGGTCATCGCGCCGCTCGTACCGGCTGTCGTTCCGCGAATCGCGCCACTGTGAATCATTTGGATGACGCGAATCCGCGAATGCGGACATCCCGACGAACGACGTAAGAACCAGCGCACCTGCTGCAATCTTCGAGAACTGCCCTGTTTTCTTCATGTTTCGCTCCTTTGGACGACTACTGGACGTTGACTGCTGCCCGTGTCCATCGCAACCGGAACGCCAAAGGATGTGTGCAGGGGGAACGTTCATCGTTCCGTTTCCGGGGGGGGAGGAAAGAGGAAGGAGGAAAGAGGAAAGAGGATGGGAGCGCAGCCTCCCCACGGCTGTGTGGCGGCGCCGCCACGCACGGGGAACGCACGCGTTGCACCCACGACGCTTCACGGAAATCTCTTTGTTGATGCATGAGAGCGTTTTGTTCGCGTAAGCGCGCCAAACGACGCGCAGTGAGAAGCGGTCCGGCCGCCGTTACACTTTCGAGCATGCGAAAACTGGTGGCGGGTGTCGGCGCGTTGCTCGTCGTGTGCGCGTGCGGGCGGGAGGAGGTGGAGGGAGGGAAGATGTATCGCTCGGCGCCGGGGCGGGTCGTGGGCGCGGAGCACGCACCACAACGCGTCATCCGTGGAGACTCTCCCCCCGATGTCCCCGATGCTTCGTTGGAGGTATCGGAGCCCGCTCTTCGCGAGGCCGCGGCAGAGGGGGACCCGGTTGCGTTGTCGGACCTCGCGTCGGTTCTGGTGACGCAGGGTCAACTGGACTCACGCAAAGCACTGGAGGCAATCACCGTCGCCAGGCGTGCGATCGAGAAGGATCCGGAGCTCGCGGCCGCACATTTCAATCTCGGGCTGGCGTTGGAGCGCGTTGGCTTGACTTCGGAAGCGCGCGCAGAGCTCGAGGAGGCCGCTCGTCTCGATCCCGACTCCGACTGGGCGGCGGAAGCGCGCCAACGCGCCGGCGTCCTCCTGCAAAGCGATCAGGATATCGACCGCAGTGCGGCCGACCGGTATGTCGAGGTCACGGCCGATGCCGCGGCACGCGAGGTCCTGCGGCCGTATCTCGCTCAGCGTGAGCGACGGCGGCAACCGCGAACTGTCCGCGATGCGACCGCGCGCCTGCAGCGCGCCGCCGATATTTCCGCCTATGAGATGGATGCTCTGGTCCGAGGTGCCGGGCAAGCTTTGCACGCTCTGGCGGCGGACGAAGACGACCACCCGTATGCGATCCGCTACTACCTGGTCGGGGCTCTTCACGCCGTCGGACGGGATGCGGAGGCACGCTGGTGGCTCGGATCGATTGACGGGGACGTTCATCGACATACAGGCGAACCCGGATTGGCGGCACAACTGGTGTGGGAGGAAGGACTGCACATGATCGTGCGCGGCTCGGCCGAATCAGCGGCGCAACTGTTCGAGACGGCGCGGGATAGCAGCGTCGCGGCCGGCGAGCGTGACCTGGCAGACATGTTCGACGGGCTCACGAGCGACATGCGCGCGTCTCTGCTCAACCGGGCTTTGCTCGGCCGGGACCTCGCCACGGCCTATCGTCACGCGGAGAGCAGCACGCCCCTCGAGAAGCTGCAGGCTGCGCTCGCATCGGACGCTGCGATTCTGCGATACAGCACGTCAACGCGTCAGATGGTTGTCTTCGTCGTCCGCAGGGACTCCGTGGATGTCATTACGTTCCTTACCACCACGCCCGACATCGCGCAGGCCGCGCAGCGCATGCGTAGAGTGGAAGATCAGGATTTCGGAGCATTAGCGACGCTGCTGCACGACATGATCTTCGCGCCGCTCGCAGGGAAACTCGAAGGCATCTCCACGATCGCAGTCATTTCGAGTCGCGAGTTGCGTGGGATTCCGTTCGGGGCGTTGTTCGACGCGCGGCGCGGTGAATATCTGAGCGAGCAGTTCACCATCGTGCACGCGTCCTCCGCGGGCGCCGCCGTCGACGCCTCGAAGCGTGCGCGCGAGGCTCGCGATCCGACGCTGCTGGCGATCGGAGCGACTGAGTTCGACGATCCGAAGGCCCAGCTGCTGCCGCAGGTTGAGCGCGAGGTCGCGGACATTGGGGCGGCGTCGCGTTGTGCGCGCGTTTTCTCCGGATCGCAGGCGACCGCGGAGGCTGTGCAGCGCGAGTTGGCAGAGAACGCGATCATTCATTACGCGGGGCACATCGTCCGCCGCGGCGCGGACTGGCGAATGCCCCTCGCGGGGAGCGAGCTTGCGGCGAAGGAGATCGCCGCGTTTCGGTTGCGGAGGCCGCGTGTGGTGGTCCTGGCGGCGTGCCGCGGATCGGCGATCGCCGATCCGTACGCCACCGTTCCGACGATGGCCGAGGCGTTTCTCGCGGCCGGTGTCCCGACCGTCATCGCCAGCTCGTACGATCTCGAAGACTCCGCCGCTCCGCCGACGATGCGTCGGCTGCATGCGTTTCTGCAGCGTGGTGACGACGCGGCGGAAGCCCTTCGGAAGACGACGCTGGCCGAGTTGCGGGCCGGGCGCGGAGTGCCGGTGTCGATCCGCTTTCAGGCCATCGGCGGCGCGAGCTCGCTCGTTCGCTAGCAGACCGCATTCAAACGACTATGGGTCCTCTCATCCGAACACGCACAATGCCTGTCATCCTGAGCCGCAGGAACCGTCCCACGCAGCCGAAACCATCGCGGCGAAGGACCCCCTCCGATTGCCCGCTGCCCGCTCCGTCGGCAGGGGATCCTTCGCCGTCTACGCGGCTGCTACGAAAACAAAAAGGACGGGGACGGGTGTGGGGACAGACAGATACTGAGCCGATCGTGGATCAGCGAAATGGGAGGGAAGCTGTCACGGATTCAGCTGG
>Ga0190272_10000356_pt1 | contig 25216 bp, 5 predicted proteins | sample Popmic504T_FD_133746 | JGI IMG/M metagenome (GOLD analysis project Ga0190272, IMG submission 133746) | Populus adjacent soil microbial communities from riparian zone of Shoshone River, Wyoming, USA - 504 T | ecosystem: Environmental > Terrestrial > Soil > Riparian zone | place: USA: Wyoming... | reverse complement strand
GCCAATCGCGGCAAGTACATCGCGATCGCGGCGCCCGGCGTGGACATCCTCGTGCCGGCGCCGGAGGGCGGCTATCAGCTCACCACCGGCACGTCGGTCGCGGCCGCGCACATCTCTGGCGTGGTCGCGCTGCTGCTGGAGCGCAACAAGGAACTCCGGCCAGCCGAGGTGCGCAGCATCCTCTCCGCGACGGCGAAGAAGATCGGCGGCGCGGCCACCGACGTCGGCGCGGGCCTGGTCGATCCGGTGCAGGCGCTGGGCAAGGCCGGGCCGAAGGTCACGCAGCTGCGCCGCTGAGCACGGCGGACTGAGACAGCGCATGAAAAATGGGCAGGCCCCCGGTGGCCTGCCCATTTTCTTGTGTCGCAGTGAGGCTCAGTGGCGGCAAGCCTCGCTCAGATCAGCAGCAGGTCCGTGTTCTGAAGCGCGACGGTGCTGGTCACGTCGAAGATCGCGATCTTCACGTCGTTGGCGCCGGTGACGTTGCCATTGCCGTCGGCGTCGAAGTAGAGCACGGCGATCCCGCCAACCACCCCGGTGTTGTCGAGAACGAAAGTCGCATCGTTGCCGGGAGTACCTCCGACATATGTGCCGCCAACATCGACGTCACCGATGACGAAGTAGTCGCCTTTGACGAAGCCGCCAGCGTTGAAATCACCCGCAAGCGTGATCCCTGCGCCGCTGAAGAAGCCATCGTCGAACGCGATCTTGTCGCTCTGGGCGGTCGAGAAGGCGTTCATCTGATCTTCGCCGCCGCCCGCAAAGGTCCCGGCTTCCGAACGGAAGTTGTAGACGAAGGTGTCGGCATCGCCGCCGCCGTTCAGGGTGTCGGCTCCGGAACCGCCGATCAGCCAGTCGGCATCATTGCCGCCGAACAGCTGGTCGTTGTCGGCCCCGCCGTCGAGACGATCGCTCCCGACGAAGCCCTGGAGCACGTCGGCTCCGCCGTTGCCGGCGAGGATGTTGGCATTGGCGTCGCCGTCGAGGTTGTCGATGCCGGTGCCGCCGGTGATGTTTTCAATGCCGGAGAGCGTGTCGGTGCCGACTCCCCCGGTGGTCACCGTAGCCGCGCCGGCGGACAGCGACACGTTGACACCGGTGGTGCCGGAGTAATCGACGGTATCGCCGCCTATGCCGGTTGCGGCGACGACCGGGGTGTTGCCCTCGCCGTTGACGGTATCGCTTGCACCATCGGCAATTCCGACAATCGTGTCGTCGCCGGCGCCCGCATCGACGATATTGCTGCCGCCACCCGCGGTCAGAACATTGTTTCCAGCGTTGCCGGTCAGTGTGTAGGTGCCGCCAGCCGCCGCGGCATTGATATTGAGCGCCGTCGTGCCGGTGTTCAGTCCGGCCGCATTCGAAATCTCGATCTCCTCGATATTTGTCACGCCGCTGTTGAGGATGAGCGTCGCACCGGCCGTCGTTGAGGTGAAGCGGATCGTGTCGGCGTCGCCGCCGCCATCGATTGTCTCGCCCACCGCATGCTCGGCTGGAGTTGCGATGATGAAGGCGTCGTTGCCGGCGCCGCCATTAAGATTGTCCGCACCGTCGAAGCCGGTGATCTGGTCGTTGGCGTTGGTACCGACGATCGTCTCCGCCTTGGTGGTGCCGTCGAGCTCGCTGAATTGGACGGCGAGCTGGGTGACCGTGATGCCGCTCAGATCGTACGAGCCAATGGCGGATGTCTCGTTGAAGAACGAGCCGGCGTTTGCCGCCGTTCCGGCCATTCCGGTCGGCAACTGGTCCGCCATCGGATCGATGATCACAGGCTTGTCGAAGCTGGTCGAGTCGACGTCCACGACCGTGTCCGTGAACGACAGCCCGGTCGTATCCGTGAAGCCCTGCACGTAGAGGCCAGGTTTGCGGTAGTTACCTGTGATATCGACGTTGTCGAATGTCACCGTTCCCATCGCGGTGAGCACGTCGAAGGACCCTACGCCGGGAGCGCCCGCCCCGATCTGGTCGTAGAAGTCGCTGTCGAAGCCAGCAACCTGGATGCCGTAGGCCGCGCTGTTTCCGCCCACGATCGTGTTCGACGCAGTGACATTGGTGAGCGTCGCGTTGCCGTCGAACTCGAACAGCATGACGTTGGCCGAATTGCTGTTCGATTGCCCGTTGTTGGCGAACGTCGAGTTGAGAACGTTGACGTTCTGTACGCCGGCCTGGTCATAGAACGGACTGGCCTTGCGGCCGGAGGCGTAGAGGCCGTTGAAGCCCGAGTCCTCGATCCGCACATTGTCGAGGGTGAGCGTGCCCAGCACCTGATGATCCCGCGACTGGATTCCGGACGACAGGGCATTGTCGATGGTGAGGTTCTTGAACATCACCGTGCCGAGAGCCTTGTCCGCCGCCAGATCGATGTTGAAGCCGTAGCTGAAGGTGCTGGCATCGATGATGGTGTCGCCGACCGCGCCCATGCCGATGAAGCTGACGGCCTTGTCGACCGCTACGCCGGCGTTGCCGGCTCCGGCCCAGGTCCCAGTCGCAATTAGGATGGTGTCGCCGTCGGATGCCGCGTTGACGGCGTCCTGGATCGAGGTGAGGCCGCCATTGCCCACCAGCAGGTAGCGGCCGGCGCCGGCGACGATCTCGATATTGTTGAGGAGGTCGGTCCCCTCCGCGCCACCGGTCGCGACCTGCCATCCGGCCTGGCTCCCGCCGGTGATCGGATCAGCGTCCGCCACCATCGAGATCATCGGAAGCGTAATCGTCACGTCATAGGCCGCGACATCCGCCTCGGATGGCGCCGTCGGATTCGGAACGGGCAGCGTATCGCTGAAGTCGCCATACAGGATGTCGTCGCCCTCGCCACCCTTGAGGGTGTTTCCGGTCGCCGGGAATACGCCCAGCGTATTGAGGCCAGTGCCGAGCAGGATGTCGACGCCGTCGCTTCCCGTGATCGTATCGCTCGCGGTGCCGCCCAGCACGACCATCGCATCGAGCGGACTCGTCGACACATTGTTCGTGGTGTCGAGATTGAAGCTCTGCGACGTCGTGATGTTCTGCAGATTGAAGTCTTCGTTGACGCCGTTGAATGTGTTGTCGTGGATCCCGGTTATCACGTTGGCGCTCGGTGTCCCGATCGAGATTCCTGTACCGCTGTCGACAAACTTGTTGAGCGACACATTGGTGACACCGTCGTCGTAGCCGTCAAGATTGAGCCCGGTGCGGACCGAGTTGAATTCGTTGCCGGTGATCGTGAGGCTGGCGCTGGAGCCGTCCGACCACACGCCGCTGGTCCAGTTTGCGTTCCCGGTCCTGTTCGACGGCCCGTCCTGGGTGCCGCCGAAGAAATTGTCGTCGATCAGGATCGTGCCGGTCGCGCCGCTCTGCAGCTCGATCGCCCGATCGCCGTTGTTGCCATTCGGCCCGGTGGACATGAACCGGCTGTTCTCGATCGTCACATCGGCACCCGAGGTAACGACGATGCCCTTGAACTGGGTCGCATTGCTGGACGTGTTGTCGATCTGCACGCCGTCGATATTGACCGCGCCGCTCGTCAGCGTGACCGTCACAGTGCCGGTGATGATGGATTCCGGCCCGCGGGGCGCGGTGCCATCGACACCGTGGTTGGCACCGACGATGGTAATTGCCTTGCTGATCGTGAGATCTTCAGTGTAGGGGCCGCTCGCTAGAATGATCGTGTCGCCGCTCGCCGCTGCCGCGTCGATGGCTTCCTGGATGGTGGCGAAGCCGCCGTTGCCGACCAGCAGGAAGTTGCCCCCGTTCGCATCATCGATGATTTCCATGCCGACGAGCATGTCGGTACCTTCGGCACCGGCAACCACCTGCCAGCCCGCCTGATTACCGCCGATGAACGGATCGGCATCGGCAACGGCCGTGATGTCTCCGCCCGTGACATCCACGCCATAGCGTGCCGTGTCCGTGCCGGTCCCGCCGATGAGTGAATCGTCGCCGGCGCGACCCTCGAAGGTCTGAGTCGGGTTGGGCGCGAGATCGCCACGGAAGCGGTCGTTGATGGACGTGCCGAGGATAACCTGACCATCAGGTCCGGACGGTTGGATGGACAGCGGCGGCTTGCCGTCGGCCTCGAATGTATTGCCGGACAGTCCAAGTTCGATCTGCGCGTCGGTCGGGTTGCCGCCGGCGACGGCGTAGATTTTCGAGCCGGCCGACGTGCCGAAGTCGTTGTTGGTGATGGTGAGATCGTCCAGGTCCTCGATGAGGATGTGGTTGCCGTTATCATCGAAAACGTTACCATCGAACGTCGAGTCGTGCGCGCCCGGATTCAGGTACACGCCCTCGCCCCAGTTCTTGATCACGTTATCGCGTACCTGGAGGTTGCTGGTGTCAGCGCCGTAGGTCGTGACGATGCCGTGCTGGAAATCCTCGTCGGGATGCGGCGTCGTCGTCTGGTCGATGATGGAGTTCTTCACCGTGATGTCTGCGCGCGCGCCTTCGATGAACACACCGGCGCGCTGTTGGCCATAATCCTCACGGCCCTCCAGGATCTCGACGCCGTCGATGGTTACGCCGCTCGACGTAATATGGAATCCGCCAACAAGCGTGGATTCGTCGCCGCGCAATGTGTCATCGCCGGCGAGGCCATGATTGGCGCCGAGAATCGTCAAATCCTTGGTAACGTCGACTTCCTGAGTAAACGTCACCGCCCGCAGAACGAGCGTATCGCCGTCCACGGTCGTTCCCGCGTCGATCGCCGCCTGGATCGTCGCATAGGAGCCCTTCAGCGTTCCAAAGCCGGAGCCGGAATAATCGCCCAGGAACACCAGCACATTGGCGCTGAGATCGATGTCGCCGGTGAGGAAGTCGAGCAACTCCACGCCATCGAGCGTGTCGGTGCCTTCGTGGACCGCGCCCGGGGCCCCGGTCTCGGCGACCGTCGCTTCGCCGGTCATCACGTTGTAGGTGACGGTGTAGTTCGTCGCGGCGTCGTCATAGACCGCCTTGTCCGCCGTCCCGTCTCCGCCGTGGATCGTGTCGTTGCCGCCGGCGCCCTTGAGGGTGTCGGACGCATCGCCGCCGGTGAGCACGTTGTCCGCCGACGAGCCTGTGATTGTATCGGCCTGCGCCGTGCCGATGGCATTCTCGACACTGGAGAACGTGTCCATGCCGGCGTTGACGGTGTTCTGCGCACCCGCGTTCGACAGATCGACCGTAATGCCGCCCGTGGTCTCGTGGCTGAAGTCGACGGTGTCGACGCCGCCATTCCCATTGAACGTGTCGTTGCCACCGGCATTGCTCTCGACGAACGTGTCGTTGCCTGAGCCGCCGGTGAAGTCGATGTGCTGGATGCTGGTCATGCCTGAGGCATCGACGGTTTCCGCCGTCGTGCCCGTGCTGCCATTGACCACGATGCTGTTGACGTCGACGCCGGCCGCCGTGAAGTCGCCGACCAGCGTGATGGTTTCGCCGCCGGAGAGCGCGATATTGACTTCCTCGACCTCGGTGACGGTGGCGGTGTTGGTTGCCGGGGAGTCGTCCTGGCTGACCGTAAAGCTGCTGCCCGTCGCGGTGAGTGTCAGACTATGCCCGTTGGCCGCGACTTCGAGCGTGTCGCTATCGGCATCGCCATCGATGGAGTCATTTCCATCGCCCGCGCGCCACGCGATGGTGTCGTCGCCGGCATCGCCATGGAGCGTGTCGACGCCCAGGCGGCCCGCAAGGTCGTCATTGCCCGCGCCACCGGAGAAGTTGTCGGCGCCGTTCGAGCCGTGCAGCACGTCGGCGAAGTCCGAGCCGGTCTCGGTGAACGCCGCGCTGGTCGTGAAAGCCGGACCCGTGGCCACGAATTCCGGATCGAGGTAGATACCGTTTCCGGTGATCTCGGTGAACGTGTTGCCGCTCATCACCGGATCGGAGCCGAGGCCTAGCGTGCCAAGGAACGTATAGGCGTCGATGCCGTCGTAGAGGCCGTGACCCACGGTGCCGAACGCATTGTCGGACACGGTGACCGTGATGCCGGAGGCAACGTCGGTCAGGTCGAGGCCGACGGTCAGCGCGCTGGCATTGCCCGTTCCGTTGAACGTGTTGTTCGCGATCGTCAGCGCCGCCGTCGGCTCGTAGACGATCAGGCCGGTCGAGGACCAGAAGCCGCCGGTATAACCGACGCCGCCGAACGTGTTGCCGTCCCCCGCGGCACCGATGGTGCCGGACGAGCCGCCGATCTGCATCGCGTTTTGCGCGGTCAGACTGGTCGCGCCGATACCGGTGACCGTGTTGTCGCGTACATCGACATTCGCGTTCCAGATCAGGATGCCGGTCTTCTGGAAGGTGTCGATGGTCGAGCCGGTGATGGCGAGTGAGAGCTGCGGGCCGGTGCCGTTGTCGGCGAAGATGCCGGAGCCATGCTGCAGTCCGAACAGCCCGCCGCCGGCCGAGTTCGATGTGTGCTCGACATGAACGTTGTTGATCGCGCCGGACGCATGCAGATAGGCGATACCGGTGACTTCGTCGCCGTTGCTGCCGGGCGTGGTGTCGCCCGCATAGCTGCCATCGACGGCTAGATTCGAAATCGTCACGCCAGTGACGTTCTTCACCGCGATGCCGGCGCGAATGCTGTCGCCCCAGTGATCCGAGACGCCATTGATGCCAAGCACCACTGGCGCCTTGACCGTGACGCCGGTGACCGGATTGCCGTCGGTGTTCGCGCCCGTGTTGGTCAGGCCGGCGAGCGTGCCGGCAGTGCCGTCGATCGTGACCTGCTCGGTATAGACGCCCTCGCGGATGCGGATGGTTTCGCTGGTGCCGGCATTGCCGGCGGCCGCGTTCACGGCGCCCTGGATGGTGCCGAACGTGCCGATCAGCTTTCCGGCCGAGTCGAACAGCTGGACGTTCTGCGTGAGATCGAGCGTGACGTCACCAAACTGCAGCACCTCGACACCGCTCAGCGTGTCGTGGCCCTCGTCGGTGCCCACCACGGATCCCTCGGTCACATCGGTGACCGTGATGACGAAGCCGTCGGCGCTCGTCGCCACCAGTGTGTAGTTCGCGCGCGCGTTATCGTAGGTCGCGGTGTCTTTGCCGGCATCGGCGCCGAGCAAGGCGCCGCCGAACAGCGCATCGTCTCCGGCCCCGCCGTGCAGCGTGTCGTCCGCGCCACTACCGGCCAGCCCGTCGTTCCCGGCCCCGCCGTCGAGCGAGTCGTTGCCGCCATTGCCGACCAGCGCATCCACACCGATCGAGCCCGTGATGGTGTCGGCGTTCCCGCCGGCGAGCACGGTCACGGCATCGGCTGCGGTATTGACCGCGTGGTTGTTGGTCGCCGTCAGGTCGAGGCCGATCTGCTTTCCGGCCGCCGTGATGTTCTGCAGGTTGAAGTCGGTCCCGACATTGCTGAACGTGTTGTCGTGGATCGAAGTGATCGATGCGACATCCGCATTTGCGCCGCCGGCGGCGCCGCCGATCGAGATGCCGGAGCCGCTGTTCTGGAACGTGTTGTTGACGACGTTGAACGATCCGTCGAAGTCGTCGGCATTGATGGCGGTTCGCACCCACTCGAAGGTGTTGGAGTCAATCGTAGCCTGGGTCTGCGCGCCGTCCGACCAGATCGCCGTGGTCCACGCGGCGGTCGAGAACATGTTGTGTGCGGTGGGCCCGCCGGTGAAGAGATTGTGGTCGATCGCGATCGTGCCGCTCGCGCCCGTGGTCAGCATGATGGCGCGATCCGCCGTGCCGGGCGCGTTGTTCGCGTTCGGGATCGGCGAGAAGAAGATGCTGTTCTTGATCGAGACGTCGGCACCGCTGCTGACCTGGATGCCGGTGAAGGACACGCTGTTGCTCGAGGTATTGAAGATCTCGACGCCGTCGATCGTGACCTTGTTGGTGGCCGAATGGGCGGCCGTGACCGACACCTGGCCGGCGATGACGCTTTCCGCCACACGGCTTCCCGCCGCCGGATCGCCGCTGTTCGCACCGAGGATCGCGACGTTGCGGTCGATCGTGACCGACTCCGCAAAGGTGCCGGCCGAAAGGCGGATGGCGTAACCGTCCGCCGCCACGTCGACCGCGTCCTGGATGTGGTCGAACGTGCCGATCAGCTTGTTCGCGCCGTCGAACAACTGCACGCGCTGGGTGAGGTCGAGCGTCAGCCCGCTGAATTCGAGACGCTCGATGCCGGTCAGCGTGTCGGTGGCTTCGGCGACCAGGCCTGCCGGACCGGTCTCCTGCACCTGCGAGGCGCCGGTGACGAAGCCGTGCGCATTCGACGTGTAGGTGACCGCGTAGTTCGCATAGGCGTCGTCGTATTTCGCGGTATCGATCCCCGCGCCGCCGATCAGCTGGTCGTTCGCGCCCGCGCCGGTCAGCGTGTTGTCGCCCGAGTTGCCCGTGATGATGTTGGCGAGGTCGTTGCCGGTGCCGTCGAGGTTGTTGTGTACGCCATAGTTCAGGTTGTCGAAGTAGAAACCTTCGTTTTGCCCGCCGGGACCGTCATTCGTTGCGCCCGACGCACTGTTGCGGAAGAACACGCGGCTCGTCTGGTTCGCTTCCGCGTTGTCGGCATGCGTCGGACCAACGGTCCAATCGCGGAAATTCTCGAACGTGGTCGTGGTGCCGATGTGATGGCCGTCGAGATACACGTCGATCAGATCGTTGCTTGCTCCGTCCACATAGTTCAGCCGCAGCTCGATCTGGTGCCACTCGGCCGGATCGACCAGGCTGGTCAGCGTGCGGTTACCGGTGAACGCCGTGAAGTCGTTGACCGCCCAGTTGTTCACCGTGGTGGTCGGCTCGTTCACGGCGATGCGGATGCCGCCAGCCGCCGTCGCCTCGATCACCATGAAGTTGTTGCGGTCGGTGCCGTCGGCCCGACCAAAATCGACCTCCAGCCGTGAATTGTCACCCGCCGGATCGACCGCCTTGAAGTCAAAACGGATCGACTGACCGGAGAAGTCCGCAGTGGTCTGCGGCTCGCCAGCTGCATCGGTAAGGGCCGGCGAATACGGGCCGCCAAACGCGCCCGTTGTCGGGTCGCTCGACATCCGCAGCACCTTGCCGTGACTGCCGCCGAGATCGACGATGGTCTGGTCCGAGGTGCCGGCATATTGCCAGTCGTTCTCGCCATCAGCGATGGGGCCAAGGTCGAAATTGCCGAAGGCCTCGGTACGGGCGTCGCCGAGATCGAGCAGCGTCAGGTTCTCGACATTGGCGTCGAGCGTGTAGGAATGGGTTGCCCGGACTTCGTCCGTGCCTTGGCCGCTGTTCTCCTGAACGTCGTCCGACATGTGCGCGTAGTAGATGTCGTCATGGGCGCCGCCGATCAGCGTGTCGTTGCCGGTGCCGGTGAGCGTGTCGTTGCCGCCGAGGCCCGTGAGCACGTTCGCGCCCGTGCCGCCGGTCAGCGTATCGGTGAGGCTCGTGCCGGTCGCGTTTTCGATGCTCGTGAGCGTGTCGGTGTTGGCAAACGTATCGGTCGCGCTGCCGAGCCCGAGGTCGACGGTCACGCCGTTGGTGCCGCTTTCGAGCGAATAGTCGGCCGTGTCTGTGCCCAGGTCACCCACGAGCGAGTCGTTGCCCGCGTTGCCGGCGAGCGAATCGTCGCCGCTGCCGCCGTCGAGCGTATTGGCGACCGAGGAGCCGACCAGCACGTCGTTCTGCGCGGAGCCGATCGCGTTCTCGACGCCGATCAGCGTGTCGCTGCCAACGCCCGTGCCGCCGATATCGGTCGCCGACTGATTGCCGAGATGGACCGAAACGCCGCCGCCGGTGATGTAGCTGTAATCGGCCGTGTCGCCGGTCGTGTTGGTGCCGCCGTCGAACCTGTCCGCGGTGCCGATGCTGTTGCTGATGAAGGTGTCGTTGCCGGCCGCGCCGGTAAAGTCGATGCCGACACGCGATGCGTCGCCCGGTCCGGTATCGACCGCATTGAGCATGCCCGAGGCATCGACCATGTCGTTGCCGGTGCCGCCCACGACCGTGATGGTCGAAGTCGCAACGCCGGTGCCTTGCAGGTCACCGGTGATGACGACGCTGTCGCCGCCATTGCCGGTCTGGATGTTGATCTGCTCGACCGCCGTGGTGGCGACTTCGTAGTTGGCGCCCGTTGCCGCGACCGTGCTGGCCGGGCTCGTGCCGGCGAGGATGTTGATGCCCAGTTGAATTGGCGAAACCGCGTTGACGTTGAACGTCTCGGCACCGGCGGTGCCGAACACCACTTGCGTGTCGGTGTCGAGGCCGCCGTCGACCGTGTGCCTCGCGCCCGGCAGCGTGTCGTAGACGATCAGATCGTTGCCGCCGCCGGCTTCGATTGCGTCATCACCCGTGAGCGTGCGGATGGCGTCGTTTGAGCCCGACCCGATGATATGATCGTTCGTCGGCACGCCGAGGATCAGGTCGGCGCCCGGCAGCTGGAACGTGGTCTGCCAGCCGTAGGTGCCGGCAAGCGTCACATTGGTGAGGTCGAGCGTGCTGGTCGTGCCGGACGGCGTGAACGGCCCACCGGTCGACTTGGGCTCGGCATAGAGCCCGGTCCAGCCCGCGGTCGAAGCCGCGTCGCCAATCGTCGTCGCCGTGAAGCTCAACCCCGAAAGGTTGTTGTATCCCTGCACGTAGACGAGCGCGTTGTCGTAATGGCCTGTGACCGTGACCGTGTCGAACGACACGTTGCCGATCGCGTTCGCGATCGCATCGTCGCTGTCGCGGAAGCCGGCAAACTGGATGCCGTAGTCCGCGGTCGCGGCCGGTAGGCCGCTGGTCGTGCCGGTGACGGTGACGTCTTCGAGCGAGGCCGCGCCGGTGTATTCGAAGAACAAGATGTCGCCGGAGCCGCCCGAGTTCGCAGCCCCGCCATTGCCGGAGAACGACGATTGGTCGACCGCGACGTTCATCGTGGTGCCGCCGCCGATCATCAGCAAGCCGTTCTGCTCGAAGCCCGAGATCGAAACGCCGCTGACCTGCAGGTTTGTGCTCGCGTTGACGCCGTAGGTCCCGGCGAAGCGGATGCCGTAATCCGCCGTCGCGCCGAAGCCGTCGTCGGACAGCGCGAGGTTGTCCAAGCGCACCAGGCCCGCGGCCGAGCCGGACACCACGAACAGGTCGACGCCGCCGGTCGCGTGGATGATCTGCTGGGCGCCGATGCCTTTGATGGTCATGGCCCGCGTGACGTTGATCGTGCCTTCGTCGTAATCGGCGGGCGGAGTCGTCCCGTGGCCGATCTCGACCACTGTCGTGCCGCCGAGCAGATTGGCCTGCGCGACCGCGGCCGCCACTGACGTGTGCGTGCCAATCAGGAAGCCGTCCTCGATCACCCACACCGGGTTCTCGGCGTTGAGGATGCTCGCCGCCGCGCCGTTGTCGAAGACCATGCTCTCGATGTCGGTCAACGTGTCGGTCGCCAGTACCGTGCCACCGACCCCGAGATCCGGATCGAAATACTGCACAGTAAAGTCATCACCCTCGACGCCGGTCGCAAGCACGCGGAAATAGGGCGCGCCCGGATTGCCGGCATCGGGACCGAGCGTACCGCGGAACACCACGGTATCGCCCGCGACTTCCGGCGCTGGCACCGTGCCCTCGCCGCCGCTGTAACTGTTCGAGATGGCGGCCGCGTCGACGATGATGTCGTCATGCGCGGTGCCGGTGATATTCTCGATGCCGCTGAGCGTGTCGTGGCTATCGTAGGTGTCGACCGCGCGCCCAGCCAGGATCGTGTCGTCGTTGTTCGGAATGCTGTTGTAGACCGGATCGAGCCCATCGAGGTCGTAATCGGTGCTCGAAAGATTGACGATAACGCCCTGTGTCCCAATCTCCGATACCTGGGCGCCATCGAGTTCCTTGGCGTAGTTGACGGTGTCCCCTGTGGCGCTGTTGTCGCCGCCGATCAGGGAATCGTCGCCCTTGCCGCCGGTCAGCGTGTCGTCGCCCATCGCGCCGTCGATGGTATCGTTGAAGCGGCCGCCGACGAACGTGCCGTTGCCGGTTCCGTCGACGACGTCCGCCGCGATGTTCACGTCGTGAGTGACGGTATTCGACCAGACATCGTTATGATCCTGCACGCGGACGGAGATCGTGCGCGTATCGTCCTGCGCGATGGCGAGCGTGAAGTCGCCGATCTGATCGATGTAGTCGATCTGCTTGAGCACGAGCGTTGCCTGCGACGCCGTGATCGGCGTCGGGAAACTCACGGTCAGCGTGCCGTGATTGCCGTGGTCGACGAAGCTCGCCGAGCCGCCGAACAGCGATAGGGCGAAATCGCCGAGCGCGCTGAGCTGTGCGCGCTCGCCGGCCGATCCGGTGCCGTCCTGGTAGCCGCTCGAGATGTCGACTTCGATCGTCTTGAGCTTGCTCTCTTCGTCGGTGACCGCGGCGGTCGCCGCCGCAACCGCGACGCCGAGCGGCGAAGACGAGGCGATCTCAAGCGCCGCCAGCGGCGAGCCGAGCGACAGCGTCGGGGCTTCGTTGACGCCGTTAATGAGAATCTGGGCGGCATCGCCTGCGGTCATTGCCGGCGAACCGTTATCGGTCACCTGATAGCTAAAGAGGACTTGCGCGGTGTCGCCGTTCCCGAGGTGGTCGTAGGACGCCCCTTGAGTCAGCGTCACATCGCCGTTCGCCGCAACCGACAGGGTCGCGCCGCTCGCAAGCGTCGCGGTGCTGCCGGCACTGAAGGTGCCCGTGCCACCCACGATGACAGTGAATGACGTGACCTGCAGGTTCGGGCCGTCGATATCGGTGTCGTTCGCCAGCAGGCTGCCGAGATTGGCCAGAGCATTTTCCGCGACCGTGAACGGATCGAAGTTGGTCTGCGGCGCATCGTTCACCGCCGTGACGTGGATCGTGACGGTCTGCGCCGCGGAATTGACCGTGCCGTCGTTGGCGCGGAACTGGAACGTGGCATCGCCGCTGAAGTTCGCCGCCGGCGCGAACGTGAACGTCCCGTCCGGATTGACGGCTGCGCTGCCGTTGACGGCGGAGCCCGCGACCAGTGCGTAGGTCAGGCTATTGCCATCCACGTCGGTCCCGCTCACCGAGCCTGCGAGCGGCGTATCTTCGTTGATCGTGAAGCTTGCGGCCGTGCCGACCGGCAGATCGTTGACCGGATTGACCGTGATGGTGAAGTTCTGCGGATCGCTGTGCGCGCCGTGCGGATCGACCACGCGATAGGTGAACGCGACCGCGCCGTTGAAGTTGCCGATCGGCGCGAACGAGAACGTGCCGTCGGTGTTGAACGTCAGCGTGCCTTCGGTGGCGGTGTTCGGTCCCGAGACGAGCTGATAGGTCAGCGTCGCATCGTCGATGTCGGAGCCTGCCGGCACACTGCCGACGATGGTATTGTCTTCGTTACCTGCCGCGGTGTTGCCGGCCACGGCCGCTGTCGGCGCATCGTTGACCGGCGTGACATTGATGGTGACCGCCGCACTGCCCGACAACGCGCCGTTGCCGTCCTTGGCCACATAACTGAACGAGCCGGCGCCCGGCCCGCTGACATCCGCCGCGGGCGTGAACGTGAGAGCACCAGTCGTGCTGACAGAGAGCGACCCGCCACTCACCGCAATGGTGTAGCTGTTGCCGGCGACGATCGTAGTCGTGCCGCTGGTTCCCGTGATCGAATCGAGCGTCAGCGGGCCAGGACCATCGGCATCGGTGTCGTTGCCGAGGACATTGATCGCCGTCGGCGTGTCCTCGATGACCGTAATCGTATTCGCGTTTGCGACCGGCGCATCGTTCACGCCCGTCACCAGAATCTGCGCCGTCGCGCTCGATTGCGCGCCGGCGGAGTCGACCATCGTGTAGTTGATCAGCTGGTTGCTGGATTGACCGTTGTTGAGGCCGTTGAACACACCGGACTGGGTGAACGAGACATCGCCGTTGGTGGCGACATTGACCGAAAGGCCGTTGCCGAGCGTGACCGCGGTGCCGGCATTGTTCGTGACCCCGGCGAACGTGAACGTCGTCACCGTCTTGGTGTCGGCGGCGTCCGCGTCGCTATCGTTGGTCAGAACGTTGAACCCGGCCGGACCGGCGGTGTCCTCCGCCACGGTGGCAAAATCGAAGTTGGCGACCGGAGTGTCGTTCGTGCCGTGAACGCTGACGTTGAGCGTGGTGGTGGCGAACGAGCCGTGCCCGTCGCTGACCGTATAGGTGAAGCTGTCGGTGAGCGCCGGCGAACCGGTGTTGAGCTGCTGCACCGCCAGCAGACTGTTGTTCAAGATATATTGGGCATTTCCCGCCGCATTGATGGTCAGCGAGCCATATGTCCCGGCAACGCCCGTACCGACATTGCCGACCAACCCGTTCACCGCCGTCACCGCGTGGGTATCGCCGCTGTCGGCGTCGGTCACGCTGTCGAGCACGTTGCCGGACGTGACGGTGATCAGGTCCTCGGTGACCTCCGCCGTCAGCGTCGGTGGACTGTTCACCGGATCGTTGCTGCCGTGGACCGTTACGGTAAGCGTCGCAGTCGCGCTCGCATTCGGCGTGACGCCATCGGTGATGGTGTAGGTGAAGATATCCGTCGCCGTCGCGGTTGCGCCGAGCGACTGCACCGACGGCAAGGCGTTGTTGAGCGTGTAGGTATAGGATCCGTTGGCGTTGACGACGAGCGTGCCGTAAGTGCCGGCGACGCTTGCGCCGACATTGCCCGCGCCGCCGTTCACCGCCGACACCGCGATCGGATTGCCGTTGATGTCGCTGTCGGCCGTCGCGTCGGTGATCACATTGCCCGATGCAAGGGTCTGCGTCCCTGCCGTGATGCCGTCGTTGTCGAAGTCCTCGGTTACGCTCGCGGTGTTCGGCGTCGCGACCGGCGGAGTATCCACGACAAGCTGATCGTGCACGCTCGCCGCCAGCGCGCCGGTTGCCGCATCGGTCGCGGTGAGCTGGATATCGAAGTGCTTGCCGGCCAGGTTGTCGCCGAAGGCCGCCTGCAGGAAGGCGAAGCCGATGTTGACCGAGTTCTGCGACAGCGTCGGGCTGGTCAGCGCCGCCCCGATCTCTTCGTCGCCGAAGCCGGTGTTTGCGGGACCGCCCTGCAGTTGCCACGGCGTGTTGGTGGCCGACAGGTGCTGCAGATCGTAGATCTGTGTGTGCCCTTCACCGTCCGAGATGGTGATCGTGAAGTTGTAGTGCGCCAACGTCTTGCCGCTGCTGCCGGACGCGTCGGTGTTGACCGAGTAGTCGAAACTCCATGCCACCCGGTTCGCCGACCCCGCGGGGACGTGGTGCGCCGGATCGATGGCTTGCAGGCCGAGGGGCACCAGATAGTGTGCGGTGCCGTCGGCGTCGCGGCTGAGCGGCTGGAGGTCATCGCCGGTGCGATAGTGGACCTTCAGGCCGAGTTCGAGCCCGGCTGCGTGGTTCTCCGACACATTGTAGCTGGCGCCGGTATTGCCCGTGCCGACGAAAATGTTTCCGCTGCCGTCGAGCGAGGACGCATCGAGCGTGCGATAGCCCTGCTCGGTGACCTCAATGGCCAGCGTCGAGGTGCTGGTGCCGCCCTGCCCGTCCGAGATCGCGTAGTTGAAGCTGTCGGTGCCGTAGTCCGGCGGCGTCGCCGGCAGCGCCGTGTAGGTGTAGGCGCCCGTGGCCTTGTTCACCACAACAGTGCCGTGGTCGCCCACGACGGTGAACGTCGTTCCGTTGTCGATCGCCCCCGTCATCGCGGATACGCTCAGCGTTCCGCCGTCGGCATCGGTGTCGTTGGCGAGCACACCGTGCGCGGCGTCGACCACGAGCGAGGTGCCGGCGATCGTGGCTTGCGGCGCAACGTCGGCGGCCGCGACCGGATCGTCGTTCTGCGCCAGCACCGAAATGGTGAAGTTCTGCGGATCGCTGTGCGCGCCATGCGGGTCGAGCACCCGGTAGGTGAAGGCGGCCGCACCGTTGAAATTCGAAACCGGCGCGAACGAGAACGTGCCGTCCGAGTTGAAGGTCAGCGTTCCTTCGGTCGCGGTATTCGGACCGTTCACCAGTTCGTAGGTGAGCGCCGGCGTCGCGTCGTCGACGTCGGAACCCGCCGGCACGCTGCCGCTGATGGTGTTGTCTTCGTTGCCCGAGGCCGTGTTGCCGGCCCCTGCCGCCGTCGGTGCATCGTTCACCGCCGTGACGTGGATCGTGACGGTCTGCGACGCGGAATCGACCGTGCCGTCGTTCGCGCGGAACTGGAACGTGGCATCGCCGCTGAAGTTCGCCGCCGGTGTGAACGTGAACGTCCCATCCGGGTTGACGGCTGCGCTGCCGTTGACGGCGGAGCCCGCGACCAGCGAATAGGTCAGGCCGTCGCCGTCCACATCGGTCCCGCTCACCGAGCCGGCGAGCGGCGTGTCTTCGTTGACCGTGAAGCTTGCGGCCGTCCCGGCCGGCGCGTCGTTGGTGTTTGCGACGGACAGGCTGAACGCGCGCGTCAGCGATCCGCCATGGCCATCCGTCGCCGTGACGGAGATCGAGTGGCTACCGACATCGGCATTGGTCGGCGTGCCCGAGATCGTCGAGCCCGCGAGTGTCAGACCGGCCGGAAGGCCCGCAACCGAATAGGTCAGGGTATCCGCCGAAGGGACGCTGTCGATATCGGTGAACAGCGTTGAGACGTCGAAGCTGTAGGCTGCGTCTTCGGGGGCGTTGGGGACGACGGTGGCGGTCGCCACCGGGCCATCGTTGGTGCCATAGACCTTGATATTCAGATTTGCCGAACTGGTGAGACTGCCGTCTGTGACCGTGTAGCTGAATGGTGTCTCGGCGATATTATCCGCATCATCACCAAGCTGCTGGACGGCGTTCTGCTGGGCTGCCGTAACACCCAGCGTATAGGTGTAGTTTCCCGTGGCCTTCGTCACCACAAGACGGCCATAGGTGCCGTCGATCGTGAGCGTCGTGCCGCCGTCGGTCGCACCAGCGACGGCAGAAATGCTCAACGAGCCGCTCCCAGTATAGATATCGTTGTCGATCAAGTTGCCGAAAGGCGCGACAATCACATCTTCGGCCGCCGTGCCGGCATCGGGCTGCGCGGCCAGTCCACCGAGATTGATGTTGGTCGGCGTCAGTATGTCGATATAGAGATCTGAGCCGTTCGTATTGTGATAGTGAACGAACGTGTGGCCGGGCAGATTTGGATTCGTGTGGTTGGTCTCGAGTTGCGCCCAACCGGTGCCGTTGACAGTGACCTCGTCATCGCTGCCGCCCGCGATGTAGAGCAGATTTCCCGAAGCGTTGATCTGCGCGATATCGGCTGCGGTGAGCTCAACCGACGCGCCGGCTGCGCTGTCGAGGACGATGGCCTCCGTGTCGGTGATTTTGGAGACCTGAGTGGTGAGATCGAACGTCTGCCCGTCGAACGCCGCCGTCAGGACAATCTTGTCAAACCCGTCATTGCCGTCGATGGCGACAAAACTGGTATCCGGCAGGAAGATCTGATCGTTGCCGCCACCGCCCTTGAGTGTGTCGGCACCGCCACCGCCCTTGATGACGATGTTGTAACCCGAGACCGCCGATCCATCGATCGAGTCGAGGGCGGCCGTGCCGTCCACCTCCAGGCTGCCGTTATTTGATAGGGTATTCGCGAGCGCGATCGAGCCGCCAGCCGCGAGCTGCACGATCTCCATCTGGGTGACATTGGCAAGGTTGGCCGCCGTCACGGCGCCGTTGTCCGTGACGACCAGGAAGTCGGTGCCGGCCCCGTTGCCGCCCGCCAGCGTATCGCCGTTGAGGTTGGCCGCGGCAAACTGGAAGAAGTCCGAACCGGTGCCGCCCGTATAGGTTTTGTTGCCATCGGCCATGGCGTTGAAGACGACGCGCCCGCCGAGCGTGGCCGCGCTGGCGTCGACAATGTTGTCGCCACCCTGGTCGAAAACGACGAACACACCGCCATCGGAGCTTGCGACGACCCCGCCGTTCAGCGTGATCGTGTTGCCGCCGAGCGTCAGGAACAGTTCGTCCAGGCCGGTGAAATTCGTGAACGCGGCCGCGCCGATCGTGCCGGCTGTGGTCAACTGAAGGATGTCGAAGCCCGCGCCGCCCGCGAAGGCGTCGGCCGCCGAAAGATCGGCCGCAAAAATCGCGACATCGCTGCCGCCGCCGCCGGTGAAACTGTCATCGCCGGAACTCGCCTCGAACACCACGCGGTTGGCGGTCACCGCGCTGGCGTTGACCGTGTCGCTACCAGTCCCGCCGAGAACGACGAACACACCGTTGTCGGCTCCGGCGGCCAGGCCGTTGCTCAGCGTGACAGCATTGCCGCCATTGTTGAGGATCAGCGTGTCGATGCCGGTGACGTTGGTGAACGCAGCCGCGCTCACCGTCCCGGCGCTCGTGAATTCGATAATGTCGTTATTGGCTCCGGCGGTGATGTGATCGGCCGAGGTGAGTTGGTCGGCGACGAACGCCAGGTAGTCGCTGCCATTGCCGCCAGTAAAGGTGTCGCTGCCGGAGCTTGCATAGAAGGCGACACGAATCCCGTTGGTGACCCCACTGGCATCGATCGTATCGTTGCCGGTTCCACCCAGGATGGACATGACGCTGTTGTCGGCGCTGGCGACGAACGCGTTCGACAGCGTGACGCTGTTACCCGCGTTGCTGAGGATCAGTTCCTCGATATGGGAAACGCTGCCGAGCGCCGCCGCGCTGACGGTGCCGCCAGTGCTGAACGCCAGAATGTCGAAACCGTTGCCGCCATTGACGGTATCGGCCGCGGTGAGCTCCGCGACCGCGAATTCCACGTAGTCGTTGCCGTTCCCGCCGATGAAGCTGTCCACGCCGCTGACCGCGTAGAACGCGATCCGCATCCCGTTGGTCACGCCCGAGGCATCGACGGTGTCGTTCCCGCCGCCACCGACGACCGAGAAGATGCCGGCGCTCGATTCCGCAACCAGACCGTTGGTCAGCGCGACGATGTTGCCGGCGTTTGCGAGGTTGAGCAGTTCGAACCGTGTGACACCCGCAAACTGCCCGGCGGCGATCGTCCCGCCCTCGATGATTGTGAGGATGTCGAAAAATGAGCCGGTGGCTCCACCAGTAATCGCATCGACGGGCTGTAGAGTAATTGGTGTTAGAAAGACTGTGTTAGTTTCGCTTGCGTTTCCTGTAAAATTGTCAGTGCCGCCCGTCAGAGTAAACACGCTCATGCCACTGCACCCCTGTGCGGTGACTTACTTTGTCACCGTGCCCTAACCCTCAGTCGCACACGATTTCTGACCACAAGTCTTTATTTGACTTGCCAGAACTTAGGCGATTGTTCGGGTATGTCCCTGTTTACGTATTGTTAGCTAATTTTTTTCGACTATCGAGTTTGTATATGTAAAGAGTCAACATCAATTTTGACGAGCGTGTATGAGTTCGTAAGGTATTCTTAACGTTGCGAGAGAGCTTGACCTAAAGCGCTCAGCGTCCGTATTTGCGGTCGATCGCCTTGATCTCGTTGCGGATTTGCCGGTTCTCGCGCTCGTAGCGCTGCATCGTGTTCTGATGGTCCGCACGCGAGCGGGCGGCGTCGCCCGCCCCGGAATTGGTCGAGCCGCTGTAACCGCCGCCGCCGGAAGAGCCGCCCGCCGGTTGATGGGACTGCTGATTTTGCACGCGCTGGCGATCCTGCTCCTGCTTGAGCTTCGCCGCATAAACGCGATCGTTCGCAATCTTGTTCGCGTGGTTGTGGGCGTAAGTCTCAAGACCCCCGCAGACCCGACCCCAATACGCATTCGGGATCGTGCCGGTGCGCTGGCGGTACTCATCCCACAGCGCGGCGACCCGCGGTGCGAGCCGTGCGCGTTCCTGCGCGACCGGGTCTGCCGCTGCGGCGAGGCTGCTCGCGCGGGCGTCGCCGCGATTGCCCGTCATGATGTAGGCGGCGCGTGACGCGTAACCGTCCTGCTGCTGCTTGGTGCTGTCGCCCGTGCGTGCCTGTATCAGCGCCATGCGGGCGGAGCATTCGGCCATCGCCGACCATAGCGCGCGTCCGGAAAATTCCCTCCGCGCGTCCACGTTCGCGACGTCGCCACCGACGCGGTAGTCGCGAGGGTTGTCCCCGCCCACCGGCGTGCCGGCCGGCGGCACGATCACCTTCGCGGTCGGGATCGGCGGCTGTGTGGGCGCCGCGGTGCGCGCGATCGGTTGCACCACCGACGGCTTGATCGCGGGCGGCATCGGCGCGGGCGCGCTCGTCGCCTTGTCGCGGGCGCGCTGCTCGGCCTCCTGCTTGACAAATTTCTGCTGATCGGCGGGCGATGCCGCTTGCCGCTGCCCGTTCTGCACGTCGTACCAGTCGCGCGTGAGCTGGCAGAACGCGAGCCGCTCGCCGTGCCGCTTCTTCATGGTCTCGGCGCCGAGCTTGGTCGTATCGGCGGGCAGGAACTGCATCGCGCCGGAGCGGATTTTCGCGATCTCCCCATCGACATCCGTCGCGGGCGCCTTCGCGTCGGCCTTCTGGCGGTAGGCGATGACACCGGCTGCACGCGCGCGGTAGTCCGCAATCAGCTTCTCGATGTCGTCCTTCGGGACGGGAAGCGCACGGCCTTCGTCGCGCGCCGCGGTCAACTGCCCGGCGCAAATCAGAAAGCGCGCCCAGAACGGCACCTTCTCGCTCACGAGGTCATAGTGCGGCTCGACCGCCGCGGTCGCGGCGCTGCGCGCCCTGGCGAGGAATGCCGGGTCGGGATCGATCTTCTTGTCTGCGAGCGCGGGCGAAACGAACGCAAGGCCAAGAAAGATCAAAGGGTATCCGCGCATCGCCCCGCCCCCGATTCAACCAAAACACTGTGCGGACCCATGCATCCACGGTCAAGCTGCCGCCCGTCCGGCGGGCATCCGCACAGTTGCGGCTTTGCTATGCTGGTCGGCATGGCGGCTCAGGCGCAACACAATGTTCCGAACTCCAGCGGCAGCGAAGCGCCGAAGCTGAAAGCCCCGGCGAACGCCTGCGACTGCCACATGCACATCTATGACGGCGACCGTTTCCCGCCCGCGCGGCCGGGACCGCAATCGCGCATGCAGAGCGACGCGGCGGTCGCGCAATATCGCCTGCTGCAACAGCGCATCGGCACGACGCGCAGCGTCATCGTGACGCCTGCCGCTTACGTGACCGACAACCGCGTCACGCTCGACGGGATCGCGCAGCTCGGGGCCGACAACGCGCGCGGCGTCGCGGTGGTGCATCCGGGCGTCACCGGCGCGGAACTGAAGACGCTAGCCGACGGCGGCATTCGCGGCATCCGCTTCACGGTGTTCGATCCGCGCTCCGCCGCGGTGTCGATCGACATGATCGAGCCGCTTGCGCGGCGCGTTGCCGATCTCGGCTGGCACGTGCAGATCCACATGCGCGCCGACCAGATCGTCGAGAACGCCGCCCTGCTCGAAGGCCTGCCCGCCACCGTGGTATTCGATCATCTCGGACGCCTGCCGCAGCCGGCCCCGCTGGAGCACGCCGCCTTCGGCATCATCCGCCGCATGATGGACAAGGGCAAAACCTGGATGAAGCTGTCCGGCGCCTACATGGACACGAATGCCGGCGCACCGTCGTATTCGGACAAGCTCGCCGTCGCGCAGGCCACCATCAAGGCCGCGCCCGAACGCGTGGTGTGGGGCTCGGACTGGCCGCATCCGACCGAGAAGGACAAGCCGAACGACGCGACGCTGTTCGATCTGTTGACCGATTGGGCGCCGAACGCCGCACAGCGCCAGCGCATTCTGGTGACCAATCCGGAAGCGTTGTATGGGTTCGCGAAGTCGGCCGCGAGAGATGGATCGAACAATCGGGAGCAAACGATGCGGACAATCGCTTTCACCATTGCGGCGACGCTGTTTCTCGCCGGAACTGCCGCCGCGCAACCCGCCGTACAGGCGCCCGCGCCGCGACCGCCGCTGATCGACTGGGCCAAGGTGGAGATCAAGGCGACCGATCTCGGCAACAACACCTGGATGCTGGCCGGCCAGGGCGGGAACATCACGATCGCGGTCGGCAGCGATGGCATCATCATGGTGGACGGCCAATTCGCGCCGCTCTCCGACAAGATCAAGGCGGCGATCAAGGCAATCTCGCCGCTGCCGATCAAATATCTGGTCAACACGCATTTCCACGGAGATCACACCGGCGGTAACGAGAACTTCGCCAAGGACGGCGCGATCATCGTGGCGCACGACAATATCCGCGTGCGGCTCGCAGCCGGCACCGTGTCGGGCCTGACCGGCGCGAAGGTTCCGCCGCGTCCGCCGGAGGCGTTGCCGACGCAGACTTATGTCGGCGGCTCGTTCGCGCTCGAAGCCGGCGGCCGCAAGGCGCAGCTCACCCACATTTCCAACGCGCACACCGACGGCGACACGTGGGTCTATTTCGCCGACGCCAATGTGCTGTGCACCGGCGACACCGCGAACAACCTGCGGCGCTATCAGAACATCGACTACATGAACGGCGGCGACGTCCGCGGCATGATCCGCGCGCTCGACACCTACATCAAGGCATCGAACGATCAGACCAAGATCGTCGTCGGCCACGGCGCGCTTGCCAGCAAGGCAGATCTCACGGTGTTCCGCGACATGCTGGTCACGTCGCACGACCGCATCAAGAAGCTTGTCGACGAAGGCAAGAGCGAGGAAGAGGTCGTTGCCGCAAAGCCGCTCGCCGATCTCGACGCAACCTGGGCCAACAATCCGGGCCACGCGGCGGGGCACACCAGAAACGTCTACAACTCGTTCAAGCGATTCTAGATGAATGACGACGCCAAGGTGCCGCGCGGCGAGGCGATCAAGGCCATCATCACCGGCGCGACCGGCATGGTCGGAGAAGGCGTTCTGCTCGAATGCCTCACGCATCCCGATGTCGAACAGGTTCTGGTGATCAACCGGAAGCCCGGAGGCGTGTCACATCCCAAGTTGCGCGAGATCATTCACGCGGATTTCTTCGATCTGGCGCCTATCGAGCCGCAACTGGCGGGATACAACGCGTGCTTCTTCTGTCTCGGTGTCTCGTCGGTCGGCATGGACAAGGACGTCTACCGGCGCGTGACCTACGACCTCACGCTGAACCTCGCGCAGACACTTGCACGCTCCAATCCGGACATCACGTTCTGCTATGTCACCGGCAAGGGAACCGACAGCAGCGAGCAGGGGCGCCTTGCGTGGGCGCGCGTGAAGGGTGCGACCGAAAATGCGCTGATGCGGCTGTTCGAGAACGCTTACATGTTCCGGCCCGCGATGATGAAGGCGTCGCCCGGACAGAAGAACCTGAAGCTGCCTTACCGGCTGCTCGCCTGGATCTATCCGATCGGCCGCGCGCTCGCGCCCGCGCACTTTTGCACCTTGCAGGAGGTGGGGCGGGCGATGATCAATGCGGCGGGCAAGGGCGCTCGCAAGAAAATCCTCGACGTGCCGGACATCGTCCGGCTGGCCGCCGCCTGATACAACACCGGACACTCTGAAAAGGGACTGCCGATGACTGACAATTTGCGCGGCGCCGACATCGTGGCGCAATCGCTCGCGCGGCTCGGCGCGACCCGCGTGTTCACGCTCTCCGGCAATCACATCATGTCGATCTTCGATGCCGCGATCGAGGCGAAGCTCGATCTCGTGCATGTGCGCCACGAGGCCGCCGCCGTGCACATGGCGGACGCGTGGGGGAGGCTCACGGGGCAAGCCGGCATCGCGATGGTCACCGGCGGGCCGGGACACGCCAACGCGGTCGGCGCGCTCTACACGGCGCTCGGCGCGGAATCCCCGATGGTGCTTTTGTCGGGACACGCCGCGACGTGGGAGCTTGGCCGCGGCGGCTTCCAGGAAATCCGCCAGGCCGACATGGCAGCGCCGGTCAGCAAGGCATCGTTCACCGCGACCTCCGCGGCGACGCTCGGGCGCGATGTCGGCGAGGCGATCCGCATCGCCACATCCGGCCGGCCGGGGCCGGTGCACCTGAGCCTGCCCTCGGATTTGCTCGAGGAGCGCGTCGAAAGCAACGCGATCGTGTGGCCCGATGCGCGTGCGTCTGCCGTACCTGCGCTGACCGCAGCGGTCGCAGATGCAACGCTCGCCGCGATCTCCGCTGCCGCCCGTCCGATCATCTTCGCGCCGCCGCAGCTTTCCAATGTCAGCGGGCGCGCGCTGCTCGGCCGGCTTGAAGCCGCAACGAAAGCTCCGGCCGTCATTCTGGAAAGTCCGCGCGGCATCGCGGATGCGACGCTCGGCGCGTTCTCCGATCTCGTGCGCCGCGCCGACCTCATCGTGCTCATCGGCAAGGCGCTCGATTTCACGACGCGCTGGCTCAGCGGCTCGTCGTTCGATCCGGCGGTGCGCCTGATCGCGATCGATCCCGAGGCCGCGCTGGTCGACCGCGCCGTGAAAGAAATGGACGGGCGGCTGGTGCTCGGCAGCATCGCGGACGTGCGCGCCGCCGCCGAAACGCTAATCGCGCGTGCCGCCGCGATGAAGCCGCGCGACGGCGGCTGGCTGGCCGAGGCGCGCGCCGCGCTCGATAACCGGCCCGCCGCGTGGGCGAGCATCGTCTCGCAAACGCCGGACCGCCTGCATCCCGCGCAGGTGTTCCGTGCGCTGCGCCCTTATGTGGAGCGCGACCCCGACACGGTTCTCGTGTGTGACGGCGGCGAGTTTGCCCAGTGGGGCCAGAGCATGCTCCCGGTGCGCCGCCGCATGATCAACGGCGTCGCCGGCTCGATCGGCGGCGGGCTGTCGTTCGCGATTGCGGCGCGGCTCGCGGAGCCCAAGGCGCCGGTGTTCGCCGTGCTCGGTGACGGCACCATCGGCTTCCACCTCGCGGAGTTCGAGACCGCGGCGCGGCGCAAGCTGCCATTCGTCGCCGTGCTCGGGAACGACGCACTGTGGAACGCCGAGAGCCAGATCCAGCTGCGCGAGTATGGCCGGGAGCGCATGCACGGCTGCGATCTCATGCCCGCGCGCTACGATCTCGCGGTGGCGGCGCTCGGCGGCCACGGCGAATTCGTCGAGCGCGCCGAGGATTTTCCGGGCGCGATCGAGCGCGCGATGGCGAGCGGCAAGCCCGCCTGCATCAACGTGATGGTCGAGAGCATCGCGGCGCCGGTCATCCGGGTGGGGTAGGGTCCGCAGCCCGCACGGAAGCCGAGCTGATCTGCGAGCCCGAAGACGAACGCCAAGGCTATTCCGACCCGGGCCATGTCCTGGTCGCTGAGATGCCCGATCTTCTGCCCGACCTCACCAGATCACAGCGCCGCGTCTGCGTCGAACTCGGAGACCGATTCGGTCCATTGCAGCGCGTCGCGCTCCCGCTCCAGGTCGAGGCCGGCGACTTCTCTCGCCACCCGCCGCCGCACTGCCCGCGAGCGGGCGTCGG